>Ga0105164_10000087_pt1 | contig 64482 bp, 57 predicted proteins | sample VDWuncwatermetaG_FD_89674 | JGI IMG/M metagenome (GOLD analysis project Ga0105164, IMG submission 89674) | Wastewater microbial communities from Netherlands to study Microbial Dark Matter (Phase II) - VDW unchlorinated drinking water | ecosystem: Environmental > Aquatic > Freshwater > Drinking...
ATAAAGATTGGCGTGCCTATATTAACGGGAAAGAAGTTCCAGTTTATCGGGCTAATATAAACTTTAAGGCGGTTAGTCTTCCTAAAGGAGCCAATAATGTAAACTTTGTCTATGAACCCTTTTCATTTAAGCTCGGATTATTTGTTTTTTACGGAGCATTGATTGTATGCACTTTTGCAGTGGTAATAATCAAAACTTTTTATTTTATTGCTCCGACGGAGAAAACATCAGAAAGCGAATAATGGCATGTCGCATATTTCAAAAATGTCACATTACGAATACTTCCATCGACAAGTCCTAATCAAGGGGTTCAAAGACATCTCGCTCCATGAAGGTATAAAGAATGAATAAGCAAAATATGGTTGAAACTACAAAACAACATTCGGCTACTAAAAAGGCTACCATTTTAAAATATAATATAAAACGACGTTCTTCAAGGTTTGGATTATGAGTCCAGTCCTTCTACTATATGGTCTTACTGTCTTTGTAATCTGTCTCTGTATTCATTTATTGCTCTGGCGAATCAGACATCCTGGGAACGAGGTGTTAGTGCTACTTTTGATATTCTTCATTATGCCTCTGCTTGTCATATGTTTTTCGAGATTCCTATACGGAGTAGAGTTCTTATCGCACCCGGTTAATTTGGCCACCATTTCTCTTCTACACATGGCACTATCCAGTGCATACATTGCAACCTATCCGGCAGCAAAGGCTACCTCGCCAACGCTTAAGATTCTTCTAATTGTCGCATCTGCTATGCCTAATGGACTGACACGGGCAGAAATCGTGAAACATGTTGATGTCCCAGAGCTTTTTTCAAATTATCTTAAAGACCTGGAATGTAGTCTTATTGCAAAAGAGGGTGACGGTTTTGTATTGACATGGAAAGGAAGGCTAACAGTCAGTTTTTTTATCCTTTTTCGCCGGATGCTTGGACTTCAGATTCCAACAGTAGATGTGCTTTCTCCACACAAGGGTCTGCTATGAGAATGCTTATTTTGCTCATAATCTCTCCCATACTAGTATTTGTTGTTCACATGGTAGTTTCAAGACTATCTCGACGCTTCTCGCCACAAATGGACGCGATTATTTCCATTCTTATTGCACAAATACTTATGGCATTATTACTGTATTATTTTGTTTTTCATGGCCGTCCGACAAAGACGATAGAATTAGTATCCGCCTTCTTTTATTGTTTTATTGTCTACAACGCATTAACTTACACATACTTTCACTTTTTTAATATATCCGAGACCTCCCGTCGGATAAGGACAGCCTATGAGTTAGAAAAGGCCGGACATCTACATGTGTCAGATATTGTCCCCATTTACGGAACCCCTGATTTGATTGACATTTATATAGAAAGGGTCATTGCCTTAAACCAATTGACATGTAAAAATGGACGCTACGTATTAAATGGTAGTTTGTTTTACTATGCGGCCTTGATGCTGAAGGCGTTGAGCTACATTCTGGGATTTCAACGATATTCCACTTTGAGCAAACCGTCTAAGATACCGGAAGTATGAAAAGCCCGGTTCATATTGCAGACAGGTGTGGAGACAGAGGTGATGGCGTTCTTAAGGAGGGCTTACCTACCAGAGGCATGGGAGGCGTAGGGAGGGCTGGTGATACTTTATGCCTTTATATTTTTACAGGAAAATTGGGAACTTGACCATTGGATTTTATAACCCATAAAAATATAGTTAAAATATCATTCCTTATTGCAATTGAATTTAAATAACATTGGGACAGTAGTGATATGAAATATAAAACCAACCTGTCATTATTTTTAGAAAAGCATCGCAAGACTGCTTATTACATTGTTCCGTTTTTAGTAATACTCATCCTTTCCTTTGCATCTAACTTCTTTTCTATAGATCAAAAGGTAATCAATAGTGGACAGTTGTTGGATATGGCAGGAAGGCCGTATGAAACATTCTTGTATGAAATGAATTTGCCACATTCAGTTGGCGCCGTATTTGTCGCAGGAACCCCGGATAATTTAGAAAAAACAGAAAAATATTATAAGAAAGTTAATATTGGAGATATTTTTACCAGCCAACTTCGCTCTTTGTTTGGCAAAAAGATAGCAGTGTTTTCAATATCTGCATATATCAATTTTATGTTTGGTATTTCTGCAATATTTTTTTCTTTACTTACAGGCTACCTCATATTCAAAAATGGTTATATCTCCATTGTTATCTTTCTCCTGATCATGATATTTAGAAACTTCTGTCAGGGGTTAATTTATGGGCTCCCATTAAGACATCTCTACGCTGTTTTTAATCCATTGATGGCATTCTCTATCTTTATTCTTATTATTATGTATCTTAAAAGTTTCAGCAAAAAATACCTGCTACCATTTATTATGTCAGGTTTTATTATAGCCTATATCAGCTTTTGCAGAACATCAGAGGGGCAGATTATTATTGCAGCATTATTGCTGTTTACGCTGTTAATGGTGATAGAGCATTTAAAGATTAAGAAAGGAGATTTAAAGAAGATTCTTTTTAACATATCAATAATGTTAGCGGCTATATATTTAGGATATCTTGGATACTATAAGATGATAGCAGCATTTGAATATCACAGGGATAAAAAGCTCAATCTTCCACCTGTTGAAGAAAAGGTGCTTTCAGAGCAGCCTGCCTTTCACAGCCTTTATGTAAGTTTATTTCGTTATGAAATACCTAATAGATATGGTGATAAAATCGGCTATGATGCTGTTTATGATAAATACCCAGAGATTAAAAAGAAGTTTTCTGATGATATAAATTATGTTGAATTGGCAAATTCAGAGGAATACAATAAGGCAATCAGAGAACTTTATTTTGAATATATTGTTAATAACCCAAAACATTTTTTATATTACCTGTCCAGAAGTATTTATGACTATTTTTTGTTTCTGCCATACTATAGTTGGACAGGAAACAAATCTGCTCATGCCTATCTGCCTAAAATCAATGATAATGTAGAAATAGAGTCCCATGATTTAGCGCTATTTTTTGCTAATTTTAATTTGATACTTAACTTAAAGCTGAAATATTTGCCAAAAAGCATAGCTTTTTGGATATATTTTGTATCTGCCTATGCTCTTCTTTTTAATGTCATATATGTGTCTTTTTTTAGAATAAGAAAGCCTGATAAGGAACCTGCTGTGACTAACAATAGCCTATCTGCTGATAATAATTTGCCAATATATTTACTCTGGGGGATGCTTATATATTTCTTTTTCACCTCTGTTGTCAGGATACTTATTCCTGTTCACGGCCAGAGCGCTGTAGTTGCATTTAATATAATTATTATCTATAGCCTTGTAAGGATAACAGCATCTGCAGGAGACAAGGGAATAGGTAAAATAAAGGCGCCTGCATGGTTGGTATTATTAATTGTATTTTTTTTATTCTCTTTAATGGTAAAAAATATATACTTGCCTCAAATGCAAGAAAGAAAAATGGACGGTAATTTTGAAGTCGGTATAAGTGGCTGGACAGCGCATCTGTCTATCCTGTCAAATGCTGATGATGGGCAATCTGGCAAGTGCCTTCAGATTACAACATTTGAAAATACTACAGGATATGCCTATTCTGAAATACCAACTGAGATTGGAGAAATATATAAGATTACAGCTTTTTCTAAGAAAGGAAGCTCTCCAAACAGTCAAATAAAAGCAGGCACAGCAATTGATGCTACAAATTTATATTATTCTGGAGTACTTTCTGATTCTGAGTGGACACAATACATTGGTATTTTTGAAGCAACCACCCCGGTTACTTACGTTACACTGGTTAACCTGACATCTGTTAAAGGACAGACCTCATTTTTTGATAGTGTTACAGTTAGCAGGTTAGAAAATCAATCTAAATAGGGCAATATTAAAAGGTGAAAGTAGAGTTTTACAAACACAGCATAGACGAAGATGATATCCGCAGGGTAGGGGATATTTTAAAGACTGTCTTCTTAACTACTGGAGAGTCTGTAAAGGTTTTTGAGGACAAATTTGCAGGATATTTAAATTCTAGATATGTAATTGGTGTTACAAGCTGTACAGCAGCGCTTCATTTATGCCTTCTGGCATGGGGAATTGGCAGGGATGATGAGGTAATAACCACACCCATGAGTTTTTGTGCAACTTCCAATGCCATACTTCATGCAGGCGCAGTTCCTGTTTTTGCGGATGTTGAGGAAGAAACAGGCAATATTAATGCAGAGCTGATTGAAGATAGAATAACAAAAAAGACAAGGGCAATAATACCTGTGCATCTTTATGGCCAGATGTGCGACATGAAGAGGATAAGGCAGATTGCAGATAGATATAATTTAATAATTATTGAGGACGCAGCCCACTGCATTGAGGGTGTGCGTGATGATATTAAGGCAGGCCAGCTTGGAGATGCGGCGTGTTTTAGTTTCTATGCAACTAAGAATATTACATCTGGAGAGGGCGGGGCTATCTCAACAAATGATTCTAAGAAAGCGGAGCTTTTGAGTATGCTCAGACTTCACGGTATAGACAGGTCAGCTACAGACAGATACACCAAAAGATATCAACACTGGGATATGCCGGTTTTAGGCTGGAAATACAATATGGACAACATACAGGCGTCCATTTTGATAGGACAGCTTAACAGGATTGATAAATTATTGGAGAGGAGAGTGGAGATTTCAAAAAAATACGAAGAAGCATTTAATAATATAAAAAATATTAATCTCATGAAGGCACATATTAATTCAAGACATGGCCGCCATCTATTTACAATCAGGGTGCCACGAGACAAAAGAGACCCCATGCTTGTTTCACTGCAGGAAAGGGGAATAGGCGTGGCTGTGAATTACAGGCCGATTCATCTTTTAAAGTATTACAGAGAGCAGTTTGGATTTAAAGAGGGTGATTTTCCTGTTGCAGAGAAGATTGGCGCAGGGACGATCTCTCTGCCCCTTTATCCCTTATTAAGGGATGATGAGATTGATTATGTGATTGAGTCTGTGATTAAAGAACTATAAGCTTAAAAGTTATAATATGAAGAATGAGATTTTGACAGGGCAAATCAGTTCAGGAAGGCTTGAGGATGCAGGTGATTTCCCAAAGGTTGTGCTTATTGATACAATAAGCTACTGCAATCTGAGATGCTCCATGTGCGTTCATAAAGAGATGCGAAGAAAGAAAGGCGTAATGCCGTGGAATCTTTTTACCAAGATTATTGATGAAATAGCTGAAACCAATAAAGATGTGAGGGTATGGATGGTCTTTTTTGGAGAGGCGCTGATTTTAAAAAGAAAGAAGCCAACAATATTTGAGATGATTGTCTATGCTAAGTCAAAAGGACTTACAGATGTTGTTTTAAATTCCAATGGCAACCTCCTTGATAATGAAGCTGCAAGGGGGCTTATTGAGTCAGGGCTTGATGCCATATATATAGGTATAGACGCTTTTAAGCCGGAGACATATGCAAAGGTCAGGGTTGGTGGGAACCATAAAAAGACCGTTGATAATGTGATTAATCTTATCAATCTTAAAAAGCAGATGAATTCTGAACACCCTGTTGTCCATGCGCAATTTGTTGAAATGGATATCAATAGGGATGAAAAAGAGGATTTTATTGATTTTTGGAAGGCATATGGAGCTATAGCAAAGATACGGCCCAAGGTAAGCTGGGCAGGAAAAATAGAAGCGCCGAATCTTATACTCGGCAATCAGGACAGATGGCCGTGCCACTGGGCAATGCAAACGATGTCAATTACGGACACCGGCAAGGTTGTAACATGTGCTGTAGATCTCGACGCATGTTTTACCGCAGGTGATATAAATAACCAATCTTTGAAAGAGGTATGGAACGGCAGACTAAAGGAGTTGAGGCAATTGCATCTATCTGGTAGATATGATGAATTGCCTGAGAATTGCAGGGACTGCAGGGACTGGCAGTCTGCAAGGGCTAACTACTTTTTAGTCAATTCATAATTATGTGCGGTATTTGTGGGTTTACTGGCAGGCCAAACCAGCCTGCCCTGAAAAATATGACAGATTCACTCTTTCACCGTGGTCCGGATGAGGATGGTTTTTACTCTGATGGTAAGGTAAATCTCGGCATCAGGAGATTGAGTATTATAGATATTGCTACAGGCAGTCAGCCTATACATAATGAGGACAAAGGCATCTGGGTGGTTTTCAATGGAGAGATATACAACTTTCAGGAGTTAAGAAAGGATTTGAAGGAGAAGGGACACAGATTTTATACAAGCCATTCTGATACAGAGGTGATAGTGCATCTTTATGAAGAATATGGAAATGATTTTGCCCATAAGATTAACGGCATGTTTGCCATAGCCCTATGGGATAAAAATAATGATAAGCTTATATTGATTAGGGATCGTATGGGTGTCAAGCCTCTTTTCTATGCTCAATTAGATGATGATCTGGTATTCGGCTCTGAGATCAAGGCTGTCCTAAGCCATCCGGATTATGTGCCTGATATTAATTATGAAGGCATATATCACTATTTTACATTTAAAAATGTCCCAGCGCCTCTAACAGCCTTTAAAGGGATATATGCCCTTTTACCTGGCGAGACGCTTATATTTTCAAATAAGAATATTTTCAAGAAAAGATGGTGGAAGATCAACTTTGATGAAAGCGTGGATAATACAGAGGAGTATATAAAGGAGAGGATATTCGCCTTGCTGGAGGACTCAACAAGGCTTCGGATGATCAGCGATGTTACAGTTGGCGCATATCTTAGCGGCGGCATTGATTCAAGTTCAGTAGTAGCATTAATGACGAGATTTACAGATAAGCCAGTTAAGACATTTTCTTTAGGCTATATTGATGAATTGAAAAATAAGGAGGCAGACCTTCATTATGCCAGAAAGGTTTCCAAGTTATATGAAACAGAGCATTATGAATACATAATGTCCCATGATGAGCTAATAGAGAATATTGAGGATGTTATTGTTGCCTTTGATCAGCCTTTTTCAGGTACAATATCAACCTACTTTCTCTCAAAACTGATAAAGAATCATGTCAAGGTTGCGCTTTCTGGCGACGGTTCAGACGAGCTTTTTGGAAGCTATCTTTCCCACAGGGTGGCGCAGCCTATCTATCATTTTGCAAGACTTTATAACTCGGCAGATTCAAATAAGATGGCTGGGGAAGAAGGAAGATTTTTTGCGCCCTTTGAGAAAAAATTTCTTAATGACCTTTTTGAAAAATCAAAAGGCGATGAGGCAGTGTGGCGCTATAATCTCTGTCTTTTTTCTGATGAGGAAAAAGAGTCCTTATTAACAAACAGCTTCAAAAGTATGGTTAATAAGCCAAGTTCGCTTCTGCTAATGAGACATAATTTTAACACACTTACTGCAAAGGAGCCGCTTAACAGGATATTGGAAATGGAATGGAATACCCAGCTTCCTGATCAGGTGCTTTCATTTGTTGACGCCCTTTCAATGGCCCATTCTGTAGAGATCCGTTCTCCATTCCTTGATTACAGGCTTGTTGAATTTGCTGCAACTGTCAGAGGTGATATGAAGATTAGGAATGGCAATGTAAAGGATATTCTTAAAAATAGTCTAAAGACCATGCTCTCTGAAGAGATAATAAAAAGGCCAAAAGAGGGGTTTGTGCTTCCTGTCTTTGATTGGATGGTAGAGAAGCTCAAAGATTTTTGCATGGATGTGCTTTCAGAAAATAGGTTAAGGAGACATGGTTTTCTGAATACTGATGCGGTAAAAGATATATTGGGTAAATATTATTCGGGGGACAGAGGCAGCGCTGCGAAGGTCTGGAATCTGATGATGTTTCAGATCTGGTGGGAGAGGTATTTTGGATAGGATTAAGGCAATCCTATTTGCAAAGACAGGATTTGGGAATAATGTATTTAAGGCAATGCAGACACACCCCCTGATTAAGCTTATAGGGGTCTTTACCAATAGAAGAGAGGAGAAGCCTTTTCCATATTATGAATGTGAAAAATTGCATGATGCAGTTATAAAAGCTAATATCCAGCTTTATGAGGGTGTGAGTTTTAAAAAAAAAGAGGCACAGGATGCTATAAAAAGACTCTCACCAGAACTGATTGTGGTAGGCAGCTTTGACCAGATAATTCCTGATGATATTATAAGTATTCCAAGATTCGGCGTTATTAATGTGCACCCCTCTTTGCTGCCTAAGTATAGAGGCGCTACCCCTACTGCATGGGTTTTATTAAACGGAGAAGAAGAGACGGGAGTGACAGTGCATTTTATAGAGGACAGTAATATTGACAGCGGCAGAATAATTGCTCAGGCAAGGTTAAATATTAACCATTCTGATAATGACGGCATTCTTAGATATAGGCTTGCTGTGCTTTCAGAAGATGTTTTGCTTGATGCAATTAATATGATTCTAACAACAGACAAGACAAGATTTACAACGCAAAACGAAGCTGAAGCAACATATTATCCAAAAAGAACATTGAATGATGCAGAAATTGATCCTCGTAAGACATTCAAAGAGATTGCAAACAGGATAAAGGCAATGACGCCTTATCCCGGCGCTTTTATACTATGCGGAGATAATAGGTATGTTGTTAAATCAGCAGAACTGATAGAGGATAAAGGGCTTTTTAATGCGCCGCAAATGGGTGAAGGATATCTTTTATTAGACACGCTTGAAGGGCCCGTGAAATTTTACACCCTGTGAGAGGAATTGAATTGAGGAATATTAAGAAGGACACAAAACATACCAGTGAATCCTATGGCATCAGGCCTGAGGCAGAAGAATTTCCAATGATGTGCGTTCTTTCATTTGTGTATGTCTGCAATGCAAAGTGCCCTTCCTGTCCATATACAAATTCCGAGATAAGGGCTGATTATAAGGATAAGCCGTTTATGGATGAGGACACCTTTAAAATAATTGCTGATCAATGCGGAAAATACGGGGCATGGATAAGATTATCAGGCGGTGGTGAGCCGATGATCCACCCAAAGGCTGTTGAGCTGATGGAGTATGCCAAGAAGGCAGGCGCTAAGATTGGATTGATCACAAACGGTTCAAGATTTACAGAAGATAGCAGCAGGAGGCTCCTTAAGGCTGGAGTGGATATGATTGAATTCAGCGTGGATGCAGCGGATTCAAAAACATATGCGAGTGTGAGAACAGGGCTTGATTGGGAAAGATTATTAAAAAATATTAAAAGAATGGTTTCAATCAGAAATAAAATCAATAGCCCTTCCAAGATTATAGCGAGCGGGATTAATCAGGTTAATATTGATATTGATGCTGTGGCAAAATTCTGGGAGCCGATTGTTGATAATTTTCAGAAAAGAAAATTTCTGACATGGGGAATAAATGACCCTTCAAAGTCCGCAGACCCGACACCCTATTTACAGCCTGAGCAGATGATACCGTGCCCGTTTATATTTGAGAGGCTGAATATTGATTCAAGGGGCAAGGTAATGGTGTGCGGTTATGATATAGCAGCAGCTACTGATATGGGTAATGTTCATAAAGAGACTATTAAAGATATATGGCATGGCGAAGGTTTTAAATATTACAGGCAGATGCATCTTGCATATAAAGGACATGAAATAAAACTGTGCAAGAATTGCCCTGACTGGAAATACCGCTCATGGAATCATAATTATTGGAAGATCGTGAGAGATACTGAGGAGAGAAGAAGGGATTTTGCTGACAGACTGGATATTCAGGATTTTGAAGGATGTATTGCTAAATCCAATACAAAATTATGCGAATAGGGATATTGCAGCCGGGTTATCTTCCATGGCTTGGTTTTTTTGAGCAGATGTATATAAGCGATGTCTTTGTCATTTATGATGATGTTCAGTATGACAAAGAAGGATGGAGGAACCGGAATAGGATTAAGACAGCACATGGCATCCAATGGCTTACAGTTCCTGTTATTGTAAAGTTTGATGCTCATCCGCTTATTACTGAGGTAATGATTGACAACAAGATGAACTGGGGGAAAAAGCATTTTTCCTCTATACAACAGAATTATTCAAAGGCTCCGTTTTATAGAAAATACATAAGTATGTTTGAGGATGCTTATTCCAAAAAATGGCAATATCTTATAGATATAGATATGCATTTTATATTAAAATTATCAGCGTCGCTTGGAATAGATTGCAGCAAAATAATTAGATATTCAACTCTTAACGTAGGCGGCAGCAAGATTGAAAGACTCATCAATATTTGCAAATTATTTAAAGCGGATACCTTCTATGAAGGGGCAGCTGGCAAAAATTACATTGATGAGGATTATTTTGAAAGCCATGGCATAATGGTGGAATATCAGGATTATAAGCATCCAACATACAATCAGTTATATGGTGATTTTGTGCCGTATCTTTCTATAATAGATTTGCTTTTCAATCACGGGGATGAGAGCCTTGCTGTATTATTAAATAAAAACTTATAAAGGCGGTAAGATGAAATGAAGAAGACAATATTGGTTACGGGTGGCGCTGGTTTTATAGGAAGCAACTTTGTCAGGCACATTTATAAAAAATATGCTGATTATAAGATTATAATCCTTGACGCTCTTACATATGCTGGACATGTTGACAATCTTCCTGTAAATTTGAATGAAAATAATCATGATAATCGCATTAGCTTTTGGTACGGTAATGTAAGAAACGGAGAAATAGTGGATACGCTTATGTCTCAATCGGATATAGTGGTTCACTTTGCTGCAGAGACACATGTAACGCGTTCTATATATGATAACTTTCTTTTCTTTGAAACAGATGTCTTGGGAACGCAAACAATTGCCAACGCTGTTTTAAAATATAAAGACAGGATAGAAAGATTTATTCATATATCTACTTCAGAGGTCTATGGCAGTGCCAGGAAAAAATTAATGGATGAAGAGCATCCGCTTATGCCCATGAGCCCATATGCCTCTGCAAAAGCAGGCGCTGACAGGCTTGTTTATTCTTACTGGGCTACATATGAAATACCTGTTGTAATAATCCGTCCTTTTAATAATTATGGCTACTATCAGCATCTGGAAAAGGCAGTGCCAAGATTTATAACGAGCTGTATTCTGGATGAACCTATCAGGGTGCATGGAGACGGTACAGCGGCGCGTGATTTTATATTTGTTGAAGATGTTTGCTCGGCAATTGATATGGTAATGCATACTGATGTAGTGAATATAAGAGGAGAGGTTTTTAATGTGGCGAGCAGCGTCCATCGTTCTATTCTATCTATTGCACACGATGTGGTCAGAATAATGGGTAAAGAGGAATCGCTGATAAGATGTGTCGGCGACCGTCCGGGGCAGGTTTTCAGACATACCGGCGATATATCTAAGATCAGCAGTTTGTTAGGATGGAAGCCAAGTGTGACATGGGAGGATGGGCTTATCAAGACAGCTAAGTGGTATAAAGAAAATAGGGCATGGTGGGAAAAACAGTTGTGGATGAGGGCTGTTCCGATTATTACAAAGAGCGGCAAAAAGGAATTACATTAACATCATGCAGGTACAAGGCAAGTTTGACATGAGTGTTTCTCTTTTATGCTGGGCGTATAATGAAGAAGATTTGCTTATTGAATATCTTGAACGTGCAGCAAGGTTGATGGATGCTACGGTTGAGGATTATGAAATCATACTGATAGAAGACGGAAGCACTGACAGAACCTATGAGATTGCAGCAGAATTTCAAAAAAGGAATCCAATGCTGAAGATATTCAGGAATGAGATGAATCTTAATGTCGGCATTTCCAGCCAGCGGGCGATACAAAAGGCATCAAAGGAATATCTATTCTGGCAGACGATTGATTGGAGTTATGATATTGCCAATTTGAGATCGTTTCTTGAATATTTAAAAACATACGATATTGTGCAGGGTGTTAGGAGAAAACCTGTTGATGTCAGAATCAGATTCTTTAAACCCTTTGCGCTTATGCTAAAGCTTTTTGGCATTAAACACCTTACCAGACGGTCTGATACAGTGTCTAAGGCAATTATATCTGTGATTAACTATATGTTAATAAGGCTTCTCTTTAGGGTTCCTCTTTCTGATTTTCAGAATATAACCTTTTATCCTACAAAGTGGATACAGTCAGTCAAATACGAGGCAAAAAGCTCCTTTGCCAACCCAGAGGGTTTAGTTAAGTCCTACTGGAATGGGAAGACTATAAAGGAGGTGCCGATAAACTTTATTTCAAGGGCAAAGGGGGAACCAAAGGGAACAAAGCCTAAGGCCATAATCAATTCTGTTATTGATATTTTTAGATTATGGTTCAAATGGATTGTATTGGGTAAAAGAGGTTTAATCAGAAAAGGCAGGGTATATAGGCTTGATGCGTAGTTCATCAAAGATTGATTAACTTAAAAAGTGAGAGGGAGGACAGGTATGATTAAGGTAAGACAGTTTTTTGAGGAGACAGGCATTTATATTTTTTTAATCTCTTTATTGCTTTTTACCCAGCTAAACTGGATGAAGCAGCATAATAGGTATAGCGAGGTTGAATTACGAATTTTTCTGGCTTTTGTTGCCGGAGTAATTTTATCTTTTATAATTATAAAATTGGTAGAACGATTAATTGCTAAAACAGGCAATAAGTACGAAACTCTTCTAAAGGATATTTCGTTAGCCTTATCGCCCGGAATATTTTTAATCTTTGCATCAGTCAATAAGGGATTTCTGTTAGGCGCTATTCTTTGTATTTCAATTACATCATATATATTTGTTAAACCTTTTAAGGACTTTATAGATTCTATTATCTATATAGAAAAATTCAAGGGGGTATTAATAATTGAGGACAACAGGGCTGTAATTGATATGAAGGGCACCTATGAGCGAGCTAATCCAAAGGCAATGCAGTCTTTTGTGAATGAATTGATAATAAGTTTTTATGAATGTTCTGAGCAGAAAATAGAAGATATTAAGATTGATTTTTCAAATTTAAAGGAAAGGGCGGAAAGTGAATTAAGACCTGTTATTGAGTCTGTTGCAGGATATTTTAATTTAAAAATAGTATACTAATTTTATATCTTAATATGAAAATTACACTACTCAATATCCAAAAAGCAGGCGACAACAAGGACTATAATGGCGGCTTTGGCACTACCTTTCATGTAGGGGATTCTTTTTTAGCAAGGCTGCTTATGAAAATAAGGGCAGGCGGCGAATCTTTTCCATTGCTGTCTTATGGCTATCTGTCCGGCATTTTTAAAAAGAACGGACACACTGTTAATGTAATGACAAATAAAATACCTGCTGATTCTGATTTAATTATTATCCAATGCTCTCTGATTGAACACAGTCTTGAGATGGATTTTATAAAAAGGATAAAAAAAGAGACCAGTTCAAAGATAGGATTGATAGGTCCCTTTGTTTCAGTGAGGCCGGAACTTTTTACAGATTACGCTGATTTTATTATTCAAGGCGAACCTGAAGATGCCGCGCTTGGAATAAGAAATGGCAATATGCCTGAAGGGATAGTAAAGAGTAATCCATTACTTGATCTGGATAGTTTGCCATTTCCGGATTGGAGTATTTTCCAGATAGAAAGATTTTCATATAAGCCGACGCTTCCAGCGAGTCCATTTACTTTTATCCAAAGCAGCAGAGGTTGCGTGTATGCATGCAATTACTGCCCATACAAGGTCTTTGGAGAATACAGGGAAAGGAGTGCGGAAAATGTCCTTGCTGAGATTGAAAGCCTTGTACAAAAACATGGCATTAAAAGCCTTATGTTCAGGGACCCCTGTTTTTCTTTTAATAAAAAGAGGGCAGCAGACATAGCCAATGCAATAATAACAAATAAAATTGATATAGAATGGGGTTGTGAAACAAGATTGGACAATCTTGATACAGAATTATTGGATTTGCTGTATAAATCAGGATTAAGGGCTGTCAAGGTTGGCATAGAATCTGCAGAGTCTGATATTTTGAAAAAACAGAAGAGAAAGGCAATTGAGGTAGAACATCAGGAAAAGATAATAAAGTTCTGCGACAAAAAGGGCATAAAGGTTATCGCATTTTATATAATCGGGCTTGAAAATGACACAACGGAGTCAGTTAAAAGAACTATAAAATATGCAAAAAAACTAAACACTGATTTTGCAAACTTTACAATCTGCACACCTATCCCTGGGACAGAATACTATGAGCAGATAAAGGACAGAATATATGAAAATAACTGGGAGAAGTTTGATAACTTTAATCCTGTCTTTAAACATAATAATCTATCTGCAGGTGAATTGCGCAGATTCCAGGAATATGCCTTAGTTTCTTACTATGTGAGGCCTAAATTTATTTTAAAGCATATTATGAGGAAGCTAAGGTGATACTCGTAACAGGCGGCGCTGGTTTTTTAGGGAGAAATCTATTAAAGAAACTTTTTAATGGAAAAATAAGGGTAAGATGTTTAGTCAGGGACAGAAAAAAAATAGATAATGATGCTAAGGTTGAGATTATTGAAGGGGATATTTTAGATAGAGAGTCCTTATATAAGGCGGCGCAGGATGTTGATACAGTAATACACCTTGCAGCAATAATAAGATCTGGAGACAATAATGACTTTATAAGGGTAAATGTAGACGGGACCCGTAATTTAGTTGACGCATGTTTAAAAAATGGTGTTCAAAGAATAATCTATATCAGCTCGCTTGATGCAGGTTTAAAAAATGCTAATATCTATGGCAGAACAAAGGCGATAGCAGAGGATATTGTGAGAAAATCAGGTATTGACTATATTATATTGAGGCCTGCATTGATATATGGTAAAGGCTCAAAAGATATCTGCTTGTTGGCAGAACTGATTAAGAGATATCCAGTAATACCAGTATTCGGAGATGGAGAAGGCCTGCTGCAGCCGGTTTATGTAGACGATGTGTGTGATGTTATATTAAAGCTTATAAATGATAGGAATATAAAAAATAAGATATATTACGTTGCAGGTAAGGAGAAAATAAGTTTAAATAGCTTGATTGATAAGATTGCAGGTCTATTTTCAAAAAGGGTTATTAAGATACATATTCCTTTATGGGTGTTATGGCTGCCGCTTAGGGTCTATAATCTTTTTGAAAAAAAATCATTGATTAATTATAAATCTTTAAGTATACTAAGCATGGATAAAGTTTGTGAAATTGGCGAGGTGAGGGGAGATTTAAATTTTAAGCCTTTAAATCTGGAGGAGGGGTTAAAGTCAGTTTTTTTAAAGGGGGAAGTCATAAGCAATAAGCTGTATCTGTAACTTAAATAATAATTAGTTTCAACAGATTAGTATCATTAAGACTCTGTCTTTAGACAGAAGATCATGCATCAGTTTTGGATTGTCCAGGTTTAGGTTATAGTAAATGGCGAATATTTTACTTATAAATCCCTCGTGGCGGCCGACATATAAAAACATCCTCTCATCCTTTGGCCTCCCGTTTTTCCCTGTACTGAGTCTTGCGACAATCGCAGCTCAGGCAAAGAAAGACGGCCATAGGGTAGATATTATTGACCTTTCTTTCAGGGATTTTATTCCTGATCTTGTCTTGGATTCTGTTAAAAAGAATTCCTACGATATTGTAGGCTTTACCGGTACAACACCGCTTTTCCCGCAGGTTATCCAGCTTTCCAAGAGCATCAAAAAAATAAGCCCGAACATTTTCACAATTGGAGGCGGCCCTCACTGTTCTGCCCTTCCTGAAAAATCCATTGAGGAGGCGAATCTTGACGCAGTCTGTGTCGGCGAGGGTGATTTTACATTATCCAAGATTGCCGATGGTTTTTCGCTTAAGGATATATCAGGTCTAACATACAGGGAAGGCGACGGGACAATCCGCAGGAATCCTATTAAGGACTGGATAAAAGACTTAGATAGCCTTCCAATGCCCGCATGGGACCTTTTTAATATCAGTGAGTACACACCGTATACCTCGCGCCTCCTTGCGAAAAGACCGCCAGTATCATTCTTTGAGACAACAAGGGGATGCGTTTTTAGATGTAATTATTGCGCAAGCAAAATAACTAAAGGCGATACGCTGCGGAAAAAATCGGTTGACCGGGTTATAGAAGAGATAAAATATATGAAGTCATTTGGGTTTAATGAGTTTTTTATTGCAGATGATATTTTTACAACAGATGTGGAAAGGACTAAGGAGATATGCAGAAGATTGATTAATGAGAAGATTGATATGGTGTGGCAGTGTCAAAATGGCATACGCGTTGATGCAGGGGATCAGGAGATGTTCAACCTGATGAAAAAGGCAGGCTGTTACAAGGTTGCCTTTGGTTTTGAAGCAGGAAATGACAGGGTGTTAAAAGAGTTTGGCAAGGGGGGAAGGGCCACAGTTGAAAGGGCATTTGAAACAGTTAAAATGGCCCGTAAAGCAGGTATAGATGTTTTTGGATACTTTATGGTCGGCCTGTTAAATGACACTGAAGAGACCATGCATGATACCATTGAGTTTGGGAGAAGGCTTCAGCCGGACATTTTAAAAATCAGCATATGCATACCTTTCCCTGGAACTGTTATGTTTAAAGAATTATCTGATAAAAAACTGCTAAAGGTTTATGACTGGGAATGTTACAACATATACAGACCGCAGGATTTCTTTGAGCATCCTTCTGTGAGCTGGGATACTGTAGAAAAATATTACAAGCTCGCCTATAAGAGAATGATATATACAAACCCTGGTTTTATCTTCAGACGGCTTATAAGGGCTATCCGCAGAAATGAACTGTTTTACGATGCCTATTATTTTATGAAGTTCATGCTGGCAGGAGGAAAGATCTAATCATGTCAGACATAATATTTATAAATCCAAAAGAAAAGAGGGTTCTTGGGCCTTTTGATTTTCTTGTGGCAAAGAGCGTTCCTTTAGGACTCGGTTATCTTGCAGCGTATTTAATGGAGAGAAACTATACTGTAGAGATAATTGATGAAGAGGTTGAGAAGCTGACTATAGAAAAAATCAAGAATCTTACAGATAGTGAGAATCAATTATTTGGGATAAGCTGCATGACGCCGAATGTAAGCCGAGGTTATGAAATCGCTGATTTAATAAAAATGGCGCATCCAAAATCTACTGTCATATTTGGCGGGATACACCCGACTGTTGCGCCAGATGAGGTGCTTGGCAGGCCATCTATTGACCTTGTAGTCAGGGGAGAGGCTGAGCCTGTAATTGAAGAGATTGTCAATAGGCATAGAGATGGAGCAGCGTTTAAGGATATTTTATCCTGCTCTTACAGGGATAATGGAAATATTGTTCATAAACCAATAGCCCCATTAATTGACATTAATATTTTGCCTGATGTCCCCTATCATCTGTTTGATTCAAAGGTCTATGATATGGGTTTTGTTATTTCATCAAGGGGATGTCCATATAATTGTGTATTCTGTAGCCAGCGTGCAATTAACGGCAATAAATACCGCTACAGGACAACTGATAAGGTAATTAATGAGTTGCAGACCCTGATTAATAACTATGGACCGTCAAATATCGTTTTTTTTGATGACCTCTTTTCAATCCATAAAAAGAGGGTGTATGAGCTTTGTGACGGCATTATTAAAAATGGTTTAAATAATAGGACAGAGTTTACTATGGTAACCCGCGGAGATTGTGTGGATGATGAACTGTTGAAGAAACTTAAAGAAGCCAACTTTACCGGACTGGCATTCGGCGTAGAGACTGCGAGCGAAGAGCTGATGAAGATGATAGATAAAAAGGAAACAGTTCAGGATATTGTCAACGGCATCAAACTTGCAAAAAAATATGATTTTGTGGTGGATACTGTTTTTATCTTTGGGCTTCCTGGGGAAACAAGGGCGGACAGGGTGGATTCATTTAATCTTGCGAAGTCATTAGAGGTTGCAAAGGCAAGGTTTAACTGTGCTACACCATATCCCGGAACAAGATTGTTTGAGATTGCCAAGCAGGAAAATAATCTGACCAAGGTCGGCGACTGGGAAAATTTTCATCCCACAGGCGTTTTAACAGCCAAAAATGTTTTTGAGTTTCCACTGCCTTACTATCCAAAGGGATCTACAAAGGAAGATATAATTATGGATGTTATACAGGCTAACATGCTTTATTTCTTGCAGCCTGACCGTTTGTGGGCGCTTATCAAGAATTCCTTTGACAGAAAGGGCGCCAAATGGCTTGTTCTTCCGCCAAAATGGTATTTGAACATTCACTATATTATCTCTGTTGTTAAGGTTATACAGATTAACTTACAGAGAATGCTGTGGCTGATTAAATGGAAAATTCAGGGAAGACTGCTAACGCAGTTTATAAAAGGCAAATGACTACCAACTGAGTTTACTTATCATGCCTTAAAATAATTGAGAACAAAAGATGCCTAATAAAGCGCAAAAATCCCTACTTTTTTTCTATAATGATTATGAATCATTGGGTCTTGAATATATATCTGCTGTGCTTAAGGCCTCAAATATAAAGACAGATTTAATCTATAAGAACCTTATAGATTATTATGCTTTTGATTCATCCAAAAATTTAAAAGAAGAGTTCTATGAGAAAATTGCTCGTGAGATAATTGAGAGAAACCCTGATGTCTTAGCTTTATCTTTATTAACCGACACCTTTCAGATTAATATGGGTATTGCAAGAGAGGTAAAAAAACTGAATCCAGAAATCAAAGTTTTTGCAGGCGGGGTTCACGCCAGTCTGCTTCCTGAACTAACATTAAGCTATCCTCAGGTTGATGCGCTTTGCATTGGAGAGGGCGAATATTCGTCATTGGCATACATGCAGAACATGGATTTAATAGACAAGGGTGAAACACCGAATATAAAAGGGGTTGTTTACAAGCAGAAAGGCAGGTTAGTTGGCAATATGACTGACTATATTATAAATGAAGATTTAGACAGCCTCCCAATTGCTGATAAGGATTTGTTTTACAACGCAGACCCTTCTATGAAATCCCATTATTTTGTGCAATGCTCAAGGGGCTGCCCGTTTGTCTGTTCCTATTGTATTAATGATTATCGCAGCAATAAAGTGGGCGGAAAACGGTTTCGTCATCGTACGCCTGAAAGGATAATTGATGAGCTTGTGTCTGCAAAGGAGAGATATTCCTTTTCTTTTGTGGTATTTGTGGATGAATGTTTTGGTATTAACCCAAAATGGACAACCAGATTCCTTTCTTTGTATGCTGAGAAGCTGCGGATTCCATTCCTTGTTTCAGTACACCCCAATCTTATTACTACCCAATTAGCAGATTTAATGAAAGAGGCCAATTGCTGGTATATTGCCATGGGAGTTCAGTCATTGAATGAGGAGATTTCAAAAAATGTACTTAAAAGATTTATTCGCAGAGAGAGGATTGCCAAATCTATTGAGATCATCCGTTCCCGCGGCATAACCCTTCAATGCGACCATATCTTTGGGATTCCGGGTGAGAATGAAAATGATATGGTAGAGGCATTGGCCTTTTATAATGAGCACCGTCCGAGCCTTGTCAGTGTTTACTGGCTTACCTATTATCCAAAGGCATATATCACAAATTACGCCCATAAAGCAGGGCTGCTTACACAGGGTGATATTGATGATATTGAGCAAGGGAGAAAGGCTTTGGGTATAAAAAAGGTTATTAAATACCACGGCATCAATTTCTGGTTTAACTATTTTATTTTCTTTCCAAAGTGGTTTATACGATTGATTATTAACAGCGGCTTTTATTATTTATTTAAAATAAAGAATTTTTATATCACTAGCGCCTTTCCTCGCGCACTCCATGCAATATTGCACAAAAAGGATTGGAATAGATATTATATGAAAAGGATAATTATTAAGAAATTAAATAATCTTAGATTCTGGAGCCCGTCTTAAAGACTTGGTCCATTTAAGCTTATATATTGGAGACTCATTAATGAACTGGGACAACTTTAAAGATGATGAAAGCGCTCTTAGATACCTGTCAGGATTGCCGCGATACAAGAATACGCCGTTTAAATCGCTTATAAACAGGGGCAGGTTTCTGTTAAGCCTGATATATTGCCATCTTTTAAAGATGGATAAACCGCTGTTTATTGTTCTGGTAACAAACAATTCCTGTAATTTTAAATGTAGTTATTGCTACGGAGATTATGGCCATAGAAACGGCGTCCCTGATTATACCACACGGGATTTGCTTAAGATTATTGATGAGCTAAAAGAGATGGGAACAAGGATATTAACCCTGCATGGCGGTGAATCACTTCTGAGAAAGGATTTTGGGGAAATAGCAAATTATGCTAAACTAAAAGGGTTTTATGTAAGTTTAAACAGCAATGGTACACTTGTTCCAAAGAGGATAGCAGAGTTGAAATGTCTGGATAATCTGTGTATCAGCATGGACGGCAACGAAGAAAGCAATGATAAAAACAGGGGTAAAGGCAGCTTTAAACAAGCTATAGCAGCCTTAAAAATCGCAAATCAACATAAGATACCTATAGTAGTTTCAGCTACCTTAACAAAAGACAACATAGATGATATGCAGTTTTTAGCAGAGCTTGGGAAAAAGATGGATTTCAGGTTGCAGTACAGTATTCTATACAATTTTAACGATGCTAAAAAAAATGAGGTAAAGATGAATGATAAGGAGATCAGGGGTATTGTGGAAAAGATATACATTCTTAAGAAAAAAGGATTTCCTATTTATTACGCTGATACTGTTTTGAAGAGCTCAATATCATGGCCGGCATCTTATGACAATGTCAGATTCTTCTCAAAAAAAGATAAGAGCTATACAAAGGATTTAAAACTTATTCCCTGCTATCATGGCAGGTTTAAGTTTCAGATTGATGCAGATGGAAGGGTGGTAACCTGCTGGGCCCATAATAAGTCAGATGCCCCTAATATAAGAAAGCTCGGTCTTAAAAAGGCGCTGGAGCGGTGTAAAATAGAAAAGGATTGTGATTTCTGCGGTTTTCTTGCAAATATTGAGCATAATGCAGTAATGCATCTAAGTTTTAAGGATATGATAAGCATGGCAGCAATACATATAATTGATTCCTTGAAGATAAAAAGGCAGAGCACTAATTGAGGATGCATTCTAATACCACGCAGAGGATGATTTATATAATAGTGGGCGCCTCGCGTGGTCTTGGCGCATCGCTTGTCGGTAGATGTCTTGAAGAAGGTTTAGAGGTTATTGGAATCGGAAGAACAGATGAGAATTCTGTAGTCAGTATAGCAGATTGGAGAAAGACAGGCCGATTTAAATATGTGCAGGCTGATATTGCAGAGCCATCATCAGTAAGTATTATGAAGTCAATTGTTGGAGCAGATAAGGAAAACCCAACGTGTGTCATCTTTAATGCTGCTGTTATTGAATCTGATGTTGACGATAATGGCAATCTGATGTTTGATATATTTAAAAGGGTGAACCGTACAGGCATAGATGGTTTTATGCATGTATTAGAGGCGTTTGGAAACTACCTTACTTCACAAAAGGGTATGTTGGTAGGTATCTCTTCAATAAGCGCATGGGTTCCACCAATAGGAGGGAACAAGATTGCATATCCAGCATCAAAGGCCTATTTGGATATGGCGTTGAGTTCATTGAGGCTGCTTTGGGGCAGACGTGTTCATATTATGACAGTCCATCTTGGGCATGTCGGTGGAAAGGGATCATGGTTTGTTCCTAAATATGACGCTGTGGCGGAGAAGATTGTAGATTCAACCCTTTGCAAACGGCCGCCTGAGAGCATCTGTATGTCAAACTTCTACTGTTTTACATATAGATTTTTGCGAATCCTGCCGGACAGGATTATTTCTAATATTATTGAGGCTATTAAGGGTTTATTAAATTATATACCAATGGGAAAGACGTTATTATGAAAGTAGTTTTCGTTCAACAATTTGCATCTCCATGTTTCGGTGTCCTTGCTTTAATGTCCTATCTGAGGCATCATGGAATAGAGTGTGATGTTGTTGTATGGTCACTAGAGAAGAAGCCTGTTGAGGCTGTTTATAAACTAAAGCCTGATCTGATTGGCATTTCTCTGATGACAACAGAGCATTACTGGATGGTTAATGCTGTGAAGTGTATACATGAAAGGATACCTGAAACCAAGATAATAATTGGTGGAGTCCATGCTGTAATCTACCCTGAGGCGGTTATATCTGTGCCAGGTGTTGACTTTGTATGCAACAGTGATGGAGAGCATGTTTTATTAGAGCTTTGCCGTGCATTGGATAGCGGTAAAAAAGACTGGTCGTCAATCAGAGGGTTTGTATATAAAAATGAAAGCGGAGCTGTCCACTCTAATAGCAGGGCAGATTTTTATATTTATTCACCAGAAATTATTGAGGATAGAACGCCATATTTTACTCGCTATTCTATTATGTCAAAAGATACTGTCCCACGTTTTATTGCAAGCAGAGGGTGTCCTTATAACTGCAGCTTCTGTTATAATGAGCAGATTAAAGATATCTTTAAGAATGACCATGGTAAGTATCTGCGATATAAAGACCCTGATAATCTGATTCAGGAGATATCCAATGTGTGTAAAAATCGTAAAGTAGAATCCGTATTTTTTGTAGATGATCTTTTTTGCACAAACAAAAAATGGTTGACGCAATTTTTAGCTATTTACAAGAAAGAGATAGGCTATCCATTTATGTGTACTGCAAGAGCAAACCTAATGAATGATGAACTTGCAAGGATTCTTGCTGAAGGCGGATGTCAGACCATAAGCTTTGGCATAGAGACTGGCAATGAATTTATACGCGAAAAGATATTAAACAAGAAGATATCAGATAAACAGATTATTGAATGCGGAAGGATTGCAAATAATTACGGCATCCAGACTCAGACTTCCAATATGTTCTGTTTGCCTGATGAAACACTACAGGATGCCTATAAGACAATAGAGATAAATCAGAAAGCAGGGACCAATCAGGCATTCTGTTCGCTGTTTATGCCTTTACCAAACACAGAACTGACCAATTATTGCATTAAAAGGGGTTATCTTAAGCCGGATTATTCTTTTGAGGATATGCCTAAATCATTTTTGAAAGAGAGTGTTCTCTCTCTCAGGGATAAAAAGGAGATTATCAATCTTCATCATCTGTCATATTTCTTTATACGCTATCCATGGTTATATAGAAAGTTCAAATGGGTGGTAAGATTTGGTATATTTAAGCACATATTCTTCTTTTTTTACCTTATTAGCAGTTTCCTGCGGCATAAAGAAGAGAGAGGGCGATCATATATATCAACTATATTTTATGCATGGCAATTTAGAAAAATGGTTTAAGGGTTTTTAATTATATTTTTCATGGAGCTTTAAGAATGAGTCCAACGGTGCATCTGATTCAGGGCGCAGCAGGCGCTGCTATATTATATCCCTTTATAGGCGGGAAGGCATTTATTTTTGGCGTATCTGTTGTTGCAATAGATTTAGACCATTTTGTAGAATATTATCGCGATACCCTTAGTATTGATCTGAAGGGATTCTTTGAGTATCATGATATATTAAGCAATAACCTTGATAATTATCTTGGGCTTAACCTCTTTCATACGATAGAGTGTTATATTATATTATTTTTTGCTGGTCTGGTTTTGCCTGATTTGCATCTAATATTATATGGTTTTTTATTTCATCATCTATTTGATCAAATAAAGCTTGCATGGATGAGGAAGCCTTTTGCAAGGGCATTCTCAATAATTGAATATTTTATCAGAAGGAAATATTACTATACATCACTAAGAGAGCTTCTTGCGAAAAAAAAGAAGAAAAGCCTCAGCGAGGCAAGGTTTTTTAAGATGATGACTATCTGATCTTTAATGGTTGATAAAATAGAAGATTAGTAGTATTATTTGTAACTTTAAAAGCCCAAGTTCATTATATGAAGATTAGAGATATTGAAGAGCTTTCTCAGATTATACAGAAAGTAAAGTCCGAAGGGAAAAAGGTGGTTTTGTGCCACGGATGTTTTGACCTCATGCACCCTGGTCATATAAAATATTTTCAGGCAGCAAAAAGGATGGGCGATGTCCTTGCTGTAACTATTACGCCGGACAGATATGTTGACAAAGGGCCCGGCAGACCTGTATTTAATGAAAACCTAAGGGCAGAGTCTATAGCAGCGCTTGAGTGTGTTGATTATGTTGCTATTAACAAATGGCCGACTGCAGAGGAGACGCTGAGGCTGCTCAGACCAAATATATATGTTAAAGGCCAGGAGTTTCAGAATCTTGAGGATAAAACAGGCAAGATTCAGAAGGAGTATAAGGTCATACAGGAGATAGGCGCTGAATTGAGATTTACAAATGAGATAGTCTTTTCCTCCACCAAATTATTAAAACAATATTATAGGGAGGCAGAATGATAGTTGAAGAGATGATGGAAAATAAGATTCTTCTTCTTGATGATATGGTCAGAAAGGCAGATGCCCTGAGGCGTGAAGGCAGGGTTATTGTGCAAAGCCACGGTGTTTTTGATCTTATCCATCCCGGAATGATACAGCATCTTAAGCATGCAAAAAAACTGGGTGATATCTTGATAGTTACTGTTATTCAGGATAAGGATGTGCACAGGGGGCCTGGCAGGCCGATATTCACGGAGAAGTTCAGGGCAGAAAATGTAGCATCTCTTGAGATGGTTGATTATGTCTGCATTGTGGATGATGAAGCCCCATTTGAGTGTGTAAAGGCAATCAAACCCGATGTGTTTGCAAAAGGCCAGGCATACGGCGATAGGGACAAGAAGATTCATGATAAGATTTTTCAGGAAGAAAAAGACCTCTATTTTGGCAAGTGCAGGGTTATAGAGACAGAAGGCTTCTCTTTCAGCTCGTCCCATATTATCAACAACTTCCTTGATATATATCCGGAAGATACAAAAAGATTTTTAAAAGGCTTTAAGGAAAGATACAGCTTTGCCGGCATTGCCGACAGGATAAATACATTAAAGGACTTAAAGGTTTTGATTGTCGGCGATGGTATTATCGATGAATATCATTATTGCGAACCACTTGGCAAGTCTGCAAAGGCAAATCTTGTTGTTAGCAAGTATCTGTCTCATGAGGTCTTTGCCGGAGGGACATTCGCTGTAGGCAATCATACCGCTGGTCTGTGCGAGCATGTTCAGATGGTCTCTCTCTTGGGAAAGAAAAATCCGAGGGAGGATTTTATCTTAAAAAATATCAGGCCGAATATTAAGACAAAGTTCTTTTACAAAGATAACAGCCCGACTATAGTAAAAAAGAGGTATATTCATGAGTATCTGAACCAGAAGCTGTTTGAGATATGTTATCTAAACGATGATTTGGTTAATAGTGAATGCGAATCTCAGGTTATTGACTATCTTATTTCTGAGTCTCCCAAATATGACCTTGTAATGGTCTCTGATTTCGGGCACGGCTTTATTACAAAGAATATGATAAAGGCCCTCGGAGACTATTCAAAGGTTTTAGCTGTGAATGCACAGACCAATGCCGCTAATGTCGGCTACAATTTTATTACAAAATACAACGCGCCTCACTATGTATGCGTTGATGAGGCAGAATTAAGATTGTCAAGCCAGGAAAAACATGCGCCTATTGAAGATATTGCCAAAAAGACTGCGAAGGATATAAATGCAGACTCTTTTATTGTAACCCTTGGAAAGAGGGGCTCGCTCGGCGTAAATCACAATAATACAAACAGTACGCCTATCTTCTCCCACAAGGTGGTTGACACTGTCGGAGCTGGTGACGCATTCTTTGCCTTTACTGCGCCATGCTATGCTAAAGGGATGCCGCTTGACCTTTTGTCATTTATCGGCAATGCTGTAGGCGCGCTTGCTGTGCAGATTGTTTGCAACAAGAAGCCTATAGAAAAATACGAACTCTTAGAGTTTATTCATACTGTATTAAAATAAACGGAGAGATGTAATGCGCGAGTTTGCAGAGAATTATTATAATAACCTTTTTAATTTTGCAAATTCTATCAGGGTTACAAATGGAAGCAGCGGGAGCCTGACATTTCCTGCAGGGATTGAGATTGTTGGAAATCTGATAATCTCTCAGGCAACTTCAGGGAAAAAGATAATATTTATTGGCAATGGCGGAAGCGCTGCAATTGCAAGTCATATGGCAATTGATTTCTGGAAGAATGGCGGCATGAAGGCTGTATCCTTTAATGACGGCCCGCAATTGACATGCTTAGGCAATGATTACGGGTACCAACATGTTTTTGAAAAACCGATTGCGATGTTTGCCGATGACGGTGATATACTTATAGCTATAAGCAGCTCAGGAAGGTCAGAAAACATACTGCTTGCCGTTCAGGCTGCAAAATCAAAAGGATGCAGGATTGTAACCATCTCAGGTTTTGATGAAAATAATCCCCTTGCTTCTTTAGGCGAGGTTAATTTCCATGTTCCATCCAAGGCATACGGACCTGTTGAGGTGCTCCATCATTCTATATGCCATTGCATTATTGATTCAATTATGAAGGTAAAGAATGGATAGATACAGGATAGACAGCCATAAACTTCTGTATCATGTGCCGAGGGTAAATGACTGGCTGAATGGAAAATTGATTTATCCCTTATATATGGAGGTAAGCCCTTCAGGGGCATGCAACCACAGATGCACATTTTGCGCACTTGATTTTATGTCATATCAGAAGAGGTATCTTGATGCTGTGATGCTCATGGAAAGGCTTTCTGAAATGGGCAGGCTCGGTTTAAAGAGCATAATGTACGGCGGCGAAGGCGAACCCCTGATGCACGGGCAGATTGCAGAGATAATCAATCATACAAAAAAAAGCGGAATGGATACAGCATTAACAACAAATGCAGTATTGCTGACAGAGTCCATGGCAGAAAAGATTTTAGGCGCTATAGAGTGGATGAAGGTGAGCATTGGCGCTGCTACAAAGGAGACCTATGCAAAGATTCACAGGACAAGGCAGGAGGACTTTGACGCTGTAATCAGGAATCTTGCCGCTGCTTCCAAGATAAGGCAGAAGAACGGGTATGAGTGCACGCTCGGCATGCAGATATTGCTGCTGCCTGAGAATAAGGATGAGGTTGTATCATTGGCTAAGGTTGCAAGGGATATTGGGATGGATTACCTTGTTGTAAAACCGTATTCACAGCACCCGCTTAGCAGAACCAATAAATACAAGGATGTTAAATACAGCGAATACACCCATCTTAGGGATGCCCTTTCAGAGATGAACACAAAGGACTTTAGCGTTATATTCAGGATGAACACCATGAAGAAATGGGATGAGAACGAGAGAAACTATTCCAAATGTTTTGCCCTTCCCTTTTGGTCGTATATAGACGCAGGCGGAAAGGTGTGGGGCTGCAGCGTATACCTTGGCGATGAGAGATTCCTTTATGGCAATATATATGAAAATACATTTAAAGAGATATGGGAAGGCGGTAAGAGGATGGAGTCGCTGAACTGGTTTGAGAATAATCTCAATGCAAAGGAATGCAGGATAAACTGCAGGATGGATGAGATAAATCAATATCTCTGGAATTTGAAAAATCCGCCTGCTCATGTAAATTTTATTTAAGAGATAAATATATAAAGAAGGCAGGCATAATGTTATGGATGTTATAGTAAAAGATAGTATTAAGACAGATAAAAAATTGTCATATAGCGAATTAATAGAGAAGGCAAATTATATAAGAAAAGACCTGATTGAAGTAGCCGTCAGAAATGAGGCAGGGCATATTTCTCCCTCTCTTTCCTGTGTAGATATCTTAACAGCGCTGTATTACAGAATAATGAATCTGTCTGATGACCCTCAATGGGATGGAAGGGACCGCCTTGTCTTTTCAAAGGCGCATGGCTGCTACGGCGTCTACGCAATCCTTTCAGATATCGGATATATCAGGCGAGAGGAGTGGGAAGGCTTCTATAAAGGGAATTTTCTGATGGGATGCATAGAGCGCAGCATAGAGCATGGCATAGAAGTAAGCTGCGGCGCCCTTGGCCACGGCCTGCCGATCGCAGTTGGCATTGCATTCGGCGCAAAATTACTGAATAAGAAATACAGGGTTTATTGTGTTGTTGGCGATGGCGAGATGCAGGAAGGGTCTATGTGGGAGGCTGTTCAGTTTGCTGTTAAACACGAATTGTCAAATCTGACAATAATTGTAGATAATAATGGGCTGCAGGCGATGGATTATCTTGAAGATGTTATGACTCAAAAAGGCAGGAAAGATGACCTGCAGAAAAAATTCATGGCCTTTGGATGTGAAGTAAAGGCCTGCGATGGCCATAATATTGAAGAGGTTGTCTCTGTTATTGACAGTTGGATAAAGGACGAAAAGAGGATTTCCAGACCGCAGACATTAATTGCAAATACAATTAAAGGTTATGGACTGTTATGTATGGAAAATATTCCAAAGTTTCACTTTCGGCTTCCTACAGATGAAGAATTAAGGATGGGAAATCGCTATGAGTAAAATTGAGCAGAATTATAGAAAAGAGATTGTAGATACAATTATGCCTTATGCAAAAAAAGACGAAAGGATTGTATTGCTTGTATGTGATATGGGTTTTGGGGTTACTGATAATTTTAATAGAGAGTTTCCAAAAAGGATATTCAATATGGGGATTATGGAGCAGGGGACCGTTGGCATTGCAGCTGGCATGGCAATGACAGGGCTGATACCCATTGTATACTCTATTGTGAATTTTCTTGCCTTTCGCGCATTGGAACAGATAAGAAATGATGTGGTGATGCAAAATCTGAATGTCAAGTTTATTGCTACAGGGGTGAATGATTACTTTAAATTTCTTGGACCTTCACACTGCTGCGGTGAAGATGATAAAAAGATTATGCAACTAATAAATATGAACGTATTTGACCCTTATGAAGGAGAAAATACGGATTTTAATAAAATGATTAAAAGCTGGATTACAGATACAAAGGCAGGTTATATCAGGGTATAAGGTCATAGGCTAATTATAAAAACAAATTATCCATTATCCAAAGGAGCTGAAAGATGAGACATGACCGCAATAATATACTTTTAAGCGTAATTATGCCGGCCCTTAATGAAGAAAAAAATATTGCGGCTGCTGTCAGCAATAGCCAGAAGGCTTTTAAGGATTTTAATATTGAAGGCGAGGTTATTGTTGTAAATGACGGAAGCACAGATAATACAGAAAAAATAGTAAAAAGCATTGTGCAAAAGGATAAACATGTCAGACTGCTCAAACACGATTCCCCAAAAGGTATTGGCGCATCATTCTGGGACGGCGTTGATAATGCCAGAGGCGATATAATTGTCATGCTGCCAGGAGACAATGAGAATGACCCTTGGGAGATTTTCAGGTATTACAGGCTTCTGGAGCATGTGGATATAGTAATACCATTTGTATATAATAAAAGGGTGAGGTCGCTGTTTAGAAATATTTTATCTTATCTTTACCGCTTTATTATAAATACCACTTTTTTGGTAAATTTTAATTATACTAATGGCACTATCTTTTACAGGAAATCTATGCTTAAAGAGCTGGATTATAGAAGCAACAGCTTTTTCTTTCAGACAGATATTCTGATAAGAACAGTAAAGAAAGGGTATCTCTTTGCAGAAGTGCCTTACAGGATTGATTTAAGAAAGGATGGCATTTCCAAGGCAGTTACTTTTCCGTCTCTTATGAAGGTTATGAGAGGTTATCTGCGTCTGGTAAAAGACCAGTATTTCAAGCATAATCATAAGGATAATGTTAGCTTTACACAGGATTCTTTAACTGCAGTCAGAAGGCATGAGGATAATAGTAGAGTATGAGTACATTAATTTTAGACGGGCATAAACTTTTATGGCATAAAGAAAGGGTAGATGCATGGCTTAGGGGCGAGAGGATAGCTCCGATTACTATTGACTGCGCACTTACAAGGGGCTGCACTTATAAATGTGTCTACTGCTATGGCATGCTTCAGGAAAATGATGAAAAGAGGATGACAAAGGATGTTATATTCAGATTTCTTGATGATGCTGCTGAGATTGGGGTTAAGGCTATCAGTTTTGTAAGCGATGGCGAGAGCACATGCAGTCCGCACCTGTATGACGCCATCTTAAGGGGCAAGGCAAACGGGCTAGATATGGCACTCGGGACAAACGGCTATTTATTAAAGGACGAACGGCTTGAGGAGATGCTTCCAGCGCTTACATATTTAAGGTTTAATATGTCTGCAGGAGAGGCTGAGAGATATGCAGGCATACATGGAAGCAAGGTAGAGCATTTTTATAAGGTAATAGAAACAATAAAAAAGTCTGTAGAAATAAAAATGAGAAACAGCCTTGATGTTACAATAGGGCTTCAGATGGTGCTTCTGCCAGAATTTGAGGATCAGATTATACCCCTGTCAAATCTGGGCAAAGAACTGGGGGTGGATTATCTTGTTATTAAGCATTGCAGCGATGATGAGATGGGCAGCCTTGGCGTTGATTATTCAAAATATCAGAATATGGTTGACCTTCTTAAAACAGCAGAGGCATATTCAGATGATAATTATGTTGTCAGGGCAAAGTGGTCCAAGATTCTTAGCGGAGGCAAACGTTGTTACAGCCGCTGTTACGGCCCTCCTTTTATAATGCAGTTTTCTGGCTCTGGTTTAGTAGCGCCGTGTGGCATGCTTTTTAATGACAGGTATAAAAAATACCATATCGGCAATATAGCAGATACATCATTCAAGAAACTCTATCAGAGCGAACGTTACTGGGAGGTTCTGAATCTGATTGCATCAGACAAATTTGATGCCAAAACAATGTGCGGTTCTTTGTGCTTGCAGCATAAGGTAAATGAATTTCTGTGGGATTTAAAAGATAACGGGGCTGTTCCGGAAAAGAGTGAAGGCGAGCCGCCGATGCATGTTAATTTTATCTGAATATGATAATAGCAGCTAAGTGTGCCCCAAAAGAAAAAATTTTAAAGGATATAGAAAAGGCCGGTCTTTCAGCAGTGGAACTATATACCAGCAGCAGTTATCTCTGTAAATTAGAGGATATCAAAAGGATATGCAAAAGGCTTCCATTTCGCTATGCAATACATGCACCCAATGATGGGTATGAGCCTGAGCTGCTATCTGAGCTCGCTGATGCCATTAATGCTGAGGTAGTAGTTTTTCATGACATTTACTGGGGTGACGAATGGGGGCATATTACTGAGGTTTTTAAGACGAGTAAAGCAAAAATCTGTATTGAAAATACACATTCTGTGCATGAGCCTCTTAAGCTTATGCGCAGATACGGCTTTAAACGATGCCTTGACCTTGAACATCTTCAGATGCAATGTGCCGGTGTTTATGAAGAGGAGTTTTTGCCTGTTATACGCCAGGCATCGCATATCCATATGACAGGCTATTTTTACGGCTCTGATTTCTGGCATACCCACATACATCAGTCTTCAGAGCGCTCTATTTATTTTTTTAATCTGCTTAAAAAGGCAGATTATTCAGGTTTTGTGGTTTCAGAGGCAAGGACATCTTTGCAGACCTACGAAGAATTTAAACGATTAAACGATTTTTTTGTTAATGCAATGCAAAATTTTGAGAAGTCGCATAGATGTTAGTTTTAATATACAGTTTACTATTATTTAGCACGGCATTTATTTTCCATATAGTTTTGTGGAAAATTCGCCTTCCAAAGAGGCAGACTAAGGTTCTATTACAAATATTCTTCGGTACCCTGATGATTGGTATTTTATCCTTAATCAGCATATCGCTTCTAATCCCGGGATTTGATAATCTCATCCCCATGAAGCCCCCTGAGTATCTGCATATTTGCCTTATTTTTATCTCGCTTACCCTTTCCTACATGATTACCTATTCAGCATTAGAGGCTGACAGTCCAACACTTGTAATGGTAATGACTATTGAAAAGGCAGGCAAGGAGGGTTTGGATAAGAAGGAGTTTGACAGTATACTAAATGACGACCTTTTAATAAAACCGAGAATAAGGGACCTTATCACTGACAAAATGGCTTACTTAGATGAAGAGAAATATAAACTTACTTCAAAGGGTGTCTTATTTGCCCGCATATTTATATTGTATCGTAGATTATTGAACGCTCCAAAAGGCGGCTAAGCAAGGGCAATTCACAAATTGTTTCTACTCAGCCGCAATCAAGTAATCTCAAAGGCAGGACAAAGAAATGCCCTGCAATTACGAGAGTAGTCTTATAATTATTGATTTACAACTGGCATCAGTTCTTCTTTCTTATAAGCGATGTTTAAAAATATTGATATGACCTTAAAAAAATACCCTGTTTTAACAGAATGTATAGTTGGTGCAGCAGCAACTGCATATTTAATATTTACCATGCGGTCTATGCTGTTATTTGGCACAGCTACACTCGTCCATGATAATCTTTTATGGAATTATCCGATATTTAAATTTTTTGCTGAAAATATAATCAACGGCCATTTTCCCCTCTGGAATCCATTTGAGCATGGCGGCGAGCCTTTCTATCCGCTGCTTGTTCAGATCAGGCTTTTAGAGCCTGTAACATTACTGATGATATATATTGGCCGATTTATCAGCAATGATATTTTAATGTTATTTAACTGGAACCGTTTTATCCTGAGTTTAATAATGGTTTCCGGAATATATATAGTTCTTCGCTCATTTGCCAAAAATCTATTCATTAAACTTACCCTTATACCCATTCTCCTTTATTCATCTATAATGCTGGGCTCATTCAGGCAGGATGCTATTTTGAATCAGTTTATCTGGATACCACTCATTGCCTTTTTCCTTCTCCGTATTATCTACTACAAAGATTACCGCTGGCGTAGCTGGATTATGCTCGGCGTATTCATTGGCCTCAACTGGCAGTCTTATTTTTTCAGCGGTACATGGGTATTCCTTCTATTATTTTCGTCTGGCATCCTGCTTTTTAGAAGGGATTTAATAATCAAGCTCTTCAAGGGGAGGATGATTGCCGCTAAGTTTGCCGTAACTACCCTTATTATTATTGCCATGGCTGCGCCTAATATTATACTTCTATTGGAAAAGGATAAGTATATATTCCCTGCCAGGATGATTGATTTTTCTTATGAAGGGATGACACCTGAAGGGGGGCCGCTGCAATACGAAGTTGGCTCATCCTATGCCATAGCTCATGGCATAAATATGTCGTACAATTTAATAGCGTTTACTGGGACATTTTCAAGCATCTGGGATTTTATCCAGATTATTGCCCCTGATGGAAATAAGCATATAAGATGGCCTGGCAGGGAGGGATGGGGCAGACCATCAGAGGCTTATATGTATATAGGCCTTTTGCCATGGGCTATTGCTCTCTTAGGTCTTTTAGCAGGCAGGCATGATTTGAAGCGGGTATGGTTGTTAATGCTTTTATGTTCGGCTTTAATAATGTTGGGGCCGCCTGGCGGCTTGCATAGATTATTATATTACATATATCCGCCAATGTGGTTTGTAAGACATACTCATACCTTTGTTTTATTATTTATGTTTGCCCTATTGTATTTTTATATTATAGGGTTAAATCATATTTTCTCTGCTTGGGGTGATCATATTTTTCATCGGCATAGCTCTCAAGGGATTCTTGGTCGTTTTATAAAAAATAATAGGGTTAGTAATAGCATTGCAGTCTTTATATTTTCTCTTTGTATTATATTATCTGTGTATCGGATGGCAAAGATAACCTATCCAGCAACAAATTATCTTTTTATTTTATTTATTATAGTTTTTGCTATCGGATGGCTGCTAAGAAGAGACTTAGGTGAAAACGGATTATATTTCAGCTTAATCGCAAGCCATATAATAATAGTTTTATTATTTTCTGCAAATGCATTTAAGTTTATGAGGTACATTGTTCCTGCCTTTGGCATTCCTGTTATCATTTTTATTCTAATTAGAGCATACAGGGATTCTTCAAAATGGCTCATAAATTATTCACCTTTAATTATTCTAATTATTTTTTGTATTGCTTTAACCGCGGACATTGTTTACAGCCTTAGGAAGTCAGCATTCTTATATAATGAAAAGATATATTCAGCTTACATACTCAATTCTGAAAGAATGGCTAATGGGTTTGTTTTACCTCAAAATAGGGCTGCCTATCCGCATGGACTTATTGGAGGCAGTGAACAGCGGTATCTTTCCCTTATTTATCTGAGGCCTTATGCGTTTTCTCCTGTAAATGATCCTGAATATTCAGGCCCTTATGTACGGGTAAAAGGTGTTTTTGATGGTCTTAAGAATAGGTCATTTGAAGATTGGGTTATGTTTGAGAATAGTGTTTATTTACCAGAGCAGTTCAGCTATCAGCAGGATGGAATTGGTGGGGCAGTTGAACGATATACAGGGTATGATGGTGTTAAAGACGGTTCCGCCGCTGTTTTACTAAAGCCGTCGTCAAATGGCAATTCATACATAAGATTTCAGATATCACAGATTGAAGAAATCAGGGGCAAATATATCAGGCTGTCTATATGGGTAAAAAGTCAGAACAGAATCCGTAACGCTATACAAGCAGAGATACAGGATTATATATTGCGGGAAACAAATGGTATTCAGGCAGGCGTCACGGATGAAATAAAAAAGTCCACAGCTTCAAAATTTTATAAAAATAGCGGTGAGTGGGAGCAGCTTTTAGTAGGAAAATATATTGATAAAAATGCCACTAAGATAGTTATAAGGTGCAATATTAAATCCACAGCAACCACGTCGGTATTTTTTGATAACCCTCGCATAGAGGTAGTTGATGTTGATATCAATGCCTTTGAATATGCCATGAGGAGTAAGAGGTGGACCAGTTTGCTGCTGCCAATGAAATATTTTGAGCTTATTAATAAGAATATTGAGCCTTTAGTTCTGGAAGAGATATTTGCTGTAGGCAAGCCAATGTTTCAATTCAAGAAAGATGTCGTATCGGTAAAAGATAGCGATGTTTCCGCACTTTTCAAATATCTTGGGACTGAGAAATCAATTAAATTACTGCATGAAGCGGTTATAGTAGATTCGCAATCAGAACCGATACCGGCCAAGCCACTTTTAGCTTCTGCGGATATTGGAAAAGCGATGCAGGCATCTGCCGTTCCAGAGAACTTTAAAGGCATAGAAAATATCTTTGATAAAAAAGACAAAGGCAGTTTTACATATTCCGTAGAAAGTTACGATTATAATTCTTTTACTATAAAGGCATCTGCCGGCAGCCCCGGTCTCCTCTACTGGGCTGATGGATACGATAAAGGCTGGCAGGCCTATATTAATGGAAAAGAAGTCCCAATCTACAGGGCTAATATAAATTTTAAGGCAATCAGTCTGCCGGCAGGCGCTAATAATATCAGCTTTACATATGAGCCGTTTTTGTTTATGATAGGATTGTATATTTTTTATAGTGTATTTATTATCTCTATATTGATGGTAATAGCAACGCCTTTTGTTGCCTTTTTATATGAGTTATTTCTAAAAAATGTAAAACAAGTTCAAGCTGAGATAAAACGGTAAAATTTCTTTCTAAAAATAGCGCTGAAGATTGAAAGGATTTATGAAAAAGACCTATTATGTTTTATAGCTATTTGCAGGTTCTTATTCCAGTATTAGGCTTGATGATAAATGTAATTGTTCAGGTCATCTGCTCCAGATTTATTCAGAGACTCGGATTGTTAAAGACTGTATTTTTAGGTTTCTTTGTCGGTATGCTCTCTGTATTAATAATAGAGTTTTGCATCTTTTTTGCAACATCAGCGCACTTTACGGATTTTTTTATGATGTTTGCTGCCAACTTTATTACTTATGCTTCACTGGGTTATTGTTATTTTCACTTTATAAATCTTGGCGAGACAGCACGCAGGATCAGGATATTAAGAGAAATTTATGATTCAAAAGACGGTCTCACTATGGATGAGATATTGCAAAGATACAATTCAAAGGAGATTGTAGATAAAAGGCTAAGCAGATTAATCAACAACGGGCAGGTTTTATATAAAAATGAAAGATATTATATTGGCAGTCCAATAATGCTGATGATTACCACGGTCATAGTCGCAATGAAATTGCTGCTGCTTGGAAGGAGAAGTGAATTTGATACTTATTAATTCGTCACCTAAAGACGCATTAAAAATATTTCAGCCTTTTTTACCAATTTTTGTACCAATTGGGATAGGCTCTCTTCTTGGAGTTGCTGAAAAAGAAGGGATTAAACCGAGATATATTGACGAACAGATTGAAGATGAAGATAATATCTTAAATCTTATAGCAGAACATGTTAGAGAGATGGAAAAACCGTATATATTCGGTTTAAGCGCTTTTACAGTTGCCTTTAAAAGCGCAATACTCCTATCAAAGGAATTAAGGCGGAGATATCCTGATTCAGTAATAATATTCGGAAGTATTCATCCCACGGCAATGCCTGAGGAGGTTTTATCTTACGAGCATGTGGATATAGCCCTAAGAGGCGAGGGTGAGAAATCTCTTATTGAATTATACAGATGCATTAAAGAAGGAAAAGACTTTACACACCTTGATAATCTTTCCTATAGGAAAGACGGCAGAATAATTCATAATAAAAGGGCTTATTCATTTGATGACCTTGACAGTTACCCGCCTTTTCCTTATCATCTTTTTGAGAAGAAGGGTTATGACCTTGGTTTTGTAATAGGTTCAAGGGGATGTCCATATGGATGCATCTTTTGCAGCAACAGGGTTACTACAGGCAGAAAATACAGATTTAGGTCTGCAGAGGCTATAGTTAATGAATTGGATATACTATACCATAAGTATAACAGAAGCTCTATTCTTTTCCTTGACGATAATCTTCTTGTAAATGAAAAAAGGATATATACCCTTATGGAAGAAATAAAGAGAAGGGGATTTGATAAAAAGATGAGTTTTAATTTTCAGGCAAGGGGAGATAATGTAAATTATAAACTATTAAATGATTTGTACAGCGCTGGTTTTAGGAGCGTTTTCTTTGGTATAGAGACAGCTTCAGACAGAATTATGAAGATTATAAAAAAAGGTGAAACTGTTGCAGAGTGCAAAGAGGCTGTCCGCATGGCAAAGGAAATTGGGTTTCATGTCAGCGCCACTTTTATTTATGCGCTTCCAGGCGAGACGCATCAGGACAGGATGGACTGTGTTCGGCTGAGCAAGGAATTAAAGCTGGATATGGTGCGTTATAATAATTCCACTCCATATCCTGGGACAGAGCTTTATGAGATAGCAAAGAGAGAAAACCGTTTAAATATTCAGGGACTATATGAAAATTTCAATTCGGTATCAACATTTATTGAAAATCCCTTTAAAAGGATCCCTTTTTCTTATGTTCCCCCTGATAATACAGAGGATGAGATAAGAAGAGATGTGCTTTTCAGCTATTTTAGTTTTTATCTTGATATTGAGAGATTAAAAAAAATATTTGCCAGGCCGGATCAGGGTGTTGGCTGGTTTAATGCGGGAGAAAAGTTTTTAGAATTTCTAAAGAAAGTGCCTGCGCTGATATTTCTTGGATTGATGATGGTTGTAAAGTTTGGCCAATTGTTTTACTATATGATTATAAAAAAGGAGACAGCTATCTCCTTTAGATATTTTCTGAAGATATTTGATGGATTATGGAATATAAAGAATAGTGTTGATACGACAAATAACAAGGATATTAAGAAAACAGAAACTTGACATATTTTCTCTGATAGTTGGCAGCCTTGCATTATTTAGCTATACAAGAATTTTATTTCTTCAAAATGTTTTTGAGGATGATAATGCATGGCTTCTGTCAGTATATGCGAGCAGTAATCTTTCGGAATTCCTCAATACAGGCTGGATTGAACTCAGAAGAATACCGCAGGGTGTATTTTTATATTACTTTTTAGGAGCACACAGGTTATTTGATAATCCTTACATCCTGTGGCAGTCTTTAAATCTGCTTATACAGGTCGTTTCGCCGCTGTTACTTTATTACTTCCTTAATAACCTGATTAAAGACAGATATCTTGCCTTTTTATCAGCCTGCTGTTTTATAGTATATCCTATTGACACTACCCTGCCTGTCTTCTCCAATATTTATTACAGAATTGGTATAATGCTGACCATAACCTCTTTTTATTTCACTGAGAGGGGACTGTCCAAAAATATACGATGGGTTTTTCTGTTTATTTCTTTCCTGCTTTCAGGCATCTCTCATTATATCTTAATAGAAGGTACAATTGCCCTTGAACCAGCGAGGCTGTTTTTTATAGGATGTATTTTTTATAATAAAGGCATTGCCTCAAAGAATCTTATTAAAAAGACATTTATAGTATGGCTGCCTTTCCTCCTGCTCTGTATTCCATTAATCATATACAAACAAATGTTTAAACCATATGGGATATATGCAGGTACGTATAAAACAGATATATCTTTTCTCTTAAATTTTTCAATTTATAAAGAACTTATAAGAATGTTTTTATTCGCAAACTGGAAGATTATGTTTTCAAACTACCTCTCCTATTTATCAGTGTGGTCAATACTATCAGGTCTTTTCGCAATAGCTTTAAGTATTTATATGTTTAGAAGACATGATGTATCCGTTAAATTAAATTTGAAATCATCCAATCAAGCGCATTCCAATGTAGGGGCGAACGGCCGTTTGTCCCAACTAATTTTTATTGTTCTTGGTATTGTGTTATTGATTCCGCCTGTCATCATGTATGGACTTGCAGGCAGGGTGCCGAACTTTGGACCAAATTCCCGCCATGGTGTTATACTTCAGGCAGGTTACGCTATTATTCTTGGAAGCATCCTGTATGCTATTTACAGAAAAGCCAGTAAGGGTTCAGGGTTGCTGGTGGTTAACCTTTTTATAGCCATCTTTTTTGCATTAGGGATATTTTTTAATAATATGAACCTTGATATATATTTTGGTGCATGGGAAAGACAAAAGGGTTTCTGGCAGGCATTTACAAAGCGATTTCCATCGCTTCCAGAGAAGGCAGATTTTATTATTGATATAAGGCCTAACAGGCCAATGGATACTTTAAATCTGGATACATCTTATGATCTGGAATTTGCAATAAATATGCTTTACGCAAGGTCTGAAGATTCAAAAAGATTTCGTAATTATAAGGTTATTTCGCTTGATGAGTGGAAAGCATTAGAAGGGCATGTAGAAAAATCTGATAAGGTTTTTAAAAGGCCGTCACATTGGGGAGATGATGTTTTTGACCTAAAGGAAATTGTTGTTATTTGCTATAGTAAGAATAAACTTCTAGTAAACAATGAGATTATTGAGCAGTATCCTGATATTACTTACAGGATATTGGCAGATAAGAATTTTCCAGAATTGCCTGAATCTGCTTCATATCCTCTGCGAAAGAAGCTTGCGGGATTTTATTGATATACTTTTTAGTCATATTCTTGTAAAATACCGCAAGTATGAAAAGGAAAGAGTTTTATTTTTTCCCGCTGATTATAGCCTTTTTTGCGGTCCTGAGCTACAGCAGGGTCTTGTTTTTCAGGGATGTATTTTGGGATGACAATTACTGGCTTATGGCCGCATATTCAAGCACTAATCTTGACCAATTTCTTGATAAAGGTTTTTATGAAATCAGAAGGGTATTATTAGGGGTTTTCTTATATTTCTTCTTTAGCCTTTCAAAGTCAACAGAGCATGCTTATCTGATATGGCACTCTGTAAACCTGAGCATTCAGATTCTTACTCCTGTCTTTCTTTATCTGTTTCTAAACAATCTTTTAAAGGATAAGAAATTACTTTCATTTTTTGCCGCCCTTAGCTTCGCGATCCTTCCGCTTGATATAACCCTGCCGTATCTTTCAGCAATAAACTACAGGATAGCCACTATGCTGGCCCTAATTTCCTTCTGTCTAACACAAAGGGCTTTTGCAGAAGGAGGTATACGCTGGGCGCTGCTTGTAACAGCTCTTGTAATCTCAGCCATTTCTTATTATGTTTTTCTGGAAATGACCATAGTTTTTGAAGGAGCGAGATTGTTTGTCATAGGGTATATCTTCTACAATAGGGGCTCAAAAGGAAAATCCTTAATAAGGGACACCATAAGATACTGGCTTCCATTCTTTCTTATTTGCATACCATTGGCGCTTTATAAGCTGATTTACAAACCCTATGGTATTTACAGCGGCATGTATAAAACAGATTTTCTATTTTTTATGAACTGGAAATCACATGCAGATGTATTAAGGGTATTCTTGTTTGATCAATGGAAGAAGGAGCTTGGCATGAACGATGGTTTTATAGATGTATTAAGGGTATTTTTGTTTGGTCAAGGGAATGTTTCTTTACCATATCTGAAAAATCTTAACCTCTGGAGTATAATACTTGGAATTTTGGCAGCAGGCGCCTCTTTTTTCCTATTAGAAAAAATGACGAATATTCCTGAAGCCGGGCCAAAAGATAACAGTACTTTCAAAAACAGGTGGAATCCTGTCAGGACAGTTTTATTATTCGGATTGATTTTTTTAGTGCCCCCAATGCTATTTCTTGAATTTGCTGGTTTAGAAATAAGCTCAGGCTTGTACAGCAGTCATTTAAATCAACTGCAGATCGGCTATTCAATAATTATGGGCGCCATTTTGTATTCTCTTTATACGATGTTCTCTTATTCACATTTAAGGACTAATCTGATTAATCTTTTTATAGGCATTCTTATTGGTTTTGGCGTATTATTTAACAATCTAAATTTAGATACATATTTTAAATCTTGGGAGAGGCAGGAGAGGTTCTGGAAGGTATTTACTGACCGTTTTCCAAGTCTTCCAGAAAATGCGACCTTTATGATGGATGTCCGTGATTTTTATTTCTTTGATGCCACAGATTTGGATAATGCGTATGATCTGGAATTTATTTTAAATTTATTATATGCTGATTCAAAGAGGCCAGAAGATTTTCGCAGATATAAGGTCTTTCCGCTTGAGGAGTTCAAGGCTGAGATGGCAGATAGATTCAGGTGTAATCAGGCAAATGAAGAGAGGCTTGAAAGGGCGACACATTTTGGAAAAGACGCCCTGAATCCCTGCGAGTTTATAATAGTTCATTATCGTGACGGCAAGCTTATGGTAAACAGAGAAATTAAGGAGATGCTTCCTAATATACCGTACAGAGAATGGTTAAATAATGATTTTCCTGCGCTGCCTCATAAACCTGCTGCTTACCCATTAAGATATAAGCTTAATGGATTCTTAGATGATAATGCTTTATAATAAAGGAATGAGATTATGGAAAATAAACACATATTGTTTTTTGTAGATCATAAATGGAGGGATCTGCCAAACAGCGTTTATTTAAAACTGCTGCTTGAAAAAAAAGGATATAAGGTTACTATTGCGAGGAATGGGTTTGAATCTATTGTATTACCGGTTATCCAGCCTGATGCAGTTATCTTTAATCATGTTTATGAGGATAAGAGGGTAAAATTAATTAAAAGATTCATTAACAATGGCTTAAAGGTAATAATCCTTCCTACGGAAAATATTCCTGTTTTAGATAAGGTTAAAAAATTATTTGCCGGCGCAATGACAGATATGTCTGTAGTAGACAAATATTTTGCATGGAACAGGGTAATTGCTGATGCTATCAATGAGCAAAAGACTATCAAACCTGAAATGTGCACATAATTGGCGTCCCCCGTTTTGATATCTACAGACAACCGCTTTCATCGGTTATAATAAACAGAGACGATTTTCTATCTAAATATAATCTGAATAAAAAAAATCCTGTTGTTACTATGACAACAAATTTTACAATGGCAAGTTTTTCGTTCAAAAACAGAGAATTCTTTGAAAAGGACACAAAAGAGCTAAAGACCAGCGAGCTTGGATACAATGAGCAGATAGCCTTTCAGGATTTAAGGTCAAGAGAGATATTTCACCAGAGCTTTCTGAGGCTTATCAATGATTATCCTGATGTTAATTTTATAATAAAGCCGCATCCCTCTGAAGACCATATTCCTTATTATGATATGTTAGAGAAAATTCATCGGAGCGGTATAAAAGGAAGGGTTGCTGTTGTCATGCAGGAATATATCTGGGATGTGCTTAATGCAACAGACATACTGCTTCAAAGATCGTGTCTTACAGGCATGGAGGCATGGATTATGGGCAAGCCTACAATTGAATTGCATCTTAATCCTGATGACTGGTATTATTCTGCAGAGATTGCAGGCGGAAGCGATGAGGTATTTAATTATGAGCAATTAAAGGAGAGGATTGATTTTTACCTTAATGGAGGAAGTGTTGAGCTTTTGAAGCTTAAAAACAGGAATAATGTCCTTACGGAGTGGTGTGATGAGCTTGATGGAAAGGCATCGCAGCGTTTTGTAGATGAGCTTGATAATTTTCTGAAAAATGGGCAAAATGTGAAAAGGAGCTTTTCGTGGCCAGACATTAAAAATTATTTTTTATATTATATATTTATATACCCAGACCATAGATTGCTTGATATAAAGCTCTACAAAAACCAAAAAAAGAAGATTGATAAGCTTGGCAGGACTGAAAAATATTTTAAGGAACAGGATATAAAATATTGGGAGAGCAGGCTGAAACCAATCTTAAATTCTATATGACCTTTAAAGCAGTAAAATCTGAGGAAGATGCTTAAAAAGAAGATTCTTTCAAATACCTTAATAAATTCAGGCGGCAAATTATTATCATTTTTCCTCCAGTTATTTATTATTACCTATCTTGTGAAAAGCTTAGGCAAGGATACATACGGCATATTTGCCCTTAGCCTTGCCCTTTCTGCAAATACAAACCTGCTTGAGGCGGGATTCGGGCTTTCTGTAACTAAATATGTGGCAGAATACCACGCAAAGGGAGACAGGGAAGGCCTTTTGAAAATAGTTAATACCAACTTTTTGGTATCTACAGTCCTTGCTGCATTATTTTCTGTAATCCTTTTAATAATAAATGAATTTTTCTTAGACAGGATATTTTTTATCCCCGCTGAATTGATAAAGGATGCAAAAGGCCTCATAAGAATACTGATAAGCCTGTCAATAATAGAATTCTGGTCTGCAAGCATAATCCGCATAGCCGAGGGTTTTCAGAATTATTTCCTTGTCAGAATAATTGAATCAGTCAAATGGGTGTTAAGGGCAGGCTTTATAGTTATTGCAACAACAATGGGCTACGGCCTTGCAGGTATTGGCGCTGCCTATCTTGCAGCAGGCGTATTAATACTGATTGTTCTTTATCTTGCGGTCTTCGCAGGAAACAGCAGCCTGGCCATAGGCATCCGTTTTATGAACATGGATTCTTTTAAATCGCTCTTTGGGTTCAGCGTTTGGATATTTTTATCAAAGATGTTTGCCTTTCTTGCATACAGGATTGATACGATTATAATAGGGATTTTTCTGCCTCCTGCAAATATTGCCTATTATAATATTGCATTTAAGATATATGAGATTATGCGATACGGTATTTCTCTGCTGTCATCCACACTCATCCCTGTTACATCAGAATTAGATGCATTGGCAGACATGGTCAGGCTGAATCTTCTCTTTCAAAAGGCAACAAGATATACAGTATTGGTTATGTATCCTGTCCTAACCTTTGTTTTTTTTTACAGTGAAGCGCTTATCAGGCTGTGGGTAGGCGATGGGTTTGAAGCATCAGCATCCTTAAGCAGGCTTTTTGTGATCTCCCTGTTCTTTGCCGCAGTTGTTTCAATCGGCTCAGAGATGATGGTCGGCCTCAACAGGCTGAGAGAGCTTATATTGTATTCAGGCATTGCCTCGGCAATAAATCTTGTTTTAAGCGTCATCCTTGTTAAGAAAATAGGTGTAAGCGGCGTTGTTGTTGGAACTGTTATAGGCACAATATTTATTATGATTAGCTATTTATACACCATGATGAAGGTATTTAATCAGTCAATCTTAAATCTATGGAGTGACATTCTTATAAGGCCGATAATTATTACAGTTGTAATGAGCCTTTTATTTTTCTCTGTTGGGAGTATCTATCTTGCCGTCTTAATTTCAGCAGCCTTTTTTTTATTTATATTTCTTTTTATGATAGACAAAGAGGACAGGGATTTAATTTATAACATGGCATTCTTAAGAAAGGGATGAAATATTATAAAAACAGATTATAATATAGGGGTATATTAGTAAATGAATGTTTTAGATATATGGTTTTTCCTAATCCCTGCCTTGCTATTGCTATTTGCAATCAGCAGGCCTGTTATATCAGGTAGAAATTATATAGTACTAATGGTGGTCGCCCCATTTATTATTGGCGCATTACTGATCCCCTATTCACTGGAACTTGAGGGTATTGATTATTTTGCTGTTAAGAAGGCTTCATGGTTAATATGCGCAGCCCTTATCTCTTTCCTGATAACTATTATTCTATTATACAGGGGAAAAAGAGAGGTCTTTTTTAAAGAGGAGATTAACAGATTTGCATTGTATATCCTTCATCGCTGGGAGCAGACATCCAATGCAAGACTCTTTATTATTCTTTTCTTATTATCTTTATCGGGTTTCTTAGTTTTAATGCTGACATTTTTTAAGACAGGCAATATCCCCTATCTTAATACAACGCCTCTAAATACATCAGCAAAATATTTTGAAGGCTTTACAGATGCATATATACCGCTAAGGCCGTTTTATACTGCTGGCCAGCAGCTTTTGGCAATAATAAGTTTTATAATCCTGCTGTCAATGATTACATCAGCGAATATCAAAAGGATAATTCTGCTCATCCCCTTGTATATCTTTGCCATTATACCTTTAATAGCAACAATGAAGAGAGGCGAGATAACCTTCAGCCTTGTAACAATCTTTGGAGGAATAATTCTTTCACGAAAGGCGTCTAAATCTGCAATAATAACTGCCGCAATTATTCTGCCCCTTGCCTTTTATATAGCTGTTATGGCTGATCCTTTGCGCATCAGCAGGCCTTTCCTGAAAGCTTCTTCAATGGAACAAACACAGGAGGCTATAAAAGAGACATCAAAAGTACATGCAGATAAGAATACTATTTCTGCAAAAAAAAGCGGCCTTTTAAGGGTTCTTGTAAATGCCTTTGGCATACAGATACGGGACTCAGCAAGATTGATATATAATTTTGAGCATCAGGAAAAGGAGTTTTACAAAGGTAAAACATTTATTGCAGGACTACTCGGTTTTATTCCGACAGCATACTTCTCATTTAAGGAGGAATATCAGATCGGAAGGGTGTCATTAAGGCTCTTTGGCCTGAATCCAGAGACCTCAGGCGGTCCAAGGGTAGGATTGGCAGGCGAGGCATATATAAATTTCTGGTATTTTGGCGTGATTCTTATTCCGATAATTGCAGGGTTTTTAGGATGGTATTTAAGCAGATTATTAGATGACTGCCAGAAGATGCAGGATAGCAGGGGAAGGATATTTCTTGTCAGCCTTTATTTTTTTCTCTTATATCATTTAGTGGTAGGTTTCTTTGGCGACGGGAGCGCAGCATTTCAGACTTTCATAATAAGGACTGCTATTATGGCTGTTGTATTTTTCTTATTGTTTTACCCTGTTAAAAGGGCTAAAACCTGATAAGATAGCAGCTCTTATCAAAAAAACCTTTTAAAAGCTACTTATAAAAATAACTGAAAAGAGTATATTTTTATTTTGTGACAATTATGATATAATCATTAAATTTATTATAGAAATGAGGCAGTTAGTGTTGAAAAATATGAACTATGACATCCTTTTTGCCATAATGGCTGTGCAGGAGGTGGTTTTTTTTGCGCCTATAGCAAAGAGGCTTAAGGATGAAGAGGGGCTTTCTGTTGCCTTTCTGACCTTCCATGAGGCTGGAGACGATATCTTGGAGAGAGAGGGGATACAATATTTCAGCCTACACAAGATAAAACAGCAGATGGAACAGAAGGATTATGCTGACATCAGCCTGAGCGAGATTGAAGGCAGTCTTAATATCAAGATAAAGGACATTGTTGTCCATGAAATGCTTACTGCTAACAGGCAGGATGAAACATTTTTGCACAACAAGGTTATTCAATACTATGCAATAATTGATAAGATATTTAAAGAAAATAATATTGGCTGCGTGGTTCAGGAGCTTGGCGGTTTTATTGCGCCTCAGCTTCTTTATCATATTTCCAGATATCACGGGAACAACCATGTTTTTATAGAGCCTGCCATGTTCCCTAAGAGGATAGTTTTTACGCTGAACAGGCTTTATGCAGATATTGATAGTTATGATGACAGGGTATTAAATGCTGCATTGGATAAGGATGTAGATGTTCTTGTGAGAAGATATATGGAAAGCAAAACAGTTGTTATTCCCAAAAAGGACAGGCATTTTTTTCAGGATATGGGGCTGATGAGGCTGTTTTCTCCGGATAATTTCAGGCGATTATCAAGAAAGCTGTATCACAAATATATATTAGGCAGAAAAGAGGAATACGATGCAATAATGTGGTATGCCTTATATCATTTTATAAAATTATACAGGCGGAAAATATTGAATCTTTATTATTCTGAACCAAAGGCAGGTGAAAAATATATCTATTTCCCATTTCATGTGCCTCTTGATGTGCAGTTGACTGTAAGGTGCCCTGAATTCCTTGCTCAGGAGACAGTGGTTGAACAGATTGCAAAGGCTGTACCGCCTGATTATATGCTTTATATAAAGGAGCATCCTGCTGCAATCGGCGGACATTCTTTAAAAAGGCTGAAGAAGCTGCTTGCCTTAGATAAGGTACGGCTGCTGCATTCAAGGCACAACTCTTTTGACATCATTAAAAATTCGGCCTGTGTTGTGACTATTAACTCAAAGGTTGGTTTTGAGGCAATAATGCAGGGAAAACCTGTTGTGGTTCTCGGCAAGACATTTTATAGAAATAAAGGTGTAACAATTGATGCTGAAAATATATCAGATATAAAAAATGCGATTAACAAGGCATTGGGTATGAGCATTGACAATAATAAGAGGAACCATTTTCTGAATAGTGCATATAAATGGTCATATTCAGGCGAGCTTTATGAAAACAGCCCTGAGAATGTAAATAATTTTTATAATTCTTTAAGGGATTTTTTGTTAAAATCAGTGGTGGTTAAGAAAGAGGCTGTTGTTTTAGAAGAGGCATTAAAGTGAGGTATAAAAGGGTATTATTGCTGTTTCCAGATTATAAAGGCGGCCATTTCGGGGCGCTGCGGCCTCCCGCAGGAGTAGGTTATCTTGCGGAGACCCTTAAGAATAATCAGATAGAGTATGACATACTTGACATGGCAGCCGGTTATTCTACTGATGACCTGCGCAATAAAATAGACTCCTTTCACCCGGATCTCATTGGCATCAGCATGATGTCATTTATGTATAAAAGGTCTTATGATATTATAAAGTTTGCAAAACAGGTGAAGCCTGATGTCAACATTGTTGCAGGAGGCCCGCATATCTCAACACTCAGGGAGAATGTACTGAATGAGTGTCCTGAGATTGATTATGGTGTATTCCTTGAAGGCGAGGATGCTATTCTTGAGCTTTGCAGGGGAGAAAATGAATCAGATATAAATGGGTTGATATATAGAAAAGATGGCGCAGTTATTGTTAATAATGAAAGGCCTTTCAGGGATAATCTTGATGAACTGTCCTTTCCAAGATATGAAAAATTTCCCCTCGGCAAGTATGTTACAGAAGAGATAGGCATAGTCTCTTCAAGGGGCTGCCCCTATGGATGCACATACTGTCCTGTTAAATCTGCTATCGGCAGAAAATGGCGTTACAGGAGCGGAGAGAGCATAGTTGAAGAGATTCAATACTGGTATGACAGAGGCTGCAGGCAGTTCAGCATGCTGGATGATAATTTTACCATGAGGCAGGACAGGGTGATTGCGATATGCGATGAGATCAAGAAGAGAAATTTTAAAGGCATAGAGCTTAATTGCAACAATGGCGTGAGGGCAGACAGGGTAAATTATGAGGTATTAAAGAATATGAAAGAGGCAGGTTTTAAATACCTTGCCTTTGGTGTTGAGGCAGGGAACGATAAAATATTAAAGAATATAAATAAAGGAGAGACAATAGAGGTTACTGAGGCTGCGATTAAGAATGCCCTTGATTTGGGATTCAAGGTCACGTTATTTTTTATTGTAGGCTCTCCTGGCGAGACTATGGATGACCTGCAGGATTCAATAAACCTTGCATTAAGATACCCTGTATTTGATGCAAGATTTTACAATCTCATTCCTTTTCCACAGAGCAGGCTGTATGACTGGGTTAAGGAGAATAATTATTTTATATGCAATCCTGAAGATTACCTGAATAACTCATCCCAGTGGGATGATAATCCGGTATTTGAGACGCCTGAGATGAACAAGGAGCAGAGGGTAGAGGCATTAAAGATTGTAAGGGATGTTAGAAAAAAGGTAAGATATAATTCCATGAGGGCATTACTGGCGCCAAAGGTCGGGCCGATAGCAGGCTTTATATCAAAGGTTTATGTGAATGACTGGGTTCAGAATAGATTGATGAAGAGCAGCTCTTTAAGGAGAAATTTGAAAAAGGCTTTTATGCGTGTAGCAGGATGATGAAGATGAGGGTACTGTTTTTAAATCCGCCCTTTATGGGCGAGCATGGAAAATTCTCAAGGGAGCAGAGGAGTCCTGCTGTAACAAAAAGCGGGACATTCTATTATCCAATGTGGCTCTGCTATGCAGCAGGCCTTGTTGAGAAGAATGGCCTTGAGGTAAAAATTATAGACGCGCCTGCAAAGAGGATGGGTATTGAAGATATTATCAATGACGCCAAGGAGTTTGCACCTGCGCTTACAGTAGTTGACACTTCAACGCCGAGTATATTTAATGATGTCAGCGCTGCGGTCAAAATAAAGGAGGCAACAGGGAGTTTCATTATCCTTGTCGGTACGCACCCTTCTGCAATGCCTGAGGAGACTTTAAAGATAAATGACAAGATAGATGCTGTTGCAAGAAGGGAGTACGAGCAGACAGTACTTGAACTTGCAATATTTATAAAAAATGGAAGGCTTAGTAAAGAGGGATTAAGCAATATAGACGGAATTTCATTTAGCTGGGATGGCAATGTGTTTCATAATAAGGATAGAAGATTCTTAGAAGAGCTTGATTCTTTGCCCTTTGTAAGCGAGGTATATAAAAGACACATTGATTACAAGGATTATTTTTATGCCCACAGCAGACATCCGATTATCACACTGATTACAGGCAGGGGGTGCCCTTATCATTGTGTCTACTGCCTGTATCCGCAGACTTTCAACGGCCATAAACTCAGATATAGGAGCATTAAAAGCATTGTTGATGAGATAGAATACTGCCTTAAAAACTTTCCTGATTTAAAGGAGATAATGTTTGAGGATGATACGCTTACTGTAAATAAAAAAAGGTCAATTGAATTTGCAGAGGAGATACTCAGGAGGGGATTAAAATTCCAGTGGTCTGCCAATTCAAGGGCAGATGTAGATTTAGAGACCATGAAGATATTAAAAAGGGCAGGCGCCCGGCTCTTCTGCGTTGGAATAGAAAGCGGGCATCAGGGTGTGCTTGACGCAATGAAGAAGAGGCTGACAGTCCCTGTAATAAAGGAATTTTTCAATGATGCGAAGAAGACAGGCATATTAATACACGGTTGCTTTCTTGTAGGAAATCCCGGTGAAACAAAGGAGACACTTGAAAAGACATTAAATCTTGCAATTGAGCTTAACCCTGATACAGCGCAGTTCTTTCCCATAATGATATATCCCGGCACAGAGGCATATAACTGGGCTTTGGAGAATAATTTTCTTGTCACGCGCAATTTCAACGAATGGTTAACGCCTGACGGCCTTCACAACTGCGTTGTTTCAAGGCCAGGGCTTTCCAATTATGAGCTTGTAGAATTCTGCGACAGGGCAAGGCAAAAATTTTATACAAGGCCGGCGTATATTGTGAAGAAATTTATTCAGGGATTGTCTGACATGCAGGAGATGAAGAGGCTTATAAAAGGGGCTTCAGTTTTTTCAAAATATCTCATACGAGGTTCATTTGGAAAGGGTTCAGAGAAGAGGTTCTGATAATATGATTTCTATAATTGTGCCGGCATATAATGCAGAAAAAACGATAAAGGGTTGTCTTGAAGCGCTATTGAATCAGGATTATAACGGCAATTATGAAATAATAATGGTTGACGACGGCTCCACTGATTCCACTGCTGATATAATTTTAGGTTATAAGACTGTCAGATTAATAAAACAGTCAAATGCAGGGCCTGCTGCTGCAAGGAATAGAGGCGCCTCTGAGGCAAAGGGAGAGATTATACTTTTCACAGATTCAGATTGTGTTCCAGAGAGGGATTGGATCAGGATGATGATTGAACCTTTTATACAGGACATTTCAGTCATTGGCGTAAAAGGCGCCTACAGGACAAGGCAGAGGGAGATTGCAGCAAGGTTTGTGCAATTGGAATATGAGGACAAGTATGATAAGATGAAGAAGGATGAAACAATAGATTTTATTGATACATATTCTGCTGCCTTTAAAAAGGATATTTTCTTGAGCATGGGAGGCTATGATACATCATTTCCAGTAGCCTGTGCAGAGGATGTTGACCTGTCTTATCGGCTTTCTTCTGAAGGGCATAAGATGGTTTTCAATCCAAAGGCAATTGTTTATCATATCCATCCCAATACCGTGATTGGTTATCTAAAAAAGAAATTTAAGTTTGCCTTTTGGAGGGTATTAGCTGTTAAAAGGAATCCCCAGAAGATGGTAAAGGATTCCCATACGCCTCAGTCAACAAAACTTGAATTAATGCTGATTCCGCTTATCTATATATCTTTGATAGTTTCCATGTTTTATAATACAAATCTTGCAGCAATTGTATTTGTTATTTATTTGTTAATAATCTCAATCTCTGTGTCTAAGATATTACAGAAGGACATTGTAATAGGATTGCTGTCCCCCATCCTCATTTTTTTAAGGGACAATATACAGTTTGCCGGATTATTGGGCGGTATAATAAATATTGCCAAAGACAGATTTGTATTAAGGAGCTCTCAGTGCTGAAGAAGCATAGCCAATTTTTTAAAAGCCTTAATTTTATTTTTGATGCTGTCATAATTGTTTTTGCATGGCTGTTTTCATATTATCTGAGATTTTATCTGATTACTGTTCCTTTGCCTGAGCATAATACAACAATAGAAGAATACCTTATCTTTCTTATTCCTATAATCTTAATCTGGGGGATTGCCTTTAAGGCCTTTGGATTGTACAGGCCAAGAAGATTGACCTCCCGTACAGCAGAGATGCTGGATATTGCAAAGGCATCTTCTTTATCAATACTTTTTCTGATCGCTGTTTCATACTTTCTGAGAAGGTATGAATTCTCCCGCCTTATACTCCTCTATTTTTGGATATTAAGCATTATTATGCTGAGCTTTGCGCGAGGGATATTCAGAGAGTTTCTGAGGTTTATGCGTAAAAAAGGTTATAATCTAAGATACGCTTTAATAGTCGGCACCGGTAATCTGGCAGAAGGCATTGTAAAAAAGATAGAGCTTCATCCTGAACTTGGCGTTAAGGTTGTAGGTTTTCTGAAAGATAAGAGTGAAATATTAAATAATGACGGATTGCAGTCGAAAATCATTGGTGTTTATGAAGATATTAATAAGGTTATTGCTGAAAAAAATATTGACCAGGTTTTTATTGCCCTTCCATTAAAAGAGAATGACAAACTATTTGAGATATTAAAGACATTGGGAGATGAGATGATTGAAATCAGGATAGTTCCTGACCTATATCAGATCGCTACATTACACGGAGGCGTTGAGGAGTTTGAAGGCATGTTCCTGATAAACCTTCAGGGCTCGCCTCTTTATGGCTGGAATAGGGTTGTAAAAAGGGCTGCTGATATTACTTTCTCCTTAATAGCTATATTAATAATATCGCCGCTTATGTTGATTATTTCCGCTGTAATTAAGCTGACATCAAATGGACCGATATTTTACAGACAGACAAGGATGGGCTTAGACGGCAAGGTATTTCAGATGCTTAAGTTCCGCTCAATGAGAATTGATGCTGAAAAAGAGACAGGAGCTGTCTGGGCAAAGGAGAACGACCCGAGGAGAACAAGATTCGGTTCTTTTTTGAGAAAAACAAGTCTTGATGAGCTTCCCCAATTTATAAATGTTTTAAAAGGCGATATGAGCATAGTCGGGCCAAGGCCTGAGAGGCCGGTATTTATAGAAGACTTCAGGAAGAAGATACCGAAATATATGCTGAGGCATAAGATGAAGGCAGGGATTACAGGCTGGGCGCAGGTGAATGGATGGCGAGGAAATACATCTTTGGAAAAAAGGATAGAATGCGACCTCTTTTATATAGAGAACTGGTCGCTGCTTCTTGACTTGAAGATAATGTGGCTTACTATATGGAAGGGTCTGATAAGCAAAAACGCTTATTAACGGCTTCGTAAAAAGTCCACCTGCTGTGTTGTCGCTTCGGCCTCGCATCCTCACATACGAGTTAGTATGCTGCGGTGCGATGCCTCGCTCTGCCTTGCATCTGGAGCTTTTTACTTTGCTGTTTAGATTTTGATTTTTTTTGAGTAAAATAATTATTAAGAGGAGAAGATTATGAATGTTTGTGTTGTTGGCACAGGTTATGTTGGCCTTGTTACTGGCACCTGCTTTGCTGAATTTGGCGTAAATGTTGTCTGCGTTGATAAGGACAAAAAAAAGATAGATATGTTGAATAACGGCCATATCCCTATTTACGAGCCAGGGCTTGAGGAACTGATTAAAAAGAATGAAAAGGACGGCCGCCTCTCTTTTTCAACAGATGTAGATAAGGGCATCAAGGATTCACTTGTTATCTTTATTGCTGTTGGAACACCGCCAAAGGACGACGGCTCTGCTGATCTTTCTTATGTTGAGGATGTGGCAGGGAGTATAGCAAAGAACCTTAATGGTTATAAGGTGATAGTAACAAAGAGCACAGTGCCGGTTGGCACAGGCGAGAGGGTAAAGAAGATTATTCTTGAAAAAAACAAAAATCAGGCAGGCTTTGACATAGTCTCAAATCCGGAATTTCTAAGAGAGGGCTCAGCTATAGAGGATTTTATGAGGCCGAACAGGGTTGTAATCGGCGCAGAGAGCGAAAAGGCTGTGGAGATAATGAAAGAGCTGTACAGGCCGTTATATCTGATTGAGACGCCCTTTATAGTTACAAATGTTGCAAGCTCTGAGATGATAAAGTATGCATCCAATGCCTTTCTTGCAACAAAGATTTCCTTTATTAATGAGATTGCCAATATATGTGAAAGGGTTGGCGCAGATGTCCATGCAGTAGCTAAAGGAATGGGGCTTGACAACAGGATAGGTTCAAAGTTTCTGCATCCTGGCCCGGGTTACGGCGGCTCATGCTTTCCAAAAGACACTCAGGCTATTGCGCAGATAGCAAAAGAGAATAATTATACCTTTGAGGTTGTAGAGGCGGTAGTAAATGTTAATAAAAAGCAGAAGGAGCGCATGCTGGAGAAGATAATAAATACAGTTGGCGGGGTAAAAGGGAAGACTATCAGCGCGCTCGGCCTTTCTTTTAAACCAAATACAGATGATATGAGGGATGCGCCTTCTGTGGATATTATAAACGGCCTTTTAAAAATGGGCGCCAAGATCAGGGCGTATGATCCGGTTGCAATGGATGAGGCAAGAAAGGTGTTTAATAATAATATTGAGTACTGCAAGGACTCTTATGATGCGGTAAATGGAAGCGACGCCATAGTATTGATTACAGAGTGGAATCAGTTTAGAAATCTGGATATGATAAAGATAAAGGGCCTTTTAAAGTCTCCTGTAATAATTGATCTGAGAAATGTCTATGATCCGTTAAAGATGAAGGAATTGGGATATAAATACGATTGCGTTGGGAGAGGGTCGGTTTGGATACGATAAGGAAGATATTGGAAAAGAGGCTGTTAATCAATCTGGCTTCTTTCATGGTTCTTATTTTTATTCTTCCTTTTGCGCACACAATGACCTTAAGGCTCGCTGCAATTTTTATCCCTGTGCTCTTCTGGTTATTGGACGCAGTCATTAACAGAAGGCTTGCCATTAAAAGAACAGCTCTGGATATTCCGGTCTTGTTTTTATTATTATGGGGATTGCTTTCAACCATATTTTCTGTAGATTTTAAATACAGCTTAAAAGAATACAGGGGCGATATGGTTATTGGATTTCTTCTGCTCTTTTCTTCTATAAATAATATTGAAAAAAACAAAGTAGAGAGGATAATTGATGCGTTAATAATTGGGGTATTAATAGTATGTTTATACGGGGTTCTGGAATATTTTGGAATTGCAGGCCAGATGAAGATGGAGGGAAGGGCAGATTCTTTTACACCTGATCCTCAATATTTTAGCACATACATTATTTTGGCGCTGCCGGTTATTCTTTATAGACTTCGTATGGCTGCCGGGAGCATAAAGCATTTATATTTATTGATAGTTTTTTTGGTATTAGTTTCTCTGGGGCTCTCTTTTACTAAGGGGGCATGGATTGTTGGTTTTATTGAGCTTGTTATATGGGGGCTTTTTATTGACAGGAAAATATTATTAATATTGTTTGCAGCTATAATAATTGGGGTGATAGGCTTAAGTTTAAGCCCAACAAACCGTTTCTTTAAAAAAAGCGTTATGGAACAATACAGGGATAGCGATTCTGTGAGGATAATATTCTGGAAATTTGGTATAATCCATTTAAAGGATTCGCCTGTATTCGGCATTGGCTATGGCAGAAAGAACTTTGCAGCCGTATACCCTGAATTCTTTAAAAAAGACGTCCAGCATTTTCATACGCACAACACCTTTATCAATATCGGCCTTGAGCTTGGGATACCAGGCCTTATTGCATTGCTCTGGCTCTTCTGGGTAATATTAAAATCTCTCTGGAAGGACTTGAAGGATAAATTGAATGAGAATAGGGTTTTATCTTTTGCTATTTTTGTTTCTGTTGTTGGATTCTTAGTCCGCATACAATTTGATCATCTCTTGGTGGATGAGATGGCATTGATGTTGTGGTTATTGGTGGGGATAGGGTTTGCGATTTCAAATCAGTGGAGGTATAGAATAAAATTATGAGGATATTAATTACAGGCGGCGCTGGTTTTATTGGTTCGCATCTTTGCGACAAGCTTCTATCAGATGGCCATGAGGTTATCTGTATGGATAACCTTATAACAGGCGATACAGCAAATATTGCCCACATAAGGGACAAGAGGTTTTCATTTATCCATTATGATGTAACAAACTATATTTATGCAGACGGCAAGATAGACGCAATACTCCATTTTGCAAGCCCTGCAAGTCCGATTGATTATCTTGAGCTTCCCATACAGACCTTGAAGGTCGGCTCCCTCGGCACGCACAAGGCCCTCGGCCTTGCAAAGGAAAAAGACGCAAGATTTCTCCTTGCATCAACATCAGAGGTTTACGGCGATCCCCTTATACACCCGCAGAAGGAAGACTACTGGGGAAATGTCAATCCAATAGGCCCGCGAGGCGTATATGACGAGGCAAAGAGGTTTGCAGAGGCAATTACAATGGCATACCATCGGTATCATAAAGTTGATACAAGGATAGTGCGTATATTTAACACCTATGGTCCCCGCATGCGGTTGAAGGATGGACGCGCTATCCCGACATTTATCGGCCAGGCATTGAAGGGAGAGGATGTTACTGTATTTGGCGACGGCTCGCAGACGAGGAGTTTCTGTTATGTCTCTGACCTTGTGGAGGGTATTTACAGGCTTCTTATGTCAGATATTACAACACCTGTTAATCTTGGCAATCCCCATGAGATGACCCTTGCCTCAATGGCTGAGAAGGTTATAAAGATGACAGGAAGCAAAAGCAAGGTTGTGTTTAAACCCCTGCCAGAGGACGACCCAAAGGTCCGGCAGCCTGATATCTCTAAGGCAAAGTCACTTTTAAAATGGGAGCCAAAGGTCGGACTTGAAGAGGGATTGAAGGAGACAATAAGATATTTTGAGAGAAAACATAAATAGAATAAGATAGAATTCCTTGATTTTTAAAACTAAAAATGTTAAAATGTCCACAATGACCACTTGGAGGAAGCGGATATGTTAAAAAAGGGCGTTAAGGAAGTGAGGGATCATTTTACACAGTATCTAAGAAGGATTAAGAAGGGAACAGAGATTATAGTTACTGAAAGAGGAAGACCTGTGGCCTTGCTTAAACCTATACCTGATGGAGTTAGTTTACAGGAGAAATTGGAATTGGCTGCTATGAAAGGGCTTATTCACCTTCCGCTAAAGGCTGGAAATATTTCAACACATAAAAAGATAAAGTTGAAAGGCAAATCATTGGCAGTCTTGATTCTTGAAGAACGTGAAATAGGGTGGTAAAGCTAGCCTATGTGGATTCCAGTGTTTTAGTAAAACACTATGTGGAGAGTGAAAAAGATTCATCTCAAGCGTCAAGGCATATAACATCGTATAAGGTATATGCCTCTACTATTATACAAGTTGAGGTGCTGTCTGCTCTGGCCAGAAAATTCCAGCTTAAAGAGATTTTAAAAGAAGAGGTAAGGGAGATAAAAGATATTTTTATATCTGACTGCCAGAAAATAGGTTTCATAGATGTAAGCAATAATATTATAAAAGAGGCTCAAAGATTAGTTTTTAGCAGTTCCATCAAGACCTTAGATGCCTTGCATCTATCCTCGGCTATCCTTCTTAGGAGGATATTAGAGACATCATTTCCTATTATTACTGCGGATAAAAAGATGATTGCTGTTGCAGAGGGTGAGGGTTTTGAGGTGATTGAGATTGGGATATAGTCATTTAATAATAGGAGGATTGCAGTGAAGATACTTATTACTGGCGGTGCAGGTTTTATAGGTTCACACATTGTTGACAGGCTGATTGAAGAAGGGCATGAGGTTGTGGTTGTAGATAATCTTATTACAGGGAAAAAGAAAAATATAAATAAGAAGGCTATCTTTTACAAGGCTGATATCTGCTCCTCAAAGCTTGAGAAGATATTTAAAAAAGAAAGGCCTGAGATGGTCAGCCATCATGCTGCGCAGATAGATGTAAGAAAGTCTGTATCAGACCCTGTTTATGATGCACAGGTCAATATTCTTGGCATGATAAATCTTCTGCAGTGCTGCATCAAACATTCTGTGAGAAAGGTGGTTTTTGCGTCATCAGGCGGCGCAATCTATGGCGAGCAGGAGGCATTTCCAGCGGCTGAAAACCATCCTTTAAAACCTGTAAGCCCATACGGTATAGGAAAGCTTACTGGTGAAAATTATCTCTATTATTATAAGATAAATTACGGCCTGGATTATGTAAACTTAAGATATGCAAATGTATACGGCCCAAGACAGGACCCATTTGGCGAAGCAGGGGTTGTTGCTATCTTTACAAACAAGATGCTAAAGGGAGAGCAGCCAATTATAAATGGAAACGGCAATCAGACAAGGGATTATGTATTTGTAGAGGATGTAGTGGAGGCAAATATGGCGGCTATTCAGAGGGGTGTTTCCGATGTATATAATGTTGGCACAGGCAGAGAGACCTCAGTTAATGAGCTTTTCAGGCATCTTATGGAGATAACAAAGGCAGATATCAAGGAGGTGCATGGCCCAGGGAAGAAGGGGGAGCAATTGCGAAGTGTGCTTGATTATGGTAAAATTAGCAAAGAATGCGAGTGGGAGCCGAGGGTCTCCATTCAGGAAGGCCTAAAGAAGACAGTGGAGTACTTTAAAAATCAATAACAGGCTAAGGGCAAAAGGCCTTTTCACCTTTTGTCTTTAGCCATATAAATTGTTATCATAATGATTATCTGAAAGGCTCTTATGATCTCAGTCAACAGATTAAACTTTGAATATCCTGGCGTTAGAGCGCTTAAGGATGTATCGTTCTCTATTAAGCCTGGAAGCATAACTGCTCTTGTCGGGCCGAATGGAGCCGGAAAGAGCACACTGTTGCGCTGTTTGGCGGCTCTGGATCATCCAATCTCCGGCGCAATCAAGGTTGACGGCATAGATGTATTGGAAAACCCGCGTGATTGTCATCGTAAGGTAGGGTATCTTTCTGACTTTTTCGGTCTTTATGATGACCTTACGGTAAGGCAGTGTCTTACCTATGCGACTATGGCACACGGCCTTGCGCCCCAAATACAGGAAAGAGCTATTATGGATGCTGCGTTCCGTCTTGAAATATCAGACCGTCTTGAAAGCAAGGCAGGTAGCCTTTCTCGTGGACTTCGGCAAAGGCTGGCCATTGCCCAGTCCATTATTCATAACCCAAAGATTTTGCTTCTCGATGAACCTGCATCCGGTCTTGATCCAGAGGCACGCAATTCTTTGTCAAAGCTTTTTCTCGAGCTGCGGGACCATGGAATGACTTTACTTGTGTCGTCTCATATTCTGACTGAGCTTGAAGAATATTCCACAAATCTGATAATTCTGCGAAATGGAGAGCTCATTGAACACTGTACCGGTTGCTCCCAGAATTATGCAGCAGTCCCCATGCGCATATCCTTAGCCAGCGAGTATGATGGCCTTTATGAAACTCTAAAAGGAATTAACGGTATTACTGATATAAATATCCATGTAGCCTCAGCCTCATTTAAATTCAGGGGAGATGCTGCAGCACAGCACTTGCTTCTAAAAGCCTTGATTGACCGCGGAATGCCGATTAAAGCATTTACAGAGGAAAAAATCAATTTTCACGCCACGTATTTTGCTACTTCGAAGAATGACAGATTGCAAGATGAGGATTTTTTATGAAAACGAATCCGGAATTCAAACGAAATATCTGGCTTGAGTTTACGATTCCGCGTATTATCGGCATGCCGCTGGTTCTATTCACTGCATTCTTCTTTATTAAAATTTCATCTAAATCAGGATTAGAATCATCTGCCATATCTTCAATGATCGTATTTGGCATGATTGTATTTCTCTGGGGGACACGGGCGGCTGCTGAGTCTATTATTACCGAAATTAGAGACCGTACTTGGGATTGCCAGAGGATGTCGGCTATTGGCCCGTGGGATATGACATTGGGGAAACTTTTTGGAAGCACGATATACCAGTGGTACGGCGGGTTTATTTGCCTCTTGATCTACATTACTTCATCTAAGCCAGCGGAAAATGTTTTGAAGAATGTGATTTTATTAACGCTTTGCGGCATCTTCAGCCATGGTCTCGGGCTTCTTGCCGGCCTTCTGTCCATAAGAAAAGAACGCAGATATAACAGAGGCAAAGGATCTGCACTTGCAGTGTTTGCTGTTTTGCCTGTTTTTCCAGTTCTGCTTAAAGCATACGGAGATAATATTAGTTGGTATGGCCATACATACAATAATATAGATTTTATAATCGGGTCATTGTTTTTCTTTACGGTATGGACTATTTTTGGAATTTACCGCCTCATGCGCTCCGAATTGCAGATGCGCAGCACTTCGCTTGCATGGCTGCTCTTTGTAGTTTTTCTCATATTCTACAGCGCTGGTTTTGTCAACAATGCTGATGGTTCATATACATTGACCGGACGATTGACAGTGTCATTTCTTATTACAGTATTTTCAACCTATTTGATGATATTCACTGAAAGAAAATATACCGTTGATTATTTACGTCTCATAAAATCATTCAAAACCGGGGGTTGTAAAAATGAAATGCCGTGCTGGATGGCGACCCTATCGGTTGCATTTGTTGCTGGATGCGCCCTTCTTTTTGCCGATTCGTCTGTTATGGAAAACGTATACAAAATTAAAGATTTCAGAGCGCTAACAGTTTCATTTTTTTTCTTTCTCTTACGGGATATCGGCATCATTCTTTATTTTAACCTTTCTGGAAACCTTAAACGTGCCGATATGGCCGCAATGTTTAGCTTTATTATGCTATACATTTTTATTCCCGGCATTCTCTTGTTATCGCACTATAATTTTATTACGATATTCTTCTGGCCACGCTATGAGTATCCTTTTTTTGGCGTAGTTACTGTTTTAATAGAGGTCATTGTTGTTTATTGGATCCTCTATAGGCGATGGAACGCAACTTATGGAATGAATGATAACTATAATAATGTTTGACAAATAAACAAAAAAAAGTATATTTGAATATGTAGCTTGATTTTTTTTGTGTGCAACAGCTCTAAAAAAACAAGTTGCAAAGTATAGAGGTTTGATCACATGGCATTACCTTTACAAAAAAAGAAGATGCTCGGCGAGATGCTGATTGCAGAGGGCATTATTACGCGGGGCCAGCTTGAGCGGACGCTTGCTGAGCAGAAGCTGCACGGCGGCAGGTTAGGTGTAATACTTCGCAATTTGGGCTATGTCTCTGAAGAGGCCATTATAAAGGTTCTCGGCAAACAGATGGGGATTTCCCATATGTCGCTTGATAATGTGATTGTTGAGCCGGATATTGCAAAGATGATACCTGAGACAGTGGCAAGACGCTATCAGGCAATTCCGCTATACAAAAAAGGAAATGTTATTACTGTTGCTATGGTAGACCCTTTAAATGTCTTTGCCATTGATGATATAAGGCGCATTACAGGCAGCGATATCCAGACAGTTGTCAGCACTGAAAGGGATATACTAAAGGCAATAGACCGTTTCTATTCTGTCAGCTCTTCAATGCAGGAGGCTATAAAGGATTTTGCCTCTCAGGCTGCAGCAGAAGAAGGGAATGAGGAGAGGCCAATAGCATTAGAGGCAAAGGCTGCTGATGAGACCCCTGTAATAAAGTTGGTTAATATGATGATTACTCAGGCAGTAAAGGATGGCGCAAGCGACATCCATGTTGAGCCGGATGAAAAGGCGACAAGGATTAGATACAGGGTAGATGGCATTCTGCATGAGGTGATGAACCCGCCAAAGCACCTTCAGTCAGGAATCAGTTCAAGGATAAAGATATTGGCAAGTCTTGATATCTCTGAAAAGAGGGTGCCTCAGGATGGAAGGTTTAATATGAATGTCGGCGAGAAGAGTCTGGATATCAGGGTTTCAACGCTTCCTACTATCTTTGGCGAAAAGGTTGTAATGAGGCTCCTTGATAAAGGGGCTATCCTGCCCAGTCTGGAAGAAATAGGGTTTTCAACTGCAGCACTAAATAAATTTAAAAAGATGATTACAAAACCTTATGGTTTTATCCTTGTCTCTGGCCCGACAGGAAGCGGTAAGACAACCACACTTTATTCAGCTTTAAATATTATAAATTCAATGGAGAAGAATATAATAACAATAGAAGATCCTGTTGAGTATCAGCTTAATATTGTAAATCAGGTTCAGATAAATCCAAAGGCAGGCGTAACCTTTGCAACAGGCCTTCGTTCTATATTAAGGCAGGACCCGGATATAATAATGGTCGGCGAGGTCAGGGACAAGGAGACAGCAGTTATTGCAATCCAGGCTGCATTAACAGGCCATCTTGTATTTTCTACACTGCACACAAATGACGCCCCTGGCGCAATTGCAAGACTTGTTGATATGGGGATAGAGCCCTTTCTTATTGCTTCATCCCTTATGGTAGTTGTAGGACAGCGTCTTGTCAGAAAGGTCTGCCAAAAATGCAAGAGGGCATATAAACCAACAGCAGAGCTTCTTAAAGAGTTAGAGATTTCTGAGACAAGTGATATTACCTTTGTAGAAGGCGCTGGCTGCCAGAATTGCAGGGGTACAGGTTATTCAGGAAGGATAGCGCTCTTTGAGGTTTTGATAATAGACGAGGCCGTAAGAAATCTGATAATTGCAAAGGCATCTACTACAACAATCCGCGCTGCTGCCTTTAAAACAGGCTTTACAGGCTTAAGAGAAGAGGGCTTAGACAAGGCAATAAAGGGCATTACCACCCTTGAAGAGGTTTTAAGGGTTACACAGGAGATTGTTGAGTAATTACTTGTAGGGGCGAATCTTGTATTCGCCCCAGCCCCAGCAGGGGCTTGTATTCGCCTTAATGAGGGCGATCACAAGGATCGCCCCTACATTTTTTATTCCACTGTCTTCCCCTCCTTTAATCAGCCTCATTTCCCTTATTTTCCACAAACTTTGACATAACTTATCCCCTTTGGTATACTTTGATTATGCCGTCTTTTCAATATAAGGCAAGGGATAAATTCGGCGCGCTTATTGAAGGCACGATTGAGACAGTAACCGTTGAGGGTGTTGCTGCCCAATTAGACGGCCTTGGTTATATCCCTGTCTTTATCAAAGAAGAGAAAAAAGGGGTTTTCTCGCCTGATTTTTTTGTCCAGTTCACGAGAATCACTGCGCAGGATCTGATTGTCTTTAGCAGACAGCTTGCCACATTAATCAATGCAGGCCTCCCTTTCGTCACCAGCTTTGACACCTTAATTGAGCAGACAGAAAACCCCAGATTTAAAATGGTTATAGCAAAGGTAAAGCAGGATGTTGAGGGCGGAAGCGCCATTGCTGACGCCCTTGAGAGACATCCAAAGGTGTTCAACGATTTATATGTGAATATGATAAGGGCAGGAGAGGCAGGAGGCGTCTTAGACGAGATATTGGAGCGCCTTGCATCCTTAGCAGAGCATGAGGCAGAAACCCGTGCAAGGGTAAAGGCAGCAACAAGATACCCCATAATTGTTATTGCAGCAACAGTTATTGCCTTTGTCGTGCTTCTAACCCTTGTTGTGCCGCGATTTGTAGAAATCTATGCCAGTTTTAAAGGGACACTCCCGCTGCCAACCCGAATCCTGATTGGGCTTAATAAATTTACCAAAGCCTACTGGTATCTGATAATAGGCGGTATTGCCGGCATGATATTTGGCGTCCGCTGGTATATAAATACAGAGGAAGGAAGGCTGAGATGGGACAATATAAAATTAAGGCTGCCCATATTTGGTCCCATTTTTTTAAAGGTAGCAATGTCAAGGTTTACGAGGCTCTTTGCCTCGCTTAACAGAAGCGGACTTCCAATCTTGCAGATACTTGATATACTTTCTTCAACAATCGGCAATAAAATAATATCAAGGGTTATTAATAATGTAAGCGACAGCGCGCGCTCTGGCAAGGGGCTTGTTCATCCAATGCGTGTAAGCAAGGTATTTCCGCCAATAGTCACCCGAATGATCGCGGTAGGCGAGGAGACAGGAAGGATGGATGAGATGCTGGTGAAGATTTCTGATTATTATGATACAGAAGTAGAATATGCAATCAAGAATCTATCAACTATGATTGAGCCGATACTTATAGTTATTATCGGCGGTATGGTCCTTTTTTTAGCTTTGGGTATATTCCTTCCTATGTGGGATATGATTTCATTGATGAAAAAATAGTATATGATTTTTGTTAATAATACAGACACCCTCCCCTTAATCCCCTCCCATCAAGGGAGGGGAGATAAAATGATTCCTTCTCCCCAGTGGGGAGAGGGGAAGGGTGAGGGAGGACTTGGCGTTATAGACACAGTAATAGTTGTCCTAATTATTTCTGTGTTTATTGGCGTATTTATCCCAAGGTACTATCGCTTAGCCAAAGAGGCGCAGGAGATACAGCTAAAAGCAGAATTGAACAATATCAGGATGTCTCTGGACTTATATAAACTGCACAACAGCGAATATCCAAAAGACCTGCGCGAATTAATAACAAAGAAATACATTGCTCATAATAAAGAGGGCACAATATTTAAAGAAGAATATCTGAAGACCCACAGCCTTGATGAAGATGGTTATCCTTTAGACCCGTTTAATAATAGATTTAAGTACGACCCGAATACAGGGAAGGTTTCGTCCATCACAACCGGGTATGAGGGATGGTAGCGCAGCGTTTCATAAATAGTATATGTTTATAATGTCCTTTTTTTGTCATTCCTGCGGAGGCAGGAATCTGGAATCTCTTGAATTTACAAGATACTGGATTCCCGCTAAAAACATGCGGGAATGACGTTTGTGAGCATTTTGTGAGTTTGTCAACAGGCTGTTTAGTTTTGCAATGTAGGGCAGGATTTGCCCTGCTCAGCAACCCTAAAGGGTTGCCCTACAAAATATAAAGATTGACGTCAATGAATACAAAACTTCTTGAGGTTATTAAAAATAAACTTCTCTATCTGTCAAGAAAGAGAATAGAGCTTAGCCTGATAATCTTTATTCCTGCCTTCCTTGCCCTCTTTGCCTTTGGCTCTGCCTATATTGTGCAGGATATTATCTTTACAAGTCTAAACAAAAATATTATTTCCCAATCTGCAGCAACATCTGCAAGAGACAATGTAAATATTGTTTTATTGGTCAGCACACTAACAGCAATAATTGCCGGCCTTATCCTTGCCTATTCCATCCTCCTGCCAATAAAGAGGATATTAAGGTCTTTAGCCGTCAGCCATCAGCCGTTATCTGCCAGCGAAACCCTTCAGGACAGCATTCTCGGAAGGGATTTTAGCCTGATGGTTACATCCCTTAATAAATATGTTGACATCTTAGAGAGTATGTCAGGCGGGATTATTACTGTTAATAGCAGCGGTGTTATAACAACCATAAACCCATCTGCTGAAATGATACTCGGGCGCAAATCAGAAGAGCTTATAGGAAAGACGATAGAGGAGATACCCCCCTTACCTCCCCTTTCTCCCCTCCTTGGCAAGGAGGGGATGGGGGAGGTAAAGG
>Ga0105164_10000088_pt1 | contig 64406 bp, 70 predicted proteins | sample VDWuncwatermetaG_FD_89674 | JGI IMG/M metagenome (GOLD analysis project Ga0105164, IMG submission 89674) | Wastewater microbial communities from Netherlands to study Microbial Dark Matter (Phase II) - VDW unchlorinated drinking water | ecosystem: Environmental > Aquatic > Freshwater > Drinking...
CCTCCTTCCTCGTTAAAGTGTTACCCGAGTTCGTCAACTCGAAACCCACATCAGCTGATGACTTCGATTAAGCTTCAAAGAAATTTCTGATTTTGAAAATGTCGGGACTTTCGACGATGTACTCTGGATCTTCAAAAAATATGGCATAATAATCTGATTCGCCAGTTGGTTTTTTCTCGTAAAGACATTCAATGCCAGCTTTTAAAACAGATTCATAAATTTGATCTACAGTTTCTTTTGTAGGGGCATAAAATGCTAAATGATTCATTCCGATTCGTTTTCGATGATACCCATATTGTAAATATTTTTCTTCAGTTGGACAAAAAACAATTTTCATAGCTCCATCAGAATATGTTGTATGACTTTTTTGACAAACTAATCGCTTCAAGCCAAGCGGGATCAATATTTTGTCATAAAAACGAATTGATTTGGCATAATTAGAAACATAAATTTCTACGTGAGATAAATAAGTACTACGATAAGGTTTAGTTTCCATATTTACCCCATTCATTCCAGCTCCATTTTTCGCCACACCAATCGACAAACTCGTTTCTGTGAACTTACACTTATTTTATCTTCAAAAAATAAAACTCCAGTTGGATAAAGTTGGCTCACAATAAATTCAGGATCAAATGCTGAATATAGTCTACCATCCTTGTGGCGAATATCTTCACCTTCGGTGACTCTCCAAGATAAATACATAACTCCATTAGGTTTTAATATTCTTTTAAGATTCTTAATCGCTGACTCAATTTGAACCTTAGGTAAGTGCATAATAACAGTTTCACAAAATACGTTATCATACTGAGTTTTAATCTCCTTCAAATCAGAAAGTGTTGCTTTACTAAATGGAATTTGCAGAAATAGCTCACGGGCTAATTTTAAAAGCTCCTCAGAAGAGTCAAATCCAGAAACTTGAAAACCATTTTGGTTCATCCAATTAGAATCACGACCATTTCCACATCCAATATCAGCAGTAACTCCATTTGGAATAAAAAACTTTTGAATGAGCTTATAAATATCGGTTGGTTCTGGTTGCGATAACCAGTCTTGGCTATATTCCCTTGCATTTTCCGCATACCCAGAATGAGTTTTTTCATCCTTTGTCGTTAACTGTTCTTCCTGAGAATTCATTTGAGTAATCCACGGATGACTACCTTTGTAGACTTTGATCAATGTTTGCTTTAACCAGTTTTTCTGTTCGTTTGACATAGCTGGCAGGGCATTTTCAAAATCTTGTCGATCTTTCTCACGAAGGGACTTTGATTTGTAAAGAAGCTGTACCTCTGGAGCCAACAACGACAATCCAAACAGGACTCTTGATCTCTAAATCTTTTTACAAGTTCAGGATAGTTTTTTGGATACTCCATAGTGAATATAGTAGATTTAGAGCTTCACCGGCGTCAAGTGCATACGTAGGAACAATTCAATCAACTCATTGATTTCACTATCATTTGTCATCTCGTGCATTTTGAGTTGCCCCTAAAGTTGCCCCCGCGTTTTTCAGTGGCGACGATAATTAAGCCGCTTTCTTTAACTTAACTTCAGCCACTAAACCCACAGCTTCAACTAATTTTAAAACCCGATCAATCGTAACTCTTTGCAGGCTGCCTGACAAGATCCCGGTCACGGCGCTGCGCGGGAGGCCAGATCTTTTGGCCAATTCTTCGTGCGTTAGCTCGTTTTTCTTAACAACATTCACTATTCCTAAAATAAGTTGAGCCTTAATCACAGCTTCCATTCCGCGCGATACAGGAATATTTAATAACTCCGCTATTTTTTTACCATCGCTTACATTTTTTTTCATAAAACCTCTTTTAATCTTTTTTTAGCTAACTCAATATTTTTATGGGGCGTTTGCTGCGTTGTTTTTTTAAAGCCATGAATAAGCCACACGTTATTTTGCGCTACAAATACATAAATCACGCGATAAATTCCCGATACGTCTTTCAATCTTAATTCATGCACACCTTTGCCAATTGAAGGTATCGGTCTTGAAATTGGCATCGATAGCATTAATCCAAGATCCAACTGTGCCAAAAGATCGGCCAGATCCCCTCTGATTTCATCAGAAAAGTCTAAGATTTCTTTTTGGCATTGTTTTAAAACGTTAATCATGCTGAATTATATGTCTCATATTTAAGACATAATAGCAAGGGCTAACCGTGCATGGCGACAATCAAGCTATTGGCCAAGATCAAATCAAAAAAATAGCCCTCCAATTTGATGTGAACTGTAAAAACTTCATGACGTACGCAAAGGCCCTAATTCAGCTTGCGCATATTAACGCCTCGATTTATTTGTTAAATCTTAAAATACTTGGGGTAAGATGATGTACAACTTGAAGAAGCGTATACGCGCTCACCTGAATCTTGAGTGGTTGCTACTTTTTCCCAATATCTTTTATCTGAACGAATTGAAGAAGTAATTAAACTTGAAGCCTCGGCACCAATATATCTAGCTTGATCAGCACCAATTACAGCACCCTCTTCTGCGTTCTGAAATATAAATTCAAGTTTCTGCTCAATGGCTGTAGCAATTCCAGCCTTCGCATTATTTTCTGCGATTCGCATTGCAGCTTCAACACGTTGATCACCTGGTATGGTTGTTGATCCCAGTGATAAAACTTTACCCTCATTAAAACTAAACGGTTCAGACTCTTTTAGCCAACTTGGTCTAGATGATAACTCATCAATTCTTGAAACAACCACGTCTGGATCAATTTCAGACTTAATTGGATTTTTAACAGATGTGCCGCACCCTACAAGCCCTGTTACCAATATCATTAATCCTATTTTTTTTCATACTTAAGTTTCTCCTATTGTTTTTTTTCTTTAAAATATATTTCAAATTTTTCAGACACACCTTTTTCATCTGAAACAACCGACCATGTTTTATTGGGTCCTACGCCGTACAAAATTGAACTCTTAACCGTTGTCGTATTTAAAATTCTTCTTAGTGATTCTTTTGTGCATTGACCAGACTCATCCCTCCATGAACTTGGACTTGGAACCCTGTCTATGTACACTCCATTTTTTAAATCTACTGACCTTAACCAACAAAATTCACGTTTTTTAGCTCCGCCCTCTGAATATGAGGCTACGCAAAACGCATTAGTGTACGCTTGTCCTTTTTTAAGAATTCCTGCGTCCGGCCCCTTGTACGTTGCATAAGCTGAAAATATACAATTTAATTTTGCTAGATAATTAGCCGCATCTTTAGGATAAATCGTATTATCTGCAAAAACTGCAGCAGGAATAAAAATAGATATTAGTATTAATTTTTTCACAATTACCCCTTTATTTTTTCAATATTAATTCGGTACTGAACCCCACGATCAGTAAACGATGTTGAACTGATAACCTGCTTTTCACTTTTTTCATCAAACAATATTTCTTCCAAACTCATACCTAAATAATCAGCTAGTTTTTTTAAGTGCCACATGTTCTTTGCAGATGGTTTACGTGAAGAGCTATACCAGTCATGAAGAAGCGAAACGCTAATATCAATTTCTTTAGCCACACGTGATATGACTTTTCCTTTCAATTCACGATGTAAAACTTGTGATAGCTTTATTTCCTTTTTAGTTTCTTTCTTCATCTCCACAAGTATGTCCTTGAAAACAACTTTGATCTGCGTATTTCCGATAAGCGTAACCAAGTTTCCGACATAATTAATATTAGGCTGTCTATTGGTCTGGTGATGTGATTTTTTCAATTACGTTATTAGACTGAGTACGTCTTGTTTGGATCACTTTCATCACATCGAATTGATGCAATTTATTTAAAATAAAATGTTTGGTGTCAATTTTTGCGCGTACGAAATTTTTATATCTTGATAAAATATATTTACAAACGAGGTACTTATGAGAGCAGAATTAAGAAAACGGGCTAACGGTGAAAGTTATTTTTCATTTGTCTATTATAATGGTGAAAAACGTATCCGACTTAAAAAAGAAGAACATCCGGTGTTCACAAACTGGAATGATGCCGAAGCTTGGGCCAAGGCCAAAGAAGCCGAGTATGACAGCGCTAGATCAAGAATTATTCAGCGTCTTAAGTGGAAAACTCAGTTTTATGAATTTGCTAAGTTATCTGACGAATACATTGAATACTGTAAAAAGACTCAGCCTAATTCTTGGAAAAACACTGAGTTTTATCTTGAGCATTATGTGATACCGTTTTTCTTAGATGTTAAAAAAATAAATAACCCAAATAACTGGTCAATGTACTTTGAAGAATATCGTGATTGGTTAGAAGAAAAAGCCGAAACTGTAACTGCTCCAAAAAGATTAATCGCCTATTCAACCAAAAATCACTGCATTAAAACCTTAAACACTTTTTTACAGTTTTTATTGCGAAAGAACTTACTTGATAAAAGTAACGTATATAAAATGTCTGGTTTTTCAGCCAGCAAAATTAACATGAGAAGTGCCGATGCACTTATTTCAAAAGACGAGTTTAAAACCATACTTGGAATTCTCCAAGATGAAAACCCGCTAGTAGCCACTTTTTTCGAAACAGCCTATTACACAGGTATGCGTTTTAACGAAATCTACGGATTGTCCATTGACGATATATTCATGGGTGAACTTGACGACACTGTTTTAAATAAGGCTTTAACAGATCATAAGATTGATTATTTTGGTTATATAGTTTTGGAAAGCCAACCTGCGAATAAAATCAGAAATAGACTGCCAAATGGAACCATCACGCGGAAACCTCTAAAAGGTAAGCCTTCAATTAATGAAAAGTTTAACCGACTTGTGCCGATCATTGATAAAGCTTTATTTAATAACTTAGTTAAACTCTACAAAATACAGCAGACCAAGTTCAAACAAAAAATATACGGATCAAATCCTAAAGATTACATGTTGTTTGAACACTTAACTTCAACGACGGCGGCTCTAACGTTAAGACAAGCCTACGAAAAAACTAAATTCATACATAAAAGCTATCACTGCTGTCGCCATACACGCTGTACTGAATTAGTCGGCAATACTCGTGACTTTGTTTTAGCTAGATATTGGTTGGGTCATTCAAGACAAGAAACGACTTTACGATATACCCATATTTATCAACAATCGTCCCGAACGGCTAAGAAGAAGAAACAGACTATTGAATTGTTGGAATAGTGACTTGATTTGAGATTAGTTTCTCTTGCGAAACTTTGGAGCTCGAAATTCAAAATGAACTGTACTCTTTTTTAAGTGTCACTTCGTGTTAAGTATAAGATATACAAAGTTAAACGTTGTATATCTCAATAAATACTGACTTAATAATTAAATGAATACTTTGCCCCTCCCTAAGCGGTATTTCTCAAAAGGTGAACGAAAATTTGTAGGATTCAGGCTGCCGTCTGAATTGACACGACAGCTTACAGCTGTCGCAAAAGAATCTGGCTGGAACATAACAGATGTTGTTCAAACAGCCTTAGATCAATACGTAGCAAATATTAAACTGGACAGGAAAACGCTTGAAAAACGCAAGTAACAGATTTTCATGTGTATCTATTTTTTCAAGCAAGTTAGGGATTGATGATCCCGAGCTTCAGAAACAAGAAATGCAAGCCTTTGCTAAGTTCAATGGCTTTAAAATAGAAAGCTATATTGATACGGCAAAATTTGATTCGCTTAGTTTAGAGCAAATATGTGAAAAAATGAGTAAAATTCGTCAGTCCGCTGTTTTGATTTGGAGACTTGATTGTCTTCCATCAACTGTTTCGACAATGGAAGATTTGTTTCAGATTGTTCATACACTTAGCAAGGCCAACGTATCATTTCTTAGTATCAAAGATGGTATAGACACAGACGCCATTGCTTCCGCATTTGTAGATTCGGTCAGCGTGGGTTGGAAGCTTTGTAAACGAAATAGAAAAATTACTAATGCTAGGGCTAGCTCAATTAAGACCAAAGCAAAAAATGTAAAGTTTAAAACCGGACGAAAAAAGCAGCGAGACGATGTTTTGATTCATAATCTAAGGGCAAGTGGCTACTCAATTCGAAAAATTGCCTCTGAGATTAGGCTTTCGACGATGGCTGTGCAGAGATCATTAAAAACTTATCAGCAGACTATCCTTGGTATTCAAAGTCCACTAGACTATAGTCCAGATATGTAACTTTATTCGCTTTTTTAATTGCGACTTTGGTCACGCATTGATTTGCTATCTGCAGCAAGTATGTTTACCTGCAGAAAGGAGACAGAGATGGCAAAGAAACCTCAAGCAAGATTAGCTGGACGCGATGCAATCACGGGACAATTTGTTCCCATGAGCGTTACAGTTCAGCGCCCAAACACTACAATCGTTCAGAGAATCCCATTACCTAAAAAAGGTAAGTAGTTTTCAAAGTGAGTCTGATGGAAGGACAAGAGCCTTCCATCAGATCAGCACAAGAAACCAAAATTGTATGACAGGTGATCCATGAAAAATGAAGATGAACGTTTTGAACTTTATAGAAGTTTTGCGACTCAACTAGATAATATTTTTTTAGAAAATCAAAAAGCTTTTGATAAAGCAATCTTAACCTTATCAAGCTGGGCAATAGGTGCATAGCTTGCATACGCTCAAACAACAAAAGCTCTTTCGACAATATCACTGCTCGGCTCAGTTGGACCATTTTTTATCGCCATAATTTTAATTGTCTTTTCATTTTTGCTTGCGCAAAAACTTATGAATCAAAAAAGAGAAAATGCTTATGAGTATTATGTTAAAAACAATGAATTGTGTGCTGATAAAAAATTTGCTTTAGAAAAATACTTGATTTGGATGCACTGGGCAGCAGCGATTGCGTTTTTATTTCCATTTTTATTTTTATCAATTTTAATAATAAGAAACAATTAACCACATTGGAGGCGCAAATGACTACAGGTAAAAAAGTGAATATTAATGATGGATATACTGGTCCTACTCTAACAAAAATACCCCCTTCGGATGGATTAAATAAAGGACTAACTGGGCCAAAATTAATTCAAACGCCAAGCAGTTCGACTATTCAAACTCCGCCCACAGTTTCAAAGCCAACCGTTACGACTGGAAAATAAAATGTCAAAAATTAAAAACAGTTACACGGGCCCAAGTATGATCTTAATCCCTCCCGCACCAAAACCATTAACAGAAGTTTCCACAACACCGAAGCAACAACCTAAAGGGAAATAGCTTTAGTTAGTATCTTGGATAATTCCAAGTTTCGCGTGTGAAACTACGTTTCAAAATATGATCATTCTATCTTCAAAAGAGATTTATTTTTCCAAACTCATTTCAACTTCAGTTTATTCAACAAATGCTGCATATAGAGCTTCTTACTTTCTGCAAAAAACTGTATGTAGTCATTCGAGCTCACCACATCAGATTTATCATTATTACAAAAATAACAAACTAATACACAATTTTCAGGAGAATACGAATTACCTTTTGAATCTAGGCGTTCAAGCTCTAAATTTTTGCCGCGAGTTTTAAATCGTTTAGATGTTAGAATCTCAGCTTCTATTAGACGATTAATATCATCTTGACTAGTTTCACAATAATGACATCTGCCATTTTGTATCTGAATTTGTTCCGTTATCCATTTTATAAATTGATCTTTCTCAAAACTAACTTGAAATGGAAATTCAGTTAGTGCAGCTTTGGCTTGTTTCGATTTGATTCTACTAAAAATACCTGTGGCTAATTTTTTTTCCATTTATTTACTCAAATACTTTCTTCAATTTAATATTATTTAAATTGCGTATCTAGTTCTTACTTAAAAATATTGAAATAATTGCGATTATCGTCGACACAACAGCAACATAAAGAGAAATTCTAGAAATTTTAATAGAATTCAATGTCAATGCTTCAGCGAGTTTTTCATTTTTTCTATTTTCTTGTCTGACTAATTCCATATAAGCGCAAAAACCAACAAATTGACCACCATAATTTCCAGCATCTTGGCTAGAGGCTGCTGCAATAGTTTTTAAGAGCTCCTCCTGTGTTAGCTGGGTATAGTCATGACGTTTATCTTTTAAAATATTCATTACTTCACTATTTACCAATGGCACAAAATCCCCTCACAATATTATTTTCTGTCTCCGGACAAATCAGCAATCGCGGCTTTTAACACTTGCAGTGAAATCCCTGCCGTGTGGTTATCGGGAAAAAAAGATTCACCCATTTGTTGATACGGATGAATATGATTTCTAAAATTTCTCAATGAATGACTAAACTCTTTAGTATCCTTTTTTATAAAACGGCATTCATACGAGACGTCAATAAAGTCCTTAAGGGTCCATTCATTGAACATTTTAACACTGCCGTCAGATTTTTTAGGACTTGATGTAGCTCTATTAAATTCTGCTGGCTTCTTAGTAGCTAGACTCAGTAAAATTCCCTCTAACGTGCTTCCGCAAAGCAATATTACGGATAGGTTTGACCCAGATTCAAAACACTGACCAATTTCTTTAATTCTTTGATCAATAACAGCTTTTAAAGCCGACTCTAAATTTAATTTGTCTAGGTTAATTTCAAAACTAGTCGATAAGAATTTTTGCTCTTCAGTAATTTGAATGGTTGAAGTTTTTCCCTGAAGTCGATTAACAGCAGCATCACACTGAGCAAGGATAACCGTGTCAGTAGAAGTAAGACTAACCCTTGCCAGCGCAACCATACCCTCCATTGCACGTCCAACTAATTCATTGGATTCAATCTTCCAAAATGATCTTAAACGCTTTGCTTTTGAAGTACCATTTTCATTGTATTTGGGGTCATCAATTTGAACCCCGTAGTCACTAAAGAACTCAGAAAAGGTTCTGTCGCTAAAATTCAGAACATAGCCGCTGCTCATTCCAAATAATTGCTCAAAAGAATTTTTCTCAAAAAATTTAAGATCGGCCAAATGAGATCCTTTTCAAATCAATTCCGATAACATGACCGACTGACCACCTATTGAGAGTCGAGTCATATCTGTTGTGACCTTAACTATTTTCTCAAGACCAATAGCTTTCACCAAATCAGAAAGTTTTTGATCATTCGGAATAAAAATTCCATCAACAAATAGCGTCTTATCTGTAAGTTCGTTTCGCTCTTGAACTTCAATCAATGCCGGAAAGCCAGGCCTTGCCAAATAGGCCGTCTGTGATTGTTTGATAGTTTTAATACTCATTGGGTGAAGTAACCATCCAGATCCAGCAATAGACTCAATAAAACTTTCAAGATTCAAAACGTCTATCGCGAGATGGTGTAATCCAGGTCCTCGCTTTTCAAGAGCTCGTTGGTATGCTCCAGCTTTGATCGGCTCCATCAACAGAAGCGAGTTATTTTTATCTTTTTCAACATAGATTTCTTTTGTGCCTTCACCATCCCAAATTTCTTCGGGTCCAATGTTAAAATTAAATTGTCTGAGGTGATCGGCAGCTTTACGAACAGAAGGGACAAGAATAGCAACATGACTTGGCTGGGTTTTGAGAGTCATCACCACACCCACTTTTTCTGAATGTCTTGATAGTCTTCGGTATATATTCCCCAGCAAGTCACTCCATTAGAGTTTAGGTGAGCTGTAAAAACTGCTCCCCGTGTCCAAGCAATACAGACTGATCCTAAGTGAGCTCTTCGTTGCCCTTGAATTTTTGTGTGAACTTCCCGAATGTCAGGTCGATTGGAATCACCCATGCCTCGTCTGCCATGTATTTCATAAACCGGAAGAGGAATAAGATTTAGAATAGTGATGATAGTTTTAAATATGGCTACGAATGGAAGTTTTATTAAGTTACCAATCAGACTAAAAAAATGCTCCAATAGTGTCCCCCCAAAAACTTAATTCATCTTAGAATATTCCAAGTTTCTCATGCAAAACTCATAAAACACGCTTCATAAAATTCCAACAAATCATCCTAAGCGCTTGATTCTTCGTTGAACCAATGCACCACGAACGACTTACCACCAGATGCGAAAGCTAATCATACCAATAGCTTAAGCTGCATCCGTGGTGTCAATAATGGTGGACAGCGAGTTTCTAAAGTAGAACGCTTTTCGCCCCCACAGATTTTGTTATTTCTTTTTGGGAGGCGGAATTTTCTTTGGAAACTCATAGATAAACTTCAGTAGCATTTCAACAAAAGTTATCAATGCTCTTGAGTCCTCAACTCCCATTAAATGAATTTCATGGTTAGCTTCATTTCCTAATTGTCGAATATAATCGACCCAATCCTTACCATCAGGGGGTATATAGCCCTTGTCATTTAAGAAATTGACATAAAATAGAAAACTCTCCCCCGCTTTAGCTCCCTTACTGACCGCTATATTCATCAAGAGTTTTCTACTTACCATTACCGATGCTGTGTGCGCATTTATTGAAGCAGAAGTGCAGGCCTCACTGTAAAGTGAGTTGATGTCATTCGGTAAGTGGTTAATATGGTTTGCAAATACAGATTGAGGAAACTGCGTACCGCTTAAGTCAAACATGGTCAACGCCTGACACTCAGGACAAATGTAAGCAAAAGCTCTAGCATCACCAGATCCATCTTTGTGTACGGCTTTATAATATCCTAAGCTAGATGAAACTCTGTTAGAACAAAATGCACAGTCATAAACCATAGCATTTATTCCGCTGGGACGATTCCAATAACAATTTTTAAAATCTACACCAAACATACAAGCCCTAACATTTATATTTAATTTAACAAACTCCATAGAACAAAACAAACCTCATATGCAACGCCACTAATAACCGCAGATGAGATGGTTCCAAAAATCCATCTCATGCTCCTTTGGATAGTCCACCCACTGGAGCATGACCTTCCCAATGTTCACCCTACTATAGCTGGTCCAAAATTCCAATCGTAAGTAGCATTTTTAACTTTGACCGTGTTGATAGAGATTACCTTTATTGCTCCCTCAGCAATTGGGCCACCGAATAAGGCAATGTTAATATGCACACGCTCGGCAACCTGTTGAAAATAGCTTCTATATACAAAGCCGTCATAACCCCTATTCTTAATTCGCTGAGCAAGTTGTCGGCAAACGTGGTAGTTTTCTTTACCATCGTATAGCAGGGAGTTTATCCAAATCATTGGGTTATCAAATGGAGTAACATCGGCTCTCTGACACGTTGTTAAATCAAGCAACCGTAGTGGTTTAATAGGGCGAATCGTGGCTACAAAGATATTGTCCTGCAATGTAATTCGTGTTTCATGTAAACATGTTTCCACATCCAAAGCAGCATAACAAATTTTTAACTCTTTGCTGTCGAATCGCCATAGCTCATCCCTTTTCTCTTCAGGAGGTGAGCAAAACTGTTCGGCTTTTATATCTTGTTTTAAAAGATTCGTTCTCACTCGATATATTGTTTCATTAGGCTTCAAAATACGATCTTGGCAGTGATCGAGGGTTATGTCGAAATCTTCCTCTGACCAAGCTACGTCGCCATTTTCATCTGGAGACTTTCCAAGCATCCACATTGGCGGACCATAGTAAAAGCAAAAAATGCCATGTTCTTTCTCAAGCCGCTTAATATCTTCATTCAGTTCTTTTGTGCCGAACTTGTCGCTAGAGCCACGCCCATCATTTACCTGAATAACTGGCGCAAACATTCCCTGACCAACGGGTACGCTGCCATCCACAAAGAAAGTATCACACATTTCATAAAGGTCTGATCTTCTGAGCTTGCGGCCTGAAGGGGAATTGCATGAAGGGCAGTTGCTTGTGGCTTCATGCCCAAGCGTAGCAGCTATAGCTTGTAATCCATAGTCTGCCCAACACTCTGAGCAGGCAACTATTTTATTTTCTAATGACAGTTGATCTGTTTTATTCATCAAAGTAAGGGTCTTTATTTGCAGCTCTCTCTGCTTCATTTTTATAGGTTTGAGCTAACTCTTTTAAAGTTGTTCCGAAGCGCACAAACCCTTTAGCCTCTACCGCTTCGGCTTGCGATTGATACTCTTTCGCTAAATTTTCTTCATCTTTACCCGATGTAAAATAGTACACCCCTCTTGAGTTAAATGATGCTGTTCTAAAACCATCACGCATATCTTGAGTATCAAGTGCATTTAAGGCTGAAGCTACCGATTCGTGAATCCACAATCCCGATGGATCGGCTGGGGCATGAATCAAAACATGACCGATCATCGTCATGGCAACCTCATAATGACCACTTTCTTTCGTAAGTGATTTAACTTTTTCAATCCACTTAGTGAAATGTGTACCATCAAAATTGCCTTGGGAGTTCAAGCCAGGAGGCTTACTCCAGTTATCCAACAATCTGTATGCGTTAGTTGCAAAATCTTTTTTATTTTCATCGGTCTCAACTTTATCTTTTTCAGAATTAAGTTTGGATTTAAAAACTAATGATATTACCTCTGCGAAAAACTCTGGACGATCAGCAAGCTCTTGCTCAATTAAAGTTGGGGCTGCCTCGTTGTGTTCGTTTAATACACCAACATACGCCCACTCAATCTGAAATAAGTCTTTTGGATTAGTCTCTGGATTTTCTTGTAGTGCCTTAATAACTTGGACTGTTTGATAAACATCCATTGAATTAAGCGGCTCTTTAGACCGCAAACTTCCTAACAATGCTCGGACTGCTAACTCTGGCCTTAATTCTTTCCCATTCATCTTAATTCCGTATAAACAGTCCAATGCGGCGTTTGGACGACCGTGCAATATCAAATTTTCAATACCCATCTCTAGTGTATTTTCCTCTTCATACGGATTTGCATTTGTTTTTGACCAATAGAAGTGTTCATTTTCTCCTAGCAGTTGCTTTACCCTAATCCAAGTCTCACTTTTAAATGGAAGGAATGCCAAAAAACGACCGATCTCTTCTGGTTTCCAAGAACTAGCAATAGTTTTATCTACCCAGTCCCAACCATATGTAAAATGTCTTCCTACTACAAAAGCATTAAGAAACTGAACTGTGGGTCTATCCTCGTTTAACAAATCCGTGGGCAGGAAGTTACCATCAACATCGGTCGAAATGGAAATTCCAACCGATCTTCCTACATTACTTGGCATTTCAACTGATTTATAAAATGTACGAAGTCCTTCCACGCCTGTGATTGAATATATTTCATTCACTGCAGCTTGTCTTTTTTGCTCAACCGCTAGACTTTGTTCTTTGTAATTACCTTTAGTCTCATACAAATCAAAATCACGACTACTGAAAAGTCTTTTATAAACCAAAGAAGGAGAGTTCGGAGTCAATAGATCGGCTACATCCGCAAGCTTATTGACGGCATCCGCTGGCAATGCCCAATTCGCGTCTGCGAATTTACGATGTTTACCAACAACGCCTGTTAATGCATTCCAAATTTCAGCTCTTTCCGTTTCTGGTAATGCGACTACTTCATCTGAAGCTAGATACTCCAACAAAGCTTCGTGAAATGCTTTGGGCAGGCCATTTATTTCACCAATCAATTCGACAATTCGCTTGTTACTTCCTTTTGCTGCATTGATTGCTAGCTGTGCGTACGATTTTATTTGCTGCCAATAAACTGAATTTGAAACACCATACTTCCAATCGTCTGGAATTGTAGACAACCAGGAAGGTTTTCTTGTGCCTGAAGATGTAGAATGTGTATCGGGAAGCAATGATAGCACCAGCTCCCACCCAACAGAAGGGCAGTCTTGAAGTAAGGCTCTCACCGCATCAACTCTACGATCAACAGGTGTTACTGTTTGTGGATACCAACTTAAAAAGATGTGTCTTAACGAATTTGCAGGTCTGTTTGCCCACTGACCTCCAGGGTCACGAGCTGCAAGTTGACCCAAGCAGAGCGTTACCTGCATCAAATAGTTCGAATCCCATGCAAGCGTTTCTAGTCCCCAAAGCAGACCAGTTGTGTAGTTGCCGCCAGTTATACCATTACCTTCTTGCTTGAATAGTTCATCAAAAACACAATTGTCTTTAATCAGCTCTCGCTCAACTGACTTTAAAAATTCATTAGGTGCCGCCTCTGCCAATAATGGCAGAATATCATTTAATGATGCCCATTGCTGCCAATCTCCATCGGTAAGTAATTCTAATACTATCTTACGAGCAGAGCTTTCTGTTTTTCCATTTGAACAGTGAGTTAGTGCTTTAGCATGACTTCCCAACAAAGCTACGGTGTCAGCGATGCCACCACGTATATAAGTCGAATACGGCAAGACCTTACCGTACATTTGTGCCGCATATCGCTTATCTTTTTCAAGATCGAACTTGGGATCTTTTTGCTTCAATAGATTGATAACAACTTTTGTAAAGCGGTCAATATGCTCATCTGATAAATTTGGACCGAGTGCATACCAAGCTTCATACCTTGAAATAACTTTCCATTTACCGTCCCTGAACATAAGGGGAGTAGATGGTGTAATCGCAGCTTTATGAATCGCCTGTATCCACTCCCCGAACGGCTTTCCCGCAACAACCTCAATTGCAGACTTATCTGCATCTTTGCTGTCGTTCCATGAGCCAAACATTGCTGCAATCGCTAAATCACTGCTACTAGAATTTATAGCCCACTCTGGTGTACCAGACATCGTATCTATACATCTAAGTAAAGTTGATAGGTTTCCGTCGCACTGCTGTGAAAGAATCCGCGCCCGTTCATCTGAGTAGCCTGAATTTTTCAACTCTTCTTCTATATGGTGCGCTCTTGGGCTTGCAAGCAATACACTGTTAGGATCTGGAAGTCCACCTTTTGGTCCTCCGTAAATTACAGAGTGGTTTGCTTGTTTTGCTTTTTGAATAAGCTGTATTCCTACATCGCTGTTGAGGTCTAAGTTAACATCTGCAACAAGAATTAAATTTTTGTCTTTTAAACAAAGATTGTTCCAAGACTCTGTGCCAGATACAATTACACATTTACTTGATATATCTCTTTTATTTTCTTCGTCTAACGAAGCTACGTATGCTGCAACAAAAATTGACGCCTCTGTTGGAAAATGTGTTTTAAGTTTGAGGTTAAATCGATTTCCTGCCGTAAGTAATTCATTTAGTTTGCTAGCCGAATCTGAGCGATTTGCTAAAAAAAGATTCGGTGATAGTGGCGGAGGTTCACCTATTGATTTTATTATTTGCCACTTCTGATCAAGAGTCTCAACTTCTGATTGCTTCAACGAACGCGTGATGCCAGCCAACCAATACTCAACCACTATAAACTGATGTATCCAGTCAACCAACTTTGTACCATCAATTATGCGAACATCTTTCCATTCACCTTTTGCACGCTTCTCTTGCAGCCATGTTATTTGTCCGTCTTCTTTCCAAGTGTGTTTCCAATCTTTACGACCTGATAAAGGGGTTACAAATATGAATGTGGATTCTTTTCGTACTTCCACAGGTATAACAGCAGTAAGATCATTATAATCAGAGGTAGCCTTTTTTCTTGCATCTTCCCCAGTGCCAATTTCCCAAAATGATCTTCCTACTGGAACAAAAGGTTCATGTGGATTTAATGCTTCCAAATGCCCATCTGGACCGTGTTGACCTATGCTATCTGAAAGTGGAAATCTTCTCTCCTTGGGGTTTGGAGAAGAAACTGCTACTAGCTTAGCAACCAGCTCAACAATAATCCCCTGAGCCAATACGCTATTGCCGAGAACCCAATTATGTAATTCATTTTCTGTGATAAAGTGCATTTGTACCTCAATTTAATCAAAGCTATTTCATACCACAAAACTCAGTTTAAATGCAGGTTTTAGGTCATCGCCTACTGCGGCAGTGCCACCGTTTGCCGAAGCAACAATGATCTCCCCCTCAATCTTCCATTTACTTGTGAACTGATTCTTATTCTTGCCGTTGTTTTCAGCAAGGCTAGTGCATGAAAGCCGCTCAGGCAGCATCTTTCTTAATATTGCATTCGCTATGATCTTGTCGATATTGAAAAGCTCCAGCAGCCTCTTCATTTGATCTTTGATCGCAAACGGTGTCACTAGGAGCTTATCAATTTTTGTTAGCTCTAAAGCCTGCTGTCGTGCTTTTATGTAGGTAAGTCTTTGCTCTGACTCGTGCAGCTCAGCAATCACTGTTTGCGAGACCTCGCCGTTGTCTTTGATAAACTTCATAAGGTTCGCAACGGCTTTTTCAGTCGAACTTCTCTGACGCAGTAACACGCGCAGTTCATCGGGCACAGCTTGCATACGTTCACGAATCTTCTGGTTCACTAGCTTAACTGCAATGTTGATATTGTGGTCATTCAACAGAACAACTTTTAATTGCTCGACAACAGCAATTTCTAACTTTGAGTTGCTTATATTGTTATTATTTTTACAACCAACTTTACCTTTACGATAGTGAGTATAACAGCCCAAGTATCCGCTGCGAATTTGCAATATATTTGCCCCACAACAGCCGCATGAAAGAACACCGGCTAGAAGTATGTCCGATTTACTTCCAACTTGTTTTGCCGCCCGAGCATCAGCCCAACAATCCTTTACAGCTTTCTTCAAGTTCGGCGTTTTGTTAATAGTCTTTTTAACAGCCTCCCAAGTTGCTAGATCAATTATAACTAGGTCATCTCGTATTCTTGCGCCGTCGTAGTGGCTTAACCACTTATCCTTGCTTTGCGCTCGGCGCTCAAACTTCTTAGTCATAGGATTCTTAATGCTTTTCTGCTTCCCCCACTCCCAAATGCCGATATACTTTTCGTTTGTTAGTATCTTTCTTATAGAACTCGCACTCCAATTATATTTTTTTCCGGTAATCTTCTGACTTCTCGGTGGTCCTTCTATTTGTTTTTGGATTAAATAATTCGCTAACGCAGTAAAACCGTAACCCTTCACGCGCAATTGAAAAATCAAGCGCACTCCATTGCCTTGTTCTTCATTTATACTTGGGACGTAGTGACTCGGAATAATCAAGCCCCCTCGATTTCTAGTTTTCGTAGGCGTACTGTCGTAGCCGTAACAAATATCTCCAGCGGAGTAGCCATCCAAGACTCTAGCAGATAAACCTCTCCTAGTTTGTTTCGCATGCATCTCATTTCCAAACTCATTTATCATTCCGTTAAAAATAAAGTTTTGCTTTGAATCATCACGAGCTGTTGATATTCCTTCTGACAAGCTAATAAGTTCGACCTCTTTAAATTTCACAATATTGTAGATGTCAATTTGGTCGCCCATATCTCGGCACAACCGAGACAAGCTATGTACAATAGCAATATCTACTACGCCAGACATAATGCATCTCATGTAGCTATCGTAACCAGCACGTCCAACCGTGGTTCTAGCACTTTTTGCTTCGTCCATAAAAATGTGCTCATCAGCAAGTTGGATTTCATATTGATCGTTCGGAAACTTAACAGACCTAATATCTTGGTCTTTAAGTGCAAGCTGTATCATTCTAATTTGATCTTTCGCAGACTCGGCACTTTGATTTTTTGATGAATAGCGACCGTAGGCTGCCATCCGAACTATCCGCTTTGGTGACACTAGATTACTTTTTAGTGCAGACATCTGTCCCCGCCTTTCTTTAAAACTGCATCAGTGATTAAATCCGTTAGCATTGTTAAGCTCTCATCTTTTTCGTTGAAGAAAATGTTGGGCAGACTTACTTCAACGGTCGATTGGTCTAACTTCTTTTTATACTTGCTCCTACGTTTCTCGTTGTGGCACTCACCACATCTTGGCTCGCGCCTGCCGCCACCTTTTGAAGGAAAAAGTTGGCTTGGTAACGAACTGTTACAGTCACAACAAATCTTATCCGCACCTCTGGCCGTTTGGGTTATAGCTAAGGGTTCTACCTGGTGGCACCGTAAATCAGTCTGGCTACTCTCTGAGCTAATCGCATGGTCAACCGTGTGAGAGCTATGATATTTTTTATCCTGTATCCAGTGCGTCGGGCAGAGCATCACCAAAACAAAAGACATGCCTAGCCCAGCTTTAGTAAGCAAGCGAGTCGAACTACGAAAGCTGCCAGTCCACCGAGAAACCTGCTCAGTCTTAAACGTCATTGTGTGCCTTCTCTTTGTAGGGCATTGAATGCATTAGTTTGTATTTCAACATCTGCCAGTATTTGCAAAGCCTCTGTTCTTTCTAATCCCAAGAATCGAAGATCCGCAGTTACGATCTTCTCTAAAACAGTTCTATATTTGGAACCATGTGCTTTTAGATCAACAAACAGCTTAATGGCCGAGCCCATGGGATTTACTTCTCTGATTGTTTCTGTGACCCCAATATCCTGAGCCTTGGCGATAATCTGTTTAACCTCTGCGACAGTTTTGTTTTCCAAGTGCGGAACAAGATCATCTTGTAACTTTTCGTCGAGCTTAACGATCTCGGTGGCCTGAGTTGTGCCAATAGTATCAGCCTCTCGTGCCGCTCTTAGTTTATTAGAGGCCTTCTCGGAGCGCCGGACGGCCTCTTTGATAGCCGACTTCGATTGACCTGTTTTCTTTGCCGTATCAACTAAAAAGGAATCAAAAGACGATTCTTGTCCTTTGATTTTTTCACTTTTACGATCACCTCCCCTTTTTGTTTCAGGATGTAGCTGTTCGTAAATTTGTTTACGTTTTGCTAAAGCGTCATCTGCGGCCATACCTTCAAGATTAAGTCGGGCCAAGTTTTCATCAAGGTGGGCAAGATCTTCATATAAATTCGGCTGCTCACTGGAAGATGATTTGTAGATGGTGACAGGGACTTTATTAAAACCAAGGGCTTTTACAGCGGCGTAACGCCTGCCACCCGCTATGAGTTCATAGTTTTCATTGACGGTAAGGGGACTAATTAAGCCTATCTCTTTAATGCTCTTAATAAGGTCTTTGGGTTCTCCTTTATGCCTCAAACCAACTCGCTTAACTATTATTTTTGAAATCTCGATCTCAATGATCTCTAACTTACTTCGTTGTTTTCTTACGAGTGCCATTTTTTCTCCTTTTTTGTTTACGTTGTTAATGCAGGCGTGTGTATTCGTTTCGCTGTGCCCTTGCTGGGAGAACTTCTTAGGGGCAGGGGGCACACTACTCGGTCCCGCTCCTACTGTTGGCATTTCATTCCATTCACGCCCCTCAAGTAAACGACCGGCTTTCTTTTTATGAACTCCACCCCATTGCTTAAAGAAAAACGGCACACCAGTCTTGATACATTGATTGCGAATATCTAAAACCCAATCTGCTTCCATTGGGCGAGCACCCGGTCCTGATTCTCCGCCGACAACGACCCAGTCAATGTTCTTCAAATTCAAATTCGGAATAGACCCGAGCAAAGGTTCAACGGACAACCACTTGATTGCAGCACCAGTTCCGCGTAGGTGTTCAATACGAAATTGATAATCAGCGGACTCAACGCTGACACCCATCCAGATATTTTCTGTCCATGTGAGCTGGTCAGCGATTGCATAGAGTCGAGCTGATCTCTTAGTTAAAACTTGAAACCGATGCCAATGAGCACGGTTCATTACATCGAATACTTCTTTTATAAAGCTGGTTGGAACATCGTCGTGAAACAAATCACTCATGGAGTTCACAAAGATAGTCTGAGGAGTTTTCCATTTCAGGGGATATTCCAACACATGCGGATGAAGGGTTAACTTGAAACCGTCACGATAGTTCTTTGTCCCCATCGCCTGAAGCCTCTTAGCTGTTTTCTCAGCATAGCAGTTCTTGCAGCCCGGACTGATTTTATTACATCCACTAAGCGGGTTCCAAGTTTTGTCAGTCCATTCAATTTTAGATTTTGCCATTAGATAACTCCTTTCCTGCATAATTTCGAGGGGCACTGGTCAGCATATTTTTGAGAAAGCACGATTCTGATTGTCCTGCGAGTTGTAGGCTGTGAGCGGCAGTCCCTTAATTGGGCGTAACTGGTCTGTCCTGCTAGTAATAAGCAGGTTTCGAGTCGCAGCCCCACAGTTGAGATTTTTCGAGTTAAATAAAGAGTTTGGGTTGTTGTCATAAGACCAACATTCTTTTGCCAAAAAAGCGATGAAGATTGTTCAGCAAGATCATGTTTAAGTCATGCGGATAATCTTGAAAAACAATTAGACCCCTATGGTCACGAAGAAAGTTGCCATTTTTATTTAACCGCTTGATTGTAGTATCTAACCCCTTTTCATCTATGCGTGTCCTAAGCTCAATAAGTTTTTCTTTTTTGTCCTCATTGGTAATTATATTTTTATCAGCGAGGGTGAAAGGTTGAAGATAGACGCAGCTAAAGAGTTGAGGTAACTCACCACCGTATTTCGTTGGCTTAATAAGTTTTGGCAGCTCGTAAATGTATTCAAATGGAATGGCATTACCTTGTAACCGTATCTCAATCCTTGTAACTGCTTTTTTAAGGTCGATACCTTTTTTTAACATCTGAGCAGTTTTGTTATAAATACATATAACAAAATTTCCCTTACCGAAACGGAGACCTGTCGTGTTACCGCTCTTACTTGTGAATTGATTACCGATTTGTTTGAACTTAACTCTCAACATTCGCCAGACTTTTTCAAAGTCTTCTTCAATATCGACGTTAAGGTCTAATCGACTGAGTTTAAAATACTCAACTTGGTTTAACCCAAAGAGATTAGTTAAAAAACGAAAGTAGTTTACGCCCGATGCAAACCGATTCGGATTTGAAATTATCTTACGGCTAAAAGGAGAACGGATGTGGTTAAGCAAAATATGAATATGTTCACCATCTCGATGACCAATTCTCAATGCTTGAGTCTCGTTATCTTCACCAATCTTTTCGTACCTCCAAGGAAGTCCAAGCTGTTTGGCTTTAGCTGTAATCTCCTTGATGTTTACAGCCTCGAATAGCTTTCCATTAGCTTTGTCGATGCCTCCATTCCAGTTCACTACGTTCACGTCATGCTTTATCAGCCTTCTCACTCTGCGGTTAGGCGTCTGGGTGACTGATGTTTTAGGATTCATATGTACGCTTGTGGAGAAATTCAGCCCAGTTAAGTACTCGAGCCGTGCTATAGTTATATTCTCTGGATTGCGACTTGGCGCTGAGTCTTTATTATTCGGCTCTGTTGGTTCGGACACAGCCGCTATTGCCGTAGGCTTTATTGCTTTAGAGCTAATTGGCAAAATGACCGAACTCATGCCTAAATGAACCTGCGAATTGATGATGGTTGCAGGGCTGTTAATACCGTTGGACTTGATTTTTTTGATTAGCTTACAGACTAATGGCGTACTCGTTTGGTGTTTGGTTGAATCCACATAACTCTCCTTTAAAAAAAGTTATGCGCAGCTTACCTCTATAGCTATATTGTCTGGCTAAGAGTAACTAAGGAATTTCTTATTTACTCTCTGATTCATCGTCAAAAACAAAGGGAATGTTCGGCGCCATTTCAATCAACTCCAAAGCTAGCTTGATATTGTTTTTCACCGTTTGGTTATGTTCGCTTGGGTTGGAGTTCTGCCCAGTTAGGTAGATGTCTTTAAGTTTTGCCGCTATTGCATGATGCGAAGCTGTTTTATCTAATGCGTAAGTGTCATAAGTTGCCAAAACAATATCTAACCGTTTTACGTCCGATGTTATTCGCTCTTTGACATCTAAAAGGTTATCTCTTTTTTGTAAAAACTGTATGACATTTTTATAAAAATCCTCGTATTGATGTTTACGAAGTTGTTCAAGATCAAAAGCCGCTAAGACGAATCTTGGTCTTAGCTTGTTCCCCGCACGGATGTTTATTAAATCAAACGTCGGTGGGTTTTCGGTATTCGTTAACTTGTTATATGACATCAATCCATAATTTGTGATTGGTTCAAAAAATAGCTGAAAAGGATGCTCTGGCAACTTCTCACGCCAGTCCAAGTAACTGCTTAGCCCCCAGTTTGAATGAAGACCAAAGAACATGACTTCTGCCTTCTCCTTATCAGTAACAAGTAGGCTTGCGTACGTATCATACTCCTCTCTATATTTTATATTCCTGCGTAGAAACTGCCAGTTGTAGTAGTCGTACGTATATTTGTTTTTAAGTTCATCCATATCAAACCGATTTTACTTTTAGGGGACAAATAATTCAAGGCAAAGACCTTTTTACGTCGGTAACCCCCGCACCCCCTATAAAAAATATACAAAATTTTATAGGTAGCTCGGTTACCTCGGTATTTATAAACAGCCCCCTCTGTTTGTTTTGGGCGGGGCCGCCGCCGTCGGTAACCTTGCATGAAAAAAGCTGTCCGACTAAAAAGTTGGAAAAGCCTAGAATGGTTTTAAACTACTGTTGGTTGGTTTAAAATGCATGACCCCCATAGGGGCAATTACTTTAATAGCTGATGCAATCTACCAATTGAGATGCCGACTTCTTTTGATATGAATGCAAACGATTTACCTTGTGCTCTTAGCGCCCGAGCCTTAGCAATTATTTCATCGCCGTAGATTCTCGGTCGCCCTCCGAAAATTCCTTTTTCACGCTTGGCAGCCAAAGCCGACTTAGTTCGAATACTAATTAGAGAACGCTCAAGTTCAGACACACTGACTAAAATTTGAGTGACAAGTCTTCCACTTATCGTCGAATAATCCAAACCTTCTCGCAATGATTTCAGAATCACGCCTCGGTTTTCTAACGACTCAATCAGAACTAAAATTTCACTAGTCTTTCTACCAAGTCTGTCGAGACTCGATATAATGAGTTCGTCCCCACGTTGTAACAGCTGAACCAACTTATCAAGTTCGGGTCGATGTTTTGCACCGCTTGCAACTTCTTCAATAAAAGTTGCATCTGGGTGAATACGTTTTAAATTTATTATTTGATTTTCGGTTTCTTGAAAATGTGTCGATACTCGAGCGTAAATATATTTTGCCATATTCAATATCTTCACCGTTTACTGAATGGTCGGCACCGTATATTCACATAACGAACGTATAGTGAATGGTTCACGGTTCATTTTAGACCACTATAGAGACTAAGCTGTGAGCCTCACCAGGGCATGAAATAATCTTGATCGCATGAGGAGTGGGCGTTTACGAGCTTGAACGACGGCCGGAGTATCTTAGTCTCCGAGCCCATCAGACTTTCGCAGCTCCGGCAGTAACCCGAATGGAATTGGGTCAGCGGGAATTAAATTCCCTGGTTCACGCTGATGACCGAGAATGAATTTGGTATAGTCATCATGCTCCCACTCCCTAGCAAGTTCGCCGTCGAAAGCCCTGAACTGACTGGCTAAGAACCTCAAAGAACCCATCTCAAGCTCATTCACGCAATTAAATTTAAGCGGTAGATTTGCTCGAAAGTGTCGTTGGAGTTCCCAGTAGTACATTCTTTTAGCGTCATTAGAAGCATTCGCAAGTGGTCTCGATTTACGAGACAGAATTTCTTTGAAAGGATTGTCGAAATTATAAAACTTCACAGCGCCCTCCTTGGTTATTTCAATAGTAACAAAAAGTGAGTGTCGGGTCTATTATCTCTGTAAAATAAAAATCGCCTCGACACGCGGAACCTTGAGGGCTCTGGCTATGCGGATAGCGAGATCAAGTTTTGGAATACTCTTGCCAGATTCGATTAGGTTAATTGTTTGCCGACTCACTCCCACACGCCGAGCGAGTTCAGCTTTGGTCATGCTTTCATTTGGGTGTTTATCGGCATAAAATTCACGAGCCTCTTTTAATAAGTTTTTCATCTCTTCCCCCTACTAAAGCGTAAACTAAAGTTGTCGAATGAGCAATTTCGATTACCGAAGACACACCTGCGAGTTCCCGAGATACTGAGTGCCAGAAGCCATACCCCCACCATTAAAAAGTTACAGATAAAATCAGTTGATGTTTCAAGTAGTTGCAACAGAAACGGTTCGGTCAGCATACCGAAAATGCACTGATTTCTGAGTTGAAACTTGATTGCGGTAAGATGCGTACTTGTGGGGGTAAGTTGTCGAGTTTAAGCCGAAATACTCAAGAAAATTGCGGGTGCCTTTTTATCTTAGAATCGGTCCTCAAAAAGAACACAGGCTGGTGTTAAATCAATCTCAGTAGAGCCGACCCAATTGTCACCGTCACGGACTACTTCTACTTTGTTCGAGTGGAGAATATCAACCGCCCACCGACTGGCATCAGCCCAAATAAACCATGTGGGCGTAACATTATGTTGAACTATCAGCTCACATTCTTCTTTAGGGCGTCGCTGCTCACAGAACTGAAACCACTTGGCTTGATCTTTCACCCATGCCTTTTTAGTCATGGCGACATAGGCGAGGGGGCTGTCGTAGTCATCTGAGCTTCCACAATCTATCCATGTTTGTTCGTTGCGGGACGATGTAATCGGCAAGAGATGCGGCTTATTACGAATATCCAATACTTTGACTGTGCAAGTGTTTCTATTATTTGTATTTGGATGTTCTCTAAGGCAGGCGTCATCGTCAGGCCTGCAAAAATATGGAGTATGGGTTGAACACCATAAGGCCACTTTAGAACAAATTGAAGTCCTGACCTTTTCAGCCTCCACATATTGATTATATTCGCTTTGGGTTTCCCCCGAGTTTGGTTTACGAATCTTAACCATATAACCAGCAGAGAGTCGGTTGTTACCGTTGCAAATGCGCTCATTCGGTTCAACTACCATAAATCCGTGAGCTGGGATGTTGCTCAGGCCATCGGTTCGACCTTCATGGGTTGTAAACTGGTGGCCGTTATGGGTCTGCATCGACGAGCAAGACATAATGAAGGCTGCGAGAATGAATAGCGCAATTATGTTTCTCACGGTTGATCTTCTTTGGCCGGAATCCGCTTCTTGCCGCACCAGTCGATCTTTTGTTTAGTCCCGCCGTTGTATGCGTAGGCGAGGTGGGCATCCATTACAATTTGCTTTAATGATTTACCATCAACAAGTACGTCAGCAAGCAGACGGAAGTATTTGTCCCTCTGGATATTTGCCAGATCAATTCGCTTGGCAGTTGATAGCACTTTCTGAACTAGCTCCTGCGCTGCTCTTGCTTGTTGGCGCTCACAAGCCCCATGTCCTGAGAGTTCCGGCGCATCGATGCCTTTAATACGGACTGAGATGTTGTGACCGATGATTGGTGGCACATTGGGAATTTCAAATGTGGCCGTGTCGCCGTCATGGGCCTTTAAAAACTTCACGCAGAAAAACGTTGAGTCGTCATGTTTACAGTTACCTGTGATCGAGAGGGCCTCATCGAGTTCGGCAAAGGCCGGGGAGCCGATCATCAGAGCTAAAAATAGAAAAAGCGTTTTTAAGCCGTTACTGTACAATTGCATCTCCGCCAAGCCCGAGCAGTGTGGATTGAGTCTTTAAGCGGCCTCTTACTTTATACGCAGAGCCTTTAATCATTTGCATGACTAAGTTTTTTGCTTCTTTTGGGTAGCTCAACTGAACGTCCTGAATAAAAGAACTCGAGCCTACGCATTTGAATTGAACCGTAAAACCAGAGAATACCCCGGAGCTGACCTCTACCACCTCAAGACTCCATTCAAATACCTTGTTACGGTATTCATCTTTCCAGAGCTGTTCTTTTTGCAGGTCAGAAAGTTTTGATTGAGCGTCGAAGTACCTTGTTACTTTAAGACAAGACTCCTTTAGAATTGTTTCCGGCACATTTTCTTCGGCTGCGCTTGCCGCAGATGCACCCTCTGCTACTTTTTTTAAATCTGTAGAGTTGCTACCTTTTCCTGACTTGTTGCCGCCGAACATAATTGGCAGCAGCAAAACAAAAAGCCAGCCAAAAGAAATTACTTTAGCTTTGGTTGTATAGCCTTTGCGCAAAGTAAACCAAGAAAAGATATATGGCATAAAGAAAATGCCTAAGCCTAATGGAAATGAAACAGCTCTCGGTTGTTCTACGTTTCCGGTTTTAGAATCAGTGATTTTGTCGGTCATATTTTAGTCCTTTTTAATTCGGGTTAAGCGGCGGGCCGATATTTCAAAAACGCCAGAGAAGGTTGGGTCAGGTTCGCTTTGGAAAAGTTCAGCCATTGAAATTTCTTTTGCATCTACTGGGGTCGTAGCGTTGGTCAAAAGCCATTCAAAATTGCAGTTTAAAGCTCGGCATAGCCTCTGTATTGAAATTAAATCATTCGGATTACCCGATGAGTAAATCCAGTCGTGCATCGTCGCAGCGCTCACTTGCGCAATAGCTGCCGCTGCCGATTGGGATACTCCACGCTCGGTAAGAACGGCTTTAAGGTTTTTAGCGAAAGGACTCACGACCTTTTTTCTCGCAGGCTTCTTCTTAGTCAAATAAAACTCCTAAGCTAATTATTCGACTTTCAACCCGAGCTAACCAAGGCCAGTTTCGGTTAACCGAATAATTATGGATATTCTTATTTTCTATGAGTTTGCTGAGGTCGGCACCAGTTGGTTCAGACTGAACCAGTGGTTAAACTTTAATGCTGGTGTTGATGATGTATGTCAGGAAAATGTGAATGCTTATGGGCAAGCGGTGCGTGGGTGTGCCGGTGATTATGAGGCTCTCCAGCAGGGTCTGAGGCCGAGTGATCGTGTTGGTGATGTTCATCGTGTACGTGCTCGTGGCTATGGCTCAGCTCAGTATGGATGTGTTCATGCTGGTGGTCTTCACTTAAATGAAACCAAATACCGCCCGCCATTAACAGCAGGGCTATAACAAACGGCACCGACAAAGATTCATTTAAAAAAACAATTGATAGCAGTGACCCGATGAACGGCGCAGTTGAAAAAATCGCACCAGTTCTGGCAGTACCAATTGAGCCAAGAGATATAATGAAAGCAACAAGGCTAATGCCGATACCTAAAAAGCCCAGAATACCCACTTGCAAAATCTGTATATTCCAAGATAGTTTTTCGCCGATTAAGTAGCCCAGAAATAAGTTCGCGCTTCCTGCGATAAGACCTTTAAAGGTGGCAATAAGAACCGGGTCTAAATGTGAGATATTTCTGGTCACATTGTTATCAACACCCCATGATAGACACGCAAAGCTAATTAAAATAAATCCAAGCCAAGTGTCTGATCCTGTCGAAGCATTCGAGTTTAACGATAAGGTTAGGCAGCCTAAGACAATAAGCACCATGCCGTACACAATCTTTTTTTCAAAATGCTCCTTAAAAATAAACCAAGCAATAAGAGAGGTCAGAACAGCTTCTAAATTTAAAAGTAACGATGCCGTGGAGCCACTTATTCTACTGATGCCATAAGTTAAAAAAGCAGGCCCGAGTATTCCGCCAAATACAGTAGCGAGTAAAAACCATTTGTAGTCTTTATGCTGAACTCTCGAAAATGAACCAAGGTTTTGCTTTATCAAAATGGCAAGAAGTCCAACGCCTGCAAAGAAATACAAGAGCCCAGCCATGCTTTGCGGGGGCAAGTTCGGAGATAAAAACTTTGAGCCAGGAGCAATGCACCCAAAGAATAAAGCGGCCACAAGAGCCGCTTTATAGTTTTTAAGAGTAAATAGATATTTGCTTTCATTTTTCAGAATAAATTTCTCCATATTCAACTACTTTGAATTGTCAGCTATTTCTAAACGCGCGGCTATAAAAACTAAATAACACGACTGTAGAGATAAGACACCCATCCCGAAGGCCACAATTAAATCTGGCCACCGCGTCGATGTTAAAAAAACACCGCTGGCGGCGATCATAACTGCAAAATTACCAATGACATCGTTTCGAGTGCAAAGCCAAACTGATTTCATATTGCTATCACCGTCTCTGAAGCTATAAAGCATTATGGCCACAATTAAATTTACAAGCATTGCAATTAAACCTAATGCGCCCATCGTTTTCGGTTCTGGATTAGAAGCTGTAAGGCCATTAAAAACTGCCGCACTTATTACCCAAAGACCAAAAAGTCCCATTGTTGCCGCTTTTAATAGACTTGCTTTTGCTCTGGTGGTAACTCCAAGTCCCAATACAAAAAGACTGACCCCGTAGTTAGCGGAGTCGCCAAAAAAATCAATTGAATCAGCAATCAGTGAAACTGAATCAGCCGAGAAGCTAAATGTAAACTCAATTACAAACATCGTAAAATTTAAAACTAAGGCAACCCAAAGAATTTTTCTAAAGCTATGACTGACTTTTTCATGTTTTACTTCACAACAATGAGCACTCATTTTTTACTCCTAAAGTTTTAGTAACACGACTAATGCGCCACGTTGCCGCTCATATATTTTTCAAAACGGGAAAAGATAATCGGCAAAACGACTAGTGTTAAAAGTGTTGAAGAGATAATTCCACCAATAACCACTGAGGCCAGAGGCTTTTGAACTTCAGCACCTATTCCAGTTGAGAGCATCATTGGTATAAAACCGAATACGGCAACTAGTGCTGTCATCATTACAGGCCGAAGTCTGACTAGGGTTCCTGATAAAACCAAATCCTTGCCGGTTTTTCCTTCGGCCTTTAATTGGTTGAAGAAGTTTACTAAGACCACTCCATTTAAAACTGCAATACCTGATAGAGCAATAAAGCCTATGCCTGCTGAAATACTGAATGGAAGACCATTTAAAATCAGTCCGATCACGCCACCGACCAAGGCCATAGGAATACAACCAAAAATTAAAAGTGTCTGGCTGACACTTCCAAAAGCCGCATAGATCATCATCATTACAAGGATCAACGCAACTGGGGCAAGAATCAGTAATCTAGCTCTAGCTTGTTCAAGGTTTTTGAAGTTTCCACCCCATTCAAAATAGTAACCGTCAGGAAGCTGTATCGCTTTTTCAACTGAACTTTGAGCTTCTTTTACAAAAGACTCAGTATCTCGGCCACGCAAGTTAATTAAAACCGCTGTTCTTCTGTTAGAGTTTTCTCGATTTACAGAACCATAGGTTTCCTTAAATCCGATTTTTGTTAAGTTTCCAAGCGGCACTGTGGTGTTTGCGGCAATACCGACAGGTAGAGATTTAATTGAATCAAGATTTGATCGATATTCATTTTCAAGACGAATCACGATTGGAAATTTTCTTTCACCTTCGTAAATAAAGCCAGCTTCCTGTCCTCCTAAGGCAGTTGAAATGGTATTCAGTACATCGTTAATTGAAGCGTTGTAACTAAATAAGTTGGCCTCAATAGGCTCAATTCTCAAAACAGGAGAAGTTCCCGCTAAATCAACTTCAACGTCACCAGCTCCTTGAACTTTAGAAATCACTTCTTGAGTTTTTTTGGCGAACTCAACTAATTTATCAAGATCAGGTCCGAAAATCTTAACCGCTACATCGGCTCTGGTTCCTTCAAGTAATTCATTAAAGCGCATTTGGATTGGCTGAGAAGCCAAGTACGTCTGTCCTGGTAATTCTCTTTCAAGTTTTTCTATCAGAGCATTTGTTAACTCTTCAAAAGTGCGCTTCTTACCATTGACCTCTTGCCATTCAGATCTCGGTTTTAACATTATGTAAGCATCTGAAACGTTAACGCCCATAGGGTCAGTAGCGACTTCGCTGGTACCAATTCTTGAAAAGACATGATGAACTTCATTAAACGCCCCAGTAATCTTATCAGCTTTCTTTTGATATTCGAGGGACTGAGTAAGGCTCGTGTTCACAGGCCGTATCATGTGAAAGGCGAACGAGCCTTCACTCAACTGCGGTAAAAACTCAGCACCTCTGGTCATAAATAGTCCAATGCCTAATACTACTGAAGCTGCTGCAATGGACATAGTCAGCGTTTTTCGTTTAAACGCCCACTCAAAAACTGGAATATATAAATTACGAATCCATACCATCAGTTTTGGCTCTTTATCAGAAACATCACCTGATAAAAACAAACTTGCTAAAGCAGGTACTGCGGTAAATGAAAGTATGAACGCCGCAAGAACAGCAATGGCAAAAGTTGATGCCATAGGAATAAACATTTTTCCTTCAACGCCAGTGAGTGCGAAGACAGGTAGGAAAACCATAACGATGATAAACTGACCGAAGCCCGCAGCAGAACGAATTTCAACTGTAGCCTCATAGACAGCCTCTTTAACTTCGGCAGAGTTCAATTTTCGTCCAAGTTGTTTTCTTCTATTAAAGATAAACCTGACAACATTATCCATTACTATAACTGTTCCATCGACAATAATACCAAAATCTAAAGCACCCAAGCTCATTAAATTTCCTGAAATACCTAGAGGCTTCATCACTAAAAATGTTGCAAGAAGTGATAACGGAATAGTGACGGCCGTAATAAGCGCAGCTCTCATATTGCCAAGTAGAATCAAAAGAATAATCGTTACTAGCACAGCACCTAAAATTAAATTGTGTTCAACGGTGCCGAGTGTGGCGTTCACCAAGTCTGAACGATTGTAAACAGTTGTGATCTCCATATCTTTAGGCAGAGTTTTTTTAATCTCTTCAACTTTTTCATGAATCCGTGTTGAAACAGTTCTGCTGTTTTCACCTAACAGCATCATGACAGTTGCGAGAACGGCCTCATCGCCATTGTAAGTAGCTGATCCATTTCGTAGCTGCTTGCCTAAACCTACTTTAGCAATATCTCCTACGGTAATAATTTTAAATGACTCAAGGGTTTTAATAGGTATACGTTCAATTTCTTTAGGTGACTTAATTAAGCCAATACCTTGAACTAAAAACTGTTCAGCAGTTTGTTCAACGTAACCACCGCCCACATTTTTATTTACTTTTCCAAGAGCTTCTTTGATTTCGTCAAAGTGAATACCGTAAGCCGCCATTTTCTTTGGGTCGGGCTGAATGTGATACTGCTTTTCAAAACCACCTGAGATATTCAATTCAGCAACACCCTCAACGGTTAATAAACGAGGTTTTAAAAACCAATCCGTAGTTGCTTTAAGTTCCATCAGTTGATGAACGCGCTCTTCGCCTTTTTTCTTCTCTTTAAAATCTAAGACAAATTGATAGATTTCTCCTAGACCTGTTGAGATCGGCCCTAGCTCGGGACGAGCATCAGAAGGTAAATCGCCAGAAACTCCTTGGAGGCGTTCGGTAACCAACTGTCTTGCGCGAAATATGTCTAGCCCTTCTTTAAAAATGATTGTCACCTGTGAAAGACCAAAGCGTGTGATAGACCTAACTTGTTCAACTCCTGCAATACCTCGCATCGATGATTCAACGGGAAAGGTAATGGTACGTTCAATTTCTTCTGGAGCTAAACCCTCAATTACAGTGTTAATCTGCACCTGATTATTAGTAATGTCAGGAACAGCATCAATCGGTAAATGCTGAAAACTATAAAGACCTGCCACGGATAATAGCACGGTAAGTAGTAAAACGAGTCCACGATTAAAAATAGAAAAATGAATTATTTTATTTAACATATAAAACTCCTTGCGAGCAAAGCTCGACTCCTAGTGTGAATGACCTTCAGGTGCGCCGCCAAAAGCTGCAATTTCAGCTATGCGTAAGAACCCTAGGCCTTGAGTTACAACAAAGTCACCAGTGGTAAGATCTTTTGAAGTAAGTGTAATTTGATGATTTGTTTGAGCAATTTTTCTGAAATCAATGCGCTTATAAAAACCATTGCGGTATCTAAACACATTAACCTCCACGCCAGCCGTCACGATAGAATCGGTATGAATAGAAACTTTACCATCTTTATTAACGGCAACCTTTTCGATTTCAAAGTTTTTCTCAGCTTCGGGTGAAAGTTTAATGCCGTTTTCTTCGGTGGCTTCGGTAATGCCCTTATTGGGTCCTACCTGCGAATTTTCTTCGTCGTGTTCAGCATGACCTTCTTCGAGCTTTTCATGATCTTTATGATCTTCATGCCCTTCGCTGTCGTGTTTCTCTTCAGCTTTATGCTCAGATTCCTTATGACCTTCTTCTTTTTCATGGTCATGGTCTTTCTCTTCATTATGTTTTTCATCTGAATGTGGTTCAGACGCAGAGTTAGGTTTTACCTCTTTTTTATGGTCATGATCGTCAGCTGAAAATGCCTTTGTTAAAACAAAAATTAAAGATACTGCTAAGATTAGATGCTTCATAAATTAACTCCCGAAAATTGATTGTCGATAATGTAAATTTGACCAAGAGCTTCTATGGCTTCTCGTTCAGTTTCATTTCGTTTTTCTTCAAGATCAAAAAGCTGCCTGTGCGCTTCAATTACCAAAGAACTTGAAACTAGGCCGTTGAAAAAGAGTCTTTCAATCTTGGTATGTTTTTCTTCGACTGCTTTTTTGTCCATTGTATTTTTAAGGCCTAATACTGAATTGCTATACTTATCTGTCAACTGTGATCTTAACGATTTAATTTTGTTAGATTCATTTTGGAGAGTCAGTTCTGCTTCGGCGACCTTTTTAGTTTGATAAGCTCTGCCAGAACCGTTGATTGAAAATATCGGTAAGGGCATAGATAGTCCGAATCCTGCGAAGTTTTCAGTGGTCGCAGCGTCTTTTTGTGTTTTAACCACAGGACCAATTTTAAGATCAGGCCAAGACTCAGCAACTGCTTTTTCTTTTTGGCTTTTTGCAAGTTTAAGATCAGCATTGGCAAACTTCATGTGAGGAGAATTTTGTCCATCTGATACTGTTTTATCAAGATCAGGCCATGAGCTTTTCTTACTAGGTAAGTTTTTTAGTATGGCTTCATGAGGTAAACCCGTTTGTCTTACTACATCTAAAAGAACTTCATTCCGTAAGTTTTTAAGTTTAGTCAGACTTAATTGATGATCTGAAACAGCCATTTTAAAGATTGTCGCTGAAACTTCTTGTTCAGGAGTTAACGCTGAACGCTTAGAAAACTGGGAAATGATTTTGTTGAAAGTGCCAACAGATTCTTCTTCAATCTGAATTTCACTTTTAAGATGACTCAGTTGATACAGTTTTAACATCAAATTAAGTCGATACTCCGAAAGGGCAAGATCGCTCTCGGCTGATATTTTTTCTTTCTCTGCCAATGCTTCAGTCTTTTGTGCTGAACGTTTTCCGCCTATTGAGAAATTAAACATAAGTGAGGCTGTTGTCTCTGACTTGTCTGCATCTTTACGGATACTTTCAAGATCAAAATCGGGATTTACAAACTGACTTGCAGCACCCTCAAGCTCAGAAGCTGCATCAAGTTTTTGATTTATGATTTGAACTTCTAGCGATTGGGATTGCGCACATTTAAGTAATTCCTCATAAGAATTTGGGGAACAATTAGTTTTTATTTCGCTCGTTAGAGCAACTAGTGGAAACCCGAAAAGAACGAAAAAATAGGTCAGGTATAGTTTTGTTTTAAACATAAAATTCCTTTGCAAAAGTGAATTATAAATAAACTTATATTTTGTAAGTGAGGGCGAAGTTGTAGCTTTATTTGCTATTAGGCGTACTTAGGAGGTCTGCGATTACCCATCAAATAAGGTGAATCAGGCATATTCAGTACAGCAAGGTTGTATTCGATATGATTTAAAACATTATAGCTGTAGTTGAGTGGATTCAAGTTAAGTAACTTACAATAGCCTGAATGACAGGTGCCATTTGCGCAGTTGTCGGCATCTTGAGTTGGCTGAACATCGTTTGCGGCATTGTAAGGCTGAATGGTTATTTGAGAAACAGTAGCGGTTTTAACAAGTAGTTCACTGTGATGAGATACAGTCATTTCAAAAAATATATTCACCAGTAATAATAAAGCTATTAGTGATGAAGTTAGTTTTTGGTACATTCTGTAATCCTCGTCCTAATTAAATCTATTAAGCTGGTATAAAAGTCAATTCGACTAAGTGTATTGCCCACAAATTGCATAAAAAACAAACATGTTTAAGTAGATAGACCGTACAAGGCCATTACGATCATGGCAATGTATTCTGCTATGGTTGATGGAACTGGTTGGTGAGGAATGGGCAATGGTACTAACGTCGGCTCCAAGCGCTGGCTCAGTTCTTTGTCGGCCAGTCGTTGGAGTTCAACCAGTCGGTTATCGAACCATAAGAGCTGCCAGAGCTTCGCATGGCGCCGATCTGACTAAGCACCTTAGATTCACCAACGCTTTCGGTCCGGCGGTTATGTACAACTTTTTCACCATAGGCTAACTGCCCGCTGTTTAAGCGGCGGGCTTCATCGGGCGATTAAGCCCAATATCAAACATAGCGAGTGCCCGCTTTACAATCGCCCCTTGACACTTATTCTAATAATCGTTAGACCGTTAGTATGAACAGAGAAATAAAAGATGCCATTTATGGCCAACTTGCGATCACCACAAAAGCCCTCTCAAGCCCTAAGCGTCTTGAAATTATCGAGTTGCTTAGTCAAGGTGAGAAATCTGTAGAGGCTATTGCCGAACAAGCGAGTCTTGGAATAAAAAACTCCAGCGCTCAGCTCAAGGAACTTAAATCAGCAGGACTCATTAGCTCAAGACGAGATGGAAAATTCGTTTATTACCGGCTCGCCAATGATTCAATAACTGGCCTGTGGCGATACCTCAGTCAGTTCGCGCAAGGGCATTTAGGAGAGCTTCAAAAAATAATGGTAGAATCCCTTTCTGCACCGGAAGCATTAGAACAGGTTAGTCGCAAAGAACTTCTTCTAAGAGCTAAGCGTAAGGAGATTATATTGATCGATGTTCGCCCTCTGGATGAATACGAGACGGCACATTTACCCTTCGCACTGTCAGTTCCAGCAAGTGAACTAGCAAAACATCTTCGCTCACTTCCAAAAAATAAAGAGATTGTTGCCTACTGCCGAGGACCGTATTGCTTTCTCGCAAAGGAAGCCGTTGAAGTTTTAAGACGCAAGGGGTTTAGGGCGAGCCGTTTGCAAGACAGTGTGCATGATTGGAAAGCTTATGGGCTTCCGCTTGAGGGAAAGAATGTTAATGTATGAGTACAATAGCGCAGCCTCTACGATTAGGTCTTAAAGAGAATTGGATTCAATTCTCACTTCTCGTGCTAGTTAATGCCTTTGTCGGCGCAATGGTGGGGTTAGAAAGAAGTATTCTCCCTCAGATCGCCGAAAAAGAATTTGCTCTAGCTGCGCGAACTGCGATTTTGTCTTTCATTGTTGTTTTTGGACTGACAAAAGCGCTAACGAACTATTTAGCAGGGCGCTTTTCAGATAAATACGGACGAAAACAAATTCTCATTGCGGGTTGGATTGTCGCTATCCCCGTACCCTTTTTACTCATGTGGGCACCGAGCTGGACATGGATTCTGATTGCAAATGCATTTCTTGGCATCAGCCAAGGTCTTACATGGTCAACAACAGTTATTATGAAAATCGACCTTGTTGGCCCTCATAGAAGAGGGCTTGCAATGGGAATTAACGAGTTCGCAGGTTACTTTGCCGTCGCGATCTCGGCACTTGTTACAGGCTTTATTGCAAGCCATTACGGGTTACGCCCACAGCCATTTTATCTTGGAGTCGTTTATGTTGTCTTGGGTCTTTTGCTGAGCATATTTGTAATTAAAGAAACAAAGCACCACGTAGCGCATGAATCGAGTTCACTTTCAAGCAAAGCGAACGAGGTATCACATACGCCAAGAGACATTTTTGTAAAAACATCATTCACCGATAAAAATCTTTCATCAGTTACGCAGGCAGGTTTTGTAAACAATCTCAACGACGGCATGGCTTGGGGGCTTTTTCCAATTCTATTTGCAACGGTCAGTCTTAACATTGAACAAATAGGCTGGCTTGCGGCAATTTATCCCGCAACATGGGGGCTTTGCCAGCTTTGGACAGGACATCTTTCTGATATTTGGGGGCGAAAGTGGCTGACCGCGTGGGGAATGTGGATTCAGGCCGTTGGGATTGTTTTCACTGCGCTGTCATCGACCTTCTGGCTCTTTGCTTTCGGTGGACTATTTCTTGGGGTTGGTACAGCAATGGTTTATCCCACCTTACTTGCTACCATCGGAGACGTAGCTCATCCGCAATGGCGGGCTTCGGCAGTTGGGGTTTATCGGTTTTGGCGCGACCTTGGCTATGCCGTCGGCGCAATTATCGCAGGACTCACTGCTGACTTCTTTGGCTTGAGAGAGGCTATCTGGCTCGTTGCGATTATTACATTTCTTTCTGGCTTAGTTGTTGCTTTTCGCCAAAGTGAAACTTTAAAGAAAAAGGTATGATTTATGAAACACTCAATACCCAGTCATAAACTTTTAGCACTTATCAAAAATAATAACGTCACCATTCTTGATGTTCGCGACAAAGAGGAATTTGACCGTGGTCATATTTTCGGAGCCTGTCACATTCCTGTTGATGAACTTTCACAAAGATACCAAGAGCTGCCGGAGAACAAAATCATTGTCACTTACTGCGGAAAAGGTGGCGGGAGATCCGAACGAGCTACTAACATTCTCTATGAAAATGGCAAAAAATCCCTTTTTCTCGAGGGCGGGTATCTTGAGTGGTCTTTGGTCTCTCGAAGCTCGGCCCCTGATGAAGAGCCCATGATCTTTCATCAGTTATTTGAAAATGAATCTTCTTCCTACACTTATTTGCTGGCAGATCCTGTTACTCGGGAAGCCATCATCATTGATCCAGTACTTGAAACTGCCCTGAGGGATTTAAAACTTATAAGTGAGCTTAATCTTGAGCTTCTCTATGTTCTTGAAACCCATATACATGCCGATCACATCACAGGAAGTAGCGAGATTAAAAAGCGCACAAATGCAAGGTCTGCTGTGAGTAAAAAAGCCGGAGTATGCTGCGCAGATTTAGAGCTTACTGACAATCAAGAAATCAAATTCGGCAGATACACTCTAAAAGTCCTTGAAACTCCAGGGCACACGACTGAGAGCGTGAGTTTTTATTGTGAAGGCATGGTCTTTACTGGTGATAGTCTTATGGTCAGAGGAACTGGAAGAACAGATTTCCAGCGAGGTTCAGCGAGTGAACTTTATGAAAGCATACATAAAAAGATTTTCGCCTTACCAGATGAAACAAAAGTTTACCCAGCCCATGATTACAATGGGGTGCTTTCTTCAACCGTCGAGCTTGAGAAGAAATTCAATCCCAGAATAGGCGAAAATAAAAGCAAAGAAGAGTTCGTTCAAATTATGAAAGAACTTAAACTTGCTGACCCTAAGAAAATTCACGAAGCAATCCCTGCAAATCTAGCCTGTGGCCAAGTTATTTCTCAGGTGAAACCATGAGTTATGATGAACTTAGATTTACATCTTTTTAAAAAGAAATAGAGAGAAAAATGAAAACACTATTTATACTGAACGATGCCCCCTACGGAACCGAACGGAACTACAACGGGCTTCGCTTGGCTGGCGCTCTTGCCAAACGTGAAGGCCAAGAGCTAAAGGTTTTTCTCATCGGCGACGCCGCAGCTTGTGCCAAGAAAGGCCAGAAGGTTCCGCAAGGCTACTACAATACGGAACTCATGCTGAAAAGTGTATCTAAGCACAATGCTGAAATCGGGATCTGCGGCACCTGCATGGATGCTCGTGGTATCACCGAGGCTGAACTCACAGAGGGAGCAAAGCGAAGTACGCTCGAACAACTCACTGATTGGACAGTTTGGGCTGACAAGGTCATTACTTTCTAAGGAGGAATTTTGAATCCATCACGCACAGTTCTCATTTTAGGTGCAGGAGTTGGCGGAGTAGTTGCCGCTCACCATTTACGAAAACTTTTACCTCCGCAAGATAAGATCATCATTTTTGATCGTGAAGAAAAGCATCTATTCGCGCCGTCACTGCTCTGGCTTATGATCGGTGAGCGTAGGCCAGAAAAGATTTCTCGTCCAATCGAACGACTCTCGCGTAAGGGTATAACTGTAGTTCAAGGGGAAATTGAAAAAATTGATTCAATTTCTCGTAGTGTTGTTGTTCAAGGGAAATCTTATCAAGGCGATGCGGTGATTATCTCACTTGGAGCTGAGTACAACGAAGATGTCATTCCAGGCCTTAGCAAAGCGGGCTACAATCTTTATACCCTCAGTGGTGCTACGGGTATTCGTGATGCATGGAAAACTTTTACCGGCGGAAAAGTTGTCATATTAACGGCAGCGCCTGCATATAAGTGCCCGGCAGCACCCTATGAAGCCGCCCTTTTAGCAGACTACCATTTGGAACGCTTAGGTATTCGCAGTAAGAGTGAAGTTAACGTTTATGCGGCAGAACCCGGCCCTATGGGTACAGCGGGCCCTCAAGTTTCAGCCGCAGTGAAGCAGATGGTTGAAAAGCGAGGCATTAAGTATTTCCCAAGTCATCAGGTTACAGAGGTTGATTCAATAAAGAAAATACTCCGCTTTGCAAACGGAACGGAAGTTTCATTTGATTTACTGATTTATGTGCCGCCACACCGAGCGCCAAAAGTTATCAGAGAAGCAAATCTCATAGCTGAAAGCGGCTGGATTTCAGTAGATCGCCATAAATTCACGACCCAGTATCCCGGCGTGTATGCCATTGGAGATGTAACTTCTGTCCCTCTTAAAATTGGCAGACCACTACCTAAAGCAGGTATCTTTGCGCACGCTCAAGCTGAGGTCGTTGCTCACAATATAGCTGCTGAGTGGTCAGGAGCACCAGAAAGAAAATCCTTTGATGGGCATGGGCAGTGCTTTATCGAGATCGGGCATCATCGTGCCGGAATCGGAAAAGGGAACTTTTATGCAGAGCCTTCGCCTGCAATAGATATAAAAGCGCCGGGTTTTCGGTGGCACCTTGGAAAAATTGCCTTTGAAAAATACTGGCTATGGAAATGGTTTTAAGGTTGAGACAAGATGTCTTCAAACGTGACAAAAAAGCTCGTAAAATATGTAGGAACACATTTAATGGCAACTCAGTTGCGGCATTGTGTTTGCACTTTTCACGAATGGCTTAGTGTGTGATTGGAACTCTAACGCGAGAGCCCCACTTGAGGAGTTTAATATGATGAATTATCCTGAGATGCATTCAGCGTGGAACGGAATGGGGGGCTGGATGTTCTTGTGGTGGATTTTGATAATCGTAGTCATTATCGGTGCTGTATCTTTCTTCGTTCGCCAAGGAAATATAAGCCGAGATAAATCAGCGCTTGATATTCTGAAAGAGCGTTATGCACGAGGAGAGATCACCAAGCCGGAATTTGAAGAGAAGAAACGCGACATTTTATAAAAAACTAACTGCCAATGGGCGAGAAGGAAATAATATGAAAACACGAATAAACATAACACTTGTGACACTCGTTTTTGCTACAAGTTTTTCATTTGCTGCCGAGACGAGCACCTCAAAAGAAGAACGGAAGCAAATGGCGGAGATGCACACGAAGATGGCCGCTTGTCTGGAGTCTGATAAACCAATGAGTGAATGTCAGGGTGAAATGATGAAGTCATGCAAAAACATGATGGGAAAAACCGGATGTCCGATGATGGGGGATGTGGACCACATGAAAGGAATGATGCAAGGCCAGACCATGATGATGGATAATAAAAATGAAACCAAGTCGGATAAAAAAAGTAAAAAGTAAATATCTGGCAACAGTTTAAGCTCTGAATAAGTCTTGAATCGCCGAGTTTGATTTTGGTGTTACTTTTTGTCTTAATTTTCTATGGAATTGGCGATGTTGGCACCGGGCAATACCAAGCTGAACCGGAGTTTTTAATTAAGACTGAAAAAGATTTCAGGTGATGAGTTAGAAATGATCGTTGATGCCGCTTGGGTGAAACAATCGTGAGGCGGCATCGTGGTGGTTCAAGATGAGCCGTTATCGACTATTGTTTCAACGGCCCCTTATTCGGCAAACACCATCGACGTTTTATCATTTTGCAAAAAAGATTCACGGCTCACAGCAAACTCCAATTTATTCAGTTGTGGTCCCGTGAGGTTCAGCTTTCCCGATTTCATTTTGGAAAAGTTTTTGGCGGTAAGTTGTTCGATAGAAAGCCGATAGCACTCTTTGATTCTGAAATCTTCCGCAAGCCAAAAAATCACAAGATCATCGAACGGCTGTGAATCACTTTCAGGGTTCCACTCGGGCATCCATACCGTAGCATTTTGTCCGTTTCCCTTCCTATCCGTTTTAACTTGAATTTTCTTTCCAGTTTTTGGACAGACGCAATCATAGCCCTTTTGGGAAAGACCGGCGGCAAGTTCAAAACCAAACAACAACGATGCATACCACTCGCCAAGGTCACCAAGTAGTTTTCTGGAACGAATGACACCTAACGTGCGAAGCTCAGCTTCAATGCACGACATTTGATTTAGCAAGGACATTATGTGAAGCGAACGATCAGTCTTTTTCATATAGAACCCATGTTAGCAATATGGATTAACCCAAAGAACACTGTTGTTCGCTGCGTCTATTACGTCTAAAACAATTTGTGTTTTTTGTGCTTCAAAAGCTCCAGCGATAACTTCACTGTAAAAATAGTCGGAACCATATAACTTACGGAAAGACATGAAAGTCATCTCGTCTGTAGATATGGGTTCAGTGCCATCATGAGCTTTAGAAAGGCTAAAGACATATCTAGAACCTACAATGTGTCTGTAAACTGTTACTGGCGTTAAAACCAAATCTAGCTTGTTTCTAACAGCATATGATGTAAGTACGAGCTTCGTTATAATTTTTAAGCTATCTTCTCTAATTTTGAGGCGTTCTTCTTCGCCGTAAAACTTCTCGGTGTGCTCAAAGGGTTTAATTTCCATTTCAAACTTGTTGAGCGCATATTGTATCAACCGACCCTGATTAGAAATGCCGTTTTCAATTCCTTCTTGAATTTTAGTTAATAAATAATTTTTAAATTCAGTCTGTCTTTTAATCCAATACCCAGTTTGAGCTTCTAATTCGTCCGCTTCGACGTTGATTCCAATGGCATGTGCAATTTTAATCAATTGAGACATTCCAACACGGCCTTTAAAGATGTTTGATAAGTTGGTCACGGCGATACCGGTACGTTCGGAAAGAACTTTATGCGGCATTTGTAGTTCCAGCATTCGAGTGTTTACCCTTGCCAATAAATTTTGTTTAATATCGGCGCTGATTTTATTTTGTATAACTTCATTCATAGCCCCTCCGGGATTGTTTATAAAATGAGCTTATTTTATACAAACGTATTAAAGAAGATATTTATTCAAATAAATTATTTACTAGACCTTCGTAGTGAGTTTGGTTCTAGGTTGCTTCTATTGGCTTAGAAGACGTATGTAGTTAAATGAGTGTTTATCCAAGCGCATGAAGGAGTCTTATGTTTAATTCACCGATTGATTTGACTGATAGCCTTAAAAATTTACCTAAAACACTTTACCGTGGGGATCAAGCCGCAAGGATCTGCCGTACAACGGGGCAATCTGTAATGGTAAATCAATATCAGCAACAAGGCTTATTTACGAATCTTATTTGCAGCGGCAATCCTTTAGCGGTCAGCAGAGCTGGGATAAGTTCGACTACAATTCAACATATAAATGGTTGGTCGCTGTCTCACTACTTATCTTTTTCTACTGACATTCGGGTAGCAGAAATCTTTGCAGCAGGTCTCACAAGTAAAACACTTAGTCCTACATATAATTCAACCTGGGATGCTGTTATTTTTTCTTTTGAAACTTCACAAATGCAGTGGCAGCTAAAGTCGGTTGGTGTATATATTGGCACTCAACAGTTTAACAGTATTCCATATTTTGGTGGTGTAACGACAGTAGCGCTTATCGATTGTGTGACGCTATTGAAATCGCTTGTTACTTCTGGGCAAAATCAATTTGCTACTGAGCTGACTTTGGCACAAAACGATAACGAGTGGCTAGTGATTCCACTTGACCCAGTACCTCCGGGTACTAATAGCCACATAGGGTTTAGTGCACAACTTCAGAGTTGCCTAATCAGTGGAGATCATTTTGATTTAATTTAACAATGACCGCCAGTGTATCTAGTCTTGAAGCGGGCAGCACCAGTTGGTTCAAAGTGAACCGACTAACAATAAGTTCGCTATTCTTCGATGATTTCTAAATTGCCGAGGAGTTCATTCACTTCATTTGAAAGATTAACTCTAAATTGGCTAATGGCCTCAAGAGTGGAGTGCGTAAAGAGCCGCCACCTGTCGACCTCTTCGGGAGAAAGCATCGTTATTCTTCCTCCCATTAAATATCCTTGTCGAGGTTTTATCTCTGTTTCAAGAACAGGGTATACCCAAACCAGTTCATCCGTTCTTACGTGATGGTCGCTATCTAAATGACCGAATAGTTTATCCCGGTAAACCATATAAGACTTATGCTCAGACTTCTCGGTAAAACTTTTGTCAAAGGCATCAATAGGTCGCTTTCGACCCTCTCCACTTATAAAACAAGCGCCGTATAGCATCGAAGCATATGCAAACATGGCATGGTTGCCCGTGTCGGTTCTGGGAGAATAATTGATCTCGCCGTTTAACCTCCTGACAAGCTCCAGAAGAACTTCATACGCACGCTTGAGGTTGCTCTCCATTCTAAGTAAAGTTCTAATTTGCTTGGTCAGCTCCAGCATTTTGGCTTGATTGCAATCATCAACTATTAGGTCTTTAGGATAAAGCCCATATTGAATGGGCTTGCCGTCCTGATTTATTGAAGGAGAGTTTAAGTGTTTAGATTTAATTTTTGCCATATTTTATACTTTCTGAACAATTATTTTATCAGCCATGGAAAGTTCTGAAACTTTTCTTTAGCTTCCTCTGTCATTAAAGTTCTAAGTTTAATAGTTTCTTTTACTTCTCGCTCAACTCTGGGTCTTTCGCTTAATGGAACATCTTTCGTAATCATAATTGGAGAAAATGAGTTTAATATCCTCTGGTCTTTTATTAAATCCAAATAGTTTGATTCGTACATTTCCGTAGTGCCGTGTTTTTTAAAGTATTCAGTCGGTTCAAATTCGCTTGGTTCCCGTTTGTGTCGCTGTTTGTAATACTCAAGGGCTAATCTTGCTCTATCATTCGGAAGCTGCTTCAGCCACTCAGAGAAAGGTTTAGCGCCTTTACTTGAGTTACATTTTGGACACGAAAAAGCTATGTTCACTGGCGTATTCGCCCCTCCAAGCACTTGTGGGTCCATGTGCTCAGTGTCGGGGGTAATAACAATAATATCTCTTTTGTCCTTATCGTAATGTACTCCCCATTTTATACCACAATATAAACATTCAGACTCATTCCGACGCTGAATACGATAATAGGTTCCAGGTGCAACGTAGGTAAGCCAATCTTGAGGGTTGGCCAGCTGAACTCCATATACTAGTAAAATGTCACTTTCATAATTTTCCTGAACTTCATTGCTCAGATCCAATTCAATTTGCTTGATAAAGCAATCAACACAATTTTTGGCTTTAGGACTAAACTCAAAATTGACCTTCACAAAATCAGTTTCTAACCGTTGCTCTCCACATTTTTGACATGCTTTTGTTTTCTTCACATTTAGTCCCATCAGTCCACCGTTCATCTCGGCAATTGTCGATTTAACTCAATCAACTCATCCCAAAAAACCGAATTAGGGTCTTTATTTGGGGAAACAAAATAAAGATTTTGCTCGGCTCTTGTTATCCCAACATACATCAATCTTCTCTCCTCAGAGAAAGGAAAGTCATCGGCATTTGTCTTGAGCATATTAAATACGAAATGGTCTTCGATCTCAGATGGAAACTTCCTTCTAATGCCGTCAGGAAATAACAAAAATACATGTTGTGCTTCAAGTCCTTTGGACGCATGGATAGTCATAAGCGAGATATTCTTACGCTGTCCTGATTTTTTTACAGGTCTTTTATTTCTATCCATTACAAAGTAATTTTTAAACAAGCCTCGCATAGCTGGGCAGTCATCATTATAACGATATAAAACGAAAATAGACTCATTGTCAGGAATGGACTGAATCTTTTGCTCCATCTCTTCAAAAGAAAGAAAGCCAATTTCGGAATCCTTGAACTTAGTGTTTTGTGAAATAACATTTTTAGCAATCTGTGCTGGGTTTTTAGTAATGAACCGTTTACCTAACTCCACAACCTTTGAATGTGATCTGAAGTTGCTATTTAAATTTTGAACCGACACCCCTGAGTATCTTTTTGTATAGTCGGAAAGTATTGTTACATCACTTCCGTTGAATCCATATATCGACTGCCAGTCATCACCGACACTTAAAAATGTTGTATTAGGGTCACTTTGATAAACGCCGTTCAATAGCCTCATTGCTAGGTTAGAAGTATCCTGAAATTCATCTATAATAATATACTCATACGGACGTATGCCTTCATTTTCAATTTTTGCTATGGCTCCTATGACCATATCATTAAAATCCATCTTGTTTTCTTTTGCTACTAGGTCTTCGTAATGAGCTAAGAAACTTTCAAAGATTTGCAAAAATAGCGAATACTTACTGCTTGTATACCTCTGCTTTAGCTCGGCCAGAGATAACCCAGATAACTTGAAAGAGTTATAAAACCTAGTGAAAACTCGGTTAAACTCCCTTGAAATTTTACTATATACTTTTTCGTCACTAAGCAGGTCTCGAATAGGAATGTCGTTACTACTAAACAGGTCCGAAAGATAAGCAGATGAACCCTTTTCATTTAAAAGATAACTGTAGCTTTCAATCATTTTCGTTTTATTTTCACCGTGAATTTTTCTTTTCCACTTAATACCCTCCATGTATTTTTTAGGGTTATCAAAATAAGGTGGTGGTTGTCCTGTTGTTGTAATGGCAAAATGTTCCAAATAGATATTATGGTCATTTAAGAAAAAATCTGGGTAATACGAAGTACTTATATAGGTGTATTTCGGTTCATACTCATACTTGATGTCTTGCAAGTATAAGAAGTCCGCAATGAATCTTTCATCTACACTGCGAACATATTCTCCTCGTAAAGTCTTAAGGGCTCTTCTTGCCTTAATCTCCCCAAACGGATCAGGAAAATCGATAAGTTTAGAGTTAACTTTTTTAAGGTCTGCTCTAAGTTCGTCTAGGCTTTTATAAAATATGAGCGGTTTAATATCTGAGAAAAACTTTTCATAAAAGGTCTCAAAGTGACGAAAGATATTTTTATCTTTCAGTGTTTGAACTAACGCTTTAATAACAAATGCACCAAGTTCGTTCTTACTTTCATCGAACAGTTTTTTACCTTGTGAGCCTGCTGTCTGGGAGCTAAATGAGTGAATCGTTCTTGCCGTTATTCCAGGAATACTCTGGGATATTTTTTTTACCAAATCTCCAGCAGACTTTCTAGAAAAGCTCAGAAGTAAAATCTTCTCAGGACTAACATTTTTGTGATTCACAAGGTAACGAACTTTAAAATCAATTACGCGTGTCTTGCCAGAACCCGCCCCAGCAATGATAAGATTTCGGTTATCGTTACAGAGAACCGCTTTTAATTGCTCATTTGTAAGGAGGTCTTGACCGTTTGAATCGGTAAAAACGCGCTCCGCCCTTTTTCGTTCTTGCTGAAAGAAACTCTCATTTGTTCGCTCTCTCAATTTAGGTAGTTCATTGCTAATAGCGGTTATTTTAGATAACAACTCCGACTTTTTCTTTCTTACATGGAAATTTCGTATATCGGATACTTGATTCTTAAGACTTTCTAGCTCCTCTTTGAGAGAATTGAATCTTGAAAACCGCAAAAATTGAGAATCGTCGCTAAGAGCTTTTTCGATAGCACTAAGGCTATTCTTCAGCTCTGATAGCTTACCTTCAATAAATGGTACTTTTCGACGGCTCTCATTAAATTGTCGAAAGAAAAAGTAGGCTACTGCTATTATAACAGTGGTCAGAATGCTTATTAAGTATATTTGGTTAATCGTCCCCACCTCATAAAAAAACCCGAATATGACCGTTATTTAGTCTTCGGGTTCTACCTGATCGTCCCCATTTTATAACTTTTGTTTTATTGGTTCAACGATGTGGTTGGAGCCAACTCGTTAAAACCAGTATCAAATTTCCAACTCCTGAGCCTCAACCCCTTCGGGGACGAAGAGGGTTCTCAAACTCATGTGTTGGTGGAGGCGGAGGGAATCGAACCCTCGTCCGCAAGCGATCCATAGAAAGGCGCTACATACTTAGTCTGTATTTTATATGCCACAAAAACTTCTACAGACAAAATTTTCTGCGACACTCCCCCAGTAACTCTTAAGATGCGCTGCTGAAGAAAACCCGCGCATCCGATCCGGCATTATTTACGGACGTTGAATCAACACCGGCGACTCACCCAAAATCCGAAAGCAGACTAAGCTGCTAAAGCGTAATTATCGTTAGATAATACAATTGTGCACGTTTTTATCGAAGTCCTCATGCGCTCCGGTATGCTCCTCTTACTTCACTGGCCCACGTCGAAACCAGGTCGCCCCCATATGTTACTAAGTTATATTCTAATTCATTTGCGGTATTTAATGAATACATATCTGCATAAAAAATAAGGCTCGCGACCTTAAGTTAGTTAAAGCAAAGTAAGCCTAAGCTAAGCTTAGCTAAGCTACGCAACGCAAGCCTGAGCCCAATCGGTTAGCTGTTTTTTTTCCGAGTTTTTGCTCTAAAGATTTCACTTATTTTCACTTTTAAAAATTTTTTTGTAAAAAAATGAATCGGTGTCAGATTATCCGTAATTATATATGCGCCGCATAAATAGTTTACAGCTTTAATCGAACTACAGTTTAAATTCATGTTTTAATAGGGAGTTATCAACTCTACCAACAGAGTTGTCCACAAAATTTGTATTTTTCAGTGTCAAATATACACTGATTTAAAATTTCACTTGTTAGGTTTTATTTAATAAAAAAAAATATTCTTTAGGCAGCACCAATTTAGTTTGATTTTTTTGACGCGTTGCTTACTGGAAAAAGCTGCAAATTCAACTGATAAACACGGTCACCCTTTGAAGTCATTCGGGCAATAGAATTGTCTTTGTGTAGCGATTTTCTAAATTGCCTAAGTTTAAATTTAATATCTTCAAATTCTTTAGTCGTAAGCGAAAGCGTCAGAGAACCAAATTCGCGTTCGCTAATTTTATCCTGATATAGAGATTCTAAACCTAGATACATCAGTTGCATCTGGAGTTTACGAACTAAGTCTGGCGGAATTTCAGCCGGAGCCTCTTCGCGTTTGGCTTTTGTAATAATATGAGTGACGGGGTCACGCATAAGCTCGCCCGATTTAATTAAGTTTTCTAGCGCCTCAGTGATTTCACTTTCAGCGGCCTTACCTCGCAGCAAATCCCTTAACTGACTGGCTTCAAAAGTAACTCCCTGCTGGTCTACCAAGGCGTAAATAATCCAGCCAATCCAGTTTGGAACTTTTTCAAATACTTTTCTATCAAACTCACCATATTTTAATTTTTGCTCAACGCGATACTCAGACAATTGCTTTAAACCATAGTTTCTATCAGCAGGGTCTTCAGCCTGATTAAAAATCACGAGCAATCTAAATTCATCTGTTTGCGCCTTATTAAAGGCACAGGCCTTTGCAAATTTAGCCACCATATCAAGTGATAAATTTCGTTTTCCCTCTATAATCATTTTTAAATAATTCGGTGACTTGATATCTGCGGCCGCTGAAAAAATTGCATAAGAATAAGGGCGCACCGATGCTTTTGTTGAATTCTTTTTTGCTTGGTAATAATCGGTTAAAAAAAGCCGGTAATCCATATAATCTGAAAGAATAGGCATTAGACTTGAAGTTATTGAATTTTCTAACTTTTGATTTAACTGCGGCACTCGGTTTTGCCTATTATTTTGCATATTATTTTAAATATTCTCCATAAAAAAACGCCTCATGTTTTTGTCGCATGAGGCGCTTGTGATGACAACTAAATTGTGCCAAATCTTTAATACTATCTTAGTACAATTGTCACATGCTCGATGGTCATATCTCCCTGAGTGTGTAAAACAAGATTATTAGTACCATGGCCTATAACCAAATGCTGATTCATATAATAAGTAGCTATTTGCGAATAACCACCATTAAAGCGGGCCTGCCCTACATGAAAACCATTAACTAGCAGGCTGATAAGGCCAGTACTATAACGAGTGCTAGCCGTAACCATCACCCGATCAATTACATAACCACGATAACGTAACAAATCAACGTAGTGATCTAAATCAATGCGATCATTCCCATAGACAGAGCGGTAAATATTAATTTCGATATTTTGTCCGTAGCCCGGATTACCTGGGTAGGGATTACCTGGGTAAGGGTTTCCTGGGTAAGGGTTGCTTGGTGGTGGATAATAAGGTGGCTGACTTGGCGGATAATAGGGAGGCTCATGATGAGGCGGTCGATGTGGAGGCTGGCCCGGCCGGCCTGGTCCCGGTCCGCCACCACCTGGACGATCACCCGGATAAGGCGCGGGTCTTTCACGACCCCCACCACGACCCGGCGGCTGGCCCGGAGTTAGATAGGCACTGGCCACGGAACCTATTGATATAACAAGTAAAAATACATTAACTGCACTTTTTAATTTTGATACGTTTTTCATTTTTTTAACTTCCCCTGTTTGTTAACTAACTGTTAAATCACCCTAGAGTCACTTTGTTTGTAACTAGATATAATACTAAACAAAGCAATAGCCATGCCTTATTTTTAAATTAAATGCGGGGCCAAGCTGACATCAAACTTTGCTTGCTGTAGTGTTTGCACGTGAACACTAAAAATAATTTCTACAGTTTAGACCCCAACTTAATTCTCAGAACTGCTGAAAATAATGGCTTTTTAGTCACCGGCGAGATGACTCAGCTGAATTCATATGAAAACCGCGTTTTTGATCTTAGGTTAGAAAATAAATCCTCAATCATTACTAAATTTTACCGTCCTGGTCGCTGGAGCCTTGAAACCCTACTAGATGAACACAATTTTATTCAGGAATTAAAAAATGAATCCATCGAGGTCGCCGGCACCTTAAAACTAAAGAATCACTCTTCTGTTGATGTTGCTCACGGAATTTATTATGCATTTTTTGAAAAAGTCCGCGGCAGATTAATACAAGAACTTAGCCCTGCACATTTTAAAAAACTTGGGCGCTGGCTCGCGCGCTTACATAATGTTGGATGCAAAAAATCCGCTGCACACCGCGCGTGTATAGGGCCAACGAACGACAACAAATGGGCGCAGCTTGAAAAAATGATTTCACAAGTTTCGCCAGAAGTGGTGCATCGTTATGAAGAGGCGTCGATTAAAATTTTTGAGGCGCTTGATGAATTATTAGTTGATTTTGATTTTATTCGTCTACACGGAGACCTGCATCGCGGAAATATTTTAGAAGACTCTACTTCAGAATTTGTCATGGTAGATTTTGATGACATGATCAATGGCCCTGCCGTGCAAGATTTCTGGATGCTAATGCCCAGCGCCGATATTGATAGCCCCGAATTTGAAAGTCTGATTGAAAGTTATTCCGAGCTGCGCAAATTTCCTCATGAACAGCTGGAGCTCATTCCCTTGCTACGTGGTTATCGCATTATTACCTATGCCATGTGGATCATGAACCGCTGGAGCGACCCCAGCTTTAAGCAATTATTTCCTAATTATGGCAGCTACAGCTACTGGGCCGAAGAAACTGAAAATCTAGAAAAAATTTCATATCGGCTTTAGCGAATAGCTCTCGCTAGAGGCTTTAGCTCGCTACAGGTTCTCACTGAACAAGCCCGAAATATCAAAATAAGGGCTGTAGTAGTTACGTATATCAAATGTGCCGCGGGCGAGGTCTTGCTTTAAAGCCAAAAACTGCTTGTTGCCCGGATTTTTTGCAAGCCCGTAGTTGGCCCATTTTAAAGCGGCTTCTTGGTCTTTGGCTACAAGGGCCTCGCCAACAAGACTAGCATAGGGATAAATATCATGGGGGTGCGTTTGTGTTAACGCACTTATTTTTTTAGCGCCATCTTTTTGATTTGAGTAAATTATAACAATTATATTTCGCGTATCTACATTATTAAAATCCAATGAAATCATTCTATCTAAAATTTCATGATCATTCTCACTGAGTGGCTCAAGTAGCAGCGGTGCAGATTTCAGCATGATAAAAACTCTAAGTAATGCAATGTTCTCGGGGTGGCGCCTTAGCATTTCATTTAGTAAGGGCATCATTTGTTTTGCCCCGACTTTTTTTAAACCCTCGCCCGAAAAAAGAGTTTTAACAATGAACGCAATTAAGACTTTATCGCTTAAGTTGTGCGGTTGCTCCGAGTCATGCCCGCTTGCTTTCATTGAAAAGTAATGCAACAACACGGTTGTGCACTCCGGCGAAAGATCCTGACTGTGGTTGTTTTTTTCAAAACAAAGTCGAACCACGGACTCTTTAATATCTGCGCCACAGTAACTGGGCTCTACTTTAAGTTTTTCCATAAATTCTTTAAACGTCAGTTGATCCAGTGCCTTCACACATGATTTTTTTTCAAATGCTGCTTTATTTTCTAGGCGCACTTCTTTTTTAGCGGCAACCCGGTTTACCGGTTCAGCTTTAGCTAAGCTTAATGGCGCAGGAAGTTTAGTTTTAACCTTGTTTGCCACAAGCAGCCCCTTGACTGTTTTGCTTGTGGTGGCTTTACCCGCACTTAAAAGAAAATTTAAAAGAAAACTTAAAAGAAAAACTAAAATCAAACTCGCAGACAATAAAATAATAGCGCGATAGTGTTTCATAAATTACACCTTAATAATTTTAGATTTATATTCTGTTTGGAGCTGCAAAAAAGTCGCGAGCTCTGATGCGCTCCCTCGGCTCTTTAGGCTCATTGGGTTCGCGCGGCTCTTGGGGCTCCTTTGCCACTCTAGGTTCTTTGGGCTCGCAACGGGAAGAAATGCAACCGATTCCTATGCCACCTGGAAGCTCTATCGCGCAGAATCTGCGGATCTCGCAACTTTCACCATCTGCAAGACTTGCGGTCGAAAAAAACATTGTGAATAGCAGCGGCGCCATTTTTAAATTATTTATTGTCATATTAGTCTCCCTTTTGTAAAAAGGGTTAAAAGCAAGGCTTATGCCAACGTCAACAACCAGTCAACTAACTTAATTTGCGCTTCAAATCGGATACACACACTGCCTGCTGTTAAAATGAAGCTTCAGGCTTTTTATTTTTCTAGAAAATAAGAAAAAGTATTAGAAATTATAATTTAAAAATTTGAAACAGGGCAATCAGATCAGTAAATAGGGTAATAACAGCCTGGCATTACCCCTTTAATCCGTTTTACTACCCTTATTAACTATAAGGGTATATATACTTATTCTCTACTTATTCTCTACTTATTGCGGCGTCTAACACCTTTAACGCCTCAACTGCCTTTTTAGCAGTTGTTCCATCGCCCGATCCTATAGTGCTATCGCCCGATTCTGGGTTTGCCACAATTGGCGCTGGAGTTACAACAGTTGGTTCCTCATTCACCACTAAGGTGCCTAAAGCCGCGCGAATTTCTTTTGCGGCTTCATTTTCTTTTCCGGCAGCGATATTACAAGACAAACCATACATTGGTGGGAGAGCACCAGCCGGCTTAGGGCCCTGTAGTGTTATGCGCACGGTGTTGCGCTTCGGATCACTTCCAAGCACAACATCGCCAAGTGTTAAAACTGTAACTATGGAGTTAAGCTCAATTGTTTCGTTTGTAGTATTAGTTAAAGAACACGCCGTTAAATCCTTCTTTTCTAAAGCTGTTTTTGCATCAGCGGCAAGTATTTCAAGTTTGCCACCCGCAATGGCCACTTTACCATCAGAATTTTCTTTTTTAGACAAAGCCTGAGCTAATCCTAGATCATTTATTTTTAATGCATCACCCTGTTTTAAAACTGCCTTTGCGACAATACCATCTTCTATTGTGATATTATTTGGCATGCCTGTTTTTTTCTGAACAGCTAAGCCTATTTCAGAGCGCATATTTTTTATAATATTAGAAATAATTTGTACACTGGTGGCAGGTTTTGTTAAATCATTGTCTGGGTGCACATTACAGGCTTCCGCAGTAGCAGGAGGCGCGACAATTTTGGTGTTATCGCTTTTAGTGTCATCAGTAGGTTTTGCAGTAGGTGCTGTATTAATAGCTTCTACCGCCGCAGTAACTGGTACTTTTGCGATTTCCGCCATTAAAGTATTAGCTAATCCATGAAGACTGTTAGCTAATTCAGTAAGCTTAGCTTTTTCTGGCTCTGTTATTGGGCCGGTGGCTGTTACTTTATCTTTCAATTCTTTATGTGCGGTTAAAAATACTGTATTGGCATTTACAACAGCTGGCGTACAAGCGCCCGTTCTACCGGTAGGCTTAAGCGGCGGAGTAATGGTGGCTTTAGCCTCGCGATTAGGCGCTTTTTGACAGTTTATTAGCAAAAAGCTTGTGGCCAGAACGCCGCAAAGCAAAGTATTAGATAGGGTTTTAGATAATATGTTTTTCATAAGATAAGTCTCCTTATGGCATTCCCTTCCAAAAACTGGACCAACATCTAATTTTTACTTCAAAGCTAATATATTTGATTTGGTCAAAATTTGTAAAGATTTGCCATTAAAATTAGGGTTTTAAGGCCAAAATGCGCCCAAAATGCCTGTCTAAGTTTTTGATAGTTAAGCTCAGTTTTTGTAAAAAATACTAAGACGTAGGCTTGTTCAAACATTGAATTTGTTGCGCTGGCGGGCACTATCATATAAACCAAATGGTGGCTGGGTCCCATACGATTGACTTACTACTGAATCCGCTAGGTCCGGAAGGAAGCAACGGTGTTTAGTGAGCTTTGCGATATGGGGCGCCCAGCTCTTTTTGTTTTTATTTATATATTTATTTATATATACTTTTATATATATAGTGGCGAGGAAGCTCTTTGTCTTATCAGGTGATGGCCAGAAAATATCGACCGCAATCATTTGACCAAATGGTCGGGCAAAACCATATCACCCAAACTATTAATAATGCGCTTAAACACAACCGCCTGCCGCACGCTTTACTTTTTACCGGCTTACGCGGAACGGGAAAAACCTCATCGGCACGTATTTTGGCTAAAGTTTTACGTTGCTTAAACTTAGCAGACTTTACTCCGTGTAATACTTGCCAAAACTGCAACGAAGTTGCACTTGGCCGCGCTATGGATGTTCTTGAAATTGATGGGGCCTCAAACAACGGCGTTGATGCCATTCGCGATTTGCGCGATAATGTAATGTTTGCGCCGTCTAGCGGAAAATACAAAATTTTTATTATTGATGAAGTTCATATGCTTTCAACCAGTGCTTTTAACGCACTATTAAAAACGCTGGAAGAACCACCGGCGCATGTGGTTTTTATTTTAGCTACTACCGAGGTTCATAAAATTCCGCAGACTATTTTGTCGCGCTGTCAGCGTTTTGACTTCAGGCGCATTCCGCTAAAACAAATAGCAGAGTATTTAAAAAAAATCTGCGACCTAGAAAAAATAAAATCAGACGAGGCCGCCCTTTGGCTTATTGCCAAACAGGGAGATGGCTCAATGCGCGACAGCCTAAGCCTGCTGGATCAGGTGATCAGCTTTACCAATTCAAATTTGACCGAGACGGAAGTAAGCCAAGTGTTGGGCTTAACCGAAAGATCTTTGGTGTTTGCCGTGTTTGATTGTCTAATTCAACGAAAACCACAGGAGCTAGTTTCTTATATAGAAAAACTAAGTATTTCAGGACAAAATCCGAATTTATTTTTAGAGGATATTTTAAAATTATTACGCCATAGTTTGCTTTTAAAGGCCGATAGTACGGGCAAAAGTTTGGCGGACCTTATTGATTTGCCGCAAGATGAAGTGACTTTACTGATTGAGAAAATTCAAAATTTTTCAGATGCAGATTTGCATATGCTTTTTGATATGACATTAAAATCAGCGCAAGACTTAGTGCGGGCCAGCGACGCGCAGATTGTTTTTGAAATTGCACTTTTACGCATGTGCCAGGCGCCGCGCGTGGTAGATCTTAAGGCTCTTTTAGGCACGACGATGGAACCTCCATTACTTAGAAGCGAGGCCTCTGTCCCAAAGCCTTTTGAGGGGGCAACCCCTCCGGCAAAAAATTTGGCTGCTAATTTAGCTGCTAATTTAAATTCGGACACTTGGCTTAATTTTGTGGAAAAGCTTAAAAGCATTGATGCCTTATTTGCGGCAAAAGTTGAAAATTTTTTATTTATGGGTTGTGATCAGTTTAAAATTACGCTGCAAGCCCCATCAAATTTAGCTTTTTTAGGCGCGCAATTGCAAAACCCTGAAATACATCAAAAACTGCAAGGATTTATTGATTCAGAGATTGCACAGGGCTACACTTTTGAAGTGCTGAAAAATAATGTGGCGGGCGCGGGCCTTACAAATGACAGCGCCTCCTCTTTAGCCGTAAAAAAGCAAGAGCTGGCGGTTGAAATAAAAATGGAAAAATGGCAAAATGATCCGCGCGTGCAAAAGGCCAAAGAAATTTTTAAAGGCGAAATTAAATTAGTAAAAAAAATTGAGTAAAAAGGAGTTTTAAATGAAAGGTATGGCAGGCGGAATGGCGGGCTTAATGAAACAAGCTGGTCAGATGCAAATGAAAATGAAAAAGCTTCAGGAAGAATTAGCTACCCGGGAGTTTTCGGGAACCTCTGGCGGCGGCGCTGTTTCTGCAAAAGTTAATGGTGACAATAAAGTTTTAACTCTAAATATTGATTCTGAAGTGATCAAATCCGGCGACACCGAAATGTTACAAGACATGGTCATTTCCGCCGTTAACCAAGCTTTAAAAACCGCAAAAGAAACCTCTAGCCATGAAATGTCAAAAATTACCGGCGGCATGAATATGCCAGGATTCTGATTTGCTACACATAGCCGCTTTAGAAAAATTAGTGCACGAACTCAGCCGCCTGCCGGGTATTGGGCCTAAAACGGCGCAGCGCCTAGCTTATTATATTTTAAAATCTAAAGAGACTTATCCGGCGCAGTTAACCGAGGCCTTGCTTCGAGTGCAAACCGAGGTCCACACCTGCACCGAGTGCTTTAATTACACCGATCGCAACCTCTGCAAGTACTGCGCAGACAGCCACCGCCAAAATGAAATTTTATGCCTGGTTGAAGAGCCTTCTGATATTTCACGTGTTGAATCTTCTGGCGCTTTTCGGGGGCGCTATCATGTTTTACACGGAGTAATTTCTCCACTTGATGGCATTAGTGCCAAAGATTTGAAAATTACTGAGCTTGTACATAAAATTGAAGCCGGACTAACTGGCGATAAGCCCCAGATTAAAGAAATTATTTTTGCCTTTGATGCCGACCTTGAGGGCGACACCACCGCTCTTTATTTAACTAAAATTTTACAAGGCAAAGAGTTAAAAATTTCGCGCATAGCGCATGGTATACCTATGGGTTCAGATATTGATTTTATTGATGAGCGTACCATGGGGCGCGCATTAGAAAACCGGGTGGAGCTTTAAGTGGTAAAATCTTTAGCCTTGCCTAAGGTGCTAACTTAATGTCTTTTATTAATCACAACGCCAAAGAAATTCACTGTAAAATAGTGTACTATGGGCCCTCGTTAGGTGGCAAAACCACTAATATTCAGTGGGTGTACCAATCGCTAGCGCAAGATCAACGCTCTAAACTAGTGGCTTTAAACACCGAGATTGAGCGCACATTATTTTTTGATTTTTTACCCCTTGATGTGGGCGAAATCCGTGGTTTTCAAACTCGATTTCATCTTTACACCGTTCCCGGACAGGTTATTTACGATGCCTCTAGAAAACTGATATTAAAAGGCTTAGATGGTGTGGTTTTTGTGGTAGATTCTCAAGCTGATCGCTTAGAAGAAAACATTGACGCCATGAAAAATCTTGAAAAAAATCTGCAGCAGCAGGGTTACAACATTCGTGAAATTCCGCTACTGATTCAATACAATAAACGCGATTTACCCAATGCGCTGCCCCTGCATGAACTGCGGCGGCACTTAAATCTTTACAGTGCTCAAGAAATTGAGGCCTCGGCCTTTGAGGGTAAGGGCGTGCTGGAAAGCTTTAAACTGATTTCAAAAAATATTATACAGATACTTAAAGGTGGAACGGCGGTTTAATGCCTGCGAATTTAGTTTCTAAAATCATACAACTTAAAAAAGAAAAAGATGTGGCCTTACTCGCGCACTATTATGCTGATGGCGCCATTCAAGATGTAGCCGATTACGTAGGGGATAGTTTTTATCTGGCCCAGCTCGGCCAAAAAATACCTAATAAAAATATTCTTTTAGCTGGTGTGGTTTTTATGGCGGAAAGTGTAAAAATTTTAAATCCGGAAAAAATTGTGCTGGTGCCCGATCTTAACGCAGGTTGTTCGCTAGTGGAGGGTTCGCCTTATGAAAAATATTTACAATGGCGGAAGGCGCATCCCGATGCCCTTTGTGTAACCTACATCAATTCAAGTGCGCTGGTTAAGTCTATTTCAGATATAATCATTACCTCAAGCAACGCGGCCCAGATTATAAATCTAATACCAAATAATCGACGTATTTTGTTTGGCCCCGATCAACACCTGGGGCGCTGGCTGAGCGGGCAGCTTAAGCGCGAATTTATTTTATGGCCTAGCAGCTGTGAGGTCCACGTGCTGTTCAATGCCGAGCGCTTAGCGATGCTTATGCGACAGCACCCTGATGCTATGGTGATTGCCCACCCCGAATGTGATGATGCGATTTTAAAATATGCCCATGTAATTGGTTCAACCTCTAAATTATTAAATGCGGTCGCAACTAAGCTTTTGACAAAAAAATTTATAGTGGCCACCGAAACCGGAATTTTTCACCAAATGAAAAAACTCCGCCCTGAAGTGGAATTAATTCAGGCCCCTGTGGTGGATAAAAATTGTGCCTGCAATAACTGTCCGTATATGAAAATGAACAGTCTAGAAAAAATTAAGCAAGCCCTTGAAAGCTTTAGCCCGCAAATTAATCTAGCGGAGCCCTTAAGGTTGAAAGCTTTTACCTCTTTAGACCGTATGATGAAGATTACCACTGGCGCAGAGGTGAGCTGGCCTGAACAGTTTAGGGAATGAGTTAAGCCAATGAGTATTGCGCAAAACTTTAATCTAAGTGTTGCTCAAGGTCTTGCTTTAAGTCTTGAAAAGAAAATATTATATATTCAAAGTTCAGTTGATCAAAAATTTCGGTTGATTCTTAATACTCAGTGGAATTCTAAACAACCTAACTACCGTCAAGAAATCCGCCAAGGATTAGCCAGAAGTTTTTCAGAACATTTTTCGCGCGAACAACTAGCTAAGCTTAATGATCTCAACTGGCGGCCCAAGGGCAGTGATGCTTTTATTTCAATTTCGCACTGTAGTTTGTTGGGGGGCTTTGCGCTATCGCAATTTAAGCTGGGTTTTGATGTTGAAGAAGAAAAGCGTATTTTGCCAGATGTTTTAAAGCGTGTGTCCAGCGAAAGTGAACTTCAAGAATGTCCTAAGATAGAGTACTTATGGGTAGCTAAAGAAGCTGGCTTCAAGGCCCAGTCTCAAGATGATACTTCAGTTAACTCGACTACAGTTCCACTTATTACAGATTTACATTGTTACGACTGGCAGTCTTGTTTTGAGAATCAAGTTTATAGCTTTCGGCTGAAATCCGAAAAAACTTTAGACTTAAGTCTAAATAAAGGTTTTATTTTTTCTGAAGGCCCTTGTTTGTATGGACTTTATTTCAAATAGATACGTTTAAGGCATATTTTTTCAGTATTTTGTCATTTTATCATTTTGAGTTATCAACTTTAGTCTGGATACTCCGATGAGTTATATATATAAGGAGGCACAACCATGAAAGCCCAAAGAAAGTACAGAGCGGCGCCCAGAAGACAGATAGGTAAGATTGAGAAAACTGAAAATGAGAAGCCTGGAAAACTGAGCCGTCTAAAGTCAGACAAAGAAATAGCCAAACTAACATTAGATTCATTTTCCTCGTTGGATAGTTTGCAGAAACTAGCGAAGTACGGACAAATTGTCGAGGCCTCTTCGACCGGTATACTGATTAAATTTAAACGAGACGATTTTGTGTCTAAGGAACTCAGGGCCAACCTTAGTATAGACCAACTGGTGGGACAGAATATTTACTTTAATATTCACGAAATGGACTTAGAAATTTCTGGCACCGTGGCGCGCACTAAGTTTTTAGGTAAAGATGGTTTTTTAGTTGCGGTAGATTACACTTCAGACGCACCCGAGTACTGGCGTGAATGTTTGATGGATTTAATGCCCACGGGATAGTTGCGGTATATCTATTTAACTGTTCGTAGCAAATAGATTTTTTTAGAACTCCGCAGCGCGAGATCAATTTCTGGCAATATTTCAGACTGCACATGGTGCTGGTTTAAACCCGTAACACTGATTTTTGTATTTTTTAATGGACTAAATCTTATCACTTGAATAGATTCAGGCAGCAAAGACCAATTGCGTAGATCGGCTCTTTCGGAGGCCACCATTACCAGCCAAGCAATATTACCCAAGGTTTTATCTTTTTGCCGAATTTGATCGGCTACAATTTCTTTTGTCACTCTTGCCCCTAGGCGACGCGCGCCGAGAGCAGTATAATCGGCCTCTTGGGTGGCGATAGCCGCTTTTTCAACGCTGTAAATTGATTGACTTACTTGTGTGGAATAACTTTCGTCTTCGCTTTGGTATGATATTAATAATTTTTTAGTGATGTTGCGGCTGGGTACAAGATACGGGTACAGTGGGGCCTCTGGACGAGGGGCTTTTTTTGGACCTAAGCCTTGTAGATAAACAATTATTTTTTCGTTTTTATTTTTTCGTTTAATAAATTTTAGCTCTTCTTTACTTGGCTTAATTTCAAACGCCAACTGTTCATACTCTTGAAATCTCTGGGCTCGAAAACAGGCCGTTAGCATATCAAGCCCCACATTGCGATAAACTGGGTCTAACTTAAATGCTGCCTTGTATGAAATGCAGGCATCATCATATCTATATTCCATTTCCCAGATCAATCCGGATAGATACTGTGCAAATGAATTCAACTCATAGCTATTTTTTTCTTCAGCTGAAAATTTATTATACTTTTCGTTAATTCGGCGCACTTCAACTAGAGCCTCATCAAACTGACTTAACTCTATAAAATTCAATGCGGCGGAAACATTAATAAACAACTTCTCAAAAGTATCGCCCTTGTACTGAACCATCTCTTCATTTAGTAAGGTTGCCGCAGCCACTCGTGACGCCGAAATGTAATCCACTTGTTCACTTAATTTATCTGCTTGTAAAAAAATTTGATTACTTTTTTTATAATCATTACAAATCTGTAAAGCTGAACCATATTCCATTAAATATAAAAGTTGATCATCGCCGTTATTGCGGCTTAAGTCTTCTATAATTTTAAGCGCACTTTCGCAATTTCCGATTAATAAATGCTGACGCACCGGCGATACGCGGCTCTGGTGAGTCGCACAAGCATTTAATAGAATACTAAATAAAACAAAAATACAGATTGAAATTAACTTTAAACTATCGCTAAAAACTACCGCTATAATTTTTATCATTTAAAATTAAATTCAAAGTTAAATTTAAAGTCCAATGCTTTTTTTCTTAAACACTTTTCTGATCTGTTTATAATTAGTCCAGGCAATAACACCAGTTTTAAGATTAGTCAGGTTTAAGGTCAGTTTATAGTACACTGATTTATCTTTTCCGACCTCCTGAACAATTGAATCTAAACGTCCATTAATAATAAAATCGGCACCTACCTGCCCACCTGAAGATTTTTTTGTTTCCTCAGAAACAATTCCGGTATTTTGATAATCATATTCATTTGAAATATCTTCGCGGGCTTCTTTGTCTACAAATTGAACTTTACCCGAGTTTGTTAAATCCACGCGCACCATATCCATGATGTTCTGGGTATCAATGTGTTCGCTCGTTTTATTTTGCAGCTTAGTCACAATAACCGTTGGTATTTTTTTAGCGTCAGCGATGGCTCGGTGCTTAAGCATAGTCTCCACCAGGGTTTTAACGGCCTCTTGCATGTCCGTTTCTGACCATTGATCATTCATTAAATTTTCGCGTTCAGTGTTGTCGTACTGCCCTTTAACAAATGCTTTGGGGCCACAAGATGTTAAAGCGGAAACCAATATCAAACTTGCAATCAATTTTTTTAATGTCGTACTCATAAATCTCCTTATTATAAAACGAAAAAGCCGCTTAATCCGAATAATGAATCTTAATATAAACCTATACCTTTAGGGCCGTACATCTGCATTGCAACAAAGTTAAATATGTCACCTATACACAACAGCCAAAATGCCTTTAATCTACTAAAACCCTACTTTAATCAGCACTGTGAAGAGTTTTGGCTGATTAACCTCAATTCGTGCCTGAATGCACAAAGTTTAAAGTTGATCTCAAAAGGAACACTAAACTTTTGTCTTGTGCATCCGCGCGATCTATTCAGAGAAGCCTTAATGGCCAACTCGTATGCAATTATAATTGCACACAACCACCCTAGCTACAACACAGAACCCACGATTGAGGACCTTAAACTAACGCGAAAACTTGTAAAAATATCTAAAACTATTGAAATCCCAATATTTGATCATATTATTTTTACGGATCAAAACTATTATAGTTTTAAAGAAAACAAATTAGTCTGACGGAAATGACTCGACTGAATCATCTTGTTGAGATGGCTTTCGAATGGGTATGTATTTAAGAACTTCAAGGTCTGGCGACAACTCAAGAAGATAACCCTCCTTGCGCGCATTCAAAATCCATTGACGCGCGTACTCTTTTTTTTCAGCCGCATCCATTTTTTCCTGCTGCCGGCTTTCGTTTAGCTGACTACTTATAATCTGAGCCGGCGTAACTTCATTAATTTTTTGATCTTCTTTCCAAATTTGACGCTCTGCTGGTATTTTACTAATTTCTTGATCTTCTTTAATTTTTCGCTGACGTTGAAATTCGGCCAATTTTCTGCGAGCATCAGATACTGTTTTTTCATTTAAAAATTTGGTTAATTGATTTTGCTGAGCTGTTTTTTGAAGATGCTGATTAACTATTTTATCTAATTCTTTAGCTGCCAAAATGGGTTTCACGGACGCCTGAGTTTCAGGGCCTGACTTTAAATAATAAAAGGCGCCGCCAAGACTTAAAACCAATACAACAATTAATAAATTTAAAAATGAACTTAATTTTTTCACAATATCTATATCGGCAGAAACAAGCTTACAATTAAAATTACAATTAAAATTAATATATTAATACAATAGCGGCCAAAAAACGTCTCATTTTGAGTCAGTGATCTCGTAAAAACTTCTTAGGCTCGGCTGAATGTTTTCAATGTAGGTTTTTTTAAAATTAAAAGCATCAGAACTAACCAATTGGCCAAGGCTATCTACGCTTACAGTTAAAACTACATTTTTAGGAAAAGTTCGAATCACTCTAAAATCTATCAACGAGTTTTTTGCCACTAGTGCTTTTTGTGCCAAAACTAAACCCATAGACACAAAAGAACCCTCGTATATGGCAAGAGACTTTTTTAATTTCGTTTTATTCTGGCTTAAATAGGTTAAGAGTAGCTCTTCATGAATATTTTCAATTAACGCAACTGACAGAATTTGTGCGCTGTAGATGCTGGCCACTTGAGACTTTATAATTTGTAACGAAATTATTTCTTTACATAGTAAAATTAAAATAGCAGACGGGCCGGATGGGCTGACTTCAAAAACCTTAACCACTTCGTCATCTACATACTGGTTAATAATGGCAAAGGCAGCGCCATACGACGAAAGATCAAAGGCCAACAGTTGATTATACTGATGTGGCAAACTCATATTACAATTTCGCTGTCGATGATTTTACTGTCGACAATTTCACCAATAAGGTCGTATTCCATACTTTGGGTTATTTTAACTTTAACAAATTCCCCAATTTGCGCCTGACCATCATTAATTAAAACCACACCATCAATATCGGGAGCCTGCTGCGAAGTCCGCCCCTGAAGTAATAAGTCCGTTTCCTCGCTTAAACCCTCAACCACCACCTCAAGAGTTTTACCAATAAAAGATTTATGTTTTTCACGCGAAATATTTTGCTGAATTTCCATTACGGCCTTATACCGGCGCTGCTTAGTTTTTTCATCAACTTGCGCTGCCATTTTTCCGGCAGGGGTGTTCTCTTCGGGCGAATACTGAAAGCAACCGACGCGGTCAAATTTTTGCTCGCTAATAAATTGTAAAAGCTCTTCAAAGTCGGCTTCAGATTCTCCGGGAAAGCCCACAATAAACTGAGTTCTAATAACAGCTTGGGGAATTTCAGCGCGAATTAACCTTAAGGCTTCTGTGATTTCTTCACGAGTCATTTTGCGATTCATATTTTTTAAAACCGAATTGCTGATGTGCTGCAGTGGCATGTCAAAATATTTTACAAATTTAGCATTGCTTTTAATTAGTCCAATCATTTCAGGCGTGATGCCATCCGGGTACAAATACAGCAAGCGAATCCACTTAATGCCGTCCACAGTCGCGAGCTGGCGCAGCAGCTCAACAGGGGCTTCTTTAGCTGAAGCATCTTTACGCTTTAAATCTAATCCGTAGTCTGTAAAATCGTGACTGATAATAATAAGCTCTTTAACTCCGCTAGCAGCCAGTAATTTGGCCTCATTCATAATGTTGTCTAATTTTCGCGATTGTAAATTACCACGAATCAGCGGAATGGCGCAAAAGGCACAACGCTTCATGCAGCCTTCAGAAATTTTTAAATAAGCGCGATGCTTAGGCTGCGAATTTACACGCGGCGTACTGGCTTCTTGTAAGTATGTTGGTAAGTTAAAAAAAGTATTCTTTTTTTCACCTTCACTGTGATTTCTTAAAATCTTTGCGATGTTTTGGAATTCTCCCGAGCCCACAAACAGGTCGGCTTCAGGAAGCCCTTCAACTAAATCGTTTTTATATCGCTGAGTCAAACACCCAGCCACGACAATTTTTTTAATTTTACCTTCCTGCTTAAGCGCCGCCATATCAAGAATGCGCTGAATCGATTCTTTTTTTGAATCTTCTATAAATCCGCAAGTGTTCACCACCACGATGCCCGCATCTTCCGCCTCAGAAACAACATCATAGCCGTCATTTATTAAAGTGCCGGCCATAATTTCACTGTCAACTAAATTTTTAGGGCAACCTAAACTAATAAAATGAACTTTTTTATTATTCAGCGTATTGTTTGACTTCGTCACCTGATTATTAACCTCTCGTGTCGTTTTCATTGAATGAGAACCTCATCTGATTTAAGTGACCTATACTGAAATTCGCTTTTTTTCATTTTCATATTAATTTTAGAGTTTTCAAACTGAAGTGTCGTTTTGGTTTCAATGTCATCTACAAAAGACAGCTCCAGCAACTCAAAATTTTTGTTGCTAATTTTAAGAATTAAACCTTTAATTTTTTCAGAATCAGTTTTACGCTGAGGCTGAAGTTCAACAATGAAAACTCCATCAATATTTCTTTCTGAAACAGTTAGAAATTGCTTATTAAAATTTTTAGTATCTGAAAACAAACTAAGCAAGCTGTTAATTAGCGGCAAGGGCGTGTTTTTTAATATAGTTACTTTTCTTTTTCCGTCCGTACCGAAATCAAGATCGGGGTGTTCGACTAAAGTTAGGCTTTTATTAAAATAGTAAATCTCGGTTTTTTTTTCACCGTTTTGCAAAATGTAAATTTTATTTTTTTGATACTTTAAAAGACCTTCAGATTCAGACTTAGTTCCTAGCGTAACTTTTTCATCAGTTTTTTTTATGTCAAATTGTAAAGAGGAGGCTTTAGCATATTTTTTTAGTGTTTTTTGTAGTGCCGACGGCGTGGTTTGCGCCTGAGCCTCGGCTGGTCCTAAAAAAGCCAAAAATATACCCGTAGTCAATATAAAAAAATTCATGCTCCGTTTATAGCAAAGGATGTTTAAAACAACAAATAAAATAGCGCAAGTTTATAATTAAGTTTTAGATCGATAAAACAAACTTAATATTGGGTTTTGCCGCCCGCCGTTTAAGGCCATATTGCATTGTAAAAAGCTCTCTCCGGTGGTCACTATGTCGTCGACAAATATACATTTTGTAATATGTTCATGGCCGGTGGCCTTAAGCCCAATAGTGGCCTGTTGCTTTCGCTCTGCAGCCGTTAGATTTTTTTGCTCTAAGGACTGCGCCTTTTTGCATAATATATCCAGCACCGGCAGCCCCGAAAGTGTTGCCAGCTCCTGCGCAAATATTTTTGAATGCACCGAGCTTTGTTTGGCACTCGGCACCGGAATCAGGGCTTCATAATTTTTAAAATCAATTTTATCTTTTAATATTTTATAAAAAATACGGGCATAAAAAATCCAAGCCGGTTTTGAATTATCAGACTTCAAGCGGTAAACCATTTGGCTTAACGCATCACTTTCGTTTTTGTGCCACTCTAGTAAATAATAATGCTGATACTTTATAAGATGAGGTTCAGATCCCATAAATAAACGCGATAAAATTTCTGCTTGAAAACAGATTTTGCAAAAAAGCGAGTCATCGCAAAAAAAAGAGCCGCATTTTATGCACGTGGGTGAAAGTAAATATTGTTTTAGCATTTTTAATCCTTCCTTCCTTCCCTCCTTCCTTCCTTCTTTTTTAAAAAGAGCCCCCCCCAAAAAAAATACTAGAAAAACTAGACTTAAGCCCAATTTAGTTGTTTTAAAAACGTCGAAACTTACTATAAGTAGTTATAGCTAAATCCGGCATTCGGAACCTCCGAGTTTAATCAAGGCTCAAGAGCTCATAATGCGAAGCTGGGAAGACCCACTTCAGTCTATGCATTATCAGCACCAGCATTAGTTTTGGCTGAATCTCCAATCTAATTA
>Ga0105164_10000090_pt1 | contig 64271 bp, 58 predicted proteins | sample VDWuncwatermetaG_FD_89674 | JGI IMG/M metagenome (GOLD analysis project Ga0105164, IMG submission 89674) | Wastewater microbial communities from Netherlands to study Microbial Dark Matter (Phase II) - VDW unchlorinated drinking water | ecosystem: Environmental > Aquatic > Freshwater > Drinking...
CGGCCGCGGCCGGCTGTCGGACGGCAAGCTCGAGGGCTTCGAACGCCTCTTCCTCTCCAACGCGGGCGGCCGGGACGGCGTGCATTTCGGCTCGCGCATCGAGTTCGACGGACCGCACCTCTACCTGAGCCTCGGCGAGCGCGGCCGGCGGGACCTCGCGCAGGATCTCAAGCGCCACAACGGCAAGATCGTGCGCCTCACGCACGACGGCAAGCCCGATGGCGCGAATCTCCCCGGCGCGCTCCCGGAAATCTGGAGCTGGGGCCACCGCAATCCCCAAGGCCTGGCGCTGCGCCCCGGCTCGAGGCAGCTCTGGTCAGCCGAGATGGGGCCGCGGGGCGGAGACGAGCTCAACCACGTCAAGCGCGGCGTCAACTACGGCTGGCCGACGATCACCTACGGCCGGGAGTACTACGGTCCGAAGATCGGAGACGCGGCCAAGGAGGGCCTGGAGCAGCCCGCGGCTCACTGGGTTCCCTCCATCTCCCCGTCCGCGCTGGCCTTCTACGACGGCGCGGCATTCCCGCGCTGGCGAGGCTCGGTCTTCCTGGCCTGCCTCAGCGGCGAGCATCTGCGCCGCGTGACGCTCCACGGGGACGCGGCCGGCGAGGAGGAAAGCCTCCTCGTCAACCGCGGCTGGCGTTTTCGCGGCGTGCGCCAGGGTCCCGACGGCCTGCTGTATTTCAGCACCGACGAAGGCCTGCTCGCACGCCTGGCCCCGGTCCGCTGAGCCGTGCTAATCTATACAGGACGGATCAATCTCGACGCACGGAGCCCACGATGGCGAACCTGAACAAAGTCATGCTGATCGGCCGACTCACCCGCGACCCCGAGGTCAAGACCTTCGCCAACGGCGGCAAGGTCGCCAAGATGGGCTTCGCCGTCAACAACCGCAAGAAGAACATGCAGAGCGGCGAGTGGGAGGACGTTCCGGTCTGGATCGACCTCAAGGTGTTCAACCGAGAGACCGGCGCGAAGAAGGCCGACCTCGCCGAGTCCTCCCTTAAGAAGGGCCAGCAGATCTTCGTCGAAGGCCACCTCGTCCTCGAGGAGTGGACCGGCAAGGAAGATGGCAAGAAGCAGTCGAAGCTCGTCGTCGTCGTCGACAACTTCGAGTTCCTCGAGAAACGCGAGGGCGGCGCCGGCGGCGGCATGAGCCGGTCGTCGGGCTCCTCGTCCAAGCCCGCGGCCAGCGACGACACGATCGAAGAAGTCCCCTTCTAGATCCGTTCAAGGCGCGGGGCGGGCTATCCTCAAGGATAGTTCCGCCCCGCGCTCTTTTTTTTGTCCGGTAAGTTCGGGCGTCCACGCGGAGTAATCCGAACGGGGGACGCCAAATGGACAAGCTGGGGACGCTGCGCCGCTGGTTTCAAGGACCGGGCGCTCCGCTCCGGTCGGCGGCCGGAATTTCAGTCTTCTTCCTGGCGCTCGTCGCGGCCAACGGCTGGCTCGGCTCGCGCCCCAGGCCGCGCGTGCTGTCGTGGAGCGCGGCGGGGCCGGGACCGACGCCCCTGAGGGACGGCGCCCGGCCCGAGCCGCTGCGGATCGCGTTCTCCGACTCGGCGGCGAAGCTCGAGGACGTCGGCCGGCCCGTCGCGCGCGGGATTTCGCTGTCGCCGCGCACGCGCGGCTCCTGGTCGTGGGCGAACGAACGCGAGCTGGTCTTCACCCCGTCGGAGGATTGGCCCGCCGGCCGGGAGCTCACGGTCCGCTTCGAGCGCGGATTCTTCCCGAAACATATCAAGCCGGCGAGCCTCGAGGGCCGCGTCCGCACGGCGCCGTTTTCCGCGACGCTCGTCTCCTCCGAATTCCACGTGGACCCGCGAGACCCGGCGCTCAAGCGGGTCGCCGCGACCTTCCGCTTCAGCCATCCCGTCGACGCCGACGCGTTCGAAAGAAATTTGTCCATGATCATGGCCGGCCAAAAACAGGGGCTGTTCGGCCGGGATCGGGTCCCCCGCAAGGTCTCCGTCACCTACGACAAGTTCCACGGAGAGGCGTACGCCGTCTCCGAGCCGCTCGGCATTCCGATCGAGGCGGCGACGCTGGAGGTGAGCCTCGCCGCGGGCGTCAAGCCCGTCCGCGGCGGGCCGGAGACCGCGGCCCCCCTGACCGCGTCCGTCCGCGTGCCGAGCATGTACGACTACTTCCGGATTCAGGGCGTTCAATCCCAGATCGTGCGCAACGACAAGCTCGAGCCCGAGCAGGTGCTCGTCGTGGAGGCCTCGGGCGGCGTCGGCGAGAAGGCGCTCGCCGAGGTCCTTAAGGTCTGGGTCCTTCCCCCCGGCCGTCCCGCGGCCCCCGGACGCCCCGCGCTCGCGCGCTATCATTGGAACGACCCCGCCGAGGTCGGCCCCGAGACCCTCGCGCGCTCGACCGCCGTCGCGTTGACGCCGGTCGCGGCGGAGCGAGAATTTCCGTCCGTGCACACCTTCAAATTTCGCGCCGAACCGGGAGCCTCGCTCTACGTGAAGATCGGACGAGGTCTCGTCGCGTACGGCGGTTATGTTCAAGCGAAGGACTTCGACGCCGTGGTCGGCCTGCCCGGGTTTCCGCGCGAGATCAAGATCCTGCACGAGGGCGCGCTGCTGCGCCTGTCCGGCGAGAAAAAGCTGTCGCTTTATTCTCTCGGCGAAAAAGCGGTGCGCCTCGAGATCGGCCGCGTGCGCCCGAGCCAGCTCAATCATTTGGCGGGCCAGACCGACGGCGACTTTTCCAATCCGAATTTTCGGGCCTGGTCGTTCGGCCAAGACAACATCACCGAGCGTTTCGAGGAGGTCCGAAATTTCGGCCGCATCGAGCCCGACCGGCTCCGCTTCTTCGCCTTCGACTTCACGCCGCATCTGCAGGCCCCGGGCTCGGGCACCCGCAACGGTCTTTTTTTCCTGCGCGCCGAGGGCTGGGACGAGGCGCACAAGCGCCCGACCGGCTCCGCCGACACGCGCTTCATCCTGATCACCGACCTCGGCGTGCTCGTCAAGGAGAACGCCGACAAAACCCGGGATGTCTTCGTGCAGTCGCTCGCCGGCGGCGAGCCCGTCGCCGGGGCGCGCGTCGAGGCCGTCGGCGTCAACGGCCTCCTCATCGCCAGCGCGCTGACCGACGGGGCCGGACGCGCGCGCCTGCCCGACCTCACGGGATTCACGCGCGAGCGCCGGCCCGCCGCGTTCGTCGTGCGAAGCGGCGAGGACCTGTCCTTCCTGCCGTTCGACCGCCAGGACCGCCGGCTCGACGTCTCACGCTTCGACGTCGGGGGCGACACGACGCAGGGGCGCGAGCGGGAGCTCTCCGCCTTCGTGTTCAGCGACCGCGGGCTTTACCGGCCGGGCGAGGCGTTCCACGCCGGCCTCATCGTGCGCCCGACGGTGTGGGGCCAGGACCTGAGCGGCGTGCCTCTGGAGATCTCGGTGCTCGATCCGCGCGGCCTCGAGGTCAAAAAGACGAAGCTGACGCTGTCCGCGGCGGGCTTCGAGGCGATCGAATACCAGACCCAGGAGAACGGGCTCACCGGCGGCTTCACGGTCTGCGTCTACCTCGTCAAGGACGGCCGCCGCGGGGCGCTCCTCGGCTCGACGACCGTGCGCGTCGAGGAGTTCCTCCCCGACCGGCTGCGCATCGCCGCGCGTTTTTCCAATGAGAGAACGGAAGGATGGGTTTCGCCGAAAGGTCTGAAGGCCGCGATCTCCCTTCACAACCTCTTCGGCACGCCCGCGGAGGGGCGCCGCGTTTCCGGCCGCATCCGCCTGTCGCCGGCGTCTCCCTCGTTCAAGGAATTCGCGGACTACTCCTTCTTCGACCCGTCCGAGGCGAAGAAAAGCTTCGTCGAGACCCTCGACGACGCGAAGACCGACGCCGAGGGCGCCGCGTCCTTCGACATGCCGCTCGACCGCTTCGCCGAGGGCACCTACCGCCTCGAGCTGACGGCCGAGGGCTTCGAGGCGGAGGGCGGACGCGGCGTCGCGGCGCAAACGGCGGTGCTCGTGTCGCCGCGGCCCTACCTGATCGGCCTGAAGCCCGACGGCGACCTGCGCTACGTCCCGCGCGGCGCGGCGCGCGCCGTGACGGCGGCGGCCGTAGGTCCGGAGGGCGGGGCGGTCGCCGCGTCTTCGATCGCGATCCAGCTGATCGAGGAGCGCTGGATCTCTGCGCTCGTGAAAAGCGGCGACGGACTCTACCGGTATCAGTCGGTCAAGAAGGAGCTGTTCGTGTCGTCCAAGGCCGCGAATCTCCCGGCGAGGCCGACGCCGCTTCGCCTCGACGCCTCCTCGCCCGGGGACTTCGCCCTCGTGCTGCGCGACGCGTCGGGAGTGGAGCTCAATCGCCTGCGCTATACGGTCGCCGGCCACGGAAACCTCTCCCGGAGCCTCGAGAAAAACGCGGAGCTTCAGCTGCGCCTGGAGAAGGCGGACTACGCGCCCGGGGAGCTCGTCGAGCTGCAGATCAAGGCGCCCTACGCCGGCGCCGGCCTGATCTCGATCGAGCGCGACAAGGTCTACGCCCATAAGTGGTTCCGGACCTCGGTCACGGCCTCGACGCAGAGCATCCGCCTTCCCGACGGCGTCGAAGGCAACGCCTACGCGACCGTCACCTTCCTGCGCTCGCCCGATTCCCGGGAGATCTTCATGAGCCCGCTGAGCCACGGGGTCGCCGCGTTCAGCGTGAGCCGCTCGCGCCGGGAGCTGCCGGTGACGCTGCAGGTTCCGGATAATCTGAAGCCGGGAAAAACGTGCGTCGTTCGGGTGAGGACGCCGCGCCGCGCCCGGGTCGCGGTGTTCGCCGCCGACGAGGGCATTCTACAGGCCGCGGGCTGGACGGCTCCAGATCCGCTCGCGCATTTCCTGCGCAAGCGCGCGCTCGAGGTCAAGACCTATCAAATTCTCGACCTGCTTCTCCCCGAATACCGCCTGTCGATGTCGGTGATGGCGCCGGGAGGAGATAAAGACGGCTGGGACGCGGCCGGAAGAAATCTCAATCCGTTCAAGCGCCGACGGGATAAGCCGGCGGTGTTCTGGTCCGGGATGCTCGAGACGGGGCCGGACGGCAAGGAAATCTCGTTTATCGTGCCCGACTCATTCAATGGAACCATGCGGATCACCGCCGTCGCCGCGGACCCGGACTCGATCGGGGTCGCGCAGAAAAAAGCGCTCGTGCGCCAGGCCATCGTCCTGTCTCCGAACGCCCCGCTGTTCGTGGCACCCGGCGACGAGTTCGAGGCGAGCGTGGCCGTGGCCAACGGCGTCAAGGGCTCGGGAGAGAACGCAACGGCACGCATCGAGCTGAAGACCTCGGGGCATCTCGAGGCCATCGGTAAAAGCCTGACGACCATTCCTGTCGGAGAAAATCGCGAGTCCGTGGCGGTCTTTCGCCTGCGCGCCCGTCCTGCTCTCGGCGCGGCAATCCTCACCTTCGAGACGACGATCTCCTCGGAGACGGCCCGGCGCGAGGTCTCTCTCAGCGTGCGCCCGTCGATGCCCTATCAGGTGACCCTCGAAACCGGTCATTTAAAATCGGGCCGCAAGGAGTCTCCTGTTCCGCGAAAGCTGTACCCCTCGTTCCGGACCCTCGAGGCCTCGGTCTCGCCGGTGCCGCTCGTCCTCGCCAAAGGCCTTCTTCAATATCTGCAGAAATACCCCTACGGCTGCACCGAGCAGATCCTGAGCCAGACCTTCCCCGCCCTCATCCTGCGCCGCCGCCCGGAGTTCGGCTACGCGCCCGAGCTCGTGGAAGCGAACCTGGCCCGCGCCGTGGACATTCTCCGGTCGCGTCAGAACGAGGACGGGGGCTTCGGCATGTGGGCGGCCAACTCGCACGCCTCCCCCTTCCAGGCGGTCTACGCCGCGCACTTCCTGACCGAGGCCAAGGAGAAAGGCTACGCCGTGCCGCCGGAGCTGCTCGAGCGCGCGCTCGTTCACCTCCACGCGCTGGCCGCCGACGCCCCCGGCCTCGACGCGCCGCCCCGCGTCCGCGCCTACGCGATCTACGTGCTGACGCGCGGCGGGCGCGTCACCACGCCCTTGATCAACGGCCTGCGCGCCCGGCTCGAGAAGGACGGCGACAAGTCTTGGCGCAAGGACCTGACGGCGGCCTATCTCGCGTCTTCGTATTCGATGCTGCATCTCGATGGGCAGGCCGAGAGCCTCATGAACGGCGTGGCCACCGGCGAGCCGCGAACGGCGGATTGGGAATGGTTTTATGACGAATCGATCCACGAAAGCCAATACCTGTACCTTATGGCCCGGCATTTCCCGGCGAGGATATCAGTGCTCGACGCGGATGCCGTACTCCGCGTCGTAGCGCCGCTGCAGCGGGGAAGCTACAACTCACTCTCGGCCGCCTACTCGATCCTGGCCCTCGACGCCTACGCGGCGGCGGCCGGCGAGCTGAAGCCCGGCGAGGCCCGGCTCGAGGAGGTGCTCGAGTCCGGCGAACGCAGCGCCCTCGTGCTGCCCCCGGGACTGTTCTCGAAAGCCGCGTTTTCGCCGTCGGCGAAAGCGATTAATGTCGAGAACCGCTCGCCGCGGCGCCTGTTTTACCAGACGACGCAATCGGGCTACGACCTCGCCGTCCCGAAGGACCCTTTGCGCCGCAAGCTCGAGGTGATCCGCGAGCTGCTCGACGACGCGAATAGGCCCGTGACGACGGCCGAGCTCGGGCGCGACTACACGGTGCGCCTGCGCCTGCGCTCGCTCGACGGCGCCCATGTCCCGAACCTCGCGGTGGTCGACCTCCTGCCCGGCGGCTTCGAGCCCGTGTGGAAGGACCGCGGGGACGAGGCCCCGGGCGTCGACTATCAGGATATTCGAGAGGACCGGGTGCTGTTCTTCGGCGCCGCGGGGGCGAGCGTCCTCGAGCTCACCTATCGCGTCAAGGCCTCCGGACGGGGAACCTTCGGCGTGCCCCCGCCCTTCGCCGAGTCCATGTACGACCGCTCGGTCTCGGCGCTCGGCTCCGCGGGCACGATCGAGGTCAAATGAGGCCGCGCCTGGCGGCGGCCCTTTGCTTGTCCGCGCTCCTCGCGGCGGCGATCGCGCGCGCGTGGCCGAAGTCCCCTCCCCTGCGGGAAGGCTTCGCCTTCTCGCGCGCCGTGTACGCGCGCGACGGCAGGCTCCTCAAGCTCATCTTGTCCGCCGACGGGAAGTACCGCCTTTGGATTCCCCTGAGCGAGATGTCGCCGTTGCTCGTCGAGGCGACCGTGCTGCACGAGGACCGCCGCTTCCGGCTGCATCCGGGAGTGGATCCCGCGTCCCTGCTTCAGGCGGCCTGGACCACCTACGGGACGCGCACGCGACGCCGCGGCGGCTCGACGATCACGATGCAGCTCGCCCGGCTCAGGTACGGAATCGACTCGAGCCGCCCCTCGGGCAAGGCCCTCCAGATCTTGCGCGCGCTGCAGCTCGAGCTGTTCCACTCGAAGGACCGCATACTCGAGGCCTACCTCAACCTCGTGCCGTACGGCGGGAACATCGAGGGCGCGGGCGCGGCGAGCTTCGTCTATTTCGGGAAGGACGTGTCCCGCCTGGACCTGAGCGAGGCGATCACGCTCGCCGTGATACCGCAGAATCCGATCCGCCGCACGCTGACCGGAGCGGCCCGGGCGAACCATCGCGCACTCGAGGACGCGCGCCGCCGCCTGTTCGCGCGCTGGATCGCCGCGCACCCCTCGGACGCGCGCCAAGCCGACGCCCTCGAAGCCCCCTGGGCGGTGCTCGGCCCGAAGGACCTCCCCTCCGGCGCGTCCCACTTCACGCGGCGCGTCTTGTCGCTCGTACGAGCGGAACGAGTCGTCACGACGTTGGACCTCGACGCGCAGAGGCTCCTCGAACGGCTGGTCGGCGGCTACGTCGAGCGCCGCCGCGAGCGCGGCATCAAGAACGCGGCCGCCTTGCTCGTCGATTTCACCACGATGGAGGTCGTCGCCGCCGTCGGCTCGGCCGACTTCCGCGACGACTCCATCCTGGGACAGGTCAGCGCGCTGACCGCGAGGCGCTCGCCGGGCTCGGCGCTCAAGCCGTTCGCGTACGCGCTCGCCTTCGAACAGGGGCTCATCCATCCGCAATCCCTGCTCAAGGACGCCCCCGCGGCCTTCGGCGCCTACGACCCCGAGAATTTCGACGGGGATTTCGCCGGCCCGCTCGCCGCGCGAGACGCCTTGATCAAAAGCCGCAACATCCCCGCCGTGGCGTTGGCGTCCAGGCTCGCCCCGCCGGGGCTGTACGGGTTCCTGAAAAACGCGGGCGTCGACCTGCCCCGGCCGGAGGACCATTACGGCCTCGGCCTCGTTCTCGGCGCGGGCGAGACGAGCATGGAGGATCTCGCCCGCCTCTACGCGATGCTGGGCAACGGCGGCGCACTCAAGCCCCTGCGCCGCGCGGCCTCCGATCCAGCCGGGCCGGGCGCGCGCCTGCTGTCCGAGGATGCGGTCTTCCTCACGATGGACGCCCTCAGGTCGAATCCGCGCCCGCGGCAGCCGTTTCGCGAGGAGTGGCGCGCCGGCGTCCTTCCGGTCTACTGGAAGACCGGCACCTCGTGGGCCTTCCGCGACGCCTGGTCCGCGGGCGTCTTCGGCCGGTACGCTCTCGTCGTGTGGATCGGCGACTTCCGGGGCGAGGGCAATCCGGCTTTCGTCGGGGCCGAGGCCGCCGCCCCGCTGTTCTTCGACATCGTGGACGCGCTTCAGGCCCGCGAGCCGGCGCGCGACGCCTACGCTCTCGGCCGCGGCGCCCTGACGGCCGTGTCCCTCGAGGTCTGCGCCGCCTCGGGCGCGACCCCCGGGCCGCGCTGCCCGCGCCGCTCAAAGACCTGGTTCATCCCCGGGGTGTCGCCGATCGCGTCGTGCGACGTGCACCGAGAGATTCTCGTCGATAAAAAATCCGGGCGGCGCGCGTGCGGTCACGACGGCGCGCGCTCCGAGGTTTTCGAATTCTGGCCGTCGGACCTTCTGCGCATCTTCCGGCAGGCCGGCATCGCGCGGCGCGAGCCCCCCGCCTACGATCCGTCCTGCGGCCTGACCGAACGCTCCGGCCGGGGCGCGCCGCCGCGCATCACCTCGCCGCTGTCGGGCGCAACCTATCACGCGCGCGCCGCCGCCCCCGGCCCGATCCCGTTGTCGGCCGTGGCCGACGCGGACGCGCGCGAGCTGTTCTGGTTCGCCGACGGGGCCCTGATCGGGCGCACGCCCGCGGGCAAGCCCTTATTCTGGACGCCGAGGCCGGGGCGCAGCACGGTGCGCGTCGTGGACGATCAGGGGCGCGCCGATGCGCGCGGCGTCGAGGTGGCCTTCAGCGACTAGATGTTATAGGAGTTTCCTCTGAACATCTATGCCGGCCGCTTGCGGCCCGCCGAGCTACGCGGGAACGGAGGTCGGGGAGGAGCGGCGCGTGACCATCAGCACGTTGACGCGCACGGCGAAGGCCTCGTCCTGCTGAAGCACATGGCGGAAGGCCTCCTGCGGGATCATCAGGACGAACAGGTCGTTCTCCGCCTTGATCGTAGCGCCCGCGGTTCCCATCTCGACGATGGACATCTCGCCGAACACATCGCTCGCGCCGAGCTCGGCGACGAGGACCGGGAATTTATTGGACGCCTTGACGTAGACTCCGGCCTTGCCGGAGACGACGACGTGCAGTCCGTCCACGGTCGCGCCCTTGAACAGGACCGTCTGCCCGGCCCGGAACGACAGCAGCTCCGAAGCGCGGGCCAGGTCGGCTAAATTATCGTCGGTCACGCCGGCGAACAAAGGCACCTGCTCGCGCAAAAAGGTCATGGCATCCATGACCTTATGATAGCACGATGGGGCGGGCGGACGAGGGTCCTAAGACCCAGCCGGCCCGGGCCCCGGGGGAGCCTTGCGCGAGGCGATCAACGCCCGCACACGGACCACGAAGTCAGGGCTTTCGTTGAGCAGGACGCGAAAGGCGTCCTGGGGGATGTTCAGCACGAAGGTGCCGTCCTCGAGAGCCTTGATCAACGCTCCGGCGGTGCCGTTTTCGATGATCGAGGTCTCGCCGAACACGTCGCCTGAAACCAGCTCCGCGACCAAAGCCAGCGGCTGCGACGCGGGCTTTATGAAGACCCCGGCCCGGCCCACGGCCATCACATGCAGGCCGTCTACGGTGGCCCCCTTGAACATGATGGTCTGCCCGTTCTTGTAGGAGCTGAGCGTCGAGCCCACGGCGATGCCGGTCAGATGCTCGTCGGAGACCTCCGCGAACAGCGCGACCCGCTCGCGAAGGAAAGTGAACGCGTCCATATGCCCCTACTTTAACAAAAGAGACTTGCCCCTTTGTTAGACTTAAGGGGTGACCGATCCCGGGCGTTTATTCATGTTCGGCGTCTACGGCCTCAAGCCGTCGCGCCGCACGGTCTCCCTGTTCAAGTCAACGGGCGCCACCGGCGTCCTGCTGCTCGCGCGCAACATCGAGACCCCCGCGCAGACGAAGGCCTACGTCGCCGAGCTCGAGCAGCGCCTTGGCCGCCCCCTCCTCGTCGCGATCGACCACGAGGGCGGCTGGGTGCTGCGATTTAAAGCCGGCATCACGCCTTTTCCCGGGAATACGGCGCTCGGGCGCGCGCGCGACCCCAAGCTCGCCTACGCCGTCGGCCGCCAGATGGCGCGCGAGCTGGCGCCCCTCGGCATCCGCATGAACCTGGCCCCCGTCCTGGACGTGGCGACGAAGGACTACAACCCCGGCATAGGGATCAGGTCCTTCGGATCCGACCCGAGGCTCGCTTCCCGTCTCGGAGCCGCGTTCATCAAGGGGATGCAGGACAACGGCGTCTCCGCCTGCGCGAAGCACTTTCCGGGCAAGGGCGCCGCGACCGTAGACGCGCACGTCGACCTGCCGACGATCAAGCTTCCCCGCGCGGCTTTCACGCGCACGCACCTAGCACCCTTCCGCGCCGCCTGCGCGGCCGGCGTCGACGCGGTGATGACCTCCCACGTCCGCTTCCCCGCCTTCGACAAGGAGGTGGCGACCTTCTCGGCCAAGATCGTCCGCGACGTCCTGCGCGGCGATCTCGGCTACGACGGCCTCGTCGTCAGCGACGACCTGTGCATGGGTGCGATCACCAAGCGCTGGCCGGTCGCCGAGGCCACTCTCAAGTGCCTCGACGCGGGCCACGACGTGCTGATGATCGCCCACGACCTCCAGGGCATGTCCGACGCCGTCGAGCTGCTGCGCGAGGCCGGAGCCCCCGCCGAGCAATTGGCCTCCGCCGACGCGCGCATCACCCGCCTCCTGCACCGGCGCAAGGCGCCCGCCGCCAAGCTCTCCGAGGGCGCGACGCTGTCCGCGAAGATCGCGAGCAAGGCCGTGCTCGTCGCCAGGCGCGGCAAGCTCGCGCTGCCCGCCCCCGTGGACAAGGGCACCCTCGTCGTGATGCCCGATTTCCGGGAAGTGCGCGACCGCTTCACCTTCGAGGGCGGGCCCGGCGGGCCGGAAGCCCTGGCGAAGCTCCTGGCTCCAGGGTGCGCGTTCGCCCGCGCGCCGATTACGACGACGGACCTCGGCCGTTTTCCCGAGCTCGCGCGGCGGGCGCAACGCGTGATCTTCGTTTGTTTCGAGGCCCGGCGGTTCCCGGGCCAGGCCGCCGCGATGAGCCTGCTCGCCGGGACGGCCGCGGCCAAAACCGCCGCCGTCCTGATCCGCTCTTCCTGGGACCTCGACCTTTGCCCCAAGACGATGACCGTCGTGGACGCCGCCGGCTACCGCCTCGCCAGCCTCGAAGCGGCGCTGTCCCGCGTATTAGCCCGGAGAAAATCATGATCGCCCTCTTGTTCGCCGCCCTGCTGCTGCCGTCCACACCTTCCGCGCGCGCAAGCGAGCCGGTCGCCGCGCCGAGCGTGGCCCTGCTGAGGGACCGATTCATCGAAGCCACCGGGGCGGCGGACCGGACCAAGATCCTCAACCAGCTCGCCCAGACGGTGCCCGTGTCGGGGCAGGACGTCGCCAACCTGTTCGATCTCTTCTCGCGCTTCTCCGACGACTTCACCCGGAAGTCGGTGATGTCGTCGCTGTCCCGCCTCCAGCCGGGGAACCCGCAGCTCGAGCCGCTGTTCATGACCTACCTCCGCCAGCCGGAGCCCGAGGCCCAGCTGTTCGGCATCAACGGCGCCTTCCGGTTGCGCGCGCGCGCCGCCTTGCCGATGATCCGCGCCATCGCCGAAAGGAGGTTCGCGGCGACCGCCGTCACCGAGACGACGATGATGACGGAGCGCAACGCCTGGTGGACCCAATACGAGGCGCTGTCGGTCCTCGCCCAATGGGAGCCGGAAAAATCCCAGCCCTTGCTCGAGCGAAAGGGTCAGGAAAGCGCGAAGGTCGGAGCCCTGCTCGGCCGCTATTACTGGAAGCAGACCTTGCCCAAGCTGAGAGCGTGGAGCTCCTCGGGAGAACTGCTGGCGTCGGAGCGCGCCGCGCTCGCGGTCGCGGCCCCGATCGAGCTGGCGGACGCGCGCGCGACCCGCGCCCCCATGCTCGCCTTGCTGCGCGACCCCAAGATCGACGGCGAGATCCGCCATCAGCTGGCCCTCAAGATCGGGACCTCCTCCAACGACGAGGAGGCCGCCGCGCTCGTGCTCGAGCACGACGCCGCCGCGAACGACAACGAGCGCCTCTACTGGGCCAGCGCCGCCTTCAGCTCCCGCAGCCCCAAGATCATCCCCCTGCTCGTCCGCTACGCCCGCCAATCCGCAGACGAAACGATGCGCAAGGGCGCGACCGCGCAGCTCGTCGACATGGTCGGCGAGGCCGAAGCCGCCGCCCTCATCGACCCCGAAAAAATTAAGTAAAATAAGCGCTATGGAAGGCTTATTCTGGTGGGCCGTGGGCCTGTGCGTACTCCTGCTGGCCGCCCTCGCGCTCACGCTGCACCGCCTCTATTCCTTGGAGGCCGCCCAGCCGACGCGCGTTCCCGCGCCGGCGCTCGCCCCTGAAGGCTGGACCAAGCTCGACGAGCTGCTGAACATGCTGCTGGCGCTCCAGGAGCACGGGGTCTCCCACTCCGGGGCCATCTCCCGGGAGGAGTTCGGCCGGGCCGTTCTCGACTGCGCCTGCCAGCTCATGAAGTGCGACCGCGGTTCGGTCATGAACTGGGACGAGCGGGAAGGCTGCCTCAAGATCGTCGCCGCGCGCAGCCTGATCACCGAGAACGCGCAGAAGCTCTTCCTCAAGCCCGGGGAGGGCGTCGCGGGCAAGGCCTACGCCTCCGGCCAGCCCATCTTCGTGGCCGACCCGGCCAAGGACCCCCGGTACCTGGAGCCCTCGACGGGCGACGTCGAGCCCTTCGTCTCCATCCCCCTCCTGGTCAAGGGCAAGCCCATCGGCGTGCTCAATCTCCACGCGAAGGAAGGCGCCGAGCCGTTCAGCGACTACAACGTGAAGTTCCTCAGCATCTTGGCCGGCGAGGCCGCCGTCATGCTCCACAACATGGACATGTTCGACAACCTCCAGATCTTCTATTTGGAGATGGTGCAGACGCTGGCCCGAGCCGTCGACTCCAAGGACGCCTACACCCACGAGCACTCCGACCGCGCCCGCGTGAAAGCCCGCCGCGTCGCCCAGGAGATGGGCCTGCCCGACCCGATGGTCCGCCACGTCGAGTACGCGGCCCTCCTGCACGACATCGGCAAGATCGGCATCGACGAAGCCATCCTCCTCAAGCCCGGCAAGCTCACGCCCGAGGAATACGAGGAGATGAAGAAGCATCCGATCATCGGCCACCAGATCCTCGCCCCCGTCAAATACCTCGGCCCCGTCGCCCAGATGGTCCTTTATCACCAGGAATGGTTCGACGGAAGAGGGTACCCCGAAGGGCTGAAGGGCGAACAAATCCCGCTCGGCGCGCGCATCGTCGCGTGCCTCGACGCGTGGGACGCCATGACCTCCGACAGGCCTTACCGCAAGGCTCTCGGCCGCGACATCGCTCTGGGCGAGCTCATGAAGGGAGCCGGCACTCAATTCGACCCGAAGGTGGTGGAGACCTTCATGCGACTGGAAAAGTCGGAATGGTCTCGAGAGCCGGTTAAGCACTGATGCTTTTTGTTGTTCCGACGCCGTTGGGAAATCTGGAGGACACGACGGCCCGGTCTCTGCGCGTCCTTAAGGAATCAAAAGTGATTTTTTGCGAAGATACGCGCAGGACGCGCAATTTAATGAGCCATTTCGGGATCAACGTTCCGCTCGAACGCTACGACGAGAATGATCCGCGAAGCGTCGACAAGATGATCGAACGGGTCGCGAGGGGCGAACAAGTTTCGCTGGTGTCCGACGGCGGCTTGCCCGGCGTCTCCGATCCGGGCCGAAAGGTCGTCGCCGCCGCTAGGCGAAAAAATCTTCCGGTGACGGCGTTGCCGGGCCCCTGCGCCGTCGCGACGGCCGTCGCCGGTTCGGGATTGCCGGGCGATTCTTTTATTTTCCTGGGATTTCTACCGCGCACTTCGTCCAAGCGCCGCAAGGCGCTTGAAGCTTCAATCCCGTTGAACCGCACGATCGTTCTTTACGAATCCCCATTTCGGGTCATCGAACTCCTCGAGGACATCATAATGTCCGTCGGAGCGAGCGCCCAGGTCGTCGCCGTTCGCGAATTGTCCAAGCTCCACGAGGAGTGGATCCGCGGAACAGCCGCGAGCGTCAAAGAGACCCTCGCCTCACGCCCCGAGATCCTCGGCGAGTTCGTCATCGTCCTCCACCCGGACCCCGAGCCCTCCCATGCCTGAAACACTCTCCCTATCCGCCGGAGCCCTCTCCCCCGACCAGGCCGCCCGCGCTGGAGCCGCCGGCAAAGGCACCAAGCTCGTCGCCTTCCCCACGGAGTCGTCCTACGCCGTCGGCTCGACCGGTTTAATCAAGGCCGCCACGCGCCGAGTCCTCCAGGTCAAGGAGCGCTCGACCCTTAAGCCCCTCGCGGTCATGGTGCACTCGACGCAGGCCGCCAAAGATTGGGTCGAGTGGACCCCGCTCGCCGAGAAGCTGGCCGCGAAGTTCTGGCCGGGCCCGCTGCTCCTGCTCCTCAAGCCCACCGCCCAGGGCCGCCTCCTGACCTTCCCCGAATACCCGACCGTCGCGATCCGCGTCCCCGCGCATCCCGCAGCGCGCGCGATGATCGCGGCCTCCGGCGTGCCCTGGGTGTACACCAGCGCCAACAAATCCGGCCAGCCCGCGAGGCTCGATGCCGCCGGCGTCGCGGCCGAGCTCGGCGCCCAGATCGACATGATCCTCGACGGCGGGGACGCCCCGGGCGGCGATCCCACGCTCGTCGACGCGACCGGCGACAAGCCGCGCGTGACCAAGGTCGGGCTGATCACCGCCGAAGCGATCCAGGGGGCCGCCGCCGCGTGACCCGAACCGTCCTCTTCGTCTGCACGGGCAACACCTGCCGCTCGCCGATGGCCGAGCTTTTGTTCATGAAGCTCGCTCGCGAGGCCGGCCTTGACTGGACCGCCTCTTCCGCCGGCACGCACGCCGCGCCCGGCATGCCGCTGACGCGCACCGCGAAGGCCGTCCTCACCCAGCGCGGCCTCGACGGCGAGGGGCACCGCGCGCGCGCCGTCAGCGCCGAGCAGCTCGATGGCGCGGACGCGGTCTTCGTGATGGAAGCCGCGCAGCGCGAGCGCCTCGTGTCCCGCTTTCCGCAAGCCGCCCCCAAGATCGCCCTGCTCGCCGATCCTTCCGACATCAAAGACCCGGTCGGCGGCGACGCCGCGAAGTATGCTGATTGCGCCGCGTCCATCGAAGCGGCGCTTCAGGCCATCATTCTCAGGGAGAAAGAAAAACATGCCCCGAACGTTCGCTGAACAAGATCCCGAAGTCCACGCCGCGATCGCGCGCGAAGCGCGCCGCCAGTCCGACAACCTCGAGCTCATCGCCTCCGAGAACCTCACCTCCGAGGCCGTCCTCGAGGCGCAAGGCTCCCTGCTCACGAACAAATACGCCGAGGGCTATCCGGGAAAGCGCTACTACGGCGGCTGCGAGTTCGTCGACCAGGTTGAGACGCTCGCCATCGAACGGGCGAAAAAATTGTTCGGCGCCGAGCACGCCAACGTCCAGCCCCACTCCGGCTCCCAGGCCAACATGGCGATGTATCTCTCGGTCCTCAAGCCCGGCGACGGCGTGATGGGGCTCAACCTCGCCCACGGCGGCCACCTCTCCCATGGCCACCCGATGAACTTCTCCGGCAAGTACTACAAGATCATCCCCATCGACGTCCGCAAGGACGATGAATTGATCGATTACGAAAAGGCGGAGAAGGACGCGCGCGAACAGAAGCCGCGCATCCTCTTCGTCGGCGCCTCCAATTACTCCCGCGTGATCGACTGGGGCCGGCTCAAGAAGACCGCCGACGAGGTCGGCGCGCTCTTCGCCGCCGACATCGCCCACTATGCAGGAATGATCGCCGCAGGCGTTTATCCCTCGCCGGTCGGGCTGGCGGACTTCACGACGACCACCACGCACAAAACCCTCCGGGGACCGCGAGGCGGGATGGTGCTGTGCAAGACCGTCCACGCCAAGGCCTTGGACTCGAGCGTGTTTCCCGGCGAGCAGGGCGGGCCCTTGATGCACGTCATAGCGGCCAAAGCGGTCTGCTTCGGCGAAGCGCTCAAACCCGAATTCAAGGCGTACCAGCTGAAGACGCTCGCCAATTCTCGCCGCCTGGCCAAGGCGCTTCAGGACCGCGGGTTCCGCATCGTCGCGGGCGGCACCGACTGCCACCTGTTCTCCGTCGACCTGCGCCCGAAGAACGCCACCGGGAAGGAAGCCGAGGAGGCGCTCGACAAGGCCGGCATCACGGTCAACAAGAACGCCATCCCCTACGACCCGCAGAAGCCGTTCATCGCCTCGGGCGTACGCATCGGCACGCCCGCGATCACGACGCGCGGCATGGGCGAAAAGGAAATGGACGAGGTCGCCTCGCTCATCGACGAAGCCCTCAAGGTTCGAACGGACGATGCGGGCCTGGCGAGGATAAAAGGAGCTGTTTCCGCACTCTGCCGCCGCTTCCCGATATATCCTTCCATCATGGAGAAGCTGCTCACCCCCAAATGATCGCGCAGCTTCTCATCGCAGACGATAACCTGGACATCACCGGGCTCCTGGACGACTACCTGTCGGCCAAGGGAAACCGGGTGATCGTCGTCAACGACGGCTATCAGCTCGCGCAAAAGGCAGCTGAGCACCGCCCGCACCTGATACTCACCGACATCCAGATGCCCGGCGCCTACGGCTCTTCCGCGTACCTGGTTTTGCAGAAAGATCCCGCCACGCGGAATATCCCGGTGATCTTCATGTCGGCCCACCCTTACGAGAAGCTCAAGAAGCTTCTCCCGAACGACCCGAAGACCCGCTTCGTCCAGAAGCCGGTCAATCTGGAAACCCTTTACGACCTGATCAAAGAGCTCCTGCCCCTGGGAGGGTATTGCCCGTGAAGAAGACCAAGCCTTACGCGAAAGTCGGCGTCATCGGGGGCAGCGGCCTATATTCCTCCGACGCCATTAAGAATTCCGCCGAGATCACCCTCAAAACACCTTTCGGCCGCCACTCAGGCCCGATAGTCTTAGGCGATCTCGATGGAGTGCCGTGCGCCTTCCTTCCGCGCCACGGCAAAGGCCACGTCGTCACGCCGACCGAGATCAACCAGCGCGCCAACATGTGGGCGCTGAAGTCCCTCGGGGTCGAGCGCGTCCTCGCCTTTTCCGCCGTCGGCTCGCTGAAGGAAGAGCTCCCTCCGAGAACTTTCGTGTTCCCCGACCAGCTCGTCGACCGGACGAAGGACCGCGTGCAGACCTTCTTCGGCAACGGCCTGGTCGCGCACATCGCGCTGAACCCGCCTTTCGCGCCCGCGCAGAACAAGATCGTATTCGACTGCGCCAAGGAGCTGGGCATCAAGTCCGTCTTCGGCGGCACGTATTGCTGCATGGAAGGCCCCGCGTTCTCGACCAAGGCCGAAAGCGAGATGCACCGCTCCTTCGGCTGGTCCCTGATCGGCATGACCGCCGCCACCGAGGCCAAGCTCGCCCGCGAGGCCGAGCTCGTTTATTCTCAGGTCGCGATGGTCACCGACTACGACTGCTGGAAGGAGGGCGAGGAGGTCCACACCGAGATGGTCGTGGCCAACCTCCACGCCAACTCCGCCAACGCCCAGAAGCTCATGCGCCTCGCGGTGCCGCGCATCGCCAAGGCGCCTCTCGAGCCCGCGTTTTCCGAGGCGCTCAAAGGCGCCCTGTTCACCGCCCCCGCGGCGCGAAATAAGGCGACGCTCAAGAAGCTCGATCTGCTCGTGAGGAAATACCTCTAATGGCCAAAAATCCGAAGCGCTCGATCGACCGGCTGATTGAAACCGCCGTGCAGGCCCAGAAGCGCGCCTACTGCCCCTACTCGCGCTATCCCGTCGGCGCGGCCGTGCTCACCGCCAGCGGACGCGTGTTCCCGGGCTGCAACGTGGAGAACGCGAGCTACGGCCTGGCGATGTGCGCCGAGCGCGCCGCGATCTACCACGCGGTCGCCAGCGGCTTCGACGCGATCGAGGCCGTCGCCGTCGTCGGCGCCGCGGCCAAGCCCTGCGGCGCCTGCCGCCAGGTCATGCACGAGTTCAGCGACAAGGACACCGACATCTACCTCGTGGACCTCAACCCGGCCACGGGCCGCCGCAGCGTCGTCAAGACGACGGTCTACAAGCTCCTGCCGCTGGCCTTCGACCCGCTCGCCTCGGGCCTGCTGCCCAAGAATCCTCGCAATCTGCTGCGGCGCAAGACAGTGAAGACCAAGAAGAGGAAATAACCATGGACGCTTCCCCCATTAAAGCCGTCGCTGATTGGATGAAAACCGCCGACCTCGCCGAGGTCGTCTACCGCAAGAACGGGACCGGCTTCTCGCTGACCGCCCTCGGAGCCCATGACCCCGCCCAGCTCGCCGCGCCCGCGATGCCCTCCGGCCGCTTCTTCCCCGTCGCCAGCGACGGCGTCGGCGTATTCCAGTGGAACGAGCCCGGCAAGGCTCGCAAGACCGACGAAGGCGTCGAGCTCGCCGCCGGCGACGTCATCGGCGTGATCGTGTCCGGCTCGGGCGCGTCGAAGCCGGTCGTCGCCGCGCAGGGCGGACGCGTGGCCAAGCTCTTCATCGACGCCGGCCAGGCCGTCGAGTACGGCCAGCCCCTCCTCTTGCTCGAGTCCCGCTAAATGTCCAACGCCGCGATCTTATGCACCGCGTGCGGGGCCGCTTCGGCGACTCCGCTCTCGCAGTGCGCCAAGTGCGGCGGCAAGAACGCCCGCGTCTGCGGGGGCTGCGGCTTTCAGAACTCGCTCTCCAAAAATTACTGTGATAAATGCGGCAACCCGATCTCCGAGCTCGGCGCCGTCGTGGCGCCGCCGCCGCCGACGGCCATCCCCGGCGAGCCCAAGGCCGACATCCCGGCCACGGTCGTCAAGCATCTCGCCAAAGGACCCGACGGTAAGAAGGCGCCGCCGCCCGCAGCGCTTCCTCCCGCCAAGCTGAAGGCCGCCGAGCCGGGAGCCGCTCAGGGCTCGCCGCTTCCCGCCGCGGGGCGGCAGTCGCCGAACCCCTTCTCCTCGCCGGCCGTGCCGGACGACCCCTGGTCCGCCGTCGCCCCGACGCCGCCCGCGGCGGTCGCGAAGCCTTCTCGCTGGGCCCGTCCGCTGAGACAGGCGCTGACCGCGGCGTTCGCCACCGCCGCCGTTATCGCCTCCCTGGTCACGGTTTGGTACTGGAGCGAGCACACCAAGCCCGAGAACGCGTCCCATCGCGCCGCGGTCATCTACCTTGAGGCTCTGCGCACTCGCGACTACGCCGGCGCGTACGGCCAGTTCTCCGAAGCCTCCCGAAAATACTGCACGGTCGAGGAGTTCGTCGCCACCCGAGACACCTCCACCTGGACCTGGTCCGGCCTGCGCATCGAGCACATGGAGCCGGGCGCCGTTCTTTTCGCTTACGAGCTCTCGATCGAGGGCGCCGCGCCGCGCACCGACCGCGTGCTGTTCGTCGAGGAGAACAAGAAGTGGGTCCGTCCCTACAGCTGGGCGCTTATGAAGAAGGTCGAGGAGGCCTTCGACAAGAACAACGCGGACATGGGCCTCGTGCTCGCCCAGGCCGCGGCCACGGTCAACCCGCGCGACCCGATGGCCCGCGGCTATCTCTGCGAGGCCGCCTACTACCGGAAGTCTCCGACGGACACCGAACGCCAATGCCTGACCGCCATCGAGCTGTCGCGCGTGTACCCGTCGAATCTGTCCCTCAAGAGCCTCTACCATCTCCACGCGATTCTCGCCGACACCTACAAGAACGCCCTGCAAAAACCGGATATGGCGCTCGATCAGTTCGCGCAGATGCTGGCCTTCCCGAACATCTCTCCCGCCGATCAATGCGAGATCCTGCTCGCCCGCTCCGAAGCCTATATCGCGCTCAGCCGTCCCGGCGAGGCGCTGGCCGACGCGGACCGCGCCGGCCAGCTGTGCGTCCGCCCGCAGGACCTCGCCTACATCGAGGAACTCCGCAAAAAGCTCAACGCTCCGGCCCAATGAGGAACAACCCGTGTTCAAGAAAATACTGATCGCCAACCGCTCCGAGATCGCCGTGCGTGTAATCCGCGCCGCGCGCGAGCTCGGCATCAAGACCGTCGCCGTCTACTCCGACGCCGATCGGGAGTCGCGCCACGTCGCCATGGCCGACGAGGCCGTCTGCATCGGCCCCGGCCCCTCCAAGCTCTCCTATCTCGACCAGGAGGCCGTGCTGTCCGCCGCGAAAAATACCGGAGCCGACGCCATACACCCGGGCTACGGCTTTCTGTCCGAGAACGCCGATTTCTCCGAGCTCTGCGCCAAGCGCGGAATCGTCTTCATCGGCCCGCCCCCCGCCGCGAGCCGCAAGCTCGGCTTCAAGAGCGCGGGCAAGGCCGTGGCCCTCGCGGCCAAGGTCCCCGTCGTCCCCGGCACCAAGGGCGACATCACGACCGACGTCTCCAAGGAGGTGGCCGAGATCGGCTACCCCGTCCTGATCAAGGCGTCCGCCGGCGGCGGCGGCAAGGGGATGCGCATCGTGCGCACGCCCGCGGAGCTCAAGCCCCAGCTTGAGGCGGCCGCGACCGAGGCCAAGGCCGCCTTCGGGGACGGCTCGGTCTTCATCGAGAAACTCCTGGAACGCCCCCGCCACGTCGAGATCCAGATCATCGCCGACAAATTCGGGAACGTGGTGGCCTTCCCCGAGCGCGACTGCACCGTCCAGCGCCGCCACCAGAAGCTCGTGGAGGAATCCCCGTCTCCCGCCCTGACGCCGGCGATCCGCAAGGACATGCAGGAAGCCGCCATGCGCCTGGCCAAGGCCGCGGACTACTCGAGCGTCGGCACCGTGGAGTTCCTGTTCCAGGACGGCAAGTTCTACTTCATCGAGGTCAACGCGCGCCTGCAGGTCGAGCACCCGGTCACCGAGCTCGTCGCGGGCGTCGACCTCATGGAGCTCATGATCCGCGTCGCCGCCGGCGAGAAGCTGCCTTTCGGCCAGGAGCGCGCCAGCGAGATCCGCTGCCACGCCATCGAGCACCGGATCAACGCCGAGGACCCCGACAACAACTTCATGCCCTGCCCCGGCCGCATCGAGTCGATCGAGCTTCCCGGCGGCGCGGGCGTCCGCGTCGACACCCACGTCTACGCGGGCTACACGATCCCGAGCTACTACGACAGCATGATCGCCAAGGTCATCATCTCCGCCGAGGACCGCCCGAAGGCCCTGCGGCGCTCCCCGCGCGCGCTGGGCGAGCTGAAGATCGTCGGCGTCAAGACGACCGCCGGCATGCACGCCAAGGTCGTCGCCCACCCCGTCTTCATGGCGGGCGACTTCGACACGCATTTCATCGAGAAGACCGGACTGCTCGACAAGAAGGAGCCCGCTCATGTCTGATTTCAAGAAGACGATCCAGGCGCAGCTCAAGGACTCGGCCAAGGTCCTGAACGCCGTCGCCAAGCTCTCGCCCGTCATCGACGCGGCCGCGCAGGACCTCCTTCGGTCCTATCGCAACGGCGGCAAGCTCCTGTCCTTCGGCAACGGCGGCTCCTCGTGCGACGCGATCAACTTCGCCGACGAGCTGACCGGCCGCTACCGCCGCAACCGCCCCGGCCTTCCCGCGATCGCGCTCTCGGCCAACCAGAGCGACCTGACCTCGATCGCCAACGACTTCGGCTTCGAGTTCGTCTTCGAGCGCCCGCTGCGCGCGCTGGGCCGCCCCGGCGACGTCGCGGTCGCGATCTCGACCTCCGGCAACTCCAAGAACGTGCTGAAGGCCGCCGCCGCCGCGCGCGAGCTCGGCATGACGGTCATCGGGCTCACGGGCCGCTCCGGCGGCAAGCTCAAGGCTCTCTGCGACCACTGCGTGCGCGTGCCCTCCGACTCGACCGCGCGCATCCAGGAGGCGCACATCACGGTCATCCAAATCTGGTGCGGCATTCTGGAGGACGAGCTGTTCCCCAACGCGCCCCTGGCCCACGGCTGATGCCCTCCACGGCCAAGATACTCACGCTCAAGAAGCTCGCGACCATGCGCGAGCTGTGGCGCTGGGAAGGCCGCGCCGTCGTTTTCACCAACGGCGTCTTCGACCTTCTGCACGCCGGCCACGTCAAGGTGCTCGAAAAGGCGAAGGCGCAAGGCGACCTGCTCATCGTCGGAATCAACTCCGACCGTTCCGCGCGCGCCCTCGACAAAGCGCCCGGACGGCCCGTGAATAAATGGCGCGACCGGGCCGAGGTGATCGCCGCGCTCGGCTGCGTCGACGCCGTGGTTAAATTCGACGAGGTCACGCCCGAGAAGCTCATGGCGCGCCTCAAGCCCGACGTCCAGGTCAAAGGCGGCGACTACAAGCCCTCCGACCTGCCCGAGGCGAAGCACGCCGGCCGCGTCGTGATCGTGTCCCTCAAAAAAGGCTACTCGACGACGGGGCTCATCAAGCGCCTTCAGGGAAAACGCTGATGCGGGCGGCGTTCGCGCTGTCAGCGGCGCTCCTCGCCGCGTGCGCCGGCCGGGGAGCCGCGCCTTCGGCGACCGCGAAGCCCGGAAGCTCGATCGTCAAAGGCCGCTTCGTCGCCTACGCCCTCACACCGGACTTTACCGTCCGCATTCTTGACTGCAAGTCGGCGCGCGGCTCCGAGCGCGTCCGCAAGGACGGATCCTTCGAGCTCGTCGCCGAAGGCTGCGCGCCCGGCGCGCATCGGCTCGTCTTTGGACGCGACGGCACGGGGCTATTGAAGTTCAAGATCACCGGCCCGGTCACCGACGTCGGCACAATCGAAGGCGATCGCTAGTCCGACAAGACGATCTTCAACGCCTCGCCCACCGAAGTCTCTCCCGCGGCCGCCAGCGCGAGCGCGGAAACACGCAAGCTCGACATTCCCTCGCTGATCGCGAGCTCGGTCAACCGGTCCGCGTCGTTGGACGACAGTATTAACTGACGCATCGCGGCGCTGCGGATCGGCATGACCTCGAAAATCGGCCGGCGCCCCGAGTATCCGGTCCCGCCGCAAGCGTCGCAGCCGACCGGCCGCATCGGCTCGCCCAAGGGCGCCTGCTCCGCCGCGCTCAGCAGGCGCCGCTCCGCCTCTGAAAGCGGCGCCGGGACCTTGCAGGACGGACACAGCAGTCTGATCAGCCGCTGGGCGACCGCCATTTTGAGGCTCGCGGCCGCCATGAACGGCTTGATCCCCATCTGGGTCAGGCGCGTGATGCTCGCGGGCGCGCTGTTGGTGTGCATCGTGGACAGGACGAGATGTCCGGTGATCGACGCCCTCATGGCGATCTCCGCGGTCTCCAAATCTCGGATCTCGCCGACGAGCATGATGTCGGGATCCTGACGAAGAAGGGAACGGAGAACCGCGTCGAAGGTCAGGCCGATCGCCGGCTTTACGTGGACCTGGGTAATGCCCGGGAGCCGGTACTCGACCGGGTCCTCCACGGTCATGATGTTGACGTCAGGCTTGTTCAGCATTCCGAGCATCGTGTACAGGGTGGTCGTCTTGCCGCTGCCCGTCGGCCCGGTGACCAGGATCAGCCCGTTGGGCGATTGAACGGCCTTCTCGAAACACTCCAGATCGCGCGCGCTGAAGCCGAGCTCCGCGGTCGAAGACCTGATCTGGGACGCCCCGAGAACGCGCAGCACGATTTTCTCGCCGTGAAGGCCCGGCAGGATGCTGACCCGGAACTCGACCTGCCTCCCCCCGATCTCGGCCCGGAATTGGCCGTCCTGAGGCCTGCGCCGCTCGGTGAGCACGAGGCTCGAGAGGACCTTGATGCGCGCGCTGAGGCGGGGGCTCAGCGCGGACGGAAGCGTGCACAGGGAATTCAGCGCCCCGTTGAGGCGCACGCGAACGGTGATTTGCGTCTCCTGCGGCTCGATGTGGATGTCGCTGGCGCCCATCTCGACGGCGTTCCTCAGCATGCGATCGACGCACTCGATCAGCGACGAGTCCTGCGGGAACGGCTCCAGGCCGGCTTCGCGCTCCGCCTCAGGCGGGCTGCCGCCGGGCCTCGGATCCAGAACGATGTGGTGCTGGATTTCAGGAAGGCCCGGGACCCCTCCCAGCGCGCGGCGAATCGCCCCCAGGAGACGCATGTTCGACACGGGCTTTTCCAGGAAGTCGGAGATGTGCAGCGGCAGCCCCCTCAACCCTCCCCGGTTGGCCTTTCCCGTAAACAGGATGATCGGAATGCCGCGAAGGTCGAAATCGGCGCGCAGCTCCTGGGCCAGCTCGTAGCCGTTCATCAAGGGCATGTCGAAGTCGAGCAGCGCCAGGTCGGGCCCGTCGGCGACGGCACGGCGCAGGCCCTCGACGCCGTCGGCCGCCTCGAGGACTTCGTAGCCGTTATGCTCCAGGAGACAGCGCACGACCTCGCGGTAGTCCGGGCAATCGTCGACCACCAGGATTTTCGGGGCTTTTCGGGGCCCGGACGCGAGAAGCTCGTCCAAATCCGCGAGAATCCGCTCGGCGTCGATATTAAGGGCGTCGGGAGTTTGGGCTGAAAGGGGCATAGGCCGTATCCAGGAGCGCAGTATAGCCATCGGCGACGCCGTCGCCCATGGACGGGCGGTCACGATCGATGGAAGATATCGTGACGGCGCGCCGGCCCCTGCGGACCTTTACTCCTGGTCTGAGCCCGCGCCTTTCTCCGCGATCATCGCCTTCGCGCCCTCGATAGCCTTGTTCACGTCCTCGGCCATGTGCTTCGGGTGGGCCGCCTTGAAGGCCTCAAGGCCTTTAAGGCCTTCGTCGGGCTTGCCCTTGGAAATCAGCTCGATCGAAGCCGCGAGCTCGTCGTTGAGGGCCCGAGTCTTGCGCGCCCGCGCCTCCTTGACGTCGCCCTTGAGGCCGGGCTCGTTCGGATCGGCGATGTTTTTCTTGTCCTGCTCCTCGCCGCGCACCGCGGCCACGCCCGTGGCGCTGCGGGCCTTCTTCTGCTGGCCGCCGACGGCGGACTGGGCGAGGGCGCTCTTCAAGTTCTTGAAGAAAACCGACCAGCTGGCCTTCTCGGGGACGGTGGATTTTTCCTCGGCGCGGACGGGCAGCGCGAGAGCGGCGGCGACGAGCGCGAGCAGAATCAATCTCATGATGCATTCCTCCTGACGGATATCAGCTTCCCTTGATGAGGCTGTCGACGGCCGGCTTGAAGCTTGGGGCCAGAGACACGGCCTTCCCGCCCATCTCACGGGCCTTCTCGATCTTTTTCAGGCGCAGCGAAGTCTTGACGAGGTTCAGCCAGATCATCGCGTCGTCCGGCTCGATCTCTGCGGCCTGCGTGAAGCGCTTCTCGGCCTCCAAGTTGTCGCCCTCAAGGAAAGCCACGCTGCCGAGGTTGTTGAGCGCCGAGGCGTTGGACGGCTCCAGCGCGAGCACCTTATTGAACTCCGTGACCGCCGCTTCGCGATTGCCGAACTGGTATTCGATGATGCCGAGCTGCAGCTGGGCCTCCGCGTCCTTGCCGTTCTTTTTGATGTCCGCCTCGTGCAGCTTCTTGAGGAACTCGTAGCGGTCGCGCGCGAGTACGTTGATCTGGTCGTCGTAGCGGCGCTCGAGCGCCGAGGCGTCCGGGAACTTCGGGCTGAATTCGGTCGACGGCATCGTCACGGGCTCGTAGGTGCTCCAGGCCTTATGCAGCGCGTACACCTTCACGCGGCCCTTTTCGGCTTCGGCCTTGTAAGCGTACGCGGCCTTCGAGACCGCGTCGATGAACGGCTTGCCGACGAACGTGACCTCGACGGGAACCCACATCGTGCCCTCGTGCTCGACGAGCAGTTCGGCGGACATCCCCGCTTCGGCCGCGTCCTCGGCCTCGGTGTCGAACATCATCGTCATATGGCCGGGATAGTCGAGGATCGCGACGCGGACCTCGCTGTCCTCGAGCATCGCCGCGTACAGCGAGGTCAGGTCGGAGCACTGGCCGGCCTTGCTGCGCAGGGTCTCGCGCGGGAACTGCGTGTAGTCCACCGGGAAGTTCGGGTCGTCATGGGCGGCCGCGAACGGGTTGGCCGGGTTGGCGACGAATTTGAGCCCGTACTCGGAGAGCGCGTTCCAGATGCGCATCGCCTTGACCGTCGGCCCGTTGAGCGCGGACGCCTTGCGGTTCTTAAACTCGAGGGACGAGACGCCCTTCGAGAAATCCTTCACCGGCGGGTCCTTGCGTGTGACGAAGTTCGCGATGCGCTGCGGATCCTGCCAGGTGATCGCGTTGCGCGAGTACAGGCGCAGGGGCTTGGTGATCGAGACCGTCTGCTGCTTACCGCTCTCGAAGTAGGTCAGCGTGAACTCCGCCTGAATGGGCGTATCCTCGCTGACCTCGAGCACCTTGTTGTTGAGCGTCGCGATGAGCGGAATTTCGACGGTCTGCTTCGGCTCGAGCTTCTTGATCTCGGTGTCGAAGCCGAAGTCCATATAGTCCTTGAGCTTGAAGGTCAGCTTGACGTTTTGGAAGGGCACGTTGACGTTGTTCGTCAGGATGGCCGAGCCCATCGGATTGCGCAGGTACCACTTGTAGTTCGCCGCGAAGATGTCGCCGAGCGTGATCGTGGAGATTTCGACGGGCGAACGGTTGAAAGAGCCCGCGACGAACGCGTCGATCGGGCGGCCGGCCGGGCCGACGTCTCCGGTCTTGGATTTGGTTGCGACGCGATACCAATACTTCTCGTAAGGGGTGACATCCTCATCCGCGTAGGCTTCCTTCTTCGTCTCGCCCGCGGTCATCCACGGGCCGTGGACGCTCGTGGAACGCATGACGACGTATCCGCCCGTCCAGGGATCGGCGACCGGATCCCACGAAAGCGAAACGATGCCGTCCGCCGTCTTCGTCGACACGCCGGCCGGGGCGGTCAGCATCGGATGCAGGTCGTAGCTGACGAGGCGGTTCTTGCCCTTATCGGCGATGACCAGCTTGTCGCCCTGCACGGAGACGGCGATGGGCTCCAGGAGCTCGCGCTCCTGCTTGCCGCCCGCGAAGAAGTCCGCGAGCCACTTCCCGTCCTTGGTGTGGACGCTGACGCGGCGCAGCTGCCCGTCGAGCGTATACAGATAGTTCTGGCCGTCGAAGGCGAGCGAGACGGGAGACTTGAACTCTCCTGGTCCGTCGCCATCCTCTCCCCACGAGTTGATGTAGGCGCCGGAAGGCTCGCACTTGAAGACGCGCTTGAGGCCCTTGTCGACGAAATAGACGAAGCCGGACTTGTCCCAGGCGACCGCCACCGGCTCGAGCAGCATGTAGGAGCCGACCTTGGGGCCGAAGCCGAACAGGAACACGCCCTCGGGGCTGAACGCGTCGATGCGCTGGTTGCCGGTGTCGGCCACGTAGACCACGCCCTCGCCGTTGATCGCCACGCCGTTGGGGTTCTTCATGCGGCCTTCGCGCCGCTTGCTGTCGAAGAAGCCCTGGGCCTCGCCCACGTTGGACTTCCACTTTCCGTCGAGTTCGAACTGCTGGAGACGGTGGTTCGGGTTGTCCGTCACGTACAGACCGTCGACCTTCGACGATTTCGCCGCGGCCATGCCGCCGACGCCGCGCGTAACCTCGCCGCCTTTGCCCTTGGAGGCGCCGAAGCGCTTCTTTTCCTTGCCCTGGGAGTCGATGAGGACGAACTGCATCTCCTTGGGCAGCCAGGCGTACAGGTCGTCGCCGTAGGGCGCGAGGATCGAGGCCGCGTAGGGCCAGGCGCGCGAAGGCCCGGACACCGACATCTTGGTCTGCAGATTCATCGACAGCGGCTTGACCTTCAGCTTGTTGGTGAGCTCGACGCGGTGAATACGGTTGTTGCCGGTGTCGAGGACGATGAGGATGCCGTCGGGCGTGATCGCGATGCCCTCCGCCTTGCGCATCTGGCCGACGCCTGAGCCGAGCGACCCGAAGCGCCCCATGATGAAGCCGTCCCCGGACTGCTCGATGACCTTCCCGTTCTTGCCGTCCACGACGTAAAGGAAGCCGTATTGGTCCGCGGCGAAATCGTTGCCGAGGAGCGCGTACTCCTTGACGAATTTGGCGGACGCGTCGAACTTCTGCATGCGCTCGTTGTTGCGGTCGAGGACGAAGACGTTGTCGGAGGGGTCCACCGCGACGCGCGTGGGATTATTGAGCAGCCCCGGCTCCTTGCCGTATCGTCCGAACGAGAAGAGCAGAATGCCCTCGTTGGTGAACACCTGAATCCGGTTGTTGCCGGTGTCCGAGACGAAGATTCGCCCGTCGACGCCGACCGCGACCGATTCGGGATTTTTGAGCTTGCCCGGCTCGGACCCTTTTTCACCGAACGCGTAGACGAAGTTTCCGTCCCGGTCGAAGATTTCGACCCGGTGATTTCCCGTGTCGGCGACGTAGACCTTCCCGTTGGGCCCGACGGCGACGCCGCGCGGGCCGCTGAAGGCCCCCGCCTGGCTGCCGGAGCGGCCGACGGACTTGATGAGCTTGCCGGCCGAATCGTAGAGGAACAACATGTTCTTCTTCTCGTCCACGACGTAGAGCCGGTCGGTCGTCGCCGCGGCCGCGACGGGCTTAGCCATCTCGTCGCCCTTGATGGGCTCGAGGAAGCGGATCGTGTCGTAGGCGCGCGCGGGAACGGACAGCAGCAGCGCGAAAGCGAGAAGCTTCATGCGATTCATGCTTTTACGGCCTCCTTAATAAGCTTGTTGACGAGCGCGGGGTTCGCCTTGCCCTTGGAGAGCTTCATGACGCCGCCCACGATCGAACCGATGGCGGCGTCCTTGCCCCCTCTCAAATCGGCCGCGGCCTTGGGATTGGCCGCGAGCGCCTGCCGCACCCACTCCATGACCTGCTTGTCGTCGGACACCTGCGACAGGCCGAGCTCGTCGACGAGCGCCTTCGGATCCTTCCCGGATTTCCACATCCTGGCGAAGACGTCCTTCGCGCCTTTCGAAGACAGGGTTCCGCTCGCGAGGAGCGCGGCCAGGCCGCCGAGGTGCGCGGCGGCGACCGGCGATTGGGCGACGGACTTGCCGTCGGCATTCAAACGCCCCATCAGCTCGGTGGTCAGTAAATTGGACACGGTTTTGGCGGACCCGGCGGGAGCGGCCGCGACTGCTTTCTCGAAGTAATCGGCGAGAAGACGGTCGCCGGTCAGCACCTCGGCGTCGTAGGAGGATAGCCCCAATTCCGCCATAAAGCGAGCCCTTTTTACGGCGGGCAGCTCGACGAGGCCGGCTCGGAGCTCGGCGACCCACTTGGGGTGGGCGACGAGAGGCACGAGATCGGGGTCGGGGAAATAGCGGTAGTCGTGCGCGTCTTCCTTGGAGCGCATGGAGCGCCCGGTCTGCGTGGCCGCGTCCCAGAGGCGGGTCTCCTGGACGATCCTGCCTCCGGACTCGACGACTTCCACCTGCCGTCGGAATTCGGCCTCGATCGCGTCCTTGACGTTCTTGAACGAGTTGAGATTTTTCGTTTCCGTGCGGGTGCCGAATTCCTTCTGGCCGGCCGGGCGCACGGAGACGTTCGCGTCGCAGCGCATCTCGCCCTTCTCCATGTCGCAGCGCGAGGCGCCGGTGAACTGGATGACCTCTTTGAGGGCGGTGAGGTAGGCGTAGGCCTCTTCGGAGGTGCGCATGTCGGGCTCGCTGACGATCTCGATCAAAGGCACGCCGGCCCGGTTAAGGTCCACGAGCGAGCCGTCGAGCTTGGCGCCGCCGCCGAGCTCGTGCACGAGCTTTCCGGCGTCCTCCTCCATATGGATGCGCGTGATGCCGATCGATTTCTCGCCGCCGTTGACTTTAATCAGCAGCTTCCCGTGCTGCGAAAAAGGCTGGTCGTACTGAGAGATCTGGTAGGCCTTCGGCAGGTCGGGGTAGAAGTAATTTTTTCGCGCGAAGATCGAGGTCTCCGCCAGCTTGCAATCGAGCGCCAGCGCGGCCTGAAAGGCGAGCTCGACGGCGCGGCGATTGAGGACGGGCAAGACTCCAGGCTGGGCCGTGCACAACGGGCAGACCCGGCTGTTCGGCGCCGAGCCGAAGCCGTCGGTGCCGCAGCCGCAGAAGAGCTTGGTCTTGGTGGCCAACTGGCAGTGGACTTCGAGCCCGATGACGAGTTCGTATTCTTTCAACCGATCCTCATTATTCCCTTATATTCGCGTCTTGGCCATGCCAATCTGGTCACGCCTTCCCCAAATAGCGGCTGATCAGGCGCAGATCCGAGGGATACGAAAGGCTTTTCGCCGTCGAGCTCCGCGGCACCCACTTCGTCTTCATGATCTCGATCTCGTCGGGCCGGCCGGTCTTCTCGAGCGGTTCCATCCGATACCAGCGGACCTTTTTGGCCACCGGCCGTCCGTTGCGGTTAAAGCGATAGCGAATCAGTGCCAACGGCCCCATGCTGCGGCACTTCCAGCCCGTCTCTTCCTCGACTTCACGAAGCGCCGCCTTGAGGGGCGTCTCGTTCTTTTCCAAATGTCCCTTCGGGAAGGTCCAGACGACCTTTCCCTGGAGATTGGTCACCTTCACGAGAAGAACCTTTCCGTTCTTCTCGACGATCCCGCCCGCGGCGTACTCTTTAGCTTCCTTCATCCTTTCAGAACGGCGAACGGGTGGGCCACCTCATAAGCTTTGGCGACCGACAGCATCCTTCGTTCTTGAAAGACGTCCGCGATCAATTGGAGACCGATGGGCATGCCATTTTTAGTCATTCCGCACGGAATCGACACGCTGGCATTGCCGGCCATGTTGGAGGGAATCGTAAACACGTCGGACAGGTACATCGCGATCGGATCGTTGGTCTTCTCGCCGAAGCGGAAGGGCGGCGTCGGGGTCGTGGGCGCCGCGATGAGGTCCACCTGCTTGAAGACCTCCCTGAAATCGTTCGCCATCAAGGTGCGCACGCGCTGGGCCTTCGAGTAGTAGGCGTCGTAGTAGCCGGAGGATAGGGCGTAGGTGCCGAGCATGATCCGGCGCTTGACCTCGGGGCCGAAGCCGGCGCCGCGCGTCATCTCGTAGACCTCGGCCAGGCTCGTCGCCGAGCGGTCCATGAAGCCGTAGCGGATGCCGTCGAAGCGCGCGAGGTTCGAGGAGGCCTCGGACGGGGCGATGATGTAATAGGCCGCGATCGCGTACTTCGTGTGCGGCAAGGAGACCTCCTTGATTTCCGCTCCCATCGACTTCAGCACGGCGACCGCGTCGCGCACCGACTTCTCGATTTCGGGGTCAAGGCCCTCGATGAAGTACTCCTTGGGCAATCCGATGCGCAGGCCCTGAAGATCTTTCGGCGCGGGCGCCGACGCGGCGGGCGCGGCGGGCGCGGACGTCGAATCCTTCGGGTCGTGGCCGCCGATGACCGACAGCGCGAGCTCCGCGTCCTCAACGGTGCGGGTGAACGGGCCGATCTGATCGAGCGAGGAGGCGAACGCGACCAGGCCGTAGCGCGACACGAGGCCGTAGGTCGGCTTGAGGCCCACGACGCCGCAGAACGCCGCGGGCTGGCGGATCGAGCCGCCGGTGTCGGAGCCGAGCGAGAAGGCGCACATCCGCGCCGCCGCCGCCGCCGCCGAGCCGCCCGAGGAGCCGCCGGGCACGCACGCCGGGTCCCACGGATTGGTCGTCTTCTGGAACGCCGAATTCTCCGTGGAAGAGCCCATCGCGAATTCGTCCAGGTTGGTCTTGCCGACGAAAACGGCGTCGGCGCGCGAAAGCCGTTCGGTGACCGTCGCGTCGTAGGCGGCGACATGACCTTTCAAGATTTTAGACGCGCAGGTCGTCTCCACGCCTTTGAGCTGTATGTTGTCCTTGAGCGCGACGGGGACGCCGGCCAGCGCCCCCAAGGCTTCCCCCTTCTTGCGTTTCTGGTCGACCGCCCGGGCCTGCTCGAGCGCACGGTCTTTCGTCACCGCGAGAAACGCCTTGACGGTGCCGTCGAGCTTCTCGATGCGGGCGAGGTGGGCCAGGGCGACGGCTTCGGCCGAAGCCTCTCCGTTTTTAACGGCGGTCGCGATTTGAGCGGCGGTTAATTCTGTTGGATCCATTTTCAAATCTATTTGTCGATGAACAAAGACTCTTCTTCGCCGTTGTGGCGCTCTTCGACCTGGCCTTTCCGCGGCCGGCGCGCGGGCTCCGCGCCCGGCTTCTCGGGCTTGGCCGGCAGATCGTCCAGATCGGCCTCGGGCGCCCTGATCCGTTTGGGCGCGACGTCTTTGCCGGCCTTTTCGATGCTCACGGCGGGGCCATCGTCGCCGAAGGACGGGGCGTCGCGGTCCTCGGAACGGGAGCGCCTGGTTTCCGCAGGGGCGGGAGCGCGGACTTCAGGCTCCGGTTCCGGCTCCGGGGCCGGAGCCGCGTCGGACTCGATGGCCGCGATCGCGGCCGTGATCTTGTCGCGGCGCTGCGGGTCGAGCTCGAGCGCCTTCCTCAAATCCGAAACGGCGCCGGCCTTGTCGCCGACCAAGGCGCGCGTCTGACCGCGGTTGGAGTAGGCGAGGCCTTTGCGCGGATTGAGCGCGATCACCTTGGTCAGGTCGGCGATCGCGCCGCGGTAGTCGCCGAGGAGAAAGCGCGTGTTGGAGCGCAGGTAATGCGCGTCCTCGTGCTCCTCGTTCGTCTCGAGGAAGGAGGAGAAGTCCGCGTCGGCGCCGCGATAGTCCTTCATCTCGCGCAGGGCCTTGCCGCGGTAGAAGCGCGCCCAGGCGAACTTCGGATTGATCTCGAGGAGCGAGCCGTAGTCCTCGGCGGCTCCGCGGTAATCGCGCAGCCGGTCCTTGACCGAGCCGCGCATGAGCAGGGCGGCCGCGGAGCCGGGATCGCGCTTGACGGCCATGTTGAGCGCGGTCAGAGCCTCCCGGTATTTCCCGAGCGCCGACAGGGTGCTGCCCTCGCCCAGGGGACCTTCGATCGACCGGGCGTCCTCCGCGGCCGACGCGCGGAAGTCGGCCAGGGCCCCGTCGTACTGCTTGAGCACGAACCTCGCCTTGCCGCGCGCGGCGTAAGAAGAGGAATCGTTCGGCTTGAGCTTCGCCGCGACCGCGGCGTCCTCGGCGGCGCCGGCTGCGTCGCCCAGCGTCCAGCGGCACGCGGCGCGAAAACCGGCGGCCGTCTTCCAGCCCGGGACGATGTCGAGCGCCTCGTCGAAGCGCGAGGCCGCCTCGGCGAGATCGAGCTTGTGGTAAAGACGGGTCGCCGAGGCCAGGGCCCTCTTGGACTTCGCGTCGGGGGCGGCCGCCGCGCGACCGACGGCGGCGAATGGGGCGCAGAGAAACAGCGCCAACAAAACCATTTTCATCACTCGATCACCTTCTTCACCTTGAAGTAGGGGCCGTCGCGTTCCGGCGCGTTCGCGAGAAGGGCTTCGGCGTCTTCGAACGGCATCGGCGCGTCATCACGCATCACGTTCACCGCGCCGAGCACCGAGGTCGTGGGCGCGACGCCTTCCGTGTTCGCCTTGGACAGCTCCGCCATCGAGTCGATTATCTTGGTCAGCTGTCCGCCGTAAAGCGCGATCTCCGCTTCCGACAAGCGCAAACGAGCAAGCTTCGCTATCTTCTTGACGTCGGCGTCGGACACGCTCATTTAGGCGGGCTCCAGGGGCGCGTAGCGAGTGAGCAGCTTGGCCACGCGTCCGTCGTCGAATCGCACGGTCACCTTCATGGTGTCGCCGGCGCCGGAGATCTCGGCGACGATGCCCCGGCCGAACTGCGGATGCTTCACGCGTTGGCCGTTCTTGAAGCCGGTCGCGCGGGCCGAGGTCGGGGCAGGCGCCCCCGCGGGGCGGACGAACGCCGGCGCCGCGCCGGGCGAGGACTCGCGAGCCGCCGAGCCGAACAATTTCGCCTCGATGATGAAGCGCGAGGGCAGGCTCGCGTAGACCTGGCCGAACAGGCGGCGGGTGGCGGCGTAGGTCAGGTACAGGCGCTCGCGGGCGCGGGTGATGCCGACGTAGCACAGGCGGCGCTCTTCTTCCAGATCTTCCGGGGTAGCGTTGCCGCCGCCGATCGGGAACAGGCCCTCCTCGAGCCCGGTCAGGAACACGACGGGGTACTCGAGGCCCTTGGCGAGGTGGATCGTCATGAGCGTGACGGCGGGAGTGTTCTCGTCGTAGTCGTCGAGGCCGGTCTGAAGCGCGACCTCCTCGAGATAGGTCGCGAGGCTGCTCACGCGGCCGTTCTGCTTCTCCTTGTCGTCGTACTCCTTCACGGCGTTGAGAAGCTCCTGCAGGTTGGCGAGGCGTCCCGCCGCCTCGGGGTCGGTGTCCATCTCGGACTCGATCCAGGCCCAGTAGCCCGTCTGCTCGAAGATGAGAGCCATGGCGCCCCCGGCGGGCAGGGACTCCGTCGTCTCACGCAGCTTGTCGAGCGTCTGCGTGAAGTCGCTGAAGGCGGCGTGCGCCTTCGAGCCGAGGCCGTCGATCTGGCCGTGCGCCCAAAACGCGTCCCAGAGCGAGAGGTTGTGAGCGGCGGCGTAGTTCTCGGCGAGCTCGAGGCTCTTGGCGCCCAGGCCGCGCGGCGGGCAGTTGACGACGCGGTCGAGCGACACCGAGTCGCGCTTGTTGACGACGATGCGCGCGTAGGCCATCGCGTCCTTGATCTCCTTGCGCTCGTAGAAGCGCATGGCGCCGACGATCTTGTAAGGGAGGCGCGCGCGGCGCATGGCCTCTTCGAACGAGCGCGATTGCGCGTTCGTGCGGTAGAACACGGCCGCCTCCTTCAGCGAGCGGCCGTTTTGCACCTCGTCCTGGATGCGGCGCACGACCCAGGTCGCCTCCTCGTACTCGTTGGGAAGCTCCTGCACGCGCACCTCGTCGCCGGGAGGGGCCTTCGTCCACAGCTTCTTCGACTTGCGCGTCTTATTGTGGTGAATGACCAAGGCCGCGGCGTCGAGGATGCGCGCCGTTGATCTGTAGTTCTGCTCCAAGGTCACGACCATCGTGTTGGGGAAATCGCGCTCGAACTCGAGGATGTTCCGGATGTTGGCGCCGCGCCAGGAATAAATGGATTGATCGTCGTCGCCGACCACGCACACATTTTTATGTTTGGCCGCCAAAGTCTTCGTCAGGATATACTGCGCGTGATTGGTGTCCTGATACTCATCCACCAAGAGATGCGTGAAGTGCTCCTGCCATTTCTCGCGAACCTTCGGATGGTCGCGCAGAAGCTGGCAGGTCTTCAATAACAGGTCGCCGAAGTCGAGCGCCCCGGCCTTGTTCAGCTTGTTCTCGTAGACCTTGTAGATCTTCGCCGCCGTTTGGCGGCTCTGGTCGATCGAGCTCATCGCGTGAATCTCGTACGAGCCCGCGTCGAGCAGATCGTCCTTGGCGCGCGAGATGATGCTGACGAACAGCCCCGCCTTCGACTTCTGATCGTCGAGGCCCAGCTCCTTCATCGCCTCTCCGACGAGCTTCTTCTGGTCGCTCTGGTCGTAGATCGTGAAGTGGCGAGGGAGCCCCAGCTCCGCGTGATGCATGCGCACGAGCTTCGCGCAGAAGGAGTGGAACGTGAAGGCCCACACGAGCGCGCCCTTGCCGGGCGCCAGCTCCTCGAGGCGCTTGCGCATCTCGCCGGCGGCCTTGTTCGTGAAGGTCACCGCGAGGATGCGGTCGGGCGGCACGCCCGTCTCGATCAGGCGCGCGATGCGGTAGGTGATGACGCGCGTCTTGCCCGTGCCCGCCCCGGCGAGCACCAGCAGGGCGCCGTCGAGATGCGTTGCCCCCGCGCGCTGCTCGGGGTTAAGCTTGTCGAGATCGACGCCCATAGTTCCGCTCACCGCGAGGCGACGGCCTCCTTCCTTGGAGCATAGAGCTGGTTGCAGTAGTCCTTGACCATGCGGTCGGCGCCGTACTCCAAGGCGACGGAACGAATGGACTCCTTCATGACCTTGACCCAGCCGCGCGGAATGCCGTGCTCGTCGCGGTCGTAGTACAGCGGCACGATCTTCTCCTCGAGCGTGCGGTAGATGTCCTCGGCGTCGGCCTTATCGGCCTCGGGACCGGCGCCGCGTCCGCCCGCCTGGCCGATCGGCCAGCCGTTGGCTCCGTTGAAGCCTTCCTCCCACCAGCCGTCGAGCACGGAGAAGTTGGGCACGCCGTTGGCTCCGGCCTTTTCGCCGGAGGTGCCGCAGGCCTCGAGGGGCGCCAACGGATTATTGAGCCACATGTCGACGCCCTGCACCAGGTAGCGCGCGACGTGCATGTCGTAATCCTCGATGAAAGCGATGCGGCCGCCGAACTCGGGGTTCTTGGCGAGCTGATAGACCTGCTGAATCAGGGCCTTGCCGCCGTCGTCGGCCGGGTGCGCCTTGCCCGCGAACACGAGCTGGACGGGGCGCCACGGATCGAACAGCATCTTCTTGAGGCGCGGCAGATCGCTCAGGATCAGGGTCGCGCGCTTGTAGCCGGCGAAGCGTCGCGCGAAGCCGATGACGAGCGCGGGATGGTCGAGCAGGGCGCCGCCGGCCAGGACCTGCGCCGGGTCGTGCTTCTCCTTCATCCAGCGGGCTCGCGCCCGCGCGCGGGCCAGCTGCAGCAGCGCGCTCTTGTTCTTGCTGTGCTGAAGCCACAGAACCTCGTCGGGGATCGAGGCGACCTTAGCCCAGACCTTCTCGTCGTCCTGGCGCTCGCGCCAGTCCGCGCCGAGGTAGCGGTCGTAGACCGACCCCAGCTCCTGGTTGACCCAGGTCGGCAGATGCACGCCGTTGGTGACGTGCGCGATCGGAATTTCATTCTCGGGCGTGGAGGGCCATAGCGACTTCCACATCTCGCGCGAGACCTGGCCGTGACGGCGGCTGACCGCGTTGCGCCGTCCCGCGATCTTCAGCGACAGCGCGGTCATGTTCCAGCCGACATGGCCGGGCACGCGCGCGAAATCCATGAAGCGCTCGCGGTCCACGCCGAGCTGCGGCCAGTAGCTCGAGAAATACTCCGCGATCATCTCCTCGGCGAACACGTCGTGGCCGGCCTCGACGGGGGTATGCGTCGTGAAGACCGCGTTCTCGCCGACCTGGCGCAGGGCCTCGTCGAGAGCGACGCCGCCGGCGACCTTCTCCCGGGCGAGCTCGAGGAACAAGAAGGAAGAATGGCCCTCGTTGGCGTGGAACACGGCCGGATGCACCCCGAGCGCTCGCAGGACGCGCACGCCGCCGATGCCGAGGATGATCTCCTGGCGCAGGCGCATCGTCCGGTCTCCGCCGTAGAGACGGCCCGAGATCTCGCGATCGAGCTGGGAGTTGCCGTCGACGTTCGTGTCCATCAGGAACAAGGGCACGCGTCCGACCTGCACCCGCCACACCGCGACCTTGATGGTGCCGCGGCCGAGCGGTATGTCGAGCAGCATGCGTCCGCCCGAAGGCCCAAAAACGGGCCGAACCGGGGAGACGCCCCAATTGACGGACTCGTACACGTTCTGCTGCCAGCCGTCGGCCGAGATCTTCTGCACGACGTAGCCTTCGGGGTACATGAAGCCGACGCCGACGAGCGGCACGCCGAGGTCGGAGGCGGACTTGCAGTGGTCGCCGGCCAGGATGCCGAGGCCGCCGGAGTAGATCTTAAGCGAGTTGTGGACGCCGAACTCGGCCGAGAAGTAGCCGATGCTCTTGCCCTTCATCTCGGGGTGGTTCTTCGCGAACCAGGTCTGGTCCGTGGTCATGTACCGGTCGAAGGCGCCGATGACCGCATCGACCCGGGACAGGAAGCCGGCGTCGGCCGCGAGCTGATTGAGGCGCTCGGGCGGGCAGCTGCGCATCAGGGAGACGGGATTATGGTGGGTCTCGGCCCACAAAGTGCGGTCCATTTCCTTGAACAGAGCGCGGGCCTCGGGATGCCAGCTCCACCAGAGGTTGTACGCCAAATCCTTGAGGCGGGCCAGGCGCGGCGGGAGCTGCCAGTCGTTGTAGGAGTCGGTGGTCACCATAGATAGCCATATTACCTTTTCTGGGGGAGGGACGGCCAAGGCCTTGACGCCGACGACGAGGACGTCTATCCTGTCGTCGTGAGCGTCCTCGCATTGCTCCTGTTGCTTGCCGCTCCCGCCTCCGCCCAGGAGGCGGAGGCCGGCCTGCGCGCTCAGCAGGCCCGTGAGCAGGCGGACGCCCTGCCCGTCGAGGCGCGCGTCGAGCTCAAAAAGATGTACCGGCGCTACAAGCAGCTCGTCGCGCGCAAGCTGGAGACCGGCTGGCGAACGGGCGTGCTCAGCGAGGCCGTCATCGAGGACGTCGACGAGCCCTTCCAGCCCGCGCGCCTCCTCGAGGGCATGATCGAGCTGCGCAAGCAGGAGGCCGCCAAGATTCAGGAGTCCCTGAAGGCCCTCCCCCCCGACGATCCCTACAACGACAAACGCCTGCGCGCCGCGCTCGAGGCCAAGCGCGACGAGCTGAAGGCCCTGGTCGCGCGGTCCAAGCGCGAGAAAGGCCTCTGCCGAGACTGGTCCGACCTGATCTGGTCGGAGTTCATGTCCATGGAGCTTGAGCATTGGGGCGTTCGCGACGAGCGCCGCGCCACGCGGCCCTACCACACCGCCGCGGTCGCTTGCTCTCCGGCGGATTCGCCCGCGGTCTGCCTCGCCTTCGACCCCTGGGAGGACGGACGCCCGAACGTCTTCGCCTACGGCGCCTGGGACGAGTCGGCCCCCGGCGGCCGCTTCCCGGCCGCGTATTTCATGCATGGCCTGCCCGATCGGGTCGAGAAGAGGCCGTGACCGCCTCGGCCCTCCCGCTCCTCGCGCGGTTGGGAGAGGCCGCGACCTTCCCCGAAGCCGTGCGCCGGTATGAAACCGATCCATGGAGCTATCTGCGCCGCAAGCTCGGCGACTGCGCGGGCCCTCTGAAGGATTATAAACGGTCGCTCTACGACGAGGCCCGCGCCCGCCTGCTCGAGGATCTCCGCCGCCCGCTCCTCGCGCCGGAGGCCCTGATTGGGCACAAGGAGACGTTCGAGAAGCTCCTGACGCCCGGGGATTACGCCGACCTCTCCTTCCACCTCGATCCGGGCGGCGACCCGAAATTCCGCCGTGAGGCGGTCAATGAGGTCCTCTCCCACGCGAAGCTCAAGACCCTCTTCGACACCGAGGCCCTCCCCCCCGAACGGCGAGGCAAGCCCTGGGAGGCCCTGGTCGAGGACACCGCGCGCCGGCTCGGGCTCGACGCGCTGAAAAAAATAACGGAGCGCGGGCCCCGGACCGACCGCCGTCGCGCCTACGTCGTCCGCCGGGCGCGGCGCGACCTCGCCGAGTTCATGACGGTCACGCGCGGCAAGGCGGGCCTGCGCGACGAGATCACGCCGTTCGTGCTGACCCGCGTCGAGGCGGCCATCGCCGCGCTCCTGCGCTTTCTCTCTTAAGCGTCGACCGCGTAAGGGGAGCGGACCTTGCGGACGAGCCCGTCGACGAGCCCCGAGGCCGCCATCGCGCCCATCTTTACGCGCGTCTCGAGCGTCGCCGAGGCGAGATGCGGAGCCAGCACCGCGTTTTTGCAGGAGGCGAGGCCCGGAGCCATCTTGGGCTCCCATTCATACACATCGAGCCCGGCGCCGCGGATACGGTCCGACCTGAGAGCGCGCACGAGCGCCTTTTCGTCGACGATCGGCCCGCGCGCGGCGTTGATGAGGTAGGCGGACCTCTTCATCAGGCCGAAGGCCCGGTCGTCCAGCAGATGTCGGGTGCCCTCATCGAGAACGGTGTGGACCGACACGAAGTCGGACTCGCGCAGGAGCTCGTCGAAGGGAACGAACTTGGCGTTCAAGGCGTCCTCCGCCTCCGGCGTCGCGCGTCGCGTGTCGAAGTAGAGAACTCTCATCGAGAACCCGCCCGCGCGCTTGGCCACCGCTTGGCCGATGCGGCCGAAGCCGATCACGCCGAGCGTCTTGCCGGCCACGTCGGTGCCGAGCAGCATCAGCGGGTCCCAGCCCTTGTACTTGCCGCCGCGCATGTAGGCGTCGCCCTCGACGACGCGTCGAGCCGCGGACATCAGCAGCGCCCAGGTGAAGTCGGCCGTGGACTCGGTCAGCACGCCGGGCGTGTTGGTCACCGCGACGCCGCGGGCTTTGCACGCGGGCACGTCGATGTGGTCGTAGCCGACGGAAAAAGTGGAAACGGCCCTGAGCCTGGGCGCGGCGGCAAGCAGCTCCGCGTCGATCTTATCGGTAAGAAGGCACAGCAGGCCGTCCTTGTCCTTCACGCTCTTGAGCAGCCGCTGCCGCGGGATCGCGACGCCTTTATTGAAATGCTCGAGCTCGAAGTGCGGCGTGAGAAGGTCGAGACATTCTTGGGGAACACGGCGCGTGACGAGAACCTTGGGCTTGCTCATGCCGGGATTATACGAATACTGTCCGGTTCCGGTGCCAGGCCCGCCGACCGGACAGTATTTCCACCGACGGGGAACTGCTAAAATGTCCCATGCCCCTCCAGATCGGGAGCCTCAAACTCTCGTCGAAGATCATCCAGTCCCCCCTCGCCGCCTGCTCCGACCTGCCTTTCCGGCTGATCGGGCGCGAGAAGGGCCTTGGGATGTGCTATCTCGAGATGATCTCCGCGCAGTCGCTGACGCGCGAGAACGCGAAGACGCGGCGCATGCTCAACACCACGGCCGAGGACAAGCCGCTCGGCGCGCAGCTGCTCGGCTGCGATCCGGGCATGATGGCCGAAGCCGCGACCATATTAGTCGAGATGGGCTTCGACCTCATCGACATGAACCTCGGCTGCCCGGTCAAGAAGGTCGTCGGCAACGGCGAGGGCTCGGCAATGCTGAAGAACCCCGAGGGTGCGGAAAAGGTGTTCCGCGCCGTGCGCGACGCCCTGCCGTCACGAATTCCCGTCACGATGAAGACGCGCAAGGGCTTCCAAGACCCGTCGGGCGTGGAGGCAGTCGAGCTCGCCAAGCGCGCAGAGGCCGCGGGCCTGTCCGCCGTCACGATCCACGGCCGCACGCAGGCGCAGGGCTACTCCGGCCGGTCCGACTGGGAGGCGATCGGCCGCGTCAAGGCGGCGGTCAAGATCCCGGTCATCGGCAACGGCGACGTCCTGACCGCCGCGGACGCCAAGCGCCTGTTCGAGGTCTCGGGCTGCGACGGCATCATGATCGGCCGCGGCGGGCTCGGCAACCCATGGATCTATAAGAACCTTGACCGCGGCATCGAGGGAAACGCCGAGGCGTACGTCCCATCCGTGGCCGAGCGCAAGGAAACACTCCTGAAGCATTTCGCGCTCGAGCGCCGCCTGCTCGGTGACCGGCAGGCCGCCCTCAACATGCGCCGCATCACGGTCTGGTATTCGCAGGGACTGCCGCACAACAAGGTCATGCGCGTGGGCGTCTGCTCGACGATGGACTGCGATCTGATCATAAAACTGATCTCAGATTTTTTCGACCAGCTCCCCGCCGACGCGCCCCCCCCGACGGTCCCCCTGCTTTTGGCCGAATAGGTGTCAGGCCTGCCGTTGAGACATAAGTCGACTTATGTCTCAACGGCAGGCCTGACACCATTTTAAGACAGAACTTTACAGATTCGGCGCGGCGGCGAAGAGGGCTTCGGGGGCGGCGCCCAACTTGTAGCGCGTCTCGAGCCAGAGGCGGCGGGTGATGTAGGCGAGCGGGCCGATCGAGTGCACGTGCCGGGCCGCGGGGCGCAGGCGCTCGGGCAGCAGCGCGATGCGGCCGCGCGCGGCCAGGCGCCGGCAGAACTCCCGGTCTTCGAGAACCGGGTACGAAGGGAAGCCGCCGACGGCCTTGTAGACCTCGGGCGTCGTGCACAGGCCGTGGTCGGAGGAGGCGAAGCCTGAGCGCACCCGCGCGTTGGACCACATCGACAGCGACGAGAGCCCCCAGCCCGCGCCGTAGGAGACCGAGAACGCGGTGGCGGCAAGACCCTCCGCCGGCGTGGCGAGCCAGTAGTGCTCGAGCGCCTGCTGCCAGTTCCCCGGCGGCTGGGCGTCGGCGCGCAGGAAGAAGAGCAGGTCGCCCGTCGCCTTCTCCGCGCCCGCGTGCCACTGCGCGCCCCGATTGGGCTTGCCGAGCTCGAGAACCTCGTCAGCCCACTCGCGCGCCGCGTCCACCGTGCCGTCGTCGGAGCCGCCGTCGACGACGATGATCTCCATCGGGCTGGTCTGGGATATCTGCCTCAGGCGCTTCAGCGAGGAGCCGATCTGCGGGCCCTCATTGTAGGCCGCGACGATGACGGAAAATTTCATTCGGCGTCCAGCGGGCGGAAGGCGAGGCCGGTCGCGATCTTGGGGTAGAAGTAGGTGGACTTCTGCGGCAGAAGGCCGACGGCCTTGGCCGCGCGGCGCACCTGGGCCACGCTGAAGGTTTTGACGAGCGCCGCGGCGCCGCCCGCCTCCCGCGCCTTCTTCGCCGCGAGCTTCGCGTCGGGCGTGTAGCTCATCTCGTCGGGAGCGACGCCCGCGAGAAGCTGCGTGCCGAGCCACTCCACGGCGAGGCCGCTGCGGCAGCCGTTCGGCTTCGGCTCGCCGAACCAGAAGCCGTTTTCGATCAGGCCGAACGCGTACGGATTGCGCGAGCGCTCGACGAGCTTCTCGAGCGCGGCGAGGCTTGACGCTTTCTTCATGGGGGCCAGTTCGCCCGCGCGCTTGAGCAGGCTGCGCTTGGCGATGCGGTGCGTAGGCAGAACGACAAGACCCTTGTCCTCGTCCGGCACGAGGTAAGTCAGCACGGCGTCCGTGCCGGCGCCCTTCGTCTTCGCGTGATGGTCGCGGCTCACGGAATAGCGGTGATGCCCGTCGGCGATGAGAATGGAGCGCGGGGCGAGCGATCTCCGGATGGCCGAGACGAGCTTGGGCTCGGCGACAACCCAGAGCCTGTAGTCGACCCCCGCATGGGAACGGCCCGCCGCATCCGGGCGGCCCTTCATGCCCGCCGCGATCGCGCGCCGCGCCGCGCCGGACGGATCGGCGAAGACGCCGAAGATCGGGGAGATGTTGACGCCGACCGCGTCGAGCATTTTAAGACGATCGACCTTAGGTTTCGCCAGGGTCCGCTCGTGAGGAATGATGGATTGGGCCGCTTTCGGCGTCGCTCCGAGGGCGGAGAGGATTCCGCGTCGGATATATTTTTTGCCGTTGAGCGCGTAGCGCTCTTCGATAGCGTAAAAAGCAGGCTTGGGGTCGCGCGACAAGGTTCCATCCACGGTCCACTTGCGCCACAAAGCCGCCGCCCGGGCGTACTTCGCGGGCGGCTCGCCCTGAGGCAATTCCAAAAAAACGGCGTTCTGCTTCCGCCGCCGCAGCGCGGCGGCAAGCTCCGGCCCGATCACATCATAGGGAGGGCACAACGCGGAGTTCAGCGTTGAGGAGGAGTAGCGCACGCCGCGGAAAGGTCGGACATCAGCCATAAATCATCATCTCTTTACAGGCGGTCGTTGTCAAGGCGCGCTGATACGGTAGAATGGTGTTGAGATGAAGATTTTAATCTTCGGCGGAAGCTTCGATCCAGCGCATCGCGGCCACTCAGCGCTCCTTCTCGCCGCCGCGAAGAAAATTCAGCCCGATAGGATCGTCATCGTGCCAGCGTACCAGGCCCCGATGAAGGACGCGCCGCAGGCAAGCGCGAAAGATCGGCTTATAATGGTCCGTCTGGGTATTCTCAATCCGTTGCCGTTAAAAATCCGCCGCCTTTGCCGTATCGACGCGCGCGAAGCGCGCGCGCGCCGCCCGGTCTTTACGGTCGAGACGCTCAGCGCCCTCACAGGCGACCTCCACTTCGTCTGCGGCCAGGACTCCGCCGCGTCTTTTCCCAAGTGGAAAAATCCTTCCCGCCTGAAGTCGCTGGCGACGTGGTGGTACGGGGCGCGGCCCGGCTCCAAGGCTATTCCCCCCGCGCACTTCCGAAAGATTCCCGGGGAATTCCCCTCCATTTCTTCGACGGAGATCCGCTCGAGGCTGGCGTTGGGGCAGGACTGCTCCAAGGAGCTGCATCCGGCGGTGTCGGACTATATCGATGACCGGCTTTTGTACGGCAAAAGGATGGGGGCTCGACTCAGCACGGCGCTGTCTCCGAGCCGCTACGAACACACGTTAAACGTCGCGTCGCTGGCCGAATCGCTGGCCCGGCGCTGGGGAGCGGACCCGGCCAAGGCACGCCTGGCCGGACTTCTCCACGACATCGGACGGCGCTACCGTCCGCACGACTTGGCGCGCTACGCGCGCCGACGGCGTCTGGCGATTCCCGAACGAGACGCCGTACTACGACTCGATCCGATGCTTCTGCATGCTTACGCCTCGGCCGACATCGCGCGCCGAGAGTTCGGCGTTGCCGATAAAGAAGTGCTTGGCGCGATAAGACGACATACTCTTGGGGATAGGCGGCTTAATCTCCTCGACAAAATCCTTTACGTCGCCGACGCCTCATCGCTGGACCGATCCCACTCAAACGCCTCCGAGACCCGCGCCTTGGCCTACACAGATCTCGACGCCGCTCTCAAACGCTGCGTTTCCGAAAAATTGATGCATGCCATCTCACGTGAAGCCTGGCTCCACCCCCTGACCATAAACCTATGGAACTCCCTCGCGGGGCGCTGAACATACAGCGCGGGCTTGCCGTTATTCTCCTCGCCCTCGTGCTCGGGGTCGCCGCGGCCGAACACGGCTCGCCGTTTTCCGCCAAGGTCCGGGACCACAAGCCGTGGCCGTTTTGGCTGACGGCGCGAACGCCCGGCCTCGCCTCCCCGCCGAAATTTTATCTCGGCGCTTACCACCCCCTGCGCCGCGCCCTCGTCCTGATCCGCGTCCCCGAAACGACCAAGCTCGACGGGAAGCTGACCGTCGCCCGCGCCTACATGGACGCCCTGCGCGCCACCGACGACGAGCGCTCCGCGTCCCGAGCCGTGTCGGATCTAGCGCAGATCAAAATATCCGCGCTGTCCCTTGAACCCATCTCCTGGGAAGGCGCCGGACGCCTGACCCTCGACCTCGCGGCCGGAGAGCCGGACGACGAGCCCGCCGTCGCCGCCGCATTCGCCCTCAAGGCCCGGGGCCGCTCGCCGCGCGCGCTATGGGCTCTGGCCCGGGGCGTGCCGGCCGGCCTCCTCAGCGGCGACCGCTCCGCGGCCGACGCGCTGCTCCTGACTCTGGAGCTGCGCCGCGTCGCCCTTGAGAATCTCGAGCCGGCCCTGTTTCCCGAGGACGCCGCCGCCCCGGGCTTCCTGGCCCGCGCGTTCGCCGTCCGGCGGGAGCCTCTCGCCGAGGAAAAGGCGATCGTCGTCGAGGTGCTCAACGGCACCGACGCCGCGGGCCTAGCGGCTCAGGCGACGAAAGTTCTAAGATCAAGGGGCATGGACGCGATGGTGCTCGGACAGGCCGAGCGTCCCCGCTCGCGGACGGTCATTTTCGACCGCACCGGCGAATTTGAACGCGCCGCGCGCGTACGCGCGGCGCTCGGCTGTCCGACGGCGATCGCGGCGACCCGCATCGACCCCCTCCGGGGCGTCGATGCCAGCGTTGAGCTCGGCGGAGACTGTACTTTCTAGGAGACACAATGGAACTCGTCGAAGTGCTGAAAACCGCCGTGCAGGCCGGCTCGAGCGACATTCACCTCGTCATCGGCAAGCCGCCCCTGATGCGAGTCAACGGCGAGATGGTCGAGATTCCGGGCTTCGCCAAGATAACGGCAGACGAGTCCAAGCGCCTCATTTACTCGATCCTCTACGAGGAACAGCGCGCCAAGTTCGAGGAAACCTGGGAGCTCGACTGCTCCTTCGCGGTCACGGGCCTCTCGCGCTTTCGCGTCAACGTGTTTTTACAAAAGAACGGCGTAGAGGCCGTCATGCGCGTCATCACCTCCAAGATTCCGACCGCCGAGCAGCTGCGCCTGCCCAAGTCCATCACGGACCTGGCCGACCTGCCGCGCGGCCTCGTCCTCGTCACCGGCCCGACGGGCTCGGGAAAGTCCACGACGCTCGCCGTGATCATGGAGATGATCAACAACAAGTACGCCGACAACATCCTCACCGTCGAGGACCCGATCGAGTTCGTCTATGAGTCGAAAAAGTCCGTCTTCCGCCAGCGCGAGATCGGCCAGAACACGAAGTCCTTCGGCGCCGCGCTGAAGTCCGCCCTGCGCCAGGACCCCGACGTCATCCTCATCGGCGAGCTGCGCGACCTCGAAACGATGCAGCTGGCCATCACGGCCGCCGAGACCGGCCACTTGTGCTTCGGCACGCTGCACACGCAGGACGCGCCGTCGACGATCGACCGCATCATCGACGTGTTCCCGCCGCACCAGCAGTCCCAGATCCGCGTTCAGCTCGCCGTGGTGCTCGCGGCCGTCGTCTGCCAGCAGCTCGTGACGAAGAAGGACGGCGAGGGCCGCGTGGCCGCGCGTGAGATCATGATCATGACGCCCGCGATCTCCAACATGATCCGCGAGGGCAAGACGCACATGATCTACGGCGCGCTCGACACCGGCGCCAAGCACGGCATGATCCCCATGGACAAGTCTCTGGCCGAGCTCGTGCGCACCGGCCTGGTCGCCCCCGACGAAGCCCTCCAGCGAGCCAACAACCAGGAGACCTTCAAGCAGCTGGCGGGGATTTCCGGCAGGTCCGGCGCGTCGCTGATGTAGGATGGCCGCCCCCGACCGAGTCGCCCTGCTTCGCACGCTCGAGCTCTTCGATCAGCATCCCGAAGACCGTCTGCGCGCGCTGTCCGCGCACCTCGAGCCGCTGTCGTTCCCCGACGCCGCCGAAATTTTCGCCGAAGGCTCGATCGGCGACGGGCTATACTTCGTCCTCTCCGGCCGGGTGCGCGTGACCAAGCGCCTCTCGGGCGGCGGCCAGAAAGACCTGGCCTCGCTCGGGACGGGTGACTGCTTCGGAGAAATGGCCTTGCTCGACGCGGTGGAACGTTCGGCCGGAGCCTACGCCTCGGGGCCGACGGAACTGCTCCGGCTGAAGCGCGACGATCTCAAAAGCTGGCTCGCCGCGGATCCCTCTCTGGCCATGGAGTTCTTCGCGGAGCTCGTGCATGTGCAGTCGCGCCGCCTGCGCCGCACCTCTTCCGAGCTGGCCCTCATGCACGACCTCTCGACCCTGCTCGTCGAGCAGGCCGCGAGCCCCGTCTCCCTGCTGGAGCGGGCGCTGCCCCGCATCCTGCCCCATCTCGATGGAGACTGGTCGGCGTGCGCCTTCGCCTACAACCCGTACAACGAAGAGATGGACGCCGCGGGCGTCGCCGGCGCCGCGGCCTTCGGCCCCGAGGCCGGAGCCATGCCTCCCGCGACCGCCCCCGAGCAGGCCTGGATCGATGACCGCACGCTCGTCCTCATCCTGCGCTCCCCGACCAAGCTGCTGGCGACCCTGCGCCTGCGCGCCGCCGGCGCCCTCGACGAGGGCCGTCGCGCCGAAGCCGCCCGAACCCTGATCGCCGTCGCCCGCCTGCTGGGCTCGGCGCTCGAAAATATCGATTTCCGCGCCGACGAGGCGCTCCGCCGCCGTCTTCAAAAGAGGTCCGATGCCCAAAGCCTTTAAAACCGTTACGATTTCCGCCGCCCGCGCCATGAACGACAACAAGGCCGGGAACATCGTCGTGCTCGATGTGCGCAAGACCAGCCCGCTGTCCGATTACATGATTATCGCGACCGCGCTGTCGCGTCCGCACCTGGAGTCCCTCGAGGACAAGCTCGCCGAGGAGCTCGAGAAGGCCGGCCTGCGCGTGCACCACCGCAACCGGCCGCAAAGCGATCTCTGGCGCGTCCTCGATTTCGGCGGCCTCATCGTCCACCTGATGGTCGAGGAGGCGCGCGAGCTGTACGCGCTCGAGCGGCTGCACGATGGAGCCAAGGAGCTAGCATGGCGGAGCTGATCGAAGTCCTAACGCAGACCGCCCGCATCGGCGCCAGCGACCTGCACCTCGTCATCGGCAAGCCTCCGATGGTTCGCCGCCAGGGCATCATCGAGCCGCTCCCCGGCCTGCCCGAGATCAAGGCCGAGGAGTGCGAGCGCATGATCTACTCGGTGCTCACCGAGAGCCAGCGCGCGAAGTTCGAGGACGCCTGGGAGCTCGACGGGTCGGTTTCGCTGCCCGGCGTCGCCCGCTTCCGCGTCAACGTCTCGCGCCAGAAGAACGGCATCGCGGCCGTCTTCCGCGTCATCTCCGCCAAGATTCCGACGCCGGCCGAGATCGGCCTGATGCCCTCGATCACGAACTTGGTCGATCTGCCGCGCGGCCTCGTGCTCGTCACCGGCCCCACGGGCTCGGGCAAGTCCACGACGCTCGCCTGCCTTATCGAGCTGATCAACCAGAAGCACCAGAAGAAGCTGCTGACGATCGAGGACCCGATCGAATTCGTCTACGAGGACAAGCAGTCCGTCATCCTCCAGCGCGAGGTCGGCTCGACGACCAAGTCCTTCTCCGAGGCCCTGCGTCACTCGATGCGCCAGGACCCCGACGTGATCCTCATCGGCGAGCTGCGCGACCTCGAGACGATCCAGCTCGCGATCTCCGCCGCCGAGACCGGACATCTGTGCTTCGCCACTTTGCACACGCACGACGCCGCGACCACGGTCGACCGCATCATCGACGTGTTCCCGGGCCACCAGCAGCAGCAGGTGCGCGTCCAGCTCTCGACCGTCCTTCAAGGCGTCGTCTGCCAGCAGCTCCTGCCCCGCAAGGGCGGCGGCGGGCAGGTCTGCGCCCGTGAGTTCATGAAGATCACGACGGGGATCGCCAACCTCATCCGCCAGGCCAAAACCCACCAGATCTACGGGGCCATCGAGGCGGGCGCCAAGCAGGGCATGATCACGATGGACCAGTATCTTGCCTTCCTGCTCAAGCAGAACCTCCTCGAGCTCGACGAGGCCCTCGCGGCCGCCCACGACGCCGACACGGTCAAGCGTCTGATGGACATACCCGTTAACGCGCCGTCCGCAGCCTCATGATCGTCGCCGCCCTGCGCAAGAAGCTCGTCTACGAGGCCCGGAAATGGGCGGACGCCGCGGGCGTCCCCCTCCCGGATATTCTGGCCGTCAACGCGCCGCCCGCGCACGTAAAGGCCGACCTCTCCCTGCCATGGCCGCTGGCGGCGGCGAAGGCCGCCAAAAAGAACCCGATCGAGCTCGCCAAATCCCTGGCCGAGCACCTGGCCTCCAAAGTCCCCGAGGTCGAGAGCGCGGCGGCGGCGCCGCCGGGCTTCGTCAACATCGTCGTCAAGCAGACCGCGCTGTGCGCCAATCTGAAGGCCATCACGCTCTCACCCAAAACCTACGGCGAGGACGAAAGCGGCTCGAAGACGAAAGTGCTCGTCGAATTCGTCTCCGCGAATCCGACCGGGCCTCTTCACATGGCCTCGGGGCGCGGCGCGACGCTCGGCGACAGCCTGGTCCGCATCATGAAGCGGCTCGGCCGCGACGCCCACGCCGAGTACTACGTCAACGACGGCGGCGACCGCGTCGTCCTGCTGGGCCAGTCCATCATGGCCCGCTACAAGGGCACGCCCGTCCCCGAAAAGGGCTATCAGGGCGAGTACCTCGTCGACCTCGCCGCCTCCGCTCCGGCGGCCAAGGAATTGTGGACCGAGGAGCAGTGGGGCCGCTACGCGATGGACGCCCTGCTCGCCTCCCACCGCGACGACATGAAGGTCTTCGACGCGCACTTCGACCGCTGGTACCTCGAGAGCGAGCTGTTCGCCTCGGGCGCGGTGCCCGCGACGCTCGAGTTCCTCAAGGGCCGCGGCATGGTCTTCGAAAAGGACGGCGCCGTCTGGCTCGGCACCATGAACGCCGAGGGCTCCACCGACGACAAGGACCGCGTGCTGGTCAAGAACACCGGCAAGCCGACCTACTTCCTGCCCGACATCGCCTACCACAAGGACAAGTACGACCGCGGCTTTACGCGCGTCATCGACATCTTCGGCGCCGACCACCACGGCTACGTCCCGCGCATGCGGGCGGCGATCGCCGCCCTGGGCAAGCCCCCGGAGAGCTACCACGCGATCGTCCACCAGCTTATCCACTTGTTCCGCGGCGCCGAAGCGGTGAAGATGAGCAAGCGCGCGGGAACCTTTATTTCGCTTCGGGAAATAATTGATGAGGTCGGCAAGGACGCCTGCCGCTTCTTCTTCGCCTTGCGCACGCCCGACAGCCACCTGAACTTCGACCTCGAGCTCGCCAAGAAGCAGTCGAGCGAGAACCCGGTGTTCTACGTTCAGTACGTGCACGCCCGCATCTGCTCGATCTTCCGCAAGGCCGCGGAGGCGGGCGTACACCCCTCGGGCGCCCAGCTGCCCATGCCCAACGCGCGCTGGCTCACCGCCCCCGAGGAACGAGCCCTCCTCAACAAGCTCGCGTGGTTTCCCGAGGTCCTCCTCGACTGCGAGCGCCTGCTCTCCCCGCACCCCCTCGCGAACTACCTGATGGAGCTCGCCGGGCTGTTCCACCCGTTTTACGAAAAATGCCCCGTCGTCACCGCCGAGGACACCGAGCAGGCCCGGGCCCGGCTGCTCCTCATCGCCGGCGTGCGCGACGCGATCCGCGAAGGCCTCGATCTGCTGGGCGTCTCCGCTCCCGAGCAGATGTAGACGGCGTCAGGCCTGGAGGCTGCCGCGCTCGAGCAGCGCGGGGACCAGGCGTAGGAGCCAGTCGGCGGGCCCGGGCTGGCGCACGCAGGCCTGCGCGCCGCTCTCCAGCGCGCGCTCGGCCAGCTCCGAGAAATCGTCGGTGCCGCTCGTGATGACCACCTGCGTGAGCACCCCAGCCTCGCGCATCTCTTTCAGCACGCCCAGGCCCGTGAGGCCCGGCATCTGGAAGTTAAGGATGGCCAGGTCCGGCCGGGTGGCCTTGGCGAGCGCCGCCGCCGTCAGGCCGTCGTAGGCGCATTGGACCCGGTAGCCCGCTGCGGACAAGATCATGCAGCAGACGTCGGCCATGTCGCGCGAATCGTCGGCGACCAGTATTCGCGGCTTGGAGCTGAAATGGTGTTTTCTCATGCCCCCAGTGTAGCAGGCGTCTTGCCGGGGACAAGACCCAGTCAACAAACTGTTACACCCCGCTTTCGACCTCGAGGCCGGCTCTCCCTGGTCGGCCGCGCCTTGACGAACCTGGAGCCAGGTCCTACACTGTCTCCATGAGCTACAACCCCCCGGGCCTGCTGTCCGCCGCCGAAATCGAGACGCGTTCCTTCATACAGAAGGTCTACGCCTGGATGAGCCTGGGCCTGGCGGTCACCGGCGGCTGCGCCGTGTTCATGGCCTCCGATCCGCGCATGATCATGGCCCTCGTGCAGAACAAGATCCTCTTCTACGGTCTGCTCATCGCCGAGTTCGGCCTGGTCGTGATGCTGTCGGGCTGGGTCAAGACCATGGAGGTCGGAACGGCGCGCTTCGCCTTCCTCTTCTACGCGGCGCTGACCGGCGTCACAATGTCCGTGATCTTCCTGATCTACACCAGCAGCTCGATCGCGATGACCTTCTTCCTGACCGGCGGCATGTTCGCCGTCATGAGCGGCTACGGCTACGTGACGAAAACGGACCTGACCTCGATGGGCAACTTCATGTTCATGGGCCTCGTCGGGGTCATCCTCGCCTCCGTCGTGAACTGGTGGGTGCAGAGCCCGGCCATCCAGTGGGCGCTGTCCATCCTCAGCGTCATCATCTTCACCGGCCTCACCGCCTACGACACGCAGAAGATCAAGGCGATGAACATCATCGGCAACGCGGGCACCGACGAGGACACGAAGGAGGCTATCTCCGGCGCCCTGACCTTGTACCTCGACTTCATCAACCTGTTCCTGAGCCTTCTGCGCCTGACCGGCCGCCGCCGCGATTAGACGCGACACTTTCCGGGCCGGGGGCTCGTCTAACTCGTGATGATGATCACGAACCTTCTCTTCTGCCTGGCCCTCACGCCGACCGCCGCCGCGATGGACTGGGGCCGCGATCCCGTCTCCCAGCTGCGCCTCCAGATGGCCGGGCTTCCCCCCATCACGCCGCCCGTTCCCGTCTCCATCGCGGAGCCCCCCTCCGAGGAGGCGGCGTTCGAATGCCGTCCCTCGATCATCGCCGCGTTCAACGAAGCCTGGTCGAAGGGCGGCTCCGGCTGGAAGGATTACGAGGCGGCCTTCCGGGTCGACCGGACGGAGGACGGCTACGAGATCGAATTCATGCCGATGACGTACGAAAGCCTCCAGCTTCCCGTGAAATACTACCCGAAGAAAACGGTCGCCATCGTCCACACGCATCCCGATACGGCGCTGCCGACCCCGGGGCCGGGAGATTACTCCGCGAAGGTGCCGAACTACGTCCTCTCCCGAAGGGCCCTCTACGTCACGGTCCCGGGAACGAAACGCCACCGCCTCGTGCGGCGGAATTGGGACAAGCCCTGCGAGGACGGCCGATAGCCGTGAGCGCGCCTACGGCCCGAAGAGGAAGGCCCGGCTGACTTCCCAGGAGCGGCTTAGGGCGCCGGGGGCGCCGTCGTCCCGGGATCTCGCTTGCAGACGATGGTCCCGTCGTCGGCCACCTCGAAGGACACGGACTTCGCGTTCGCGGCGCGGGCCTCGACGAAGTAGGACGCGTAGCGGTCGAACAGGATCCGCTCGAGCTCCCGGATGCCGAACTTGCTGACGCGTATGTTCGCCTCGAGGGCCTGGATGATGAGCTCGGGTGCTACGAAATGCGTCTCGATCCCGTACTCCTGCCCGAGCTTGGAGATCTTAAGGAGCGAGATCTCGGCGACCTGCATGCCGGCCAACGGCTTGAAGAGATAGACCTTGTCCACGCGGCCCAGGATTTCGGGGCGGAAGGTCCCGCTCTCGGCGAGCAGGGTCTTGATCGCGTTCATGATCTGCGGGTAGTCGGTCAGGCCTTGGACGGCCTTGCCCATCGAGTCGGCGAGCGCGTTGCTCGTCATGACGATCACCGACTGGGTGAAGTCGGCGGTCTTGCCGGTGCCCTGTTCGGTCAGGCGGCCTTCTCCCATGACTTGCAGGAGAAGGTCGAAGACGATCGGGTGCGCCTTCTCGATCTCATCGAAGAGCACGACGCGCTTGGGATTGGCGAACATCGGCCGGGTCAGCTGGCCGCCCTGCTCCGCGCCCACGTAGCCGGCGGACGCGCCGGTCAGGCGCGCCTTGCCCATCTCGGCGCTGGCCAGCTCGGAGCAATCAAAGCGCAGGAGGGCCTGCTCGTCGCCGAAGATATGCTCGCAGATAGCCTTCGCCAGCTCGGTCTTGCCCGTCCCCGTGGGCCCCAGGAAGAGCAGGTTGCAAACCGGCCGCGTGCGCTTGTCCTTCATCCAGCTCAGGCGGATGAGCCGGGCCACGTCCTCGACGATCTGGTCCTGGCCCTTCACGCGCGAGCGCAGATGCGCGATCAGCTTGGCCTCGTCGACCGTGAATTTCTTGCTCTCCGCGCTGGAGGCCTTGAGCATGCCTTGGAGCTTGTCCCAGTCCGTCATCTTCGAAAGATCGCTCACCGTTTTCTCCTCATGGCAAAGTCCCGGGCTGCCGCCCGCGCCGAAAAATATCCCGAGAGAAGCCGCCGCGCGCGCTGGCGACCCGCGCCCCTCCGAAGCTCTGCTCGATCGTCGTCGCGTCGCTGCCGCGCACCCCGTTGATCTTCGGCCTCGGCTCGCCTTTGACGAGCACGCGCGCGCCCTCGTAGGCGTAGAAGACGTTTTCCTTGTCCGTTGCGCGGAAGCGGCAGTCCACGAGCTCGATGACGGCGTCGAGCCAGGCCGCGCCCACCAGCGCTCCCGATTCGAATCGAACGCGCGTGAACTTCATCGAGACCGCGCCGCGGGCGATCAGGTTCGACCGCGAGCCGGTCAAAGTGGAGCCCTCCGCCGAGACGCGCGTCGGCTGGTTCGTGGTCGAATCGATTTTCTCGACGATGAGGGGTGGAGCGTCGGAGTCATCGCTGCTGAGCTCGACCTTGCGCATGGTCACGGTCGCGGCGGCGGCGTAGACGGCGCCGCCGGGCTTCGAGATGGGAGACTCGAAAAAGCTGCCGCGCGTGACTCTGACGTTCTCGAGGTCGAGCGCTCCGAAGCGGGCGGAGATCGTCGCGCCGGGGCCGGTCCAGCGCACGACGACGTCGCCGGGGCTCGCGCCGGTGCCGCGGATGCGCACGCTCTTGCCCGTGATCTCGATGGGCCCTTCATACGTTCCGGGCTTGACCAGGATGAGGTCCCCATTCGCCGCGCTGAACACCGCGTCGCGCAGGCTGTCGGTGTCGGATCCCGTGAGGCCGGCCTTGCCCACCGAGAAGATTCCGCTTTGAGACGGCAGGATACGGTTGTAGGTCGCGGCGGCCGGCGCGGCCTGCCGAGGCGCGACGCCCATGAGGCCGCTGAGAAATCCGCCGAACACGCCGCCGCCGCCCGCGGCTGCGCCAACGATGCCCTGGTTGTTCCCGATGCCCGCGCCCGTCAAGGTCATCTGCGGCGCCGGGTTCGACGCGGGCGCGGGAGGAGGAGGCGAGGCCGTCGGAGGCATGATCAGCGCCCCCGGTGAACGGGAGGCGGCGGCCGAGCCGTTGTAGGCGGCCAGGTCCGAAGAGGACGCGGGCGCCGGCGTGATCACCTCTTCGCTGCCGGGCACGGCGGCCGCGGGGGCCTTCGCCGTAGGCGCCGCCGCGGGCACCGCCGCGGGCGCCGTCGCGGTCGCGGCCGGGACGGGAAGGTCATGGCGCGACGACACCGTGCCCAAGGCCGAGACCACCATGGCGACCCCGCCGATCGCGGCGAACATCTGGAACCAGGAGTCCTTGAGCAGCCGGTTTTTCACGGCCGCTCCGCCGCGAGCCGCAGGGTCGCCTCGCCTGTCGACCGGTCGAAGCCGAGCGACACCACGCTCGAACCCTTCCGACGAGCCTCCTCGAGCAGGGGATCCATGAGACGGCGCAGGCAGCGCGTGAGCTGGCGCACGCCGTACTCCCCGAACTCCGCGTTGAGCGCGACGGCGCGCGCGAGGAGATCCGGCGACAGGTAGCTGACCTCGATGCCCTGCTCGCGCCACTGCTTGGCGATTTGGAGGCAGGCGATCTCGGCGATGTGCAGGGGCGCCAAAGCGTCCATGAGCACGATCTCGCTGAAGCGGGCAAGAAACGCCTTCTCGAAGGCGGCCTCCTTCATCAGGGCGTCGCGCGCGCGCGCCGCGAAGGTGGCGGGGTCGTCGGCCTTGAGCGCGCTCAGGCGCTCGGCGCCCGCGTTGCAGGTCGCGAAGAACACGCAGCCGCTGAAGTCCACCATCTTCGAGGACGACCGGTCGCGCACGCGGCCGCCGTCGAGCGCCTCGAAAAGGCCGTGGAGCACGTCGGGGTGGCACTTGTCGATCTCATCGAGGATCACGACCCGGTAGGGGTCCTCGAGCATCGCCCCGGTCAGCGAGCCCGTCTCCGCGCCGCCCGTAGCGCCCAGCAGGCCCTGGAGATCGTGCGGGTCCTTGAACTGATTCATGCGCAGAATGACCGGCTCCTTCTCCGGCCACAAGGCCATCGCGGTCATCTGCGCCAGGAAGGTCTTGCCCGTGCCGGTGGGCCCGACAAGCAGGAAGGAGCCGAGGCTGCGGCCGGGCCGGGCGAGCTCGAGGCCGCGCTGAATCGTCTGCACGATCAGGTCCACGGCCGCGTCCTGGCCGCGCACGTTCTCCTTGATCCAGCTTCCGTAGTCGCGCAGGCGCATCTTGCGCAGAAGCTCGTGCTCGACCTGCCCCTCTCCGCGCGCGGCGGCGTCCTCGCGCTGAACGGCCCAGAAACGGTAGATCATTCCGAGGCCGGCCAGTGCGAAGATCCAGGGCAGGTATTCGGGCGCGCGCTGTTTGACTCCGATCAGCGCGCCTCCAATGGCCACGACGGCCATCATGATCATCAGGGGATGAACGGGTGTTGATTTCACTTGTAGTCGATGGTCCAGGAATCGCTTTCGCCGACCAGCATCCGGCGCGAGACGACGTTCCCGGCCGAGGTCTGCAGGCCGAGGGTGACGCCGCCGACGCCGTCGCGCACGGCCAGGACCGTGACCCGGTGAGACTCGCCCTTCTTAAGAGGGATCTCGAGCGTGGCCCCACCGTGGGTCAAGGACAGGAACGACACGGGCACGCCGTCGACCAGGATCTGCACCACGTCGCCGTCCTGGTCCACGTCATCGATGAGCCGCATCGAGAAGATCGACCAGCCGTCGGAACGCACGGCCGCTTGTCCCTGCGGCGTTAGCTGGGATTGCGGCGCGGACGCCGCCGGAGCGACGAGCTCGGGCGGAGCGATCGGAAGCGGAGAGGACGCGCGGTTCTCCGCGGGCGCGGCCGGCGCGGCGGCGGCCGGCGTCTGCGCGGCCGGCGACGGGGGCGGCGCGCCCGAACCCATCGCGCCCGCCGCGCCCGCGACTCCGGCCGCGACGGCGGCCGCTTGGACGGACTCGGATTTGCGCTCGCGCTCGGTGGCCGCGGCGTTGACGTCGGCGTCGGTGACCGTGAGGACCTTGCTCTCGGAGGCGGCGGCCACGACCGGGGGAGGCCCCGACGGCGCCTTGAAGTAGTAGGCCGTGCCTCCGAGCGCCCCGGCAGCGATCAAAGCGGCCAGGATCAACGCGCCGCGGCCCTTGGCCGCCGGCTGGCCCGGAAGCGGTATGTAGGCCTGCGCCGGCGAGGGATTAAGCCCCTGAGGCGCGGACGCGGCCTTGGGCGCGGCATCGGTTTTCGCCTTTTGCGGCTCGGGAGAGGGCTGTTCGCTCATTATAGGCTCGGGAAGCCATAGTATTGAGGAAGGGTCCGAACTTGTCAACCCGGCGAGGGCTAGAGTTTCTTGAGCGCGGTCAGCGCGGCCGACAGCGCGAAATCGAGCTCGCGGTCGGTGTGCGCGAAGGAGACGAAGGCCGCCTCCCACTGCGCCGGCGGCAGATACACGCCGCCCTTGAGCATGCCCTGAAAGAACCGGCCGTAGGCTTTTTTGTCGGCCTTCATGGCGCTCGCGTAGTCCGTCACCACGGCGCCATCGAGGAAAAAGGGCGTGAACATCGAGGCCACCGACTGTATGCGCAGCGGCACGCCCGCCGCGATCGCGGCACCCCGCAGGCCCTCGCAGTAGTACTCCGCGAGCTGCTCCATACGAGGATAAGGGTTCTCATGCTTGAGCAAGTCGAGCATCGCGGTCCCGGCCGCGACCGCGACGGGGTTGCCGGACAAGGTGCCGGCCTGATACGCCGGACCTTCGGGGGCGATCATGGACATGACGTCGCGGCGGCCGCCATAAGCCGCCAAAGGAAGGCCGCCGCCGACGATTTTGCCCAATATCGTCAGGTCCGGCTTGATGCCGTACAGGGTCTGCGCGCCGCCGTAAGCGACGCGGAAGCCGGTAATGACCTCGTCAAAGACCAACAAAGCTTTCTCACGCTTCGTGATCCGGCGCAGGCCTTCCAAGAATCCGTCCTCCGGAAACACCACGCCCATGTTCGCGGGAATGGGCTCGACGAAGAGCGCCGCGATTTTGCCTTTGTTTTTCTTAAACGCATTCTCAACGGCGTTAAGATCATTAAAGGGAACTACGATCGTCGTCGCCGCCACCGCTTTGGGGACACCAGCGGAGTCAGGAATCCCGAGCGTCGTCGCCCCGGAGCCGGCGGCGACCAGCAGCGAGTCCATATGCCCGTGATAACATCCCGAAAACTTGATGATGAGATCGCGGCCGGTAAAGGCCCGCGCCGCGCGCGCCGCGCTCATCCCCGCCTCCGTGCCCGAGCTCGTCATGCGCAGCAGCTCGATCGACGGCAACGCGGCCTTGATCTTCTCGGCCAGAATCACCTCGGCCTCGGTCGCCGCGCCGAAGGTCGAGCCGTGCGCCATCGCCGTCTGCGCCGCCGCGACGATCTCGCGCCGGGCGTGGCCGAACATGAGCGGGCCCCACGACAGGCAGAAGTCGACGTACGAGCGCCCGTCGGCCCCGCGAATCCACGCGCCCGTGCCGGAGCGAACGAAGAGCGGCGTGCCGCCGACCGACTTGAACGCACGAACGGGCGAGTTGACGCCGCCGACGAGAGATTTTCGGGCTCGCGCGAAGAGCTTCTTCAGGTTCGCCGCTTTCGGTTTCTTTACGCGAGCCATTCTGCCGCCTCGAGAGCGTAATACGTCAAAATAAAATCGGCCCCGGCGCGTTTGATCGAGGTGAGAGATTCGAGCGCGATCTTGCGCTCATCCACCCACCCTTTCGCCGCCGCCGCCTTGATCATCGCGAACTCCCCCGACACCTGATACGCCGAGGTGGGCAGGCCGAAACGCGTCTTGACGGCCTTGAGCACGTCGAGATAGGGCAGAGCGGGCTTGACCATCACCATGTCAGCACCCTCTTCCACGTCGAGCGCCACCTCGCGTAGCGCCTCGTTGAAGTTGGCCGGGGCCATCTGATAGGTCGAGCGGTCGCCGAAGCTGGGCGGCGACTCCGCCGCCTCGCGGAAAGGCCCGTAATAGGCGCTCGCGTACTTGGCAGCGTAGGCCAGGATCGGGGTATCGATGAAGCCCGAGGCGTCGAGCGACCCGCGGATCGCGGCGACCTGGCCGTCCATCATGCCCGAGGGCGCGATGACGTCGAAGCCGGCGCGCGCCTGCGAGGCGGCGGTCTTGGCCGCGAGCGCCAAGGTCGGGTCGTTGAGGACCTTGCCGTTCTTGACGATGCCGCAGTGGCCGTGATCCGTGTACTCGCAGAAGCACAGGTCGGCGATGAGCAGCAGGTTCGGGTATTTGTCCTTGATCGCCCGCGCGGCCTTCTGCACGATGCCGTTGTCCGAGTACGCGCCGGAGGCCTTGCCGTCCTTTTTGTCGGGGATGCCGAAGAGAATCAGGCCCGGGATGCCGGCGTGCACCGCGGCGCCGGCGGCCTTGACCGCCGTGTCGACGGAATACTGAAAGTGCCCGGGCATCGACGAGATCGCCCGCCTCTCCCCCTTTCCAGAGCGAATGAAGAGGGGAAGGATGAAGTCCTTGGCGGACAGCTCGGTCTCGCGGACCAGAGCGCGCAGAGCGGGGCTCGAGCGAAGGCGGCGGGGACGCGTGATCGGGAAGGCCATGATTGACATTTTACATCATCGCGCGCGGCGGTATTTCGTATATTCATGAAATGAGAATCATCGCCCTCCTCCCGGCGTTCGCGTTGATCGCTTTCTCGGCCGTGTTCGCCTCCGCGGCCGAGCCGAAGGCCCCTCCCGCGAAGAAAGCCGCGGCGAAGCCCGCCCCGAAGATGAACGCGGAGCTCATGGGACGCCTTCTCAAGTACGTGCGCACCGAGAACGAAAAAGGCAGTTCCATGGCCCCGTCCATTTGCAAGATCCTGGACATATGCGACGGCACGAGTGAATTGGCTCTCCAAACGGCGATAAGCGACGACCGCTCCGACGGCGAGCATCACATCGGGGTGCCGCTCGATCCCAAGTCGAAGGACGTCCTCTTCTGGTGGACGCGGCCCGGGAAGCATGTCGTTTATCTGACCGACAAGACCGCCAAGCTCCGCGCCGCAGCCGAAGACGACGAGAGCGGCACGCGGCTGATCACGAACGAGAAGGCGGAGCCCGGCTTCCAGGTCGAGCTCGCGCGCTTGGCCAAGGAAGCGTCGGAGCAGCTTCCCCCGCTCGAGCCCGCCGCGCCCGCCCCTAAGAAGTAAGCTGAAAAGAGGAGTGGGCCCGCTCGTCGCGGGCCCGCTCCATTGTTTTGATCAGGGACGGCCTGTACCCCGGATTCTGTCCACCCTTGCGGGCTCGAGGACCATTTCTCTCAGCGGCTACCGGGCGGCCGCGACCGACTTTCGCCGGTCCTGACGCGAGCAGCGTCCTCCGCCCAACTGCCTTGCTCCCGACGGGGTTTACCTTTGCGGGAAGCCTTGCGGCTTCTCCCGGTGGGCTCTTACCCCACCTTTTCACCCTTACCCTTTCGGGCGGTAACTTTCTGTGGTACTGTCCATGACTCGGGGATGTGGCCCCGAATCCCCCGCCTTTCGACGGGCGTCGCGCTCAACGGAGTCCGGAAGTTCCTCCAAGCCTCGCGGCTCAGCGGCCCTCCGGCCGTCCCTGAAATTTTTCTTAAGCCGCCGGAGCGGTCGCGGCCAACAGCTCGGGCTTGTAGATGATGCGCTGGCAGCTCTCGCAGGTGACCAGGCTCTTGAGCTTGGAAACCTCGAGGATCAGCCCGGGCGTCAGGTTGATCTGGCACGAGCCGCAGTGTCCGGAGACGATCGCCACGACCGCGTCCGGCTTTCCGCGCCCACGGATATGGTTGTAGACCTTCATCTCCGAGAGAGCCACCGCCGCGGCGACGGCGTCGCGACCGGACTTCTCCGTCTCAAAGCGCCCCTTCGCGTGGGACATCTCGGCCTCGAGCTTCTCGAGGTCCTTCTTGGAAAATTCTTCCGTCTTCTTGAACTCGGCGGTGGCGGCCTTCTCCTCGGCCTTCGCGGCGTCGAGCTCCTCCATGACCTGGAGCACTTCGGTCTCGATGTCGTCGGCCGCCTTCTTCTCGGCGTCGATTTCCACCTGCATCGCCTTGTACGCGTCGTTGGACTTCAGGTCGTTGAGCTGGGCGGAGTGCTTGCGCGCGGCCTCGATCTTCGCGGCGACGTCGAGCTCCTTGCTTTTCTTCTTCTTCTCGAGCTCGAGGATCTTCGCCTTCGCCTCGTTCATGTGCCGCTTCTCGTTCTCGAGGTCGGCCTTGAGCGCGGCGATGCGCGGCGGCACGGCGTCGATCTCTTTCTGGATGGCGTCGAGGACGTTGTCCTTGAGCTGGAGGGCGACCAGGGCTTGAAAGGCTTCTTTGGTCAGGGCCATAGGGCTGCGACCAGTATAGAATAAATTTCCCGACTCTGGCTGAAATGGTGCGGCGGGCCGCCTGAGGGGGGTCACGCCATGAAAATCATCGCGGCGTTCCTGGCGCTGATTCTCGCCCTCCCGTTGCCCGTCCCGGCGTCCGCCGAGGATGTCGAGACGTCGACAGTCCCCGTTCAGGCCGCCGTCCCCACGGAGCCGCTCACGGTCACCGCGCCGCGCGTCAGGGAGCAGGCGGCGTTGGAGACGGCCCGCGCGGCGGGCGCGGGCACGGCTGTCGCGGGAGCCGGCCTCATGACCTACGCCGTTTTTTTCGCCACCGGGCCCTTCGGCTGGGCCGCCGCCGCGGTGTTCTTCGGCGGCATGACCGCGTATCTGTCCCACCGCCGCCTTCAAGGCATGGAAGATTTTTCCTGGAGCGCCCCGGCCGAAACGGCCCAGAAGCCTTAAGGCTTCGACCGAGCGCTCGAACATGAGGCTATGCATGAAAGAAAAAGCCGTTCGCCTCTATTTCTCTGCGGCCGCGGGAAATCGAGAGAGGCGAACGGCTTGGGCAGTACAGGATTTGAACCTGTGACCCTTGTCGTGTGAGGACAATGCTCTACCGCTGAGCTAACTGCCCGTCGGGAATCGTCACCGAACGACGGACATTATAGCATTAGAACGACGCGAACCAGTTGTAGATGCGCGAGGGAATCTCCGCGATGTAGTTGCGGGTCTCCTTGGGGGCGACCCGGTCGAGCGCCGCGGCGCCGTGCTTGCGCATGGCCTTCTGCACGTTGCCGATGCCCCAGTTGTAGGAGGCCAGGATGATCTCGAGCTTTTCGGCGGGGACCTTGGACATGTCGGACAGGTCCTGGCCCATCTTGAAGAAAGAGTTCGCGATCCAGTTCAGGTACTTCGTGCCGGCCTTGATGTTGGCGTTGGGATCGTAGAGGTTGCCGCGCACTCCCATGTCGGCGGCGGTGGCGGGATCGAGCTGCATGAGGCCTATGCAGCCGGAGCCCCTGTTGTAGGCGTTCTTCTTGAAGTTGGATTCCTGATTGATGACGGACAGGACGATCATGGGGTCCACCTTCTGGCGGATGCCCTCGGCGATCGCGGTGTCGACGATCTGCCGGCTGACACCCTTGGACAGGAGGAGGGCGCGGATCTTGTCGTAACGGGCGGGATCGCCGGCGGGGCGGGGCGCCTCGGCTCGGACGGCGTTGTCCGCGACGGCGGCCCGGGAAGGGGCGGCGTTGTCGAAGACGCCGGACCAAGCGATTCCCGGCTCCACGACCTTCATGCTCATGGCTCGGACCTTCTTCGACTCGGCATCGAGGTGCTGCGACGCGATCTGCTCGCGAAAGGCGAAGGCGAAATCCAACTCGAGATTCTTTTGCGCGGCGAAGGCCTCGAAGCTCCCGGCTCCGGAGACGAGACGCCGCGTATCATGGTGCAGGTCATGCAAGACCACGGTTTTCCAGCTGTTGAAATCCGTCCGGATTTTGGCGAGCTCCGCCGAGGTTCCGGCGGCGATCGCCGACGCCTTGAGGTCGTTGAGGCGGGGCTGGTAGCGCACGGTCACCTGCGGGAGAGGCTCGGTCTGAGGCAGAAGGTTCGCGCGGCTGACCTCGATCTCCTTGATCAGCTCGGCGCGGGCGCCCTCGGCGGCGGGGATCAAGGGCGATCCGGCCTGCAGGGATAGGGCGCGAACGCTCATGGGTGCCAGGGCCACCGCCGCGACGATTATCCAGGTCTTCATACCCAGAGAATAGTGGGCCCGGGCCCAACCGGTCAGGGGCGATAGGCCCAGCCGAGACCGGGACTAAAGACCTAGGCCCAGGGGAGGCGCCTCACGATTCCCTGGATCAGCCTCAGTCGGAGAAAGCGCACCGGGTTGCCGTCTGAGTCCTTCCAGACCGAGGAGTCGTTGGATTCGTCGCGGTTGTCGCCCAGGACGAAGAACCCATTTTCCGGCACGATCACGGGCTCCATGCTGTCGCCCATCAGCCTCTCCCCCGCCCGCGTATGGACGACATAGGGTTCGTCCAGCTGTTTTCCATTTATAAATACTACCTTTTCCCTCATTTCAACGGTCTCGCCCGGAAGTGCTACCACGCGCTTGAGGAGATCGATATCCTCGACCGGGCTGCGAAACGACAACACGTCCCCCCGCTGCGGAGGGCGCACCCGCAGGGTCAATTTGTCGAGGATCAGCATGGTTCCGGTCTTGAGCGTGGGCTCCATGGAGGGGCTGGCCACATAGACCGGCTCCGCCACCCAGAACCGGACCGGGAGCACTACCGCCAGGGCGATCGCGACCAGCTTCAGGAGTCTCAGCAGTTCCATCGCTCTTAAGGATACCTCCTGCGCGAGTCGGCGTCCAGGGGGGCCATATCGGTCGTTGACACCGCCGCCGGCGTTTGGCTATAATTTTCCTCCCACCATCCGTTAGTCATTCTCTCGGATTGTAGCGATGCGCCGTTGGCGTTGCTGTGTCCAAGAGGCCGGAAAGGCGGGGCAGTCGCGGGCGTAGTTCAATGGTAGAACACGAGTTTTCCAAACTCGTTACGTGGGTTCGATTCCCATCGCCCGCTCCAGATGTCGTCGTTTTTTTCACGCTGGGATAGCTCAGCTGGTAGAGCATCCCCTTGGTAAGGGGAAGGTCGTGGGTTCAATTCCCATTCCCAGCTTTTTTTGCCGTCGCCGCACCGACTCTCAAAGATAACAGACACAAGGAGACCTCACGTCATGGCCAAGGCTAAATTCGAGCGCACCAAGCCGCACGTCAACATCGGAACCATCGGTCACGTCGACCATGGCAAAACCACGCTGACGGCCGCGATCACCAATTATCTCTCGAAGAAGGGCTTGGCCCAGGCGAAGCGCTACGACGAAATCGACAACGCGCCCGAAGAGCGGGCCCGCGGCGTAACCATCAACGTCCACCACAACGAGTACGAGACGGCCAACCGTCACTACGCGCACGTGGACTGCCCCGGCCACGCCGACTACATCAAGAACATGATCACCGGCGCCGCCCAGATGGACGCGGCGATCCTCGTGGTCTCGGCCGCCGACGGCCCCATGCCGCAGACGCGCGAGCACGTGCTGCTCGCC
>Ga0105164_10000095_pt1 | contig 62483 bp, 66 predicted proteins | sample VDWuncwatermetaG_FD_89674 | JGI IMG/M metagenome (GOLD analysis project Ga0105164, IMG submission 89674) | Wastewater microbial communities from Netherlands to study Microbial Dark Matter (Phase II) - VDW unchlorinated drinking water | ecosystem: Environmental > Aquatic > Freshwater > Drinking...
ATATTTAAACAACTACATGGATCCCGCTAATAAAACCGCGATTGTAATGCTTGGGCCCGCGAGGCGTTTTATCGCAATCGCAAAAAGGCATCCCAAAATAATGGAATTTTTATACGGATATTGCGAACAGCTTCAAAGATTCTGCGAAACTGTCCCGTCCCTTAAGCCTTCACCGGAGGCAGCTTCCGATATTTACTCCAGCTTCACGGCGCCTTTCTCGGCCTGGCGGCCGGCACCGCTAGAGATAAAGTCAGTCCGGAAATCCCTGCATTCCGTCCTGCGGCCCGTGGCGGCGAAAGAAGGAGGCAGGGCTTCCGGCGAGAGGGCTCTTCTAATGTCCGCGAAAAAAATCGTAGGGAAAATGGATTCTTTACGTGAAGAATTTAAAAAAAGATTCCCTGATTCAGGTAGCTATGTAGATGTTCTTTTTTCTTTATTACCTGAAGGCGATGATATGGCTTATTTTTCAGCACAGCAGTATGGGATCGCGGAAGAGCATGCGGATTTGTCAGTATTGCATCCCGCAGGTATTATTTCCGGCAATGAACTTGTGCGGGGAGATTTAATGGGCAGGATAGACGATGTAAGCAAGCGTTCTTATATTATATTGAAACCCCCGCATTCGGGCTCCAGAGTATATCGCAGGATTAAAGGCATAGCCAGCCAAGAGATGGCAATAAGATACGCGGTTAATGAGCTTATTTTAGCGGCGCGCCTGCTTATTAAAGGCGGTATGCCTCCGGAGAAGCGGTTACTTCTTGAAAAGGATCCCAGTTTAACGCGTGTAATCTTCAGTAAATTTGGCTACTCTCTGGATCATTTCGATACCATAGGCAAACTTGCCTCTCTGTACTTGTTTGATCCGGTTCCCGGGATCCCAAGAATTAGGTCAGGCACGATTGAGGCCGCTGAACATTCCGTCCTGCGACCCCTCGCCGTAGGCGAGGGGAAGTCCCGAGCCGCCGGCGAAACAGCATTGGAGGCGATCGCCAATGTCCGCATAATAAATCCTGAGGCGCAGATCCTTGTTAATACCTCATTTGAAACGCTTGATATGAAAAATGCCTTGCGTTTAGGTTTAATGGCGGGCGCCAATTCTTTGATGATAAACGTCACGCCTGCCAAATACAAGGAACTTTATGATATTTATCCCCACCGCGCCGGAATAGGGCTAGACACTGCAGAGAGGATCAAATCTATACTCAACCTACTTCGTTCCATAGGCAGGGCCCCCACCGATTTAGGTTTTCAATACAAAACAATTTGATTGACTCTAAAAAGGAGGAGTGATATTCTAAAATTAAGATGAAGAAGGTATTAGTTATTACCTTAGCGTGTGTTTTTATAATGGCGGTTAATACATCAGCCTTTTTGCCAAAGGATAGGAGGTATATATTTGAATACTCCTTTGTGGTCAAAGATATCCCTGTTTACGCCTCAAACATAAGGATCTGGGTGCCGTATCCGTCTGAAAATTTGTGCCAAAGGGTTGAATATATAGAACCCGAAGAAAGCCATTCTTATGCGATCACCTACAACAAGGTCTATAATAATAAGATGCTGTACTATTCCATGTCTGCGCAGGAAGGGCCGGAGGTCAGGATTAATGAGCGATATAAAATTTTACGCAGGGAATTTTTAAATAGGCCCGGAAGCGTCTTTTATAGAAATAGCAACCATGGAAAATCGGAGATCGAAAGATATTTAAAACCGGACAGGTTCGTAATAGTAAACGACAGGGTAAAGGGGCTGGCATCTGAAATTACAAATGGTAAAAATACGACCATGGAAAAGGCAAGGGCAATCTATGACTATATATTTAGAAATATCTCCTATGGCAAAAGCGTACCGGGATGGGGCAAGGGCGATATAGAGCGTGTTTGTATTGTCAAAAGCGGAAACTGCACCGATTTCCATTCCCTTTTTGTGGCCCTTGCCAGGGCAAGCGGCATCCCCGCAAAATTCGTGATGGGCGTCCCTGTATCGCGGGAGAAATACGGAAAGGTTAATTCATACCATTGCTGGGCTGAATTTTATGAACCGCATCACGGATGGATACCAGTTGATATATCCGAGGCCTCTAAGAATAAATCAAGGTATGAATATTATTTTGGCGGCCTGGATGAGAACCGTATTGAGTTTAGCCATGGCAGGGATATAAAACTAGAACCGCCGCAAAATAACGGCGGATTAAACTATTTTATTTTTCCGTATGTAGAGGTTGATGGAAAAACCTATGAAAATGTGGAGGTTGAGTTTAAGTATCGGGAAATTTCTTAAAAAGAGAAGGAGGATAAAAAGATGAGAAGGGTAGCTGTGATTTTGGTTGTTTCGCTGTTTTTGGTGATGGGTATCAGAGGCTTATATGGTATGGCCGCGGAGCATGGCGGCAAAGAACACGGCGGCGCCGCTATGTCGATGGAACCATCTGGCAAGAATATACAAAAGGCCATGACAGATTATGTAAAGGAAAAATCAGCCGCGACAGGCACGTTTGACGTTTATGACAACGAGACAGGCAAGGATAGGAAGCTTAAACTTCAAAGGGTTCATGAGCGTGTGGGGAAGACAGGGAATTATTATTACTCCTGCGCGGACTTCGAGGATATCGGGACGGGAGAGACGCTTGATTTGGATATAGACGTAAAGGATGAAAACGGAAAGTTAAGCGTTGCGGATGTGAGGATCCACAAGTTAAATGGGAAAGAGCGCTATACCTATGATGAGAATGATAACAGAATCCCTGTGAAGAAATAAACTTAGGGCATCATTTTGCCTTGCACGGAAACCGTTTTATCAGGGGGAGCGATATGAAAGATAGCGGAAGATATTTTTGGACGTGGGTTTTGGCTTTGGGTTTGGCTTTGGCGATGGTGCTTGGTCAGGCGTATAAATCAAGCGCGGAAGAAAAGAGGATGCTGATAGATGATTTTGAAACGGGGAAGATAATAAATCGCGCTGAGGGCAAATCAAATGTGTATTTTCATCCGCCTTCAAGGGTGATGGTAACTACAGGAAATGATACGATAAATGGCAAGCCCACCAAGGTATTAACGATTAAGTATGACAAGAAAAACGCGGGCGGCCCCGACGGTTACGGCGGCTGGTGCGGCTATTATACGATATTAAAATGCGCCTATCCGGGGGTATGCCTTCTGCAGGGCACTACGCCGGTGGAAAAAGACGAGATAGTTTATCTAAATGCCTCCAACTATAAATCGCTGACCTTCTGGGTTAAGGGCGACAAGGGCGGGGAAAGCTTTAAAGTAGGGCTCGCCGATGCCCACTGGGACCAAATCGGCGATACGGTGAGAGCGAGGCGATAGGAAAATATATTCCGGAAGGCAAGCTAACAACGAACTGGCAAAAGGCGACTATCCCATTGGCCGAATTCTTCCTTGATATTGATAAACTCGCCTCTGTTTCCATAGGCTTTGAATCCGAATGTTTTCCGACGGGATGCGGCCAGGGGACTGTCTATATAGACGATATAGCGTTTGAGGCTGATTAATTATTTATTTTGATTAAGCGGATCTGCCTTTGAAATAAAATAGCTTTGCAGATTGAATAGGAATGTTATAAAATATATAGAAAGATATTAAAAAAGGGGGATAATATGGCGGAGGTTAAAGATTTGTTTCAAAGCGCGGATTGGAAGAAAGAGAAGCACGTTCCGGTAATAGAAGGGCCCGACAAGGTAAAAAAGGGCGCCCTGTTGAAACTGACGGTAAGCGTAGGCAAGGAAATAGCCCACCCTAATACCACCGAGCATTACATAAAATGGATAGAGATCTATTTTCTGCCCCAGGGGGAAAAATTTCCGTATCAGATAGGAAAATTCGAGTTTGCGACACACGGGGAATCCGTACAGGGGCCGAACACAAGCACAATTTACACCCATCCGGAAATAGTTTGCAGTTTCAAAACAGATAAAGCGGGCGCTATATTGGCCTCTTCTTACTGCACTATTCATGGTTTATGGCAGGGCGCTAAGAATATCGCGGTAGAATAGAGAATAGCGGATGGCAGAGTATTCAATACTTATAGGCGGTAAGGCGGGTTTCGGGATAGATAAGGCGAGTTCGATTATAGGCCGTATTTTTAACGCGGTGGGTTACCATATTTATATTTACCGCGATTACCCGTCTCTGATTCGAGGCGGGCACACGTTTTCTATTATACGCGCTTGCCGGGATAAAATCGGAGCGCACTATAATAAGGTAGATTTTATTCTCGCCCTGAATCAGGATACGATAAACCTTCATAAGGAAAGGCTGAAAGGCGGAACAGTTGTTATCTATGATTCTGATTTGGTCAAGTTAGAAGGTTTGCCAGCAACGGTTAAGACGGTTGGCATCCCGATGGGCAAGATTATAAAGGAAGAAAACGCGAATGAGATAATGCGTAATAGCTGCATTATAGGGTCATTATGCAGGGCCGCGGGGTTAAATTGGGATATTTTAGACGCCGTATTTAGAAAAGAGATTGCAAGGGAGATAGAGCCAAATCTAAAGGTTGCCAGGAGGGGGTATGATTCCTCCGGAGAATTGATAAAGATAAAGCCTTTGGCGCAGGAAAGTTTTCCTATCCTTTCCGGTAATCAGGCCATAGGCCTTGGCCTTATCAGGGCCGGCCTTAAGACATATATAGCTTATCCGATGACCCCCACCTCGCCTATACTGCATTTTCTAGCTGAGGTTTCAGAAGATTTTTCGCTGAAGGTCATCCATCCGGAAAATGAGATCGGCGTGATATTAATGGCCCTGGGCGCTTCGTATGCGGGTGAGAAAGCGGCTGTCGGGACTTCCGGAGGCGGATTTTGCCTGATGACTGAGGGCCTAAGCATGGCCGGCATGGCCGAACTGCCCATAGTGATAATTGTGGGCCAAAGGCCGGGCCCAAGCACAGGCCTGCCCACATATTCAACCCAGTCAGATTTGCACTTTGTCCTGAACGCGGGCCAGGGCGAGTTCCCGCGTTTTATTGTCGCTCCCGGAGACGCGGAGGAGGCGTATTATTGGTCAGCGGTAGCGATGAATATTACCTGGAAATATCAGCTGCCTTCAATCATACTTTCTGATAAAAACCTGGGAGAGGGCGTTTTTAATTTTGATATAAATTCTATAAAGGATATAAACGAAGAAAACCCCGGCGCGTGGGACAGAAAGGGCCCTTATAAAAGATATTTAAATACAGAAAGCGGGATATCCCCTCTGGCATTTGCGCCGGATAAAGAGGCCGTCATAAAGGTAAATAGTTATGAACACGATGAGTCGGGCATAACTACCGAAGACCCCCAACTTACCGTGTCGATGCAGGAAAAACGGCTGCGAAAAGAGAAGTATCTGTCAGAAGAAATAGGCAAGTACAGCGCCGTAAACATATACGGCAATAAAAAGGCCCCGGTTGCCTTGCTCTGCTGGGGGTCCAATAAAGGCCTTTGTGTTGAAACTGCCCGTAACCTGGGGCTTAAGGTTATTCAGCCGGTTGTACTATCGCCGTTTCCCGCGCAGCAATTTAAGAAGGCAATCGAAGGAGTTGATAAAATAATCTGCGTAGAAAATAATGCCACAGGCCAGCTGGAAAGGCTTATCAAGTTTTACGGTTTCGATGTAGATGAGCGTATATTGAAATATGACGGCAGGCCATTTTCTTTAGATGAGTTGGAAGAAAAGATAAAGGGAATAATATGACGGCCCAATTAAATTTAGGCACTTACGCTCCGAATACCTGGTGTCCGGGATGCGGAAATTTTGCTATTTTAAATGCCTTTAAGACAGCAGTTAACGAGTTGGTTTCCGAAGGCGCGCCGCTTGAAAAATTTGTTTTGGTCTCGGGCATCGGTTGCCACGCCAAGATCGTGGATTATATAAATATGAATAGTTTTTATTCTATTCACGGAAGGACCTTGCCCGTAGCCGAAGGCATAAAGCTTGCTGACAAGGATTTGAAGGTAATATGCTTTGCGGGCGACGGCGACGCCTATGGGGAAGGGCTTGAGCACCTGATATTTGCGGCAAAACGCAATATTGATATAACCATGATAGTTCATAATAACCGCGTCTACGGGCTTACAACCGGCCAATACACGCCCACTTCGCCTTTGGGTTTTAAGGGCCGTTCCACGCCGCAGGGGACAAAAGAACTGCCCCTAAACCCGCTTGAGCTTATGCTCGCAAGCGGGGCGACATTTTTGGCGCGTGGCACGTCTCATGGCATAGAACTGCTTAAAAAGATTTTTAAAGAGGCTATTGAACATAAAGGTTTTTCGCTGGTTGACGCCCTGCAGGTATGTGTTACTTACTATAATATGTATGAATATTACGATAAGAGGGTATATGAATTAAAGGGCCACAATGCCGAGGATCACAACGAGGCCTTGGGCAAGGTGCGGGAGTGGGATTATAATACGGACGCAAAGATTGCGCTTGGCGTATTTTATAGAAAAACAGCCCCTACCTTTGAGGAAAAATTTGTAAAAACCGATGTTGAAACAATAGATAGAAGCTTAAAAATAAAAAAGGTGCTTAAAAATAGTATTTAGTGTAAAATATAAAAATGGACCCGAATGTTTTACATAATATAAGTTACGGTGTTTACATAGTTTCCTCTAACAAGGGGAAACTTTTAAACGGCCAGATAGCCAACACCGTTTTCCAGATAACGAGCGAACCCGCGACCATCGCTATAAGTATTAACAAACAGAACCTGACGCATGAATATATAGGGGAAAGCAAACGTTTCAGCGTTTCGGTATTGGGCGAAGATGCGCCGCTGCCGTTTATAGGCAAGTTTGGTTTCAGGTCGGGCAGAAAAGAGGACAAATTTAAAGACACAAAATTCATAGTCCTGGATTCCGGCTGCCCCGTAGTTTTGGATTATGCAATTTGCTATCTTGAGGCGAGGGTAATAAACAAACTTGACTGCGGCACTCATACGCTTTTTTTAAGCGAGATGACGGAGTCAAAAATGCTGGCAACCGGAAAGCCGATGACTTACGCCTACTATCATTTGACAAAGCGCGGCACAACACCCGCGACAGCCCCAACTTTTATTAAGAAGGAGAAGATAGTATGAAACCATATGAAATAAAGAAGGGGATTTACTGGGTGGGCGCCGTTGACTGGAACGTGAGAAATTTTCACGGCCATACATATACTACTGCGAGAGGCACTACATATAATGCTTATCTGATAATGGATGAAAAGATCGCCTTAGTAGATACCGTGCTTGGCGCATTCACAGGTGAAATGATTGAAAAAATAAAAGAGATTGTAAATCCGGAAAGAATAGATTATATTATAGCAAATCATGTGGAGTCGGATCACTCGGCAGCAATACCAGTGCTTCTTAAGCTATGCCCAAAGGCAAAGGTCATCGGCACCGCGAAGTGCAAGGAAGGGTTGCACAGGTATTATTACGTGGATATGGATTTTCAGGTGGTAAAAACAGGGGATAAAATAAAATTAGGCAAAAGGGCCCTGAATTTTATCGAAGCGCCTATGATACATTGGCCCGACAGCATGTTCACTTATTGCCCCGAAGATGAGCTTCTTATGCCCAATGATGCCTTCGGCCAGCATTACGCGACGAGCCGGAGGTTTGACGATGAGGTTGACGAATGCGCGCTTATGGATGAAGCTGCGAAATATTACGCAAACATACTGATTCCGCTTGGCCCGATAATACTTAAGAAGCTGGAAGATGTTCAGAATATGAACATCTCCATTAAGATGATTGCCCCAAGCCATGGTATAATATGGCGCAAGGACCCGATGAAGATTATTAAGGCGTATTTGTCATGGGCCAGGAATGAGACAAAAGAAAAAGCCGTCGTTGTTTATGAAACGATGTATGGCTCAACCGGGAAGATGGCAAGGAAAATAGTTGAGGGCATAACGGACGCAGGCGTTGAGGTAAAACTTTTTGATATCGCGCAGGCCGACCGCACCGAAGTAATTAAAGAAATTCTTGACGCTAAGGGATGCGTTATAGGCTCCTCCACTCATGATAATGATATGCTCCCGACTATTGCGGGATTCCTGGCATTCTTAAAAGGGCTGAAGCCGAAAAACAGGATTGGCTGCGCATTTGGTTCTTACGGATGGGCCGGCGGGGCCGTTAAAAATATAGAAAATATCCTTAAGGAAGCGGGGATAGAAGTTACTCAGCCTTCCATCGGTGCTCAATATGCGCCGGATAAGAATGAGATCGAACGCTGCTATGAATTTGGAACAAATTTTGCCGGCAAGGTAAAAGAGAAAGGGGCAAGCTATGTCAAAATATAGATGCACGGTTTGCGGTTATATCTATGACCCTGCTGTCGGCGACGAAACCCATGAGATTAAACCCGGCACCGCCTTCGAGAGCTTGCCTGCTACATGGACGTGCCCCGAATGCGGGGTTGAGAAGGATATGTTTGAAAAAATATAAAAAGGAGGATCGTGCGATATGAAGGCGAAGGTTGATGCGGATTTGTGCATAGGCTGCGGCTTATGTGTATCTACGTGCCCCGAGGTTTTTAAAATGGAAGAAGACAAGGCTGTGGTAATCGGTTCGGCAGTGCCAAAAGGAGCTGAGGACACCTGTAAAAAGGCTACCGAGGAATGTCCTGTAACGGCGATAATAATTAGTTAAAAGAGTCCCTCGCTTCAGGGTAGCGAGGATAGGGAAGCTCGGGATCATTTTACAGATTAGGAAAAAGAGGGTAAAATGGGAGGTCAAAATGGGTAAGAAATCTAGAGAAATTGTTGGCGTTGATTTAAAGGAATTGATCAAGGATCTGGACAGGGCGTATTGCGATGAGTGGCTTGCTTACTACGCTTGGTGGTATATGGCGCAGGCTGTGGAAGGAAAAGGCTATGAGGATATGGCGGAATTTTTGAATAAGATTGCCAAGGACGAGCTCGAACACGCCACAGAGTTAGCCGAGCGGATTATTGAATTAGGAGGCCTTCCTACAAACACGCTGGGAAAAGTAGAAAAGGGCGGAAACTCGCCTTATCCGGGGGTCATGAAGGGCTTAAGCGATTACGACGAGATTATAAAAATCGTCACAGAGGCAGAGGCGGGCGCTATAGAAGTTTATAACAAGATAGCGAAGAAGACCTTTGGCAAAGACCATGATACCTATCAGCTGGCTGTCCATATAATGGGCGAGGAAATTGGCCACGAGGAGATGTTTGAAAACCTTAAGGAAAAATAGTTTTTACAGCTAATAAAACCGATAAGCCAGGGGGCAATGGTTTGGCCTCCTTTGGCCAAAGCCATAACAAGGCAATGCATAAAATAAGGCGCTATTTTATTGCCGGGTTGTTAATTACGCTCCCCGTCTTTATTACTATATATTTCCTTTTCATATCTTTTCGTTTTATTGACGGGGTGTGCGGCGGCGTAATTAATTATTTTCTCAAGAAAGAATTAGGTTTTTCTCTGCCTGGGATCGGGATTATACTGGGCATCCTTACGGTTTTAATCGTAGGCTTTTTGGCGACGCGGTTCTTGGGCAAAAGGGTATTCCCTGCAATTGAGAAATGGTTTTTGAAATTTCCTTTTATCCGCCAGATATACCCTCCCGCGAAACAAATAGTCAATTTTTTACTTTCCAAAGAAAAACCGGCTTTTAAAAAGGTTGTTCTGGTTGAATACCCGTCTAAAGGGATTTGGTCGGTAGGGTTTATTACAAGCGAGAGTTTTAAAGAGGCAAAAGAGAAAATCGGCAAGGAACTACTTCATATTTTTATCGCAAGCACGCCCAGCCCTTTTACCGGATATTTTATTTTAATTCCTAAAGACGCTGTTAAATTTTTAGATATATCGGTTGAAGACGGCATTAAATTAATAGTCTCAGGCGGTATATTAACCCCCGGACTAAAAAAAGATGTTTGACCTGATTATTATCGGAGCGGGGCCGGCCGGGATCACCGCAGGTGTTTATGCTGCCCGCAAGAAAATGAATCCTTTGGTTATAACTAAGGATATAGGCGGCCAGGCGGCATGGAGCGGCGATATAGAAAATTATACCGGCTACCAGTTTATCACAGGCCCAGACCTGGCGTTAAAATTTGAAGAGCATATGCGCAAATATAATATCACCCTGAAGGAAAATGAAGAGGCGGTAGAAATCAAAAAGGCTGGTAATGTTATTTCTGTCAAGACCGAGAAGGGCTCATATGAGGCAAAGGCTGTCATAATTGCTTCCGGTAAAAAATCAAGAGAGATTGGCGTGCCAGGCGAAAAAGAATTTAAAAATCGGGGGCTTACTTACTGCGCTACCTGCGATGGCCCCTTATTCGCGGGGAAAGCGGTGGCGGTTATAGGCGGCGGAAATTCCGCGCTTGACGCAGCCCTACAGCTGATTAAAATCGCAAAACAGATATACCTTGTTAATATCACGCCGTCTTTAGGCGGCGATGAGATCATGAGAGAAAAGATCACCCAGTCCAAGCTTGTAAAGATCCTGAACAATGCCCGCGTTACGGCCATAATCGGCAATAAATTTGTGACAGGCCTGAAGATAATCCGGGACAAAAAAGAGGAAACCATTGATGCCCAGGGGGTGTTTGTGGAAATAGGGCTTATCCCGAATTCACATTTTGCCGGGGGTATTGAAATTAACCAATCCGGGGAGATAAAGGTAAACTCTCGCAACGAGACGAATGTTCCGGGAATATTTGCCGCAGGTGATGTTACGGATGTCCCGGAGAAACAGATCATAATTGCCGCCGGCGAAGGTTCGAAGGCGGCCCTAAGCGCCTTCAGATATCTGGCGCAGCAGAGATTATGAGATTTTTTTTCTTGACAAAATGATACTAATATGGTATCATTACACTTGAGGAAGGAGGAATAAGATGAATATAACGATAAGATACATGCTGCGGCCGGTTGCGCGTTGCAAGGAGGGTTGCAGTATAAAGTCCCGGGCATGACGTTAAACTGCCCAAAGTTTTTAAATTTGAAAAGAGGGTAGAATGAAACTTATAACTAGAGATACCGATTATGCGATCAGGGCGCTTTGCTACAGCGCCGGATGTCCCGATAGAAAGGTTTGCGCGGGAGAAATAGTCGCGGAGCTGAAAATACCCCGGCCTTTTTTAAGAAAAATATTGCAGTTGTTGAGCAAAAAAGGCATTATAAGGTCTTATAAAGGAAAGGGCGGTGGATTTAAATTGGCCGTTTCGCCCGCTGAGCTGCTTTTGGCGGATGTGATAGAAATATTTCAGGGGCCGCTTAAAATGAATGAGTGCCTATTTAAAAAACGCGTATGCCGGGATGTCGGTAGCTGCGTTCTGAAATCAAAGATTGATTCTATAGAAAGACGGGTGATTTCAGAGTTAAAGACAATCACAATCTCATCTTTAATGTGATGAGAGGGGGGGGTAAGAAAAAATGAGCATTGAGTTTTGCCCCGGATCAAAGAAGTTCAAACAGCCTCACCCGGAAACAATAAAATGCCCTGTCTGCGGCTATGAGGCCGAGATATGGACGGATGAGATCAAGGTAAACTGTCCGAAATGCAAAGATATAATTGTGCGTCAGGCTGATGGCGCAAGCTGTTTGGACTGGTGCAAATACGCGAAGGAGTGCGTAGGCGACAAGATATACACAAAGTTTATGCAGAACAAGGCCCAGACCACAAGGGAAAGGCTTCTTAAGGAACTTGAGAATTATTTCGGCGCCGATACGAAAAGAATAAATCACGCGAAAAATGTCCTGGCATTTGCCGAGGAGTTGCTGAAAAACGAAAAGGCGGACTGGCATATCGTAATACCCGCCAGCATCCTCCACGATGTCGGGATAAAGGTGGCAGAGGAAAAATATGGGTCATCAGCGGGCAATTTTCAGGAAAAGGAAGGGCCTGAAGTAGCCAGAAAGATTTTACTAAAGGAGGGCTTGAAAAAAGCGGACATAGAGGAAATCTGCCAGATAATCGCGCATCATCACACGCCGGGCAAGATAAACACCCAGAATTTTAAGGTGCTTTATGACGCGGATTGGCTTGTGAATTTAAAGGATGAGATTGATATAAAGGACAAAACCAAACTGGGGCAGATAATTGATAAGGTGTTCCTTACTGTTTCAGGAAAGGAATTGGCAAGACAAGTATATCTTGACACAGCTTAAGTGATACAACCAGAAAAAAAATAAAAGAAAGGAAAGGCAAATGATTAGCTCCAGACTCAAAACGTATTTTATAGTTTCACTGTTTGGCGCGATAGCGGTTGCGCTCATCGGATATGTTTATACCGCGCGAGCTCTGCCCCCATATCCGGGGAAAGTCGTATCTGAGAGCGGCGCCGTCCTCACGACCAAGGGCCGGATAATGTCGGGTCAGATGATCTGGCAGAGATATGGGCTAATGGACGTTGGCAGTATATGGGGCCACGGAACGTATCGGGGACCGGACTTCACTGCGCAGTCTCTGCACATGATGGGGCAGACCATGCGCGCAAAGTTGGCGGAAAAAAAGTACAACGCGCCCTATCCCGCACTGAACACGGATTCCCGTGGCGCGGTGGACGCTATAGTCATTCGCCAGATCAAGGACAATCGTTATAATGCTTCTCAGGATATGCTGACCTTGAGCCCGCTCCAGGAAGCCGCGTTGCTAGAAGTTCGCGCGTTCTACGACACCCTGTTCATCCGGGGAAATCCCGAGGGGCCTATCCGGGCGGGTACCATTAAGAACTCCAACGAGATACGCGATTTGGCGGATTTCTTTTTCTGGACAGCATGGTGCGCCGGAACAATTCGACCGGGAGATACCCTCACGTACACGTGCAACTGGCCGCACGATCCTGAGAATGGAAACGTGGTGCCCGCTAAAGCCATCGTTTGGTCCGCAGTTTCGCTAGTGACTTTCGGAATTTGCCTTGGACTGATGATTTTCCTCTTCCATCATTACAAGTTTAATCAGGGATCGCTCTCCTTCAAGCCCGAGTATGGGCTGGCGTTGGCGGCCGGAAAGATTTCATCAAGCCAGCGAAAAACTGTTAAGTATTTCTTCGTGGTCTCCGCTTTATTTCTGCTCCAGATTGCCGTTGGCGCATTGATGGCTCACTATACGGTACATCCGGATTCTTTCTTCGGTTGGAAGTCCGTGGCGAACTTCATCCCGTATAGCTGGGTCAAGACCTGGCACCTCCAGTTGGCCGTTTTTTGGATTGCCGTTTCGTGGATAGGATTCACACTGTTCGTCGCTCCGCGCGTGGGCAACAAGGAACCCAGGGCACAGGGCCTCCTGGTGGACCTTCTCTTTGGCGCCGTGTTGCTTGTGGCCGTAGGAAGCCTCACGGGTGAGGTCATGGGTATTAAAGGCATGTTGGGCAAGACGTGGTTCTGGCTGGGGCATCAGGGGTGGGAGTACCTGGAACTCGGACGGCTGTGGCAAATTCTCCTGCTGGCCGGTCTTGTAATCTGGCTCTTACTAGTCTTGCGTGGTCTCAAGTCGCATTTCGGCGCCGGCCAGGATAAATGGGGGCTTCCTCAGTTTCTGGCGTATTCGGGGGTCGCGGTGGTCGGCTTCTTCTGCTGTGGCCTGTTCTATAACCCGCATTCACATCTGACGATCGCGGACTTCTGGCGCTGGTGGGTCGTGCACACATGGGTGGAAGGGGCGTTCGAATTCTTCGGTGCCGCGGCCATCGTGTTTGTACTGGTGAACCTGCAGCTGGTCGAGCTCAAAGCCGGGCTTCGCACCGTGTACTTCACGGTGTCGCTGGCGCTCTTCTCCGGCATCATCGGGGTGGGGCATCATTACTACTGGTTTGGTACACCGTCTTTCTGGTTGGCGCTGGGATCCACGGTATCCGCTTTGGAACCCGTCCCGATTATCTTGCTGTTGTCCGATGTCTGGCACGGCCAGAAAGCGTTGATCATCGGGGGGCGTTCATTCCCATACCGGTATCCCCTAATGTTCATCATGGCCTCGGTCTGCTGGGAATTCTTGGGCGCTGGGGTTATGGGGCTCTCGATCACCACGCCTGTCGTGAACTACTTTGAACACGGCACCTACCTGACAGTAAACCATGGACACACCGCCCTGTTTGGCACCTATGGCCTCCTCGCGATCGCGTTGTTGCTCTTCTCCATGCGCGGTATGGTTAAGGAAGACGGCTGGAGTGACGGCCTACTCAAGGTTACGTTCTGGGGAACGAACATCGGGCTGTTTATGATGTTCGTGCTGACGTTGCTTCCTGTGGGTGTACTCCAGGTGTTGGACAACGTCAAGTACGGCTTCTGGCATGCCCGTTCCGACGCGTTCTGGCATCAAGACATCATTCAGACCCTGGGGTGGATCCGTCTGGTTCCGGACACCCTCATTGCTTTGGGCGCCATAGCCCTGGCCTTGTTTATGCTGAAGGCCATGATGAATTTGAAGCCTGTTGAGGTTAAGGAGGGCGAAGCTTTTACAAAGTAGCGATGTTCCGGCTACTTATAGGTGTTTAATAAATGACAGAACCAATAAATCTAAGGGAGAAGATATGAGCGAAAAGACAATACAGCTGGATATTAGGAATCTCGACATGGCTGATAGACACACGAGGATATTTAGCGTGTGGAGACAACTAAAAGATGGCGATCGTCTTGTCATAACGAACGACCATGACCCCAAACCGCTTCAATATATGTTAAAGGCGCAAGACCACAAGGGCGCGTTTAACTGGGAGTATAAGAAACAGGGGCCGCCGGAATGGACTGTGGAGATAACAAAACTCCCGCCGCGAGATAATCTCACCACGGAACAACCGGAGAAGAGAGAAAAATTAAAAGAGGCCCTTAAGAAGCTTCACGAAGCCAAGCCAGACGAACTGGAGAAGGTCAAGAAAGAGGTGGAAGTATATTTTAATGAGACCGATCCCAAGGAGCTGGCGATGGCTGAGCAGGAGCTGATCCAGGAAGGAACGACCCGCGAAGAGATGAAAAGGTTATGTGATGTTCACCTTGAGGTGATGAAAGAGCAGCTCGGCGTAGAGAGCAAAAAAATAAAACTGCCCGCATCGCATCCGATACATATATGTATGGACGAGCATAAGATAATAAAGAGAAATTTAAAGAAACTAAAACGGACTCTGGAGAAGATAAAGGCACTCGGCTCTTTTGAAAAATCAAAGCGCCAGATAAACGCCATGAAAGAACTGTCGCATTTCTTTGTAGAGACCGAAAAACACCATAAACGCGAGGAAGAAGCGCTCTTCCCCCGTTTGGAGGCCCACGGCATAACCGAGCCGCCGCAGATATTTAAGGAGGATCACGTTGAATTCTTGGCGAAGAAGAAAGAATTTTATAATACCATGATGGCCGAACATAAAGATTTCAAAAAATTTGTGAATGCCATTACGCCGATAATTGAATTTTTGGCAAAAAATTTAGATGAGCATATATATAAGGAGGATAATATTCTCTACCCCATGTCTCTAAAGACGTTAGAAAAAGATGAGTGGAAGGAAGTGCGGAAGAAATTCGACGCGATAGGGTATTGCTGTTTCGCCCCCGCTGACCTCAAAAAGAAGAAGAGATAATCTTATGGAGAAATATCTTAACGCGCCCATAAAGGAGATAATAACAACGTTCCCGCAGGTGGGCAAGATACTCGAGGAATATAATATAGGCTGCGTCCCGTGCACATTGGGTTCCTGCCTTTTGAAGGATATAGTCGCGATACACAATCTTGCCGAAGAAGAACTGGAATTGATGTATAGAATAGAAAAGGCGATTTATCCTGAGAGAGACGTTAAAAAATCGGTATCCGGAAGGAATATTAAGAAAAAATCAATTGCCGGGGAGATAAAATACTCCCCTCCGATAAAACGGTTAGTGGATGAACACGCATTAATAAAAAAATGGGTAGGGTTGATACCGGCTGTCCTTGAGAATCTGGACGTTGAATCGGAGTCAGCCATGCAATTGATACTGGATGGCGTTGATTTTATCAGGTTTTACGCGGATAAATTTCATCATGCAAAAGAAGAGGACATATTATTCGAGTACACCGATAAGAATTTAGATGTCATCAAGACTATGCTCAAAGATCATGAAACGGCGCGTGGCCATGTGAAGGCTCTCTTGGACGCGATAAAAACAAAAGATCAAAGGTCGATCGTTGAACATCTTAGCGCGTATAATGGCCTTTTGACTGAACACATAAAGAAGGAAGACGAGATACTGTATCCATGGATTGATAGAGGCCTTTCCATTACGCAGGTTGGCGAACTATTCGCGAAATTCAATGAGGCGGAGGGAAAAATAGACAAGGGGGTGATAGGGCGATGCAAAAAATTCGCGTTAGAAGTAGAGAAAAAAGTTCAAAAAATAAAAGCAAAAAAGGAGGTAATAAAATGAGTGAATTTGGAATGGGCGGATGCCCTGGTTCAAAAATGCAGGATTTCAGAGAGGGCACAAAGGGCGGGAAAGAGGAAGGCGGGACGCGCCAATCGCAGCTGAAACAGTGGCCGATACAGTTGCATTTGGTATCGCCTGAAGCGCCGTACTATCAAAAGGCGGACGTGCTTTTGGCCGCGGATTGCGTGGCCTACAGCGTGGGGGATTTCCACAAGGATTATCTTAAAGGGAAATCGATTGCCATAGCATGCCCGAAATTAGATGAGGGGCAGGATGTATACGTTGAAAAGATAAAATCTTTTATGGACGATGCCAAAATTAACACCCTTACGGTCATGACGATGCAGGTGCCGTGTTGCGCGGGATTGGTAGGGATAGCGCAGCAAGCCCTGCAGTCAGCTAAAAGGAAGGTACCGGTTAAATCCATTGTTGTAAGTTTACAAGGAGATGTGCTTTCAGAAGATTGGGTCCAGTAATTTTTTCAAGCGGGGGGGGGATATGTGCGAGATTGGTATTCGATGGAGAGAGTCTTTTTATGCTGACGTAGAACCTATACGGTTAAAAGAACCACTGGCGGAGTTTTTAGGCGCGGTCGGCTTTGGCGCGGAGTTCATCTACACCTATCAGGATGCGGTGAAGTTAGCGGGCCATTCCTGTCCAGCCGTGTCAGGCGCCTACAAGATAACCGAAAAGGCCCTGCAGGAGCTCTATGGTGATGAAGTGCCCGTAAGAGGCCAGATCAGTGTAAGAGTTTTGGGCAGCGCCGATAACGGCGCCAATGGCCCGATGGCGCAGGTGATAGGCCTGATAACAGGCGCGGCTCCGGAAACGGGATTTGCCGGCCTCGGACAGAGGTTCTCTAGAAAAAACAAATTAGTATTCGATGTGAAAAATGAGGAACCAAATACCTTCGTATTTACCCGGGACGATAATCAAAAATCCGTAAAAATCAGCTATCATCCGGAAAATATTCCTACACCAGAAAAGATGAGCGATCTTCTCACAAAATGTATCGTCGGGACGGCGACAGAAAAACAGCAGGAAGAATTTAAAAGGATGTGGCAGGAACGGGTCCGGATAGCCTTATTCGAAGAGGCGAAGGGGCTGTTCCGCGTCAAAAAACTATGACTGTATTAGAAAACGCGATTGATATAGCAAAGAAAAATAAAATAGCGACTATCGTGGTTGCTTCCACAACCGGAGATACGGCCCTGCAACTTTTCGAACTGGCAAAAAGCGGCAAATTTAAACTGGTCGTGGTTACCCACGATGGGGGAAAGCTTCCACAAGAAAAAAGATTTAAGGAAGATATACGGAGATTGCTTTTGGCTAACCATGTTACAGTTTATACTCATAATCATCGGGCCATCCTTTTGCGAAAGATTCTGAGTGTAATTTTTGAGAGGCTCAACCTGCCAACCTGGCATAAGTATTTAAGACAGATGAGGGAAGAGTACGGCGCAGGGATAAAGGTATGCCATATCATCGTCCAGATGTTGATTGAAGGGAACATCTTGAGAGACGAAAGAGTTGTTGCAATCGCCGGTAAAAAAAGCGGCGCGGACAGCGTCGCTGTGTTTCTTATCAAGCCGCGAAACAAGCGTCCGATCTTGGAAAAGGTTATAGCGCCTCCGCGAAGCGGAGATGTGGAATGGAGGTGAGAATATGACAGAAAAAGTTGAGACACTTGACCTAAGGCCGATGCCGCCTTTCGAGAGGCATGAAAAGATATTTCAAATGTGGGGTAATCTGAAGACAGGCGAGACCTTAAAGATTATAAATGACCATGACCCCAGGCCGCTACGTTATCAGTTTGAAGTTGAGCATAAGAATAAATATGATTGGAAATACCTCCAGGAAGGCCCAAAGGACTGGATTGTAAAAATTAAAAAGGTATGAAGAAAAGGATGATTTGACACAAAAACTTAAGGAGTGTTGCAAGGAGGCATGAGAATGGCTAAGATATTGATAATCTATTATTCTAGGTCAGGCCATACTGAGAAGATGGCGAATGCTGTGGAAGAGGCGCTAAGAGAAGAAGGCGTTGAGGTAGTAAAGAAAAAGGTTGAAGACATACAGGCGGATGACTTCCTAAATTATGACGGGATTATCATTGGCTCTCCTACATATTACGGCACAATGGCATGGCCTATTAAGAAACTTATTGATGAAAGCGTCAAGTTTCATGGAAAACTTACCGGCAAGGTGGGAGCGGCGTTTAGCTCCTCGGCTAATATAGGTGGTGGAAACGAAACCACTATTCTTAGCATATTAGAAGCATTTTTAATCCATGGGATGATTATACAAGGCGAACCAAAGGGTGACCACTATGGGCCGGTAGGCATAAATGAACCTGATGAAAGGGCGCTTAAAGGTTGTAGGAAGATGGGACAATGCGTGGCAAATTTGGTAAAAAGGCTGGAACTATCCAAGTAAAAGATGCGTGACGGATATGAAACGAAAAATCATTAAGATTGACGAAGAAAAATGCAATGGCTGCGGGCTGTGTATTCCAAACTGTCCCGAAGGGGCGTTGCAGATTATTGACGGCAAGGTCCGCCTTGTGAGCGATTTGTACTGCGACGGCCTGGGCGCCTGTATAGGGCATTGTCCGGTGGACGCTATTAGTATTGAGGAAAGAGAAGCCGAGGTTTACGATGAGAGAAAGGTTATGGCCAATATTGTGAGACAGGGCAAGAATGTCATAAAGGCCCACCTTAAACACTTGAAGGGCCATAATCAAATTAAATATCTTAATGAAGCGCTGGACTATTTGAAAGAAAACAGTATAATAGTATAGAGGAGGCAGACAAAATGAGAGAAAAGGTAGAGGCTGCGTTAAATAAGATAAGGCCGAATCTTCAGGCGGACGGGGGAGACGTTGAGTTGATAGATGTTACTGCGGACGGCGTAGTAAAGGTTAAGTTGACAGGCGCCTGCAGCGGCTGCCCTATGAGCCAGATGACTTTAAAAGCGGGCGTTGAAAAAATTATAAGGCAGGAAGTCCCGGGGGTCAAAAAAGTTATCGCCGTATAAGAAATGGCCCCAAAACAACTTTATATCTTTGATCTAGACGGGACTCTTGTTGATGCCTATGCCGCCATATGGAAAAGTTTGAATTTTACCTTAAAGAGACTGGGCTATCCCCCGGTCAGTTTCCAAAACGCGAAAAAGAATGTAGGTAAGGGCGATAAGCCTTTTATGGAGGCCTTTTTTCGGAAACGGGATATTGATAAGGCGTTAAAGGTTTATCGTAAACACCACGAAAGATCTCTCCGGGTATATTCCAAATTAAGGCCCTACGCAAAACAGCTGCTGTCTTTTTTAAGAAAAAACAAGAAAAGGATAGCTATCGCCTCCAATAGGCCGAGTTATTTTACCGATATCATAATTAAAAAACTGGGCCTGAAACAATACGTAGATTATATTTTATGCGCCGATGAGATAAAAAGCCCAAAGCCCGACCCTAAGATCTTGAACGCTATCATGGATAAATTTGGCGCGAGGAAAAAGGCAACGGTCTTCACAGGCGATATGGATATAGATCTTGAAACGGCTAAAAGGGCGGGGGTAGACGCGATCTTTATTAAAGGGGGCTCAAGTCCGCTAAAAGATGTAAAAAAATATAAGAATAAAAAAGTTGTTTCTTCCCTTAAGGAAATAGCCCGTGAAGAAAGAAACGCCGCAGTTAGCCATATCTGATAAAAAAGGCAGTATATTCGCGTTGCCGCGCTTAGAAGCCGCCGGAATGAAAGGCGGCTGTTTTTTTAGGATAGATGCGGCCGAACTGATTGAACTGCCTCCGGCCAGCCGTCTTTTTATGCTTCCGGATAGAGCGCCGGTGGGTTACGACCCTTGCGCGGCAAGGATTATAACTCTGGAAGGGGATCATTATGCTGTCTGCGCTTTTGTATCGCCCGGATATACGACAACCTATAACGCCGCCTACAGAGAAACCCAAAAATCCGGCATGCTGCCGTTATTTTCTTACTCAGCCGTTTCATTCTATAAAGGCAAATATTATGCCGCCTGCGTCAGGGTGGATAAAGACAGGCGCCATGACCCGCGATTTATAAATATCAACGCGGTCAGAAAAAATACGCTAAGATTTAAAAAGCTGTTTCCAAAGAACAGGCTTATAACCCATCTTAAGGATTGCGCCCTTCTTCACGGCTGTCCGAACGCCCAAAATTTCTTTTTAAGTAGGTATGAGGCGCCGCTTCCGACATCGCCTTCATGCAACTCAAGTTGTATAGGATGCATCTCGTATCAACCGCCCGGCCGATGTCCGGCTGCGCAGCCCAGGATAAAATTTACGCCTGCGCCTGAAGAAATTGCCGAGGTAGCCCTGCTTCATATCGCCAATGTTCGAAATTCTATAGTAAGTTTCGGCCAGGGCTGCGAGGGCGAGCCGTTGCTTGCCGGCGGTGTTATTGAAAAGGCAATCAGGATAATAAGGCAAAGGACCCCCAAGGGAACAATAAATATCAATACAAACGCAAGCCGGCCCGATATGCTGTCGCGGTTGTTTAACGCCGGCTTAAACAGCGTGCGGGTAAGTATTAACAGCGCCAGGGAGGAATATTACGCGCGTTATTACAAACCGAGGGGGTATTTGTTCAAGGATGTTATAAGGTCCATAAGGATAGCTAAGGCGAAAAATAAGTTTGTTTCCATTAATTATTTGACCATGCCGGGCTTTACGGATTCTAAGGATGAGTTCGCGGCGCTTGGGGATTTTATAGAAACCAATAGGCCCGATATGATCCAGTGGAGGAACCTGAACTTGGACCCTATAAGATATTTCAAAGAGTTAAATATCCGCGTAGACAGCGCCGAGATGCTCGGCATAAGAGAAATTATGAATAAGCTCAAGAAAACCTTCCCGAAACTCAAGATGGGCTACTTTAACCCTTCCCGCGCTATTGCTCCCCGCGATAGCGAGAGGGATTAAATTTTTCTCCTTGATATAATCCTAATATAGCCTTATAATACTACTCAAATATCCTTATTGTAACCCACAAGAAAGGCCTTAAAATGGTTTTGTTTGGTTTATTTGCCATATTAGCGGTTGTCTTGTTTGCGCCTTTCTTGGTGAAAAAGGTTGAGGAAGAGCTTGAAATCTTCCTCTTCGTTATGGGCTGTATCGCGGTTACCATGACATCGCAGTGGAGCGCGTCCCTGGTGGGGGAGGCCCTGACTGAGCCGGTAAAGATAACCCTTGCGGTTTTTTTCGCGGGGTTTCTGTTTAGGGTTTTACAGAAAACCATAGCGCGCAGCGTCAATAAAATAGCCGACGCGATCGGAGTGAAGCTGTTTGCCTTTTTGGTGATAGTTGTGCTTGGGCTTTTATCAAGCGCTATAACCGCCATAATAGCCGCGCTAGTCCTTGTTGAGATAGTTTCATGCCTTACGCTTGACAGGAAAAATGAGATTTTGCTGGTAATACTCGCCTGTTTTTCTATAGGCCTGGGCGCGGCGTTAACGCCTATAGGAGAACCGCTTTCAACTATCGCCATAGCCAAGCTTAAAACAGACCCCTACCATGCAGGCTTCTTTTTCTTATTCCGTCATTTGTGGTATTATATAATACCCGGCACTGTAGCGTTTGGTTTTTTAGGCATGATTCTGGCGCCTGCCAAGCGCCAGAAGGAGCAGGGTTTAAAGGTGGGCAAGGAAGAAAACCTAAAAGATATAGCCATAAGAACCGGCAAGGTATATCTTTTTGTTATGGCGCTGATTTTTCTGGGTAAAGGTTTTAAACCGATAATCGATACGTATATATCAAAGATGCCGTATCAAGGGCTTTACTGGCTGAATATGATTTCGGCTATAGTTGATAACGCGACCCTTACGGCTGCCGAGATAGGCCCGAACATGGGGCTTTTACAGATAAAGTCAGCTCTCCTGGGGCTTCTGATAGCGGGAGGGATGCTTATACCGGGCAACATTCCGAATATAATTTCAGCGGGAAAGCTTAAGATAAAGAGTTCGGAGTGGGCCAAGTTTGGCGCGCCCGTGGGGTTGGTTGTAATGATAATATATTTCTTTTTGTTAATGCTGTAAATGATAGAACATATTCTGCAGAACAATTTGGTGAAACTCATAAAGGATTTCGGGGACCCGGGCGTATTTATCGCCATGTTCCTTGAGTCAAGCGTAGTGCCTATACCTTCCGAAGTTATTATAACAACAGCGGGCCTTATCGGCATACCGATCATCTCCATAGTAATCTTCGGGTCTTTAGGCGCCACGGTAGGAGCGGCGGTAGGGTACGCGTTGGGCAGATACGCGGCAATGCCTGTTATTTTGAAATTCGGGAAATTTGTATTTATAAAACCGCACCATATCCATAAGGCAGAGGCATTTGCCAAGAAGTACGGGGCATGGAGCGTATTAATCGGCAGGATAGTTCCTATTGTGCCGTTTAAGGTATTTTCCATCGCCTCGGGTATCACGCGTATTCCTTTCGGCCTCTTTATGTTATGCACTATGGTCGGGGTTGTTCCCAGGATGTATGTGTTGGCGCTTTTCGGGGTCGCGATAATAAAATATACCAAGCCGTTAGTGATTATATGCGCTTTCTCGGTTGTGATATTTTTAGCTGTCAAAATAACAAAGATAATGTATAATAATGGGAATAAATTACGCAATAAACAATTGAGTAATAAAGAGGAGCCTTCTTAATGGGCCTGTGGACCCTGTTTAAAAGCGGCGGCGTGACCATATTTGTCCTTATATTATGCTCTATTATTTCTCTCGCGATAATCTTTGAGAGGATATTTTATTATAGAAAAAGGTCCAGGATAAAAAGGGTTGAGTTTATGCTGTCGATAATGCCGGAAATAGAAAAGGGGAATATAAGGAAGGCCATAGAGATATGCGAAGAAGCGGATACCCCCTTTTCCAGGGTTGTGCAGTCGGGGCTTAATCTCTACGGCCATAACGAAGTAGTCATATCAAACACAATGGAAAGGGAAATAACCATAGAGACGAATAAGCTGGAGCAGTATATAAGCATAATAGGCACGCTGGGGAGCACTGCGGTGTATATAGGCCTGTTCGGGACCGTGCTGGGCATAATACGCGCTTTTCGCGATATTTCCTCAAGCGGTTCGGGCGGTATAAATGTAGTGGTAAACGGCATAGCCGAGGCCCTTGTGTGCACGGCAGCGGGCCTGGCTGTAGCGGTGCCCGCGGTTATAGCCTATAACTATTTTGTAAAAAAGATAGATACCTTTATTACGGATATGGAGTTATGCACTTCGCAGACGATGGATCTTATAGGCATTAAGCAAAAATGGTCAGAAAAACGGGAAGGCAAAGGCAAAGGCTGGTAGCGGAGATAAACATAACTCCGTTCACCGATGTGATCCTCGTCTTATTGGTGATATTCATGATCACGGCGCCGCTCATTTCTCAAACCCATATCCAGGTCAAGCTGCCTGAGGTTGCCGGCACAAGGCCGATGGAAAACGTAAGCCGGGTTGAGGTTACGGTTACCGAACTGGGGATGATCTACTTAGACAAGGATCTGGTTACGGAACAGGCGCTTAAAGATAAGATTGATAAGATACACAAAAATAATCCTAATATAAGCGTAGTTTTGCGCGCGGATAAATCCGTTAAATTTAGATACATTGTTAAGATACTAGATACCTTAACCGAGTTAGGTATTAAGAATCTTAATATCTCGGCAGTAGCTCAAGAGCAGATGAGGTAAAAATCCCTCGCCGCATGGCGAAACATAGGGCGGCTCGGGATGATTTTTAAAGATAGAAAAACTGGGAAAAATCAGGAGACTATATGACAAGTTTGGCTGGTGCGAGTTTTTTTGAAGTTATCGCGATTTGGGGAGTGTTGATTATTTCTTTCCTTGGCTTGGGGTATGCGCTTTTCCTGCGCAACCAGATTATGAGGTTTGATAAGGGCACGCCCAGGATGCAGGAGGTCTGGAACTCTATACGGATGGGCGCGGACGCGTATCTGAGCCGTCAGTTAAAAACTATACTGCCCCTGATAGTTATTCTGACCGGCGCGTTATTTTTTTCTGTTTATATTATACCGCCTACGGATGAGGCGCTGGCGCGTTTTAGCCGGTTTGCCCCGGACGTTGTGCGCTTAATTGTCGGCATAGGCAGGGCCGGCGCGTTTGTGATGGGCGCTTTGTTTTCTCTTATTGTAGGGCAGTTCGGGATGCGCATGGCTGTTGAGGGAAACGTGCGCGTGGCGTCAGCCTCGCGAAGGAGTTTTTCCGAGGCCCTGAAGATAGCGTATCGTTCCGGCACGATTACGGGCATGCTCACTGACGGCCTGGGCCTGTTGGGCGGGACTACGATATTTATTATTTTCGGGATAGCGTCTCCCGATGTGCTTCTGGGGTTTGGTTTCGGCGGAACGCTCCTGGCCCTTTTTATGCGTGTCGGCGGCGGGATTTATACAAAGGCGGCTGATGTGGGCGCTGACCTCGTAGGTAAGGTGGAAAAGGGCATACCGGAGGATGACCCGAGGAACGCGGCGGTTGTGGCTGACTTGGTCGGCGATAACGTCGGCGACTGCGCGGGCATGGCCGCGGATATATTTGAATCATACGAGGTTACCATTGTAGCGGGGCTGATTTTGGGCCTCGCGTTAGTTACGATAACGCACCAGTTAAAATGGATTATCTTTCCTTTGCTTGTGCGCGGCATAGGCGTTATTTCCTCGATAATAGGCACCTATCTTGTGAGGGGTAAAAGCGGCGGGAAAGCAAGCGACGCCATGTCCTGTATAAACCGCGGCTTCTATTCCTCGGCCGCGATCTCCATCGTGGCATTTTTCTTTTTGGCTATGTATTATATGCATGAATGGCGCGCTTTTATTTCCGTGGCCGTCGGTATATTTTTGGCTATTGTTATTGATGAAGTGACGAAGTATTTTACCCATACCGAACATGCCCCCGTAAAAGAGATCGCGGGTTCTGCCAGGACGGGTTCCGCCACCCTGATACTGCGTGGCTTGGCCCTCGGCTTTGAATCGTCCGTTTGGCAGATTATCATAATAGCCATGACGATACTGGCGGCGGTTTTAATTTATTGGGGCCAGCCCGTGGTATATATTCTTTACGGCGTGGCGATGACCGGTATAGGGATGCTTACCCTGACGGGAAATAACGTAGCCATGGATTCCTTCGGCCCTATCGCGGATAACGCTAACGGTATAGGCGAGATGACTCATATGGAGCCCGCGGCGCGGCAGGTCATGGCTGACCTGGACGCTGTCGGCAATACCACGAAGGCCATTACCAAGGGTGTGGCAATCGGCTCTGCCGTGATTGCCGCCGTGTCTTTGTTCGGTTCGTTTATGACTGACGTTACAAAGGTCCAGGCGCAAATGGGCCTGGCGGAAAATCTGCGCCTTCTCAGCACGGGCATACGCATTTCAGAACCGATGATCTTTATCGGTATGCTTATAGGCGGGGCCCTGCCGTGGCTCTTTTCGTCGCTTATCATTAATTCTGTCGCAAGGGCCGCTTCATTGATCGTAGAAGAGGTGCGCAGGCAATTTAAGATACCCGGCGTTATGGAAGGGAAGATAATGCCTGACTACAAGAAGACAGTTGACATATGCACGGTGGCTGCCCAGAAGGAGCTTATAGGCCTCTCTTTGATTGCTGTGCTAACGCCTCTTTTAATCGGGATGCTGCTGCGGGTGGAGGCGCTGGGAGGTTTTCTTGCGGGCGCGATTCTGTCGGGCCAGCTTCTGGCGGTTTTCATGGCCAACGCCGGCGGCGCGTGGGATAACGCCAAAAAGACCATTGAAGACGGGCTTTATGGCGGAAAGGGTTCGGAGGCTCATAAGGCATCGGTGGTAGGGGATACCGTAGGCGATCCGCTGAAAGACACTGCAGGCCCTGCCCTTAACCCTATGATCAAGGTCATTAATCTGGTCTCTTTGTTAGCCGCGCCGATACTGATACAATATCGCAGGACCGACCCCGGCGTAATTACCGCGATAATTATTTGCGTCCTGCTTATAGGTGGCGCTATTTTATATTCCAAGCACGGCGCGCTGAGTTTTAAAAAGGTAAAGACGGAATCAGGATTTTGATGACAGTATTTAAACGACTGAAGAATCTGGTTATAGGCAGGTCCAAAAATCCGCAGGATATAAGGATCTTCCAGAATATTTCGCTTATAGCGTTTTTCGCCTGGATTGGGCTAGGCGCTGACGGGATATCGTCTTCCTGTTATGGACCTCAGGAGGCGTTTCTTGCGTTAGGCGGCCATACATACCTTAGTGTTTTTGTAGCCCTCGGCTCCGTGTTTACAATCTTTATTATAAGCGCCAGCTATTCCCAGATTGTTGAGCTTTTCCCGAGCGGCGGCGGCGGTTATCTTGTCGCGAGCAAGTTGCTATCTCCTACGGTTGGCATGGTTTCCGGCTGTGCGCTTCTGATAGACTACGTATTGACAATTGCCGTATCTATCGCCAGCGGCACGGACGCCTTATTCAGCCTTTTCCCGATGCAATTCCATAATTTCAGGATTGCCTTCGCTATGCTTGTCGTTTTATTAATGGTCTTGTTGAACTTGAGGGGAGTAAAGGACTCGATATTGCCGCTTGTCCCCATCTTTTTAATTTTTATTTTCACCCATGTGTTTATAATAATTTACGCCCTGTATCATCATTTTCCTGATTTTTCAGGGGTAGCCAGCTCAGCCATTGGGGAGGCAAACAAGACGGCCTCCAGCATCGGAATCTTTGGGGTAATTTTTCTGATATTGCGCGCGTACACCATGGGCGCGGGAACATATACCGGTATTGAAGCGGTAAGTAACGGCATCCCTGTCTTGAGAGAACCTAAGGTTCAGACAGCCAAGCGCACAATACGTTATATGGCTATTTCGTTAGCCTTCATTGTGCTTGGGCTTATGCTGGCCTATCTTTTTTATAATGTTAAGCCCGAGCCGGGCAAGACCTTAAATGCGGTCCTTTTAGAACGGGCCACAGCTCACTGGGGCCAGAACGCAGGTTACCTTTTTATTTTGATTACCTTAATATCAGAAGCGGCGATACTTTTTGTCGCCGCGCAAACAGGATTCTTAGACAGCCCCAGGGTATTGGGTAATATGGCGCTGGACCGCTGGTTTCCCGTAAAATTTTCTACCTTAAGCGACCGGCTCGTTATACAAAACGGTATTTTGATATCGGGCGGCTTGGCGTTGGCTCTTATGATTATCAGCCGCGGCTCTGTCCGATTTCTTGTTATTCTCTATAGCATAAACGTCTTTATCACATTTGTCCTTTCGCAGCTCGGGATGGTGCGCCACTGGTGGCTGTTCCGTTCAAAGGTGAAGGACTGGTATAAGAAAATTACTATTAACGGCATCGGGTTGATCCTGACCTCCTTCATACTTCTATCAATGTTAACCCTGAAGTTTTTTGAAGGCGGCTGGATAACCGTTTTGATTACCGGCACGTTAATATTATTGGCGCTGGCGATAAGGAGGCATTACTACCAGACGATGCAGTTGTTGCACCGCCTTAATACTCTGGTTGCGGCTGTTGAATCCAATGATCAGGCCGCCTTCTTTGCCGGGCCGCGGGATGTTAAAACAGAGCCGCGGTTCGACTCCGCAAACAAAACCGCGGTTATTTTTGTAAACGGTTTTAATGGTATGGGGTTGCATACGCTTTTTGGCGTTATACGGCTCTTCGGAGGTATCTTTAAAAATTTCATTTTTGTGCAGATAGGCATTGTGGACGCGGGGAATTTTAAGGGGGTTCAGGAGGTTGAGCATTTGGATGAAACGGTAAAAAATGACGTAGCCCGATACGTTAAATTTATGGCAAAAGAGGGTTATTACGCGGAAGGCATTACCTCTATAGGCGTGGATGTCATAGAGCAGGCCGTTGAGACAGCCCCTAAGATTTTAGAACGTTTTCCGAACGCGATATTCTTCGGTGGCCAGCTCGTTTTTCCAAAAGAATCGTTTATGTCCAGGTTCCTTCACAATTATACCGTTTTTGCGCTGCAGAAAAATTTGTATTACCTGAATATCCCGTTTTTCCTATTACCCATAAGGGTCTGACCGGAAGGTTTTTAACTTGCCTATAACCGATTTTTTACCTATTTCCCGAAGCGATTTGGAAAAGAGGGGCTGGAAGGCGCTGGATGTAATTTTGATCACCGGCGACGCCTATGTGGACCATCCGTCATATGGAGCGGCGCTGCTGGGGAGGATGCTTGAGAGCGCGGGTTTTAAGGTGGGCATCATTGCCCAGCCGGACTGGAGGACTACCAGGGATTTCCTGGCGCTCGGAAGGCCGAGGCTGTTTTTTGGCATAACGGCCGGAAACCTGGACTCCATGGTGGCCAATTATACGGCCAATAAAAAGCTAAGAAGAACAGACGATTATTCGCCGGGCGGTAAAATCGGCCTGCGGCCTGACAGGGCCACGATCGTGTACGCCAGCAGGGTAAAAGAAGTTTTTAAGGGGGCGCCTGTTGTTATAGGCGGCATAGAGGCGAGCTTAAGGCGCATTGCTCATTATGATTACTGGGACAACGATGTAAGGCGTTCCATATTGCTTGACTCCAAGGCGGATATGCTTGTATATGGCATGGCCGAAAAACAGATTCTGGAAATAGCAAACAGGCTGAGCGCCGGAGAGAATATAGGGAATCTTGACGATATAAAAGGCACGACAATAGCGCGCAGCGATATAAATTTTTTAAAAGATTATATCGGGATTCATTCTTTTGAAGAGGTGAAAGAGGACAAGGGCAAGTTTAACAAGGCCTTCATTGATTTTTATAACGAACAGGATCCTTATAGAGGGAGGACGGTTGTTCAGAAGCATGCCAACAGGTTTGTTGTCCAGCTGCCGCCCGCAATGCCGTTGGGTACCGGTGAGCTGAGTAGGCTATCCGCGCTTAAATTTATGAGGGCCTGGCACCCTATTTACGACAAGCAGGGCGGAGTGCCCGGCTTTGAGGCGGTTAGGTTCTCCGTTATTTCCCATCGTGGCTGTTCGGCCGAGTGCAATTTCTGCTCGCTTTCGGTCCACCAGGGCAGGATAATCCAGTCAAGGAGCGCGGAGTCCGTACTAAAGGAGATAGAGGATATTGCCGGCCAGAAATATTTCAGGGGCACAATAACCGATATAGGCGGGCCGACCGCAAATCTTTATAAGGCGGCATGCGAAAGATGGACAGGGCAGGGCGCATGCAAAGATAAAAATTGCCTTATGCCCTCGAAATGCCAGAATCTTAAGCTCGGGTATGCCGAGACGCTTGCGTTATGGGAAAGGGCAAGGAGGATACCTGGGGTAAAACATATATTTATAGGAAGCGGAATGAGGTATGACCTGCTGACCGGGAAATACGGCCAGGAATACCTCACTACCCTGTGCAAATATCATGTCAGCGGATATCTTAAGGTTGCCCCGGAACATATTTCGGATCCCGTCCTGAAGCTCATGAACAAAACAGGAATAAAATCCTATGAAGATTTTGAAAATTCATTCGCCTATATAAATAAAAAACTGAATAAAAAGCAGTTTCTTGTCAATTACTTTATCAGCGCCCATCCCGGCGCCGGTTTAAACGAGGCCTTGACGCTTTCGCTGCACCTTATGAAAAAGGGCCTGCATCCGGAGCAGATACAGGACTATATCCCTTTACCGTTGACTGTATCGGGGGCTATGTATTATACTGAAAGCGACCCCTTTACGGGTAAAAGGGTCTATGTAGCGAAGACATTTAAGGAAAGAAAGATGCAGAGGGCGCTTTTGCAGTATAAGAATCCGTCTAACAGGGCGCTTGTGCTCGAGGCCCTCAAAAAACTGGGGCAATATGAAAAGCGTAGTCTATTTTTCAAAGACAAACAACAAGAACGTTGAGGAAAGGGCCGGGGCCCTAAAGAGGCTCATTAAAGCCGCCGATCCTTTCGCCGGTTGTAAAAAGGATGAGATCATCCCTGTAAAGATAACCATCGGCGACAGCCAGTGCGTCTATCATGTCAGCCCTGAACTGGTAAAGATAGTCGTGTCCGAGCTGAAGGCGAAAAAGGCCAGGCCGTTTCTTTTTGATACAAACGTCATATATAAAGGAGAGCGGCAGAACGCGGTCGATCACCTGACGCTTGCCAACAACAAGGGTTTCGGCCATTCAAAGATCGGCGCGCCTTTTGTTGTGGCGGACGGCCTGCTGGGCCAGGACGGCAAGGAACATCATATACATTCAGACCATATCAATAAGATAAAGACACCATCCTTTGTGGGCATGACGGACAGCCTAGTCGTGATTTCGCACGTGACAGGGCATATCCTGGCAGGCTATGCCGGCGCCATAAAGAATGTAGCGATGGGTATGTCCTGCAAGCCGACAAAACAGGTCCAGCACTCTTCGGTTAAACCGTGCGTCACGGCGCAAAAGTGCACGGCCTGCGGCTGCTGCATAAGTATCTGTCCGGTTTCAGCTATATCCTGGAAAGAAGAAACGGCCCTTATAGACCCGAAGGTTTGTGTAGGCTGCGGCGAATGCCTGTGCGCCTGTAAGTTTGACGCAATTGGCGTAAATTGGAAAGAGGACGCGCTGATATTTTGTAAGAAGATAGCGGATACGGCCGAATTTATACTCTCAAAGTTCAAGAATAAATTTTTCATAAATTTTCTATTTGATGTCACCAAGGAATGCGATTGTATCTCCGCCAAGAATGAACAGATTATAATGCAGGATTTGGGAATCCTCGCCTCGACAGACGCGCTCAGCGTGGATAAGGCGGCCGCCGATTTGATAAATAAGGGAGAGGATGTATTTCTGAAGGCGCAGGGCAGGGGCGAATATAACGAGATGTTTAAATATGCCGCGCAGAAAAAACTTGGCAACCTTGGATACGATTTAAAAATTGTCTAAAAGTCCCTCGCTTCAGAGTAGTAAGACTATGGAAGCTCGGGATGATTTTCAGATTGCGAAAAATTAGGGAAAATCGGAGGTTGTTATGCAAAATTCTTTATGGGTTTTACTGATATCTACCGCGTCGATCGCCTTTGTGCATGCGCTGGCGCCTGATCACTGGATGCCGTTTGCGGCAATAGGCAAGGCGAAGAAATGGCCAAAGGCTAAACTGCTATGGGTAACTTTTATATCGGGCATAGGCCACGTTGGGGTGTCTATTATTTTCAGTGTTATCGGGATTTTTTTGGGGTTTAGTTTGACAAAAATAAAAGGAGTCGAAGGACACCGGGGAGAGGTTGCCCTGTGGCTTTTGATCGGGTTCGGACTTGCTTATATGATCTGGGGGATTAAAAAAGCAAAAGAGCATACGCATGAACATTTGGACGAGAAGGCCTTAAAAGCAAAAACGGTCGCGGTATGGACGATGTTTGCGATAATCGTGCTTGGGCCGTGTGAGCCGTTGATTCCATTGGTATTTCTGGGATATAATTATGGTTCTCTTGGGATTGTTCTCGTAAGCGCCGTATTTTCGGTGATCACCATAGCCATGATGCTCGCTCAGAGCCTTCTTGCGCTGAAGGGGATAGAACTAATAAAACATGATTTGGTAGAAAAATATTCCCATGCATTCGCAGGGTTTGTTATCGTGTTAACAGGTATATTTGTAATGGCGATAGGTATATAAATAAAAATACTTGAAATCTCGCGGCCATATGATATAATCCTTATAATATAAAAAGGATTAAAGATGGAAAAAAATGATAACGGCAGATTAATAGTAACGGCGCTTGTGATTACAAGCGCTATTTTTTTAGCCAGCACAACGGCGCTTTATGTCCTCAGGCAGTCTGAGATAGATAAGCGCGTTGCGGTGGAGAAGAAACTCGAAGAGCTTACGCAGGAAAAGATAAAACTTACTAAAGAGCTTGGCGAGATGACGACGATGAAGAGCAGCCTGGAAGTTAAGCTGAGCGGCGCGGAAGAGAAGGCGAAAACGCTGGAAGGCCAGCTGGAGACAGAGAAGAAATCGCGCGAGGCAATATACGGCCAGCTGGAAAGCGAGAAAAGGGAATCAAGGAAGCTTGTGGACGACCTTATGAAGGTCAAAGAGGAGAAAGAGCAGGTATCCTTAAGCCTTGCCGACGCCAAAAGCCAGTGTGAGGTATTAAAGGTTCAGATATACAGCATTCAACAAGCGAAGGAAATACTGGAGAGCAAATTAAAAGAGATAATGACCAGAAACGAGGTTGAGCTTGAGAAGATTGTTGTGAAGCCCGAAGATACCCCGGCCTCCCAGACTAATAATGCTGAGAACGCCGATGCTGCAATGAAGGCAGAAATCGCTCCCGCTCCCGCAGCCCCACCCGCCGCCATAAAGGCACCCAGCGAGGTTAAAGGCGAGATCCTGGTTGTAAATAAGAAATTCGATTTTGTTGTAATCAGCCTTGGCGAGGATAGCGGTATCCAGCCGGGGGTGAACGTCGCTGTTTATAGGAACGGAAAATTTTTAACTATTCTGCAGGTAGAAAAAGTCCATTCTAATATGTCTGCCGCAAAGATACCTGCCGGGGCGAAGAATATAGATTTCAAAGAAGGGGACGAGGTAGTAGTTGTTAAGTAATCCCCTCACCCGCCAAAAGCTTGTCTTATGGCCAAGATAACTATAAAACCGGTTAAGGGTATTCAGGGCGCGATAGAAGTCCCGCCGGATAAATCCATTTCCCAGAGGGCGGTTATGCTGTCTTCAATAGCCGAGGGCACAACAGAAGTCAGTAATTTTTTGAAGGGGGATGATTGCGTCCGCGCTATCGAAGCGTTCAGGGGAATGGGGATAGAGATAAATCAGAAGTCAGAAGTCGCAAGTCACAAGTCAGAGATTATAATAAAAGGCAAGGGATTGAGGGGGTTAAAGAAGCCGAAAAAAGAGCTGTATCTCGGGAATTCCGGGACAACGATGAGGATTATATTGGGCATATTGGCCGGGCAGGATTTTGAGTGCGTTCTTACCGGAGATGAATCGCTCTCGAAACGGCCGATGGAACGAATCGCGCAACCATTAAGACTGATGGGCGCTGAAATAAGCTCCGGGTCCCGAGAACCGAGTTCCGGTAACCGAGAGATTTACCCGCCCTTGCGGATAAAGGGAAAATACCCGCTGAAAGCGATCAAGTATAAGTTGCCGGTAGCGAGCGCGCAGGTTAAGTCGGCTATACTGCTTGCCGGTTTATACGCTGACGGCATTACCGAAATAGAAGAACCGTCTAAGTCTAGGGACCACACCGAGCGGATGTTAAGGGAATTTGAGGCCAATATTAAGGTAAACGGCCCTAAGATTTCTATCCAAAGGTCTGTATTAAAAGCAAAAGGCGGAATTTTTATCCCCGGGGATATCTCAAGCGCCGCCTTTTTTATGGTGACAGCGCTGATATTGAAAAATTCTAAAATTACGATTAAAAATCTCGGCGTTAACCCCACGCGCACCGGCATAATAGATATCTTAAAAAATATGGGCGCGAGAATAGAGATTAGCGGCGCTAAAGATACGGGCCCTGAGCCGCTTGCGGATATCACTGTTTATTCCAGCGATTTGAAAGGCGTAGACATTGAAGGCGATATAATTCCAAAGGCGATTGATGAATTGCCGATACTAATGGTAGCCGCGGTGTTTGCCAAAGGGGCTACGGTTATAAAAGGCGCCGCCGAGTTGCGTGTAAAAGAAACAGACAGAATCTCGTCTATGGCGGCTAATCTTAGGAAGATGGGCGCTGATATTAAGGTAGAGGGGGATACCGTTATAATAAACGGAACCGATGCGCTTAGGGGCGCCGAGGTAGACAGCTTTAGCGACCACAGGACCGCAATGAGCATGGCTGTAGCGGGCCTGCGGGCAACAGGTGAGACAATAGTTTCAAACACAGATTGCATAAATAAATCATTTCCTGGGTTCGAAGAGATCCTTCGTCGCTTCGCTCCTCAGGATAAATAAAACCACCAATTTAAAGTTTTGTGGTTTTATTTAATTTGACAATATCGGGCCTATTTGTTATAATCACACCCAGTAATAAGGTCCTGCTTCGCTCTTCAATAAGTAAGCAGGGGTAGAGCTACACAGGGACCTATTTCTGCGTAGCCGCACCGGAGTTTTATATATTGAACGGCGAAGCAGAAAAGGAGCGTATATTATGGATGGAAAAATAAGGAAGGTATTGAACTTTCTTTCAGGCGGGATTAATAATATACTGGGATTATTTTCTTATGATATGGGGATAGATTTGGGCACAGCGACCACCCTGGTTTTTATAAAAGGCCAGGGTATTGTTTTGTGCGAGCCGTCTGTTGTGGCGATACAGAGGGGCACAAGCAATGTCCTTGCGGTCGGCGAGGAGGCAAAGAGGATGCTTGGCCGCACGCCGGGAAACATTGTCGCTATAAGGCCTATGAAGGACGGCGTAATCGCGGATTTTGAGATTACGGAAAGCATGCTCAGATATTTCATCAGGAAGGTGCACAGGTCAAGGCACCTCGTGAGGCCTAGAATGGTTATCGCCATCCCATCGGGTATCACAGAGGTTGAAAAGCGCGCGGTTAAGGACTCAGCCCTGCACGCGGGCGCAAGAGAGGTATTCATGGTTGAGGAGCCCATGGCCGCGGCCATAGGCGTAGGTCTGCCGATACAGGAGCCTGCCGGGAATATGATCATAGATATAGGCGGTGGCACTACAGAGATAGCGGTTATCTCTTTAGCGGGCATTGTCTTTTCGAGGTCCATACGCATAGGCGGGGATGAGATGGATGAGGCGATTACCGAATATCTGAAGAAGACATATAATCTGATGGTGGGCGAGAGGACCGCGGAGGATATAAAGATGAAGATCGGCTCCGCCTATCCGTTAGAGGAAGAATTGACGATGGAGGTCAGGGGCAGAGACCTTGTCGCGGGGCTGCCGAAAATGATTACCATATCAAGCGAGGAGATCAGGGAGGCGCTGGCAGACCCGATTTCCCAGATAGTGGAAAGTGTGCGCATAACATTGGAGCGGACCCCTCCGGAGTTATCAGCGGATTTAATTGAGCGAGGCATAGTTATGGCCGGCGGCGGATCGCTTTTAAAGGGCTTAGATAAGCTGATACAGGAAGAGACGGGTCTTCCGGTCCATGTGGCAGAAGACCCCCTTACAGCTGTCGCCATGGGGACAGGCAAGGTACTGACAGAGCTGCATTATTTGAAAAGGGTAACAGTTTCCCCAAAGAGTGAGATATAAGACCTACCTAATTTTAGCTGCGCTTATTGTAGTCCTGCTCTGGCTTAATTTAACCAGGCCCGCCTTCATAGACAAAATCAGGCCAAGCATAGTTGACCTTTTAGAATTTCCTTTAAAGACCACCACCAGGTCCGCAAGGGGCCTGTACGGCCTCGCCACTTTTCAGAACCGATATGAAAAAAAGATAGCATTATTGGAACAAAAGGTATCTTCCCTTTCCAGGGCCAATGCTCAACTAAAAGAGCTTTTTAGTGAAAATGAAAGGTTGCGTAATCTGCTTTCATTTAAGAGCAGATTCGCCTCAAAGGCAATAGCCGCAGAGGTGATAGCCAGGGGCCAGTCAAGCTGGGATACGTTTATAATAATCGACAAGGGCGGCGAAGACGGCATAACCACGGATATGTCAGCCGCGAAAAGCGATGGCTTAATAGGCAGGGTCTTTGAGGTCGGAGCGGGCAGCGCCAAGATAATGCTGATAGACAATCCCAACTCAAGGATAAGCGCGGCTGTCCAGCGCACCAGGGAGCAGGGGGCGCTTGTGGGCTTAGGCGGCGGTTTGTGTAAACTTATTTATCTTTCCTGCGATACGGATTTAAAACCGGGGGACATTGTTATCACAAGCGAATTGAGCAGCCTGGCCACCAAGGGGATTCCGATGGGCGAGGTAATAAAGGTTGTGAAGGAGCCGCACTCCCTTTACGCAAGCGCTATTGTAAAACCCTCTTCTAATTTATTCAAGATTGAAGAGGTTTTGTGTATAGAGTAAGCCCATCCGCCTTCGCAATATATAGTAGTTCAGGACAGATTGGCTTCGGCGGATGTCGCTTAGGTGTAATATAAGATGAGCTCCATATTTTTTATAGCCATTTTAATTCCTATCCTGCAGCTGACCGCTGTTAACTATGCGATGATAGGGCCGCACAGTTTTAATCTTATTCTCATAGTGCTGATATTTTTTGGCCTCCGGCGCGGTTTTAAAACCGGAACGGCCCTCGGCCTGTTTTTCGGAACCGTTAACGGCCTGTTTAGTATCGGCTCATTCTGGTCAAGCCTCTTCTTATACGCGATAATCGGCTCTGTAACCGGCTATATAGGCCAATGGTTTTACAGGGATGACCTCCTCGCCTTTCTTATAACGCTTTTATCCTCGCTTGGTTTTATGTATCTTGTAACTATACCTTCCGGTTTCTTCCGGCTGTTTCTGCCTGCCGCGGCATATAATACCGCTATATCAATATTTTTATTTTATTTCCTCCGGGAGCTTACGGTATGAGGATCAAAGTTATCTCGGTTATCCTTTCAGCGTTTTTTGCTATTTTAATAATCAGCCTGGCCTACACGCAGATTTTAAAAAATAAAAAATATACTGACCTTTCCAAAAACAACAGGGTGCGGCTTATACCCCAGGAAGGCCAGAGGGGCAGGATCCTTGACAGAAACGGTGTTTTGCTGGTCGGAAACAGGCCCTGCTTTAATGTGGTAGTTATCCCCCAGGAACTCCAAAATTCGGTTAAAACACTCAGCCGTCTGGCGGATATATTGGGTATTGCGCCGAAGGAGGTGTTTAAAAAGGTTGAGAAAAATTATACCGCGCCTTTCGCGCCTATTTTAATCAAGGAAGACGCCGAAAAACAAAAGGCGATGGTTGTGGAAGAGGAGAACTTAAACCTGCCGGGGATTATGGTAAGGGTCGCGCCCAAGCGGGAATATAAATTTAATGAGGTAGGTTCCCACATCTTTGGTTACCTGGGCGAAATAGACAGGGATCAGCTTGACAGGTTAAAAGATTACGGCTATCAGATAAAGGATCTGATCGGAAAATCCGGCCTTGATAAAAATTACGATACCTATCTGCGGGGCGACGAAGGCGGAATGCAACTTGAGGTAAATAACAGGGGTTATTTTGTGAGGGCGCTGGGGAAGAAAGAGGCGGCGATAGGAAAGGACCTATTTCTTACTATAGACATAAGGTTGCAGCAATTTATAGAAAACCTATTAGCGGGCAAAAATGGCGCGTGTGTCGCGATAAATCCCGATACGGGCGAGATTCTGGCGCTGGTAAGCAAACCTGATTTTGATCCTTCGGTTTTCATAGGCAGGGAAAATGATGAAAAAAGGGCCGCCTTCTTGAATGATGCTAACCATCCGATGCTGAACAGGGCGATATCGGGGCTTTATCCGCCCGGCTCTGTCTTTAAGCCGGTGATCGCTACTGCAGGGCTTGAAAAAAAAAGGATTACCGCTCAGAGCACATTTTTCTGCGGCGGAAAGTATATGTTGGGCTCGGCCGTATTCGCATGCTGGAATGAGGACGGCCATGGATATCAGGATGTGACGACGGGGCTTAAAAATTCCTGCAATGTCTTTTTCTACCAGCTTGGGAGGGCCGTTGGCGCTGATGATATATATAATTTCGCCCTAAAGTTCGGATACGGCGCGCCCGCCGGCATTGACCTCCCCGAAGAATCGGCAGGCCTTGTCCCGAATAAGATGTGGAAGAGGCTTATCAGGAAAGAGGCGTGGTTTGAGGGGGATACCTTGAATTTTTCTATCGGACAGGGTTATCTGTTGGTTACCCCTCTGCAGGTCTTGAGGATGATGGCCGCCATTTCCAACGGGGGCATTCTGGTCCAGCCGTATATTGTTAAAAAGATAGATACCGTCGAGGCCTCAGGCGGAAAATCGCGTGATCTGGGTATTTCCAAAAAGACGCTTGATATAGTTAAGGTGGGTTTAAGAAGGGTGGTTGAGGACGAGACCGGGACGGGCAAACGCGCCAGGGTTGAAGGGTTAAGCGTCAGCGGCAAGACTGGCACCGCGCAAAATCCAAACGGCTTAAGCCACGCCTGGTTTGCCGGTTATGCGCCCACAGATAAGCCGAAAATCGCCCTTGTGGTTTTTATAGAGCATGGCGGAAAGGGGGGCCTTGAGGCGGCTGAATCAGCGGGGAAGATTTTCGCGGAGGCCAAGAGGATAGGGTTATTATGATGGACATAAAAGAACTGGATAAGACGCTTATCTTTTTAGTGCTTATTATATTTGCTATCGGGCTTCTCTGTCTTTACAGCGCCTCATACAATAAAGGCATGGAGATCGGCAGTAATTTTGTTTTAAAACAATTGGTATGGATGGCTATAGGGCTGCTGATATTAATTTTTATACTCCTTATAAATTACCAGAATATTATTGACTTCGGGTATGCCCTTTATATCTTGGGGCTTTTTCTGCTGCTCCTGGTGCTTGTTTTCGGGCATACAAGGCTTGGCGCCCAGAGGTGGTTCAGCATAGCGGGTTTCAGTTTTCAGCCGTCAGAGTTTAATAAAATAATTTATATCATAATGATGGCCGCCTATCTGGGCCACGCAAGGGCCAATATTTTAAATATAAAAGGATTGTCAGTCCCGCTTTTACTTACAGTGCCGCCGTTTATACTGATATTGCTGCAGCCGGACCTGGGGACAGCGCTTATTTTAATCCCTGTGTTTTTCGCGATGCTTTTTGTCGCAGGCGCGCGCCTCAAGCATCTCGCTGTACTGGGTTTTTGCGGCCTTGTCTCATCGCCGGCATTCTGGCATTTTCTTAAGGCCTACCAAAAAAAACGGCTTCTGGTTTTTTTAAACCCGAATATAGACCCCCTGGGCGCGGGCTACACAATAATTCAGTCCAAGATAGCTATAGGGTCCGGCGGTTTATTTGGAAAGGGATGGCTTGGAGGGACGCAAAACCAGCTGAACTTCCTGCCTGAGAGGCACACCGACTTTATTTTTTCGGTTATTGGGGAGGAGTGGGGATTTTTAGGGGCCGTTGTTTTAGTAGGCCTGTATTTTTTAGTGCTGAAGAGAAGCCTGATAATTATAGAGCAGACAACAGATATCTACGGTAAATTGTTAGGGACAGGCCTGGTTACGATGCTGGGGTTTCAGATATTCGTGAATATTTCTATGACGCTGGGGGTTATGCCTGTGGTGGGCGTGCCGCTGCCGCTCATAAGCTACGGCGGCTCATCGTTGTGGACCACCCTTATCGCCGTCGCGCTCCTATTGAACGTCGGCATGAACAGCACGAGATTCTAAGGAAATTTTATGGGTCCTGTCATGGCAACTGGTTCGCGGGAACGTTCGGTCTGCCTCCAGCGGGCAGACCTCACTCGGAAAAATTTCTTTTTGCTCCCTGCCTTCGGCAGGGAGACCAAGCCAAAAAGAAATTTTTACGTCCCGCTCACCAGAATTGCCACACCACCCATAAAATTTACTGGTGATACAAAGGGCAAACCTGCCGGTAACTGCCCGCAGAATGGGCTCGCGCGAGTCCTACTCAAAGCTGTTGTTATTTATTGCCGAAGAGATGCTTATACAATAAGCCAAAAATATTATGCATAAAAAAGTCTATATTATCGGAGCAGGTGCTTCAAAAGCTGACGGCGTGCCTACAATGAGTGAATTTATTTCAGAGGGATTGCAAGAATGGGATCGAGATGACGATCCAAAAGCTCTATTTGAATTATCCAAATTTATAAAAGAAATATTTCACGCTGATATTTATGATTATATGGCATTACGCGATTTTGATAATAATATAGGGATCGAGAAAGTGCTTGAGAGTGCTATCAATTTAAACAAACATATTGCTGAGAAAGTTATTAAAAAATTTATTTTTAAGACAATAGAAAAAACCTCATCTTATAGTTATGTTGTTGATTCCAAAAACTTAAATGATATTTATATTGGTGGTAAAAAAATTGAAAAATATTCGTATAAATTTATTCTCAATAAGATTAAAAAAGATCTTGAAAATCAATTTAATGTTAAAATAATTTCGTTAAATTATGATCAGTTAATAGAAACAGCCTTGCTATTTAATAATTTAGCTCATAGATTTTCATACTTGATTCCTCAATTCGAAACCCCCAGCAATAGAACAAACTTCGAGGGTTATATGAAGGGATATGGGGGAGAGGTTGATTTTTTGAAAATGCATGGTTCATTAAACTGGGAAATTTGTAATGATTGTGGGCATATCCAATTGTATTGGAAAAAGAGATATATAGATATAGATATTAGTAGTTGTAAAGAAAAAAAATGTAAACGGCAGACATTATCACCTTTGCTAATAGCCCCCTCAATTACAAAAAATTATAATTCTATTTTTAAATTACTGTTAAACAGAGCTGAGTCTTCATTGCGGGAAGCGAACGAAATTGTGATAATTGGTTATTCTTTCAGAGAAGCTGATTCGGATATAAGAAGTAGATTTGCGAAAGCAATCTGCAATAATACAAATTACCCCACATTGATAGTGATAGATAAAGAAACCGATAGGATTTTGAATACTATATTTAAAATTACAGGTAAGGATAATAAGCATTTTGAGAAAATAACATCTTTTCTCAACTTTGAAACTTTTGTAGAAGAGAAATGAAAGGTATCAGATAGATAGCCAGTTAATGTAAAAACCCAAGAAAAAGGAATTGCGAGCGAATAGAAAATTTAGCCTTTTATGAGCAGTTTGTCGGTTTACTTGGCATATCTTTATATGCCGAAAAGGGCGGTGGTTGTCTGAGCCGACACTTTATGTGTCGGCGAGTTCCACCGCCCCCGATAAAATGCGAGATAAAAGGCGTTAAAAATTTTCTTCTGAGCGAGCAAACCTTTTTCTTGGGTTAACTGAGCAGGATCTAATTATGAATACAATTGATACTAAACTATTAGAAGAGATTTTACCGACGGTCGCTAAGCCGGGCAGGTATCTTGGCAATGAGTGGAATGCGGTCAGGAAGGACCTGGACAAGGTAGCGGTGAAGTTCGCGCTGGCCTTTCCGGATATTTATGATGTCGGGATGAGTTATCTGGGATTCAGGATTATCTACGGCGTTTTAAACAGCGCCGAAGATGTTGCCTGCGAACGGGTCTTCGCGCCATGGCCCGATTTCGAGGCGAAACTCAGAGATAACAAAATACCGTTATTTTCGCTGGAATCAAAAGTCCCGATACGGTATTTTGACATTGTAGGTTTTTCCTTTACATATGAATTAAATTATACAAATGTTCTGAATATGCTTGACTTGGCAGGCATTCCTTTAAGGGCTAAGGATAGGGATGAAAAATTTCCGCTTGTAATAGCGGGCGGGCCTTCCGCGTTTAATCCCGCGCCGATGGAGGAGTTTATTGACGCGTTTGTTATCGGCGAAGGGGAAGAGGTAGTATTGGAGATAGCAGATGCGTACAAGAAGGTCACAAGTCGCAAGTCGCAAGTCACAAGTAATATGAAAGAAGATTTGCTAAAAGGATTATCAGATATAGAAGGTGTCTATGTTCCTAAATTTCCCAAAGAAGTAAAAAAACGGGTTGTCAAGGACTTGAACAGCGCATTTTACCCAGTCAAGGAAATAGTGCCTTATGTGCAAATAATCCACGACAGGATAACCCTTGAGATTATGAGGGGCTGTCCCTTTAATTGCAAGTTTTGCCTGGCGGGCAGTTTTTACAAGCCCGTGCGGATAAGATCGAGGGAAAAGATTTTAGAACTGGCGAGAACCATATACCGCAATACGGGCTATGATGAGATTTCCCTCCTTTCTTTGTCAAGCGCAAGCTTCCCGGATGTCGCCTCGCTGATTTCACGGCTGACCGATGAATTTAAAGATTTAGGCGTCGGCATATCGTTGCCGTCCTTAAGAAGCGAGGATATTTTGAAGTCGCTGCCTTCCCTGATAGCAAAGGTTAGAAAGACGGGCCTTACCTTTGCGGTAGAGGCCGGCACAGAACGATTGCGCAAACATCTAAATAAGGCAATAGACACTGAGAAGATCATCCTTGCCTGCGAAGAGGCGTTTAAGTACGGCTGGAGGGTTGTTAAATTTTATTTTATGATAGGCCTGCCCACAGAAACCTACGAAGACCTGGAAGGCATATGTGATTTTTTGCATAAGGTTTTAAAATTGAGTAAAAATGCCGAACTTTCCGTAAGTATAACCGCCTTTGTCCCGAAGGCCGGCACCTTTTTTGAAAATGAAAAAGCGGAGGGCTTACAGACGCTGCTTGATAAGCAAAAATTCCTTAAGGAGCGCCTGAAAAACAGAAGGATAAAATTAAAATTTCATGACGCTGAGCTAAGTTTTTTGGAGGCGGGGCTTAGCCGCACAGACAAGGGATTATCAGGGGTAATATTCGCCGCCTGGCAGAAAGGGGCCAGGCTCGATGCCTGGCGCGAGTTCCTGAATTTAAATATCTGGAGAGAAGCCCTTAAGGAAACCGGTTTTCCTGCTTGACCCGGCATATTATATCTGTTATACTTTATTGACATAATTATAATTAGATTAAAAGGAGGGATATGACGAATACTGTGGCTAAGGGGGAAATGGTCCAGCTATTAAAACTTCTTGTCGAAAAGAACGCCTCTGATTTGCATATAGGCGCGGATGCGCCTCCGATTATCAGGATTGATGAAAAACTTAATAAAACCGGATCTGCGGCGCTTTCAAAAAGCGCGGCAAAGGAATTAATATACGGCTTACTATCAAACGAACAGCAGAAAAAATTTGAGGAAAACAAAGAACTGGATTTTTCATTTGAAATACCGGACCTGGGCCGTTTTAGGGTCAACGTATTTATGCAGAGAGGCGCTGTGGGATGCAGCATAAGATTGATCCCGTTTACGATTATGAGTTTTGAAGAATGCGGCCTGCCTGTCGAAACGATAAAATCGCTTTGCAACAAACAAAAAGGCCTTGTTTTGATAACGGGGGCCACCGGCAGCGGGAAGTCAACCACTCTGGCCGCGATGATAGATTATATAAATAATGAAATGGCCTGTCACATTGTTACAGTGGAAGACCCTATTGAATTTGTGCATAAGAATAAAAAGGCCCTTGTAGATCAAAGAGAGGTATACGAGGATACGAATTCCTTTCCTGAGGCGCTCAAACATGTGCTGAGGCAGGACCCCGACGTAATACTTATAGGCGAGATGAGGGACCTGGAAACTATAGAGACCGCGCTTATATGCGCCGAAACAGGGCATCTGGTTTTTGCCTCTCTCCATACCTCTGACAGCGTCCAGACAATAAACAGGATTATAGATGTTTTTCCCGCCCATCAACAACAGCAGATCAGGACGCAGCTTTCTTTTGTTTTGATCGGCATAATAGCGCAGCAATTGATCCCGCATTCAAGCGGCAAGGGCAGGGTTTTGGCGCCAGAGGTTTTGATCGTGACGCCGGCGATAAAAAGCCTGATAAGAGAGTCGAAGATCCATCAGATATGCTCTACTATGCAGACAAGCCAGAAGGAAGGCATGCTGACAATGAACCAGTCGCTTTATGAGCTTCATAAGAAAGGCCTTATATCTTATGAAGACGCGCTTAGCAGGACGTTAGACCCGGAAGATTTGAGCAGGTTGCTCAGGAGGGAATAATGCCGGCCTTAAAAAGAGTCGTTTCAAAACAGATAGGAGAAATTCTTAAAGAGAGCGGTATAATCACAGAGGCCCAGTTAAAGCAGGGCCTTGAGGCCCAGAAGGAAAAAGGCGGTTTAATCGGCGAGATATTAGTTGCGCTTGGTTACGCGACCGAAGAACAGATTGCCCAGGCGCTGACAATACAGTATGGTTTTCCGTATCTGCCTCTGGATAATTACGAGATAGACAGGGAGATAATAAAGATCATACCCGTAGATATAGCCAGAAAATACGGCGTCATCCCTTTAGATAGAATAGGGGCCACCATAACCGTGGCGATGGTAAACCCCTTAAATATTACCGCCTTGGAGGAGTTAGAAAAAATTACAGATTGCGCTGTTCAGCCTTTTGTGACTACCTCCACCAGTTTTCAAAATGCCTTGAAAAAATATTATAACGCGAAATGACCCTATCCCTGAAAGAGGCATTGACAAAGAGCCTTATAGAGAAAGGGTTTCTGACAGAGTCAAAACTGAAAGAGGCGCTTAAGGTTCAGCAAGAAAAAGGCGGCGATTTAAAGGACATTCTTATTGAGTCGGGATTTGTCCGCAAAGACGATATTATTTCTATAGTAAGTCAACAGCTGGGTATCGCGCCCATAAATCTCTCAAGATTCAAGATAGACCCCGCCATTCTAAAATTCATTCCCAAAAAGCTCGCCCAGAACTATCATATAATACCTATTTCAAGAATAGAGGATGTGCTTACAGTGGCGATGGAGGACCCCCTGAATATATTTGCCCTTGACCACATCGCGGCGTCTACAGGGTTAAGGGTTGTCCCTGTCCTGGCCTCCGCGAAAGACATAGAAAACGCGATTAATGACTATTATGAGGAACAGGCCTATGAGGAAATAGAAAATATCGTGTCGGCGATGGCCGCTCCCACGGAACTGGAGATTGTGGAAGAGGCGGAGCAGGGCCTGGAGGATACCACAGCTTTGATTAGGTCCACGGCGGATGCGCCGGTGGTGAAACTGGCGAATCAATTATTGACTGACGCGGTCAGGCTGCGCGCAAGCGACATCCTGATTGAACCGTTTGAAAAGGAGACGAGGATAAGGTACAGAATCGACGGCGTCCTAAGGCAGATTCAAAATTTTCCGAGCCACCTCCACAGCGCGGTAGTTTCCAGGTTCAAGGTTATCTCAAACCTGAACATAGCCGAGCAGAGGCTTCCGCAGGACGGCAGGTTCAGGTTGAAGATTTTTGCGAGGCAGGTGGATTTCAGGATATCGGTGCTGCCTTCCGCAATGGGCGAGAAGGTCGCCCTGAGGGTATTAGACAAGTCGGTCGCGACGCTTGATATCGATAAGTTGGGATTTAACGAGAAGGCAGTGTCAGACCTAAAAGGCATAATAGAGAAACCGCATGGAATGATATTGATTTGCGGGCCGACAGGTTCCGGCAAAACCACAACCCTTTATTCCATTTTAAAACTTCTGCCGAGCTACGAAGAAAATATTGTCACCGTGGAAGACCCTATTGAATATCAGATTGAAGGCTTAAATCAGGTAACCGCAAGGCCCGATATGGGCCTTACATTCGCGAGCGCGCTCCGGTCTATCTTAAGGCAGGACCCGGATGTCATTATGATCGGGGAAGTAAGGGATTATGAAACCGCGGATGTAGCTATAAAGTCCGCGCTGACCGGACATCTTCTGTTTACCACCGTGCATACGACGACTGCGACAGGCGCGTTGGTAAGATTGATAAATATGGGCGTGGAGCCGTTCTTGATCTCCTCTTCTATAATACTGACGGCCGCCCAGAGGCTGGTAAGAAAAATTTGCGTCGATTGTAAGGACTCATATGAATTGGAAGAATCTATCAAGGTGAGGTTGGGCATAAAAGAGAAAGGGAAAATAACGCTGTACCGCGGCAAGGGATGCAAGTCTTGCATGAATACAGGTTATAAAGGCCGCACCGCGCTTATAGAAACTCTGGTTATAACGCCTTCGATACGCCAACTCATATCGGAGAAGGCGGAGGAACATAAGGTTAGGGACGAGGCACGGCGGCAGGGGATGTTTACGCTGAGAGAGGATGGTTTGGCGAAGGCGAGGAAGGGGCTTATCAGCATTGAAGAGGTCTTGCGCGTAACCGCCGGTGAACAAGACCTCGACGTAAGAGTGACGTAAACCCCGCACCTTCTGTATATTCAAGTTTTGAAGGAACGGGGAATCTAAAGCAGAATAACAAAGAAGGTGCGGGGTGAAGATACTTTTAAAAGATAAGGTTTTAGAGGCCCTTAAATCCCGCCCAGGATTTGACGAAAAGAAGTTTGAGGCCGCCTTAAAATTGCAAAGGGAGAAGGGCGGCAGCCTCAGCAGGATACTGGTTGAATCCGGTATAATAAGCCAGAAAGACCTGATGCTCGTGTTTAGCAAGCAATTAAACATCCCGCCTATAAATTTAAACCGCTATAAAATTGATCCCGCGCTCCTACAACTTTTTCCGGAAAAGACCATGCGGGAACACAAGGTTATCCCGCTTTCCAAGATAGGCAGCACTGTAACGGTGGCGATTGCGGATCCCCTTGATGTCTTTGTGCTGGACAGGCTGAAGGCGATTACGGATTATCATATAGAAGTCGTCTTGAGCACCGACGATGATGTTAAGACAATGCTTGAAAATATCTACAGCGGCCGGGGGCTTGATATAAAGAAAACCATAGAGGAGATGGATGAATCAAGCGATGCCGGAGCCGGCGTGGTGGAGGTTCTAAGCGATGAAAAGATAGATATAGGGGAGCTGGCCGATACCGTTAAGCTGCCCATGATTGTTAAGGTGGTGAATCTTATTTTAGTTGAGGCGCTCAGGCGCCGGGCCAGCGATATACATATCGAACCTACCGAGGATTTTTTAAAGGTCAGGTATAGGACAGACGGTATATTGCACGAAGTGCTAAGCCTGCCTAAAAAAAGCCAGAATGCCGTAATCGCCAGAATAAAGATACTGTCCAAACTGGACATTACGCAGATGCATATCCCGCAGGACGGTAGGTTTAAGATAAAACTTCAGGATAAGGAGATAGATTTTAGGGTATCGGTCCTGCCAACCTCTTTCGGAAACAAGATAGTTTTAAGGGTCCTGGATAAGAGCGCGCTCGGCGTGGGGTTAGAGAAGCTGGGGTTTTTACCGGAGTCGATGGCGGCTTTTAAAAAGGCGCTCGAAAAGCCCTACGGGATGATTCTGGTTACAGGCCCGACAGGAAGCGGGAAATCCACAACATTGTATTCTATTCTAAATGAGATGAATACCGCTGACAGGAGCATAATTACCCTGGAAGACCCCGTTGAATATCAGATAGAGGGCATTACGCAGATACAGGCAAGGCCGGAGATAGGCCTTACCTTCGCGAGCGGGCTGCGGTCTGTCCTCAGGCAGAATCCGGATGTGATAATGATAGGAGAGATCAGGGACTTTGAGACCGCTGATATCGCGATAAAGGCGTCCTTAACAGGGCAGCTCGTTTTTAGCACGTTGCATACGAATGACGCGGCAAGCGCTATCACGAGGCTGATGGATATGGGCGTTGAACCGTTTTTAATCGCCTCCAGCCTGATTTTTATATGCGCGCAGCGTTTGTGCAGAAAGACGTGCCCTCACTGCAAGGAGGCAGTTGATATCTCTAAGGCGGTATTGGATAGGTTGGGCGTTGATTATGCCGCTTTTAAAAAAACCGGCAAGGATAAATTTTACAGCGGCAAAGGCTGCCCCAAATGCAACACTACAGGCTTTCTGGGTAGGATGGGCGTGCTAGAGGCGCTTTTAATAGACGATAATATGCGCGATATGGTTATAAAAAAGGCGCCGACCGCGGAAATAAAAGAGTACGCTGTAAAACACGGTATGAAGACGCTGAGGGATGATGTCATGGATAAATTTTATAACGGCCTAACTACCTTAGAAGAGGCGTTGAGCATAACATCGGAGGACTAATATGCCGGTATACGAATATGTTGTAAAAGACCAAACTGGCAAGAATACGGCGGGAACCATTGAGTGCGCTGATAGGTCCGCGGTCTTGGAAAAACTGCGTAATGATAATTTGATTATAATCTCATTGAAGGAGATAAGCGCGGCGCCGAAAAAATTTCAGATGAGGAAGGGCAAGGTAAAGATAGACGATGTCGTTATTTTTTCCCGACAGCTTGCGACGATGGTGGACGCGGGGATCCCGATATTAGGCAGCCTGGATATTCTGGCGCAGCAGGCGGAGAGCAAGAGGTTTAAAGAGATACTAACCATGGTAAGGAATGATATAGAGGTAGGCTCCAGCCTTTCAGGCGCGTTCGCGAAACATCCAAGGATTTTTTCTTCGTTATATATAAGCATGGTCAAGGCCGGCGAGTCAAGCGGAATGCTGGATGAAATCTTGGATAGGCTGGCGACTTATTTGGAAAAAACAGCGGCGCTGCAGAGAAAGATAACGTCCGCCCTTGTATACCCCGCGGTCGTGACATTTATGGCCTTCGCGATAACCGCCCTGTTGATGATTAAGGTAATCCCTGTTTTCAAAACTGTCTTCTCCGGTTTCGGCGCGGCCCTGCCTGCGCCGACGCTTGTATTAATAGCGATAAGCGATGTTTTCAGGAAATATTTTATACTGCTCCTGATAGTTATGGCCGCGGCCGGCTACGCATTAAATCGGTATTTAAATACCAAAAAGGGCAGGCTCAATTTTGATAAGATTACGCTTAAACTTCCGGTATTCGGCATGCTGCTTACAAAGGTATCCGTCAGCAAATTTACAAGAACGCTTTCCACGCTTGTAAAGAGCGGCGTTCCGATCTTAAGTTCCCTGGAGGTTGTCGCAAAAACATGCGGCAACAGCGTGTTTGAGGCAGCTATAGATGAAGTGCGGTTAGGCGTCAGGGAAGGCGAGAGCATAGCAAGGCCCCTGGAAAAGAGCAAGATATTTCCCCCGATGGTTGTGAAGATGATAGGCGTCGGGGAACAGACGGGCCAGCTTGAGAAGATGTTGTCAAAGGTAGCGGATTTTTATGACGAACAGGTGGATACCACCGTAGGCAGCCTCACTAGCATGCTGGAACCGTTGATTATAGCGTTTCTTGGGATAGTGATAGGCACGATCGTAATCTGCATGTTTATGCCTATATTCAAAATTTCGTCGATTGTTAATATGTGACCCGCCTTCGTGTATTGGGCTATTCATAGTAGATAGCCTACGGCGAGGTCATCTCGCCGAAGCTCAAATGCGAAAGCTATTTGAGCGAAGGCGGATGAGGAGCGATATGTACAAAAAAGGTTTTACATTAGTTGAAATATTTTTGGTGGTTGTTATATTTGGCATCCTGATCGGGATAGCCATACCGAATTACCTCTCTGTGAGAGCAAGGGTGCAGCAAGATGTATGCATCAATAATCTGCGCCAGATAAAATTGGCTAAAGAACACTGGGTCCTTGAGAATAATAAAGCGGATACCGATACGCCGACCGCCGCGGAGCTGGACACTTATGTTAAAGACGGCACGGCAAGTTTAAAATGCCCTCTTGATTCGGGCAATAGTTTCAGTACGAGCTATACGATAAATAACGTCGGGACAAACCCCGCCTGTAAAATTAGCCCCGGCGGCCATACGCTATGATATTTAAAAAAGGAATGTCATTAGTAGAGGTGGTAGCGGCGATAGCCCTGGCGGTTTTAGCGATGGGCGGCATCATATCGGTTACGACTCAGAGCGCATCGTTGGGGCAAGCCGTAGATTATACTTATGTGGCCTCCAATCTTGCCAAAAACAGGATAGAAAGAATAAGAGAGATAAGGAGGGATAAGGGGTATACCGCCTTACCGGAGGCGGCAGAGACCGATACCGTGGTTGACCGCAGCGGCATCCCCGACCCTAACGGAGATTTTGTCCGCACGACAACAATAGACGCGGCCTACGCGACAAATCTTACAAAAGTAACCGTAAAGGTGCAATACAAGAAAAAAGGCGCGTTAATTCCAATAGGCGTAGAATTAGTGACCTTGCTTTCTCAGTATGCATACGAAGGGGAACAGGAAGATTAAAAAGTAGAAAAACCAATGGAAATAAAAAAGGATTTATTTAAAAAAGGTCTGTCGTTACCGGAGGTAGTGATGGCTTGTTCCATCGCCGTTATCGTAATGACGGGCATCTACATGCTTACGCAGTTTATTTATTCTACATGGAAGAGCGAAAGGTCTAAATCGTATATTCTAGGCCAACTGGAAGTGGTAATGGAAAGGGTTCAAAAGGAGTTAAGGGCGACAGATATTAACAAGATAGTTTATTACCCGGCTAGCGCCGTTAATTACAGCGCCATAAGTTTTCCCATGGCCTTAGACAGCGACGGGGACGGATTTATGGAGGTGGACGCAAGCAACAAAATTATATGGGACGAGACAGTGATTTATCATACCTACGTTAATGCGCAAAATAAGATTGAATTGAGAAGGACGGTTTTTAACCCGAGGACCGGTTTATCCGATGCCCAGCGCCAGCAGCAGCTAGATGAAGTAGCGCAGAACGGCAAACCGGTTGCCGGCACGCCTGAATATTCAAATTGGGATTCAATAAACGGCACAAAAACCTTATTAGTTTCCGATAGCGTCATCCTGACCATGAGCCCTACGCTTAAACAGTTCGACGGTTATAATTCTTCGACCTCGAAGAGCGATAATGTGACGTTTGGCAGCGTCTCGCTGAGCGCAGGCGATCATTATATCACCTTTGCTGCTACCGATAAAAATAGCTCATCCACCGGTTATAAAATAGGCGTAGATTCATTCAGCGTTTCGCCAAGCGGATGCGCAAGAGAAGCGGAAGAGACCCCAGTTTACGGGGATGGAGGAGCCAGCAAGGTTAATGAGGAGATGGTTGCTTACGGCAGCTGGAGCGGGAACAGGCAGCTTGAATATCAGGCAGCCGGAGCGGGCGATTATATAGCTTTTAGTTTTTATTATGACCAATGGCTTGAGACCAATTTTGCCACCTCCCTGCCGAGCTACACCGTAGTTGAGTATGATAACAGGACAGGCGACGGGACAGAAGAGTCGGGATTGAATGATTATGTCGCGCGGCTGGGAGGATGCGGTAAGTCATGGGAGGCCCTATCGCAGACAGGCGCCTCCGCTAAAACGTCAGAAAGTGTGGCTGTTGTTTCAGGCGATGGCGTAAATTTCAGAAACGTCATATTAAGCAGTAATATAGACATAGAGGGGCGGGCCGTGAAGATAACCTTTGATAACACGCAAAGCTCATATCCGTTAGCCATAGACTATGCCGGCATGATGGCCCGTAATTCCGGCCCTGATGGAGACGCCAGCACCGCAAGGCAGGTAACATTTAATGATGCAGGAGGCGGTTCCTCTATAGTAATCCCGGCAGGTATGTCGAGGGACTCGGACTGGATCGATATTGTAAATTTTGAAAAGAGCAGGGATTACCTTCTTACGTTCCATGTTCAGCCCTCGCTTTCTTATGATATGACATGCTGGCCTACCCCTACGGCAGACACCCAGAATGACCATTCATATATACTTGAAGGAGACGCAGCCGCCGCTCAGGACGCGACTTGGTCCGATAACAGCCCGTTAGCGAAAGACGTAATCTACAGTACTGAGTCCATAGATGTGAGCTATTTTTCCTATGGGACGGTTACCTCGCAGATTTACGATACCACGCTTGCTAATCCATCATACGGGACGCTGACGTGGAATATAGCAAAAAACAATTATGGCAATTACGGCACGGGCGGGCTAGGCGCTAATTTAATTATAAAGGTCAGGAGCAATAGCGACAAAGATGTGCTTAAGGCCAGCGCGGATTGGACTACCGCGCTTTCGATAAATACCCTGTCGGCCGCTACAGGCAGCGCCTCCGTCAGCGGGATAGGTAACGGCCGTTATGTTCAGTTCCAGGCGCAATTTTTTTCTCAGCCTACCTCCGGCAAGGCCGATTATCTTAAATCCTGCGTCCTGAAAAATTTGAGTATAAAGTGGCCGGGCGGAGATAAGATGGTGGATGTGAGCGGTTATTTTACCAGGCGGCCGGATTACGGGATATTTTCCGTGAAGGTAGATGATGAGGCCCTTACAAAGGGCCTTGAGGTCAAATTGGATATTTCCGAAAATATAGGCCTTAACAGGACGATAACTAAGACACTCACGGTGGAAGCGGAACCGCGCAATACTGGCAGATAAAAATGAATCCTAAAATGCAAAAAGGCATTGTATTTTTTACGACCTTAATTTTATTGGGCATAGCGATCTTGATCTGCTCAAGCATATCAATAATGGTTGTAAGGGATACCTATGGCGTAAAGAGGGTCAAGTACGGCATGCAGGCGTATTTTTTGGCCGAGGCGGGGATTGAGGAAGGCCTTAAAGAGATAAATAGCGATTTTAACTGGGTTCCGACAGGGTATCCGAAGGCGTTAGGCTCGGGAAATTATAGCGTGACAATATCAACATATCCGACGGATCTAAGCCGTAAGTTGTTGGTATCAACAGGGACGGTTCAAGGCGTTTCCAGAAGTATAAGCCTTCAGGTGTTGTATACCGGCCCACAGGCGTTTAATTATCCTGCGTTAGGCGGCGGCAAACTAACAATAGCCGGCGGTTCGGTAGTATCGGACACGATCCCTATCAGCGTCCATTCTAACAACCCCGGCAGCGGCGCCGTTGAAGTTGGAAGCGTCTGGCCATGGAGCAGCGGCCGGGTAGAGGGGAATGCCAGCGCCTGCGGAACAGTGGTAGTGCGCAGCAACGGCACGGTTACCGGCACGGTTACAAGCGGGGCCCCTGCCGTTGATCTGCCCCCTTTTGACGATAATTTTTTCCAGTATTATTACAATCTTGCAAATGCGGATGGCAAGGCGTATTCGGGAAACAGAACCTTTACATCAGATCCTTGCGCCGGCACAACAAATAAGGTCGTATATGTGAATGGACAGGTGAGGCTAAACGGCACATGGACGATGACAGGATGCGTCGTAGCCACGGGGAAAATTATTATTAATAAATGGGCATCAGGCCATATTACGCAACATCAGTACGGCAATCTGCCCGCGTTTATGAGTAAAAACTCGGATGTGGAAATCTACGATCCCACCGATGCGGAAGGGATGATATACGCCAATGGTTATATCTTTATTGATTCTATTTTCGGGACGTACGGCCCTACTATTATTTATGGCGCCTTATACGGCAAATCATGGGTTAATATTAAGAACGCGACTCAGCTTCACTACAGAAGGCCGAATCCGCCGGGGCTTCCTGCGGGGACAATAGCGGTTAAGGTTCTGAGTTGGAGCGGCGGATAGCCCGCCCGGACAGCATAAAATTTGACAAAACCATATTGGTATGGTATACTTTTAACAACCTTATATAATACAAAAGTTAAGGTTGGTAAAAAAAGGAGGTGAAGATTAATGAAGAGGAGAGGATTCACGCTTGTAGAAATAATGATAGTAGTCGCAATTATAGGTTTGTTGGCCGCTATAGCGATCCCGAACTTTATACAGGCCAGGACAAGGGCGCAGACAAACGCTTGCGTGGCAAACCTGAAACAGATTCAGGGCGCGATATCTCTTTGGGCGATAGACAACGGTAAAAACGACGCGGACGCGGTTACCATGGCGAATCTGGTTTCGACATATATTAAGACAACCCCGTATTGCCCGCTGGATACCGCGAAAGCGGGTTATACGCTTACGACAGTCGGTGCTAATCCGGCCTGTCCAAGCGATCCAACGAACCATAAGTTGCCGTAAGGCATTATTGATATACCCCCCCGCATCTTTTTATTTTAAAGATGCGGGGTTTTTTCTTGACTATTATGTTTATATCATTATACTGGGTATAATATGATAGGGCTTGATATAGGCTCATATTCTATAAAGGCAGTTGAATTGGAGAAAAAAGAAACTTCGCTTACCTTGGTCAATTTTAAGATTCAGGAAAAGCCGCAGGAAGAAACCCCCTCTAATGTGCTGAAGAAATTCCTGGCAGAGGCAAAGTTTAATTCTAAGGAACTCAACATAGGCGTCTCGGGCCATATGGCGCTGGCCCGTGTGATCGAACTACCGCAGATGGGCGAGGAAGAACTTAAGGGCGCGATTAGGTTTGAGGCGGAGAAATTTATCCCCTTTAATATAGAGAGCGCTATTTTGGATTATCAGGTTATTTTAAAAAATGCGGAGACAAAAAAGGTTACGGTGTTATTCGGAGCGGCAAAGGATGATTTTGTAAAAAACTATGTAGATATTATTTCGCAGGCAGGCTTTATCGTAAGAGCGGTGGATGTAGACGCGATAGCGCTTACTAACGCGTTTTCTTTATTTAAGAAAGAATCAGAGGATAAGGCTTTTGCCGTTTTGAATATGGGAGACGCCAATTTGAACCTCAGTGTTGTATATAACAATATCCCCTTTGTGCTGAGAGATATAAGCGGGGGCGGCAAAGAGATTGCGGAAGCGATCGCAAAAGGTTTAGGAGTGGATAGAAAAGAGGCCTATAGGCAGATGTATAACCCGCCTCCGGATAAAGAGGAAAGCTTAAGCGAGACAATCAGGCCCGCTTTAAATAAATTTGCCAAAGAGATCAGGCTTTCTATAGGATATTTTGAAAACCAATTTTCAAAAGGTGTTGAGATAATCTATTTAAGCGGCGGGTTATCCAGATTGTTTAAAATAAAAGAATTTTTATCCGAATCTTTGGATACCCAGGTGGAATTATGGGACCCCTTTAGCTCCATAACTGTTAAAGAAGAGGTCCCTGTTAAATCTTTAGAAGAGGCGAAACGGGAATTAGCGATTTCTGTCGGATTGGCCGCGAGAAATGATTAAGATAAATCTCCTCCCGCCGGAGGTTAAAAAAGCCCAGAAACAGAAAGCAAAAAAGCCGGTTGAGTTCCATATTCCAAAACTCGGCCCCAAGCTTATTAAGGCGGGAATTTATTCTTTGTCTGTTCTGATAGGGCTCCATCTCCTCTTGGGTATTTCAATCTTGTTTGAGGGTATTTCCCTGAAGAATGCCGAGCTGAAATGGGAACGGCTTCATCCGGACAGAATTGAGATAGAGCGCATAGCTAAGGAAGCTGCGTCCATTGAGAAATTCACCGCGCCTGTCAAAGAGTTATATGACAAAAGGATATTATGGTCGAGGGAATTGAACGAATTAAGCAACGCGATTACGCCGGGCGTTTGGCTCTCAAGATTTTTTATTGAGACGCAAGTCAGGAACGCGCAAAAAGGGGAGTTCCAGCGCATTTTGAATCTGGAGGGCCGCGCCGCCTCTTTATACGGGGACGAGACGGCGCTCGTCGCGAAATTCGTAAAGTCCCTGCAGGACAATAAGGGTTTTTTCAGGTATTTTAGCGATATCAAGCTGGGCCCCATGGAGAGGCTGACGGTTGAAAACAACCCGGTTATGAATTTCAGAGTATTTTGTTATTTTAAGGATAAGGGTAAATAATGATTGGTCTAAATCTCGATGAACAGAAAAAAAAGGTTTTGATAATCGGCGGGATAGGGTTATTGTTGGTAGCCGATATCTTTTTTATATTCTTCCCTCTCATATGCAAGACCTTCCAGCTAAGGTCCGAGATTGTTTCGGTTCAGAAAAACATAACGGTTTTAAATCAGCAGATAGCCGGGCGCGGCGAGACAAAAAAGAAACTTGAGGTTCTGAAAATTGACCAATTGAGGTTTCAAAAACTATTTCCGAGGGAGGAAGAGATCCCCGCCCTTTTGGGAGAGTTGTCTACTATCGCGGGAAAGCTGGGCGTAGATATCGTTTCAGTTACGCCCGCCAAGACAATCCCGGGCGCAGTGCCGGACTTGTTTCATGAGGTGCCTATAGAAATGTCCGGCAGGGGAGGGTACCATCAGATAGGGCAATTTGTAAATAAATTGGAGATGCTTGATAAATTTATCAAGATCCAGAATATAGAGATCTCAGCGGAAAAGGCAGCGCCGAGAAGACATCTCTTCAAGGTTTTACTGTCGACGTATATATTGAGGGTGTAAATGCGAAAATTGCTGTTCATTGTTTATTTCCTGTTATTTGCTGCCAATTGTTATGCCGAGAATTTTACCTACAACAGCAAGGGCAAGCGCGATCCTTTTGTGCCGCTGGTAGGCGCCGGGGCGGTGTATGAAACAAAAGAGGCGGTTGAAATTAATTCCCTGCAGGATGTTGCCCTGGAGGGAATTGTCTACGATGAAAAGGGCGGCTCAAGGGCTATTATTAACAGCATGATTTTGAAGGAAGGGGATAAGGCGGGCGCGATGACGGTAGAAAAGATAGAGCCGAAAAAGGTTACCTTGCGGATCGGAGAAGAGGATCACGAAGTGATATTGAGCGGTGAAAAAGGGGGTGAGAAACAGTGAAATGTCACATGTCACATGTCACAAGTCACAAGTCACAACAAAAATTCAAAATTCAAAATTTTAAATTTTGGCTTGTAGTTTTGCCTTTTTACTTTTTACTTTTTACTTTTTCTTATGCCCAGGAAAAAGAAGGCAATATTACCTTAGATTTTAAAGACGCGGATATACAAAGCGTTCTGCGCATCCTTTCAGAGAAAGGCAGCGTTAATATTGTTTCCAGCAAAGATGTTACCGGCGCCGTCAGTATGAGGCTTGTGGATGTCCCCTGGCAGAAGGCATTAGATGTGATATTAAGAACATACGGCTATGGATATGAAAGAGAGGGGAATGTTATTACCGTTTCTCTACTCGGCAAGCTGACAGAGCAGAAAAAGGCGGAAAATGAATTATCGGAAGTCCAGCCTGTTATTACCGAGGTGTTCACTCTTAAATATCTGGATGCCAACGACGCAAAAAAGGTTATTGAGCCCCAGCTTTCCCCGCGCGGGAAGATTACGGTTGTTGAGGTGAAAGGCAAGAAAGGCTGGAAATTTGGACAGGTTGCCGCAGGTACGGCCTCGACCGGAGGCAGCAAATTAGAGAGGGTAGAAAAGGAGGAAGAGGCGCGCTCAAGGACGCTTGTGGTTAGCGATGTCCCGCCTTATATGGACAAGATCCGTGAAATACTGACTAAAATAGATGTGATGCCGAAACAGGTATTGATAGAAACAAAGATTGTAGAGGTAAGTAAAGATAAGCTGAAAGATTTGGGGGTTGAATGGGGCACCGGCGGGACAGGCGCCGAGGGCACTACAATGTATCCGATACCGATCAGCAAGACTGACGAAAGCAATACAGCCGATCGCAGGACCTCCAAGACGATATCGGCTCATGGCCTGGGCACCCAGGTTACCCCTTCTATATTTGGCTCAAAGGCCACGGGCCTTACTACCGCTAATACAGGCCTTAAGCTTATCTATCAAAAGCTTACAGGCGCTCAATTTGAGGTGATACTCCACGCGCTGGAGGAGGATGTAAACACAAATACCTTGTCCAACCCCAGGATCTTAACCCTTGATAACCAGGAGGCGACGATTTTAGTCGGGACAAAATATCCCATACTGGAAACGAGCGTTTCCGGCACAACATCAACAACCACCACCTCTACCCTGAAATACTATCAGGATATAGGGATACAGCTTAACGTAGTTCCGCAGATAAGCGGGGACAATTTTATAAATATGATTGTCCACCCCGCGGTTACCTCTTATACCGATACGTTAAAGGCGAGAAGTTCAACAGGCGAGATAACAGCGGAATACCCCATCATTAATACCCGGGAGGCGGAGACACAGGTCATGATGAAAGACGGCGAAACCGTGGTGATAGGCGGCCTGTTAAAGGATGTTAAGTCAAGGGGGAAATTTTCAGTGCCTATATTGGGTAAAATCCCCCTGCTGGGCGCCCTGTTTACGAGAGAGACAAACGATACCGAGAAGATAGACCTTTTGATATTTATTACGGCGAAAATTATAGAGCAGCCGGAACAATCATAAATAACGGTGAGCCATAAGATAGCGGTTACATTTTTTAAAAGGGGAGATATGAGGTTCATCTCCCACTTGGATTTAATGCGGCTTTTTCAACGGGCATTGCGGCGCGCAGAGCTCCCCATAACCATAACAAAGGGGTTTAATCCGCACCCGAAAATTTCAATAAGCCGGGCTCTAAAATTAGGCGTTGAGGCAGAAACGGAAGGGGCGGTTTTTTATTTAGATGCCGATGTCAAAACCGAAGAATTTAAAAACAGGCTTAATAAAGAATTACCGGAAGGGATAAAAATTAAAGATGCAAAAACAGATTCTAATTAATTCTGAACCGAAAGAAACAAGGGTAGCTATTCTTGAAGGCAACACCCTGCAGGATTATTTTGTGGAAAGGACCGGCCATAAGGGCATAGTCGGGAATATATATAAGGGTAAGGTGGACGCCATTGTAATAGGGCTTGCCGCCGCGTTTGTTGATATCGGCCTGGATAAGGACGGGTTTTTATACGCCGGGGACGTCGCGACCGAAAGAGCTGATAATCTGCCTTTGGAATTTGACGAGTCCGCCCTGGAGGAAAGAAAAAAAGGTTTTTCCGAAGAAATAGACAAGCTCCTTAAGAAGAACCAGGAGATACTTATACAGATAGAAAAGGACGCCATAAGCACCAAGGGGCCGCGCCTTACCCAGTACATCTCTATACCCGGCCGCTTTTTGGTGCTTATGCCTCTTCAAAAAAGACATATAGGTATTTCCAAAAAGATAGAAGGAGAAGATAGGGCACGGATTAAGAAGATACTGGTTGAGTTAAGGATCCCTAATGATATAGGCCTGATTGTGCGGACGGCAGCGCAGAAGGCCGCGCCGCGGGAATTGGGAAGGGAATTGAAATTTCTGCTCAAGATATGGGGCAGGATTAAGAACCTCTCTAGCAGAGAAAGGGCCCCTAAGCTGGTGTATGAGGAATATGATTTGATACTGCGTGTGGTAAGAGACCTGTTTACCGATGACGTAGACGTTTTAATGCTGGACTCCAAGGATGAGCACAGGCGCGTTATGAAATTTTTAAAAATGGTCATGCCTAACCTGCGGGCAAAGGTCAAGTTATACCGGGGAACAAAGGGCCTTTTTGAGGAATTCGGAATAGAAAAAGAAGTAGAGAAATTATACGCTAAAAAAGTATGGCTAAAGTCCAAGGGCACCATAGTCATTGAGCAAACGGAGAGTTTGGTAGCTATTGATGTGAATACCGCCGGTTTCTCAGGGAAAAAAAATCCTGAAGAGACCGCCTTCGCGACGAATATGGAGGCCGCGCGGGAGATCGCAAGGCAGATAAGGTTAAGAGACATGGGCGGCATAATAATTATAGATTTCATAGATATGGAGTACAGAGACCACAGGCACAAGGTTCATCAGGCCCTGGAAGAGGCGTTAAGGAGGGACAAGGCCAAGACAGAGGTTTTAAGCGTTTCCAGCATAGGCGTTATTGAGATGACGCGGCAGAGGATGGGCAAGAGCCTGCAGGCGATGACATTCCGGGACTGCCCATATTGCCACGGCGAAGGCCAGGTAAAATCCGCCTCAACGGTTTCCATAGAGGTATTCAGAAGATTGAAAAAGGCGCTTAGCGAGGCTAAGTCGAGAAACCTGGAGGTGGTGGCGCATCCCGACGTAGTGAATTTTTTATCAACGCAGGACAAGTCGCTTATCTCGTTCGTTGAGCGCAGGTACCATTGCCGCATAACAATCAGGCCCGACCAGACCCGCCACATAGAGGACGTGCATATCCTGCCCATTTAGCAGGTTATTTTTGATTGACACTATTTAGGCATATATGATATATTATTATGCTTTTATATTATAAAAGCTAAGGGAGGGTTTTGTTATGTACGCTATAGTAGAAACGGGGAGTAAGCAATACAAGGTTCAGAAGGGCGATGTGATTGAGGTAGAAAAATTTGAGGCCGAACCGGGCAAGACAGTGAAGCTCGACAAGGTCCTTTTCTATTCAAAAGGCAAGTCTTCTGAGATTGGCCGGCCTTATATAAAAGGCGCGCATGTGGTATGCGATGTGATTTCTAATTTTAAGGCGGACAAGGTAATCACCTTTAAATATCGTCGGAGAAAAAAGTCCAGGGTTAAAAAAGGGCACAGGCAGCAGTTGACGAGGCTCAAAGTGGCAGAAATCGAAGTTGGCAGTTAAGATTCACAGTCGGGACAGGTTCCGTCCCTACAAGTATGCTATACATAGGAACCTGTCCCCATAGGGATGGTTGCATTAAGATAACCAAAACATAATAGTTAGCAAGGAGGAAGTATAACATGGCAAAAGGCGGAGTAAGTGGTAAAAACGGCCGCGATTCAGACGGTAAGCGCCGCGGGATAAAATGCTACGAAGGGCAACTTGTAAAGTCGGGCAATATTATTCTAAGGCAGTGCGGCGCCCATTTTAAACCGGGCATGGGAGTTGATATGGGTACCGACTTTACGATTTACGCCAGGGCCCCAGGCAAGGTTAAATTCAGCAATAATAAGGTAGTCAGCATATCGCCTTCACAGATATCTTAAGATGCTCATTGATACTGCGAGGATTTATATCAAGGCGGGTGATGGCGGTGACGGCTGCGACAGCTTTGAAAGAGACCAGTCCGGCAGGAAGATGAGGCCCAACGGCGGGCCCGGCGGAAACGGCGGCGCGATAATATTCAAGGCAGACGAGAATGTCCGCACGCTTCTGGATTTTCAATACCGGCAGCATTTTGAGGCAAAAAGAGGCAGCCACGCCTCCTCCAATAATAAAAAGGGCGCGTTCGGGGAAGACCGCGTCATACTTATTCCTCCCGGGACTATAATCAGGGATTTCGGGACGAAGAAAGCGCTGGCGGATTTGGTTAAGGCCGGCGAGTCCTTTCCGGCCTGCAAAGGCGGAGAGGGCGGTTCGGGGAATTCCAGATTCCGGACGGCCGAAGAAGGCGCTAAAGGCGAAGAAAAAATCGTTCTTTTGGAACTGAAGCTGATCGCGGATGTCGGCATCGTGGGTTATCCGAACGCAGGCAAGTCAACGCTTATATCCAGGATATCAAAGGCAAGGCCGAAAATAGCGGACTACCCGTTTACGACAAAAGAGCCCATATTAGGCGTGGTAAGGTTTAAAGACAATGACTTTGTGGTCGCGGACATACCCGGCCTTATAGAAGGCGCTCACGCGGGCAAAGGCCTGGGCGACAAATTTTTAAGGCATGTAGAACGCACAAAGGTCCTTATACATCTTATTGATATGTCCGGTTTGAGCCAGAGGGACCCTGTTAAGGATTATACGCAATTAAATGAGGAATTGCGGCTTTACTCCGATATCCTTGTTAAGAAGCCGCAGATAATCGCGGCCAATAAAATGGATGTAGGTGCTACGGCAAAAGAAGCGTTAAAAAAATTCAAGCCTGCGGTCAAGAAAAAAAAGATTATCCCCATTTCAGCTAAAAATGGGGAAGGGCTTAACGATCTCCTGTCAGAGGTAAGCAAGATATTATATAATGTTAAAAACGCTTAAGCTAAAAGTTATAGTTGTAAAAATAGGGACAAAGGTCCTGGCAGGTAAAGAATACGCCTTGGATAAGGCGCAGATAAAAGGCCTTGTAGACCAGATAAGCGCTATTGTAAAGTCCGGGGTAAAGGTCGTGGTGGTTTCCTCAGGCGCTATCTGTTCCGGCATGGGGCTCCTGGAGTTACGGCAGAGGCCCACGGCATTACATAAGCTTCAAGCATGCGCCGCGGTCGGGCAATCGAATCTTATGCAGGTTTATGACAATCTTTTTAAGGCGAATAATATCCTTACAGCGCAGGTCCTGCTTACACAGGAGGATCTGAACGACAGAAAAAGATACCTGAACGCGAAGGCCACGCTTCATACGCTTCTGGAGGCGGAAGCCGTGCCGATCGTTAATGAAAATGATACAATCTCAACGGATGAGATTAAATTCGGGGATAACGACAAGCTCTCCAGCCTGGTTGCCAATTTGATCGAGGCGGACCTTCTTGTTTTACTCTCCAATGTGGACGGGCTTTATCGATATGACGGTTTGAAGAGGTTAGATAAGACGCCAATCGCTGTGGTTGATAAAATTACAAGCGAAATAGAAGCAATGGCCCAGGAAGGCAGCGATGAACTGGGCACAGGCGGCATGTCTTCAAAGCTTCAGGCGGCGAAGATCGCCGCAAGTTCCGGCATTCCCTGCGTTATGGCGAACGGCAGGAAGGACAACATCCTGACGGATATAATTGGCGGGAAAGCAATGGGCACGCTGTTTTTGCCTACTTCTGTAAAGATGGCAGCAAGAAAGAGCTGGATCGGTTTCGGCGCAAGGCCAAAGGGCAGCATAACTGTTGACAATGGCGCGAAGGAGGCACTTACAAAGAAAAACAAAAGTCTTTTATCGTCGGGGATAGTTGCGCTGAACGGAGAATTCAAAGCCAACGATATAATCGGTATTATAGATCCGGAGGCCAGGGAATTCGCCAGGGGAGTTGCGAATTATTCCTCGCGGGAAATAGATAAGATAAAAGGCCTGAAGACATCTG
>Ga0105164_10000098_pt1 | contig 61934 bp, 47 predicted proteins | sample VDWuncwatermetaG_FD_89674 | JGI IMG/M metagenome (GOLD analysis project Ga0105164, IMG submission 89674) | Wastewater microbial communities from Netherlands to study Microbial Dark Matter (Phase II) - VDW unchlorinated drinking water | ecosystem: Environmental > Aquatic > Freshwater > Drinking...
ATTCAAGACACCCCCGACTGTGCAGGTGAAGTGCATCAGTTTCACTTTCAAACTCGTCTGCTGGGGAATATGGTCACGATAGACGGGTTTGAGTTGGTGGATGGGAATCCTGATGGCTATACCTTTCAGATAATTGGTGATCCAGAGGATGATCTGTTTGTCCTGTTGGGGAAATTGGTCCAGAAAATTCGTAAGACGCTTTCGATCAAATACCTTGAGGAGGATGAGCGACATAGCCTTCAAATAAAAAATATGACAGTGCAGGGACGAGTTGATGGTGATTATTCTGGGCCAGAACGCGTACCGGTTGTGGTAATTGATGGCCGTGAAATCTCTTGGGATGAGTTTGGACGCATGGTGGGCGTCTTCGAGGGTTGGCAGTTTAGGATGGAATTTTGTGATCGCAGCGAGGAGTTGTGAGGTTGCCAGTAGATAATTATGAGCTCTGCTCGTCAGCTAGCGAAAGCAGTGCATTTCAGGCGTATAGTGTGGCACGGTCTGAAAATAACGCGCGATAATGATGTTGATGGGCGGCTTTGGGGCGATGATTTCGCAACTCTGTATATCCGTTAGGTGCCATCAGCGGATGGTCGAGGGGTGGAACTTGAACGGCTGGTGTCTGTGGTACAGCAGACGTTCGCGCGCAGAACGTCTGGCTTCCCCAAGTCGGCCAATGCGGACGGTGGCATCCGTACCATCAAAGGACCGGAATGGAGTCGTCAGCAGTCATTGGCGCGGAATTCATCTTGAACGGTAGCTTTTTCGAATCGCGACTACGTGCGCTCGCCCCAAAACGGTCCTTCGCCTCTTAATCTCAATTTATTAAAAAGAAATCAACTCCGGTAACTTTTATCCGGTACGGTACTTTTTATTCTCTAGCAGCGCGACAAGAACCTGCCAGAACAAATGGATGAGTTACGACGTGGGGGAATTAAGGGTTATAGAAGAGGTGGCGATGGGAGAAATGGAGAAGCAAAGTGCGAAATAGTAATGCGATGCCACACCCTTTAATGAGTACGCTCACCCTAAAGTCTTGAACACCACCTCCTGCACATCCTTGGATAAGCCTTTGGCCGCTGCTACTTTCTGCAACGCTGTGGTTTCTTTGTTATGAGCGGCGGGTCAGGTGGGGATGAGAAGAAGCGGATTTTAACATTGTTGCCTCTGGCAGCCTGTCTATTTGAATCAATGGAGTATGAGCCTATTGATTTTTAAGAACCTCGTTCCATGGCAGACCCAGTTCTACATCGGGGTGTCGAGGCTCGTCGGTTGGTCGCCCCATTTCGCGTCGCTTTGCCTCAACTTCACACAGTAAAGTCTTCGCGCTGTTAGCACTTTGAACGTTGCTTAATGCTCGCACAAATAGCTGTTGCCTTAACGCATTGCAGGCCCTAGGATAAACCTCATATGCCCCAGCATTATCGAGTGGTTCATGAAGAGTGAACATATCGAGCAGCATTTTGATGGCAGAGTGCTGCCCAACTTTGCGGGATTTGTTGTCAAGGACACGCAGGCCAAAAGTCACCATGTCCTGCTCCCCGTCTTTAGTGGCTGCAAGCACAGCGCAAGCAAGGGCATCGGCTACTTCAGTATCGGAATCGACGCAAGCAGCAATGAGCGCATCGCGCCAACTAACGTTGGTACCGATGACATCAACCACTTGACCGGCCATACGCTCCATATGCCATGTGCTACTATGTAGTCTGAAGAATGTTCCGTCCTTGAGTAATTCCAAGAATGACTCGAAGGTGCTTGGAGTCAAGCCGCCAGCTATGGCGTTAGCAAATTTTTCGTCAATTCGCGTACTAGCGCTCAGGTCGCGCGCCAAATATACGAGAGTGTGCCACGCTGCGTCGTTGCACAACACCTGCAGGCTACGCATGACATTGTGGATATGACATATTTGAATCCATTTGGGTAGATAGTCTGTGAGCGGATTGCCCAGCAAGGCGATTGGTCGAATGAAGTAGAAAAGTGCATTCAGTTGGCCAAACCGGTACTGCGCAGATTGGTCTAGCCATATAGCTGAAGCGTCTTTCTCCCACTGGTACTGCATGCGCTGGACGACACGCTCGTCATCTATGAATACCCCTTGGCGTACCAACGAGCACAACACGTTGATGAATGTGTATTCCTCAATGTCATCACGCGCAAGTGCATCCCAGAGAGGATGAATGCATTCACGGCTCGGAATAGTAGCCAGAGCCATGAGCAAGCTAACATTTGGGCGCTTGATCTGGCGTGGACTTCCGCCAGAATCAGCGGTAGCATTGTCTGCGTCAACCTGCTGCAGGTCTGCGGCCAACCACACGGCTAGTTTGCGCGCTGCTTGGTCAGTCGCGTCCTGCAGTGTTGGATCAGGTTGAAGCATCACCAGTTCGGTTTCGCGTCGCGCCTTGGCTTCCTTGCCATCTACGTCGGGAGCACAGTGGGGTCTTGGCAATTTATCATTCCACGGTTTCGCCAAGATTCGCGCGATAGCACCAAACACAAGATGATGAGCGTGGGGATGCGCTATCAGTTCAAGCAGTGCGGGCAGCACGTCGAACCCGCAACGAACTAGCGCCAACATGACGTAGTTACCATACTGTGGATTCGACGGGCGATGGTCACGCCTACCATCTTGCAACCACTTATCCAAGACCTCGTGGAATCGGGACCAAGCATCAAGTTCCATTCGACAGCCTTCCAGTATGCGTGCCGAATAGCGCGCAGCATCGACACGCGACGCAACCAAACACAGTTTGGCATGTATCCCATTTTGCGGGGGGGGCAGTGTGTCGACCTTTTCCCAGAAGACTTGAATTAGGCTATCCATTTGGCTGTTGGTCGGCAACCAAGGATTATCATCTCTTGTGTTCTCGTACTCATGACCGATACGACAAGACACGAGTTCAATGAGTTCATCAGACTCGCTACACACCGCCTCACGGCCTAACTCCAAAGCCACGGAGACAAGGTCGTCTCCAGACACGCTCGCCAAAATGTTGCGAACAGCGTTGTATCGTGAGCGCGTTTCGTCCGTACACCTCTCTGCAGTTCGCGTCTGTTGTACAAGCGGAAGCCACTCACGAACGAGTTCATGTATCTGCTCCCAGTTGGCACAAGCACCGATAGTCGCCGTGCTGAACTTCGGTTCCACCTCAGTCCTGAATGTATTCCAGGCCTTCTCGAAAAGTGAAGAACGTTCTTGGCTAGGTAGTGCAAGGATAGCGTCCCGGGCCCAAACCGGAGCGGAATTTTTCGTGAGGCAGAGTTCTTTTGCTACCGCAAGGAATTGCTCTGGCGCTACTCTGCGCACGAGAGCTACCAAAGTGTCATTTGAACCGTGCTGTTGAGCTTGACCAAGTTCGCGCAGTAATGCGTCGCTCGTGACCTCGCCCAGCCAGTCTGGAAAGAGCAATGCCAAGCTTATCTTGGCCTTGTCATCCGATGCATTCGTCGCAAGCCGAATAAGCTCTGTGCGTACATCCTCACCTGCTTCCAGTAACGATTCCTCAAGCAGAGAAAGTACCTGATTGTTAAGCTTGACTGCGTCTGGAGCTCGCATCCATGCATTTAAAGCAAACTCCGAGGCTGGGAAGTCCCATGCAATAGCCGCTATAGCAGCCGCTTTCACCTCATCATTCTCGTCTCTTTCGGCTAGCTCTTCGAGCAAGTCGGCATTTTCTGGATTCTCTGCTATCTCATGAACAAACTCCGCACGACGCTCTGCAGACCACGCCTTAATCCTTCGATTCGCAGTGGGGCCGAGCTGGCGGATGGATATGGGTGTATGCCCCAGTTGGTACGAACGGAGGCGAACTTGTTGTCTCTCGCTCTCGAGTAGCGACCACAAGTAGTCGGCAAAGCCATCGAATCCGGCATCAATCATACAAGTTGTGGCGTACTCCGCGATCTCCGCCGCTGGCGACTGAGATAGCTGCAATACTGCGTTGACGATACTATCGAACAGTGCGGCGTTGTCTGCGCGTTGCAGTCTGGCTACTCCAGCTAGTGTGCAGGCGATACCCAGGTCAACCCGTTGTGCAGCCTTAATTAATGTGACTTTTGCGCTGAGCCAAGCGCCGTCTTCTGCGAGTATCTCCGCCACCAGAAGCAGTGCGTCCTCCCAGAATGGCCAGTTGATAGCTTCCACTAGCAGCACGTTTTGTGGAGTCGCCGGCTGGGTTGTGTTGGTCAGTTGCGTGAAGAGATGTGAAGCTGCAAAATATTCTTGGAAACGCTGGTGTGCGAATCGCACGAGGCTTCCATCAGCAAAGAGCAGATGGTGGTTGCAGAGCGCCTGTAACACCTCTTGAACATTGGGCGGATCCGTAATCTGATCATCGGCAATCAACCGTCGCATAAGCTTTGTTAGCGTAGCCCGTGCTTGCTCGTCGGTCAGAGTAGCGCCTTGCTTGCGATTCATTTCACAAGCCAGCGCCTCCAGATATTGGATGTGCATTCCACCCAGCGGAGCAGCTCGAAGTGACGTACCCCTTGTTCCTTCACTTTCATAGTTCTCGACAATAGCCCTAAATATATTGAAGCTGCACTGAGCACTCTCTATGTCACGCTGCTGAAGTCGCACTACACCAGTAAGTACGAGTGGATTTCTGGCCGCTACCCGAAGCGCTTTGTTTCGTGCCAGCCTTTCGATAAGCACAGATGCTCGTTCAGCCTCAAGCTGACTTCGGATAAATTCTTTTTGGTGAACCCAACTTAGGCCTGTGACCCTGACTTTGATTGGGGAGACGAGTCCCGCCTTGTCAAACGTTGCGCGTGCCGTAAGAACGACATTGATGTTGGACGATGTGCCGGTAACTTGTTTCATCCTTTGCGCGCACCGCTCTTGATTCGTCGAGGGTATCTCATTCCATCCGTTAACGACCAAGGTTATCCGGCCCGCGGGAATAAGACGTGCAAAATTATCTAGATTGATTGCGTTGCTCAAGAACGGGGGCAACGATACGATATAGTCCAACAATGGGAGATCAGTGCTGGACCAGGCCGCAGCATCCATGAACACTGGAATCCGCGGACATTTTTCGTCCAGCATTCGTCGTGCAAGTCCAATTGCCGCAGTTGTTTTGCCTATGCCACCTTCTCCGTAAAGAAGAAGGTTCTCTCCACATGACGTTCGCTCTAATATTACGTCCAGATTCGTTGGTATGGGTGGCAACTTCGTGTCGTCGGGCACAATTACCAGGCCTACCGGTACGACCGTGTTACTGAATTGCAAAATGCTACGTGCTGCATCAACGATTTCTCTTGCTGCAAATGCAACTCGCTCGAGGATGACATCAATATTCTGTAAGTCGCCATAAAGTATGTCCAGCAAACTCGAGCGTAAGATATCTACCGCTAATCTGTCAGCATTGACGAATTGGATTTCCGAGTAACGCCCGACGAGTTTCAGTCGCGCCAAGTGTTCCTGCTGGGAGGTACGCTGATTTTCGTCTAGCTCATATCTTTCATCACGCTTGGCTCCGTCTTGTGGAATGGCGATGAGTAGCACTTTTTTGTGATACAGCGCTAGCCAGGCTTCCCACTGGGTATAGGAAAGTGCAGGTGCACCAGCATCAAGAAAAGAACTCAGTACCGGCAATCGATCGGCAAGGTCTGGATAGTGTTGCAGGATCGCCGCCACTGCCGTTGGCTGCGCCAACGCACCAGTCATATCACCAACCAAATGGATTATTGCATCGCACTGACGGATATATTCGTCGAGCTTGTCCAGCGTCTCGGTTCCGGTGGCGATGAAGTCCTCTTGTACCTTGACCGTGACGTTAGGTCGCTCGAGATCGTGGCGCAACGCGTCGCGGTAACTACGAAACTCCGCGCTAACGGTAGACAGGAATATCTGTTTATGTGCCACGATTTATAAGGGGCTGAGTTGAAATTATTTTCTGCATATACAATATCGCTAAATTTAAAGGGGTCAGCATCGCATTCTTTTTTTTGAAATGTGATCCTGTCTCTTTAATTCTAGAGGGCGTCCCGCCGCGTGACGTGTTTCGGATCACTGAACTTGGCCAATTGCTCCATTTCAGGAGTTGACAGGGTAATGGCGACGTTTCCCTTCTCGTCGCATGTTACGTCCCCCTTGATAAAGACCAAGCCGAGTTCGCGGCCCATGAACAGGTTCACATCACCTTCGGGCCAAACGCTTTGTGGCGCGCCACTGACCGACATACGGAGTGCATCCCAAAGTAGGGTGACATAGGTAGGACCACCTTCAAATGAAGAAGATATGATCCCTACAAGCCAGCCATCGTCATTCACCACTGGACCGCCGCTCATGCCTCCCATCGAATCCATCGCCACTTCAATGCACGTTGCTGGCATACGCTCACCTCGACCTTGAGGAAAGCAATCGGTCACGAGACCTGAGGTAACGTAAGGTGTGAGCGACGCGGTGCTGTCGACAATATCACCATGGCGATAGCCAAAAGCCCACAGCCTCTCTCCGATCAAAGGCAAAGCCAGCTTTATGGGGGCGAGCATCAACGGGAAGTCCTCGTGAGCCTCAGAGTTCATACTGCAACTCATAAGAGTGAGATCAGAGACACGACGTCGATTCGGATCAAAGTCGCTCGGCCCTGTTACAGTAGTTTGACCGCGTGGCAACCATGCCCTAGCTCTGTCCGGTAGGAATGTGAGGCAAACCGGCCCCGCACCATCCTTGGGAAATTCGTCCAGAACGTGGGTGGCGCACAGTATCAATCCAGGTCCAACCATGACCCCGCTACCGATCATCATGAAGCCTTCGGGTGTCATTGTGGCCATCGCAACGATTGAATCCCCGGCTTGGTGAAGTGAATCCATTGGACCCATTCCATCCTCTGCGGTGAAAACCGCAGTTACCCAAGATTTCTCCAGCGATGCGAGCCTGGGATTGTCCTTTGTGATCAAAACCGAATGGGTGTCGTCGCTCATTGAGCCAGTCTATCTCTTGCACAGCCCACAAGTCTAGGGAAAACTAAATTAAAAGGCGACCGGTTGGTCGCCTTTTTTATTCGTGGTCTGACCTCGATTGTTACAGGCTCACAATATTCCGGCACACCATAGGGACGGAGCCTCATTCTTTTAAATTAAATGTGCACCATCCATAGCCGAAGCGCAGCAGGTCCCGCTGTCGCAGCAGGTCCCGCTGTCGCAGCCGCTGGCCTGCGTGTCAGGCGGACGATAAAGTCGCTCCAGTGCTTTTTCACGCTCAGTTTCCGGGATACCGGGGCCGTTATCGTTGACTGCCAAGCGTGCTACCTATGACTGCTGACGACTCCATACCGGTCCTTTGATGGTCCGGCTGCTACCGGCTGCTTTGGCCGATCAAGAGTCACTCACCCCCTTAAATTGAAGGTCTGCTGTCAGCAGTACAGCAGACGTTAAGATTCAATACCCTGATGGTCAGCTGTGTCTCGGTTGCGTAATCTGTTTACAGATAATGGCTTGTCGAAAAACAGATATTCAAAAGCGGCGTGCGTTCAATACAGCGGCGGTGATTCCGCCGGTCAGCGCCATCGCCCAGACGATCGCAGCGCCGCTCGGCAGATCGAACAGCGCCGAGAGCAGCAGGCCTGCGGCATAGCCAGTGACACCGATGCCGAACGCATAAATCGTGCGCCCTTGGGTGATCCGGCAGGTTGCCAGTGCCGGGACGATCAGGCTGGCGAACACCAGATATACGCCGACCAGTTGCACCGAGGCTGTGACGGCCAGCGCAAACAGCGCGTAAAAGCCTAGATGCCCGAGCCTGTCCTGTTGCCAGCGCCACACAGCCAGCAGTATCGCACTCAGTGCCGCAGTCGCAATCAGCTGGCCGGGATTCACCCAGAGGATCTGGCCTACCAGCAAATCTTTCAGATGTTCACCGGCATGCACATCATGGCTCATCAGCAGAATGCCTGCGCTGGCCGCGAGCACGAAGGTCAGACCGATGCAGGCCTCTTTGACCTCGGGCAGATTGTTTTCAATCCAGGTCAGTAAGGCCGCGCCGCACAAGGCGCTCAACGCGGCGATGCCCTGCACCAGCAGCGGCTTGTCGGTCAGATTCAACAGCCCCGCCAGCACGATGCCTAAACCCGCGATTTGTGCCACCGCCAGATCGGCGAAAATCACACCGCGCGCCAGTACCTTCATGCCGAGCGGGATATGGGTTGCCAGCACCAGCAATCCGGCTATAAATGCGGGCAGCAGAATGTCGAGTTCGACGGGGTTCATTTCAGTCCTGCCAGCAAGCGTGCAATGGTGTCATCGAACAGTGCAAACAGGTTGTTCGCCTGTTCTGTACCGCCTACCGTATAGGGTAACGCAACGGCTTTGATATGAGCGCGTTCAGAAATCCAGTCCGAGGGACGTCCATCCTGATAGGCGGCGCGCAGCACCATTTTAGCCGGATGCTGCTGCAACTGATTCAGTACCTGACCCAGATATGCCGCACTGGGTTCCATGCCGGGCTTAGGCTCAAGTTCTGCAACCTGTTTCAGTCCCAGCCAGTTATTCAGATACGGGAAACCCCTGTGCTGTACGACGATGGATGCGCCCTTCAGCGGTGCCGCCAGCTTTTCCCACCTGACGATGGCGGCCTGCCATTGCACATTGAACGTGGCCAGTTGTTGCCTGTAATACGCCGTGTTGGCAGGATCTAGCTGGATCAGACGTTTGGAGAGCGCATCGGCCACCGGCAAAAAATTGCGCGGGTCAGTCTGGATGTGCGGATTGCCTGCGGCATGCACGTCGCCATCGGCGCGATCAAGGCGGGTCGGCACTTCCAGCATGTGCACGACAGAGGCAGCTTCAAATGCGCCCGGGCTGCCGGGCTGTATTGCGCTGTTACCCGATTCGCGCAGGATTACGGGCAGCCAGCCTGTTTCCAGTTCTGCGCCGGTACAGACGCGCAGATCGGCGCGGCGGGCGCGGGCGATCAGGCTGGGACGCGCTTCTACGCGGTGCGGATCCTGTAAGGCGCCGGTGGCGGTGTAGATGCTGACCTTGTCACCGGCCAGTTGCTGTGTGAGGGCGGCCCATTCCGGTTCGCAGGCGAAGACATTTAACGCTGCATGCGCTGCGCCGCTGGCGAATAATAGTGATAATAATATGATTTTTTTCATTTTTAAATTCCTTGTTCCGGTTTTAACAAAGAGCGGTGAGCAGCAGACCGTTTTGTTTAATACTGGTGCGCACCGTGTGCGCCCAGACTCATGATGTATTGCAGGAACAGCTGATTGTCGGGCAGGCCCTGTACCGAGTTATCCCGCGCCAGTTGCAATCGCAGCCGCGAGAATTCGCTCGGGCTGTAGTCCAGCATCCAGGTGGCTCGCGACGGGTTGTAGCCGTAATTGCTGATCACATTGCCGGCATTTGTCGCGCCGACGCTGGCCGTGCCCGGATCGAGCCGGTCGTAGCGTAATCCGGTGCGCCAGTGCGGCATGAACTGATACACGCTTTGCAGATACCAGCCGGATTGGTTGGTGGCGTACGTGTCGGTGGTCAGCAGGTTATAAGTCAGCATGCCGGTTTCGCGGCGCTGAAAATATTCCCCCTGCAGCTTGATATAGCGACTGGCGGTGTTGCCGTTGGGCGAGTATTTCCAGACGAAATCGAGACCTGCGGTCTGGCTGTCTCCGGTAAAGCTGTTTGAGACGCCGCCGGGCGTGTTGATCAGATCGGGTACGCCCGTGCTGACAGCCGCAACCCGTTTGGTCTGGTTGAATGACGCACCCGCGCGCCAGCTGTTTTCGATGCCGATATCATCGCCGATATGTGCGAACAGGGTGCCGGCGCCGATGCCATTTTTGGTGCGATCAGAGCCCGGAAAACCGCGCCCCCGTCCGATTTCTCCCCCTAATTCAATGAACGTATCGGTTGGTGCCAGCCATTTGGCCTGCAGACCGTCCTCTGCCAGCTGGTTATCCCAAAGCGTCCGATAGACCAGCGGCTGGTCGACAAAGTCCCAGGCATGGGCATGCTGCTCATTCAGATAACCGAGCGCGGAAAAGAACCGCCCCATTTTCACATTGATGCCGTGGCCCAGTGAACTGCTTTGTACGAAGGCATTTTCCACGGTGACGCCGCCGGCCGGTGCCAGCGACATGGTGGCTACGCCGCGAAAGTCCGGATCGATGCTGGCGGATATGCCAAGTTCCGATTCCTTCAGTGAAAAGCCCTGGGTGTAACCGGTATTATTGGGTTTCATCGCAAAGCCGGTGGCAGGATTCGTTTGTGTGAGGTTGCCGTACGTGCCTGAGAGGATGAACGATACCGCCGGATTGAACGCGCCTTCTCCGCCCGTGCTGGCAGGCGCGGGCGCCGCTGCCTGCTGAGCGGTTTGCTGAGCCTCTGTCGCGGTGCTTTGTGCCTGATGGCTTGCGGCTTCGGCCTGTTCAAGCCGTTGTTCCAGCAGCGAAATGCGCTGCTCATAGCTTTGTTTTAATTGCTGAATCTGCTCGCGGATGGCCTGCAGATCAGGGTCCGTGGCGGCCGACGCATTAAGGGAATGGGATAACAACGCAGCCATTGCTACGCTCAAGTACGTTTTGTTGAACATTTTTGCTCCGTGAAAATCAGCAGACACTCGCCCCTTTCCGGAGGCGAGAATTGTTTTTGATTATGCGGAGTAAGGGGGCGCGCGCGATGCGTAGGCGGTGAAGGGGGATGAATAATGGGTGCTGAAAAAAGCGCAATGCGGGGTGTCTTGGCTGGCGGACAGGTCGAAATGAATGGCGCTGCTGCCAATTGCACTGCCGATTTGTGCATACACTGCGCACAGATCGCACAGTCTGTCGTGTGGCAGAGACTGATCCTGTGATTGTTCCGCCAAGGTATGCGAGATGCCGTGGACTATGCCGCCCATCTGCGCAAACAGCAGAGCGAAAATAATCAGGAATCGGGCAAGCAGGGAATGTGGCATGGTGCGCACTTTAACTAACAAGCCTGAACGGGACAAGCGATTTATTCGCTTTCCAGTTTGTCGGACGGTGTGAATGACCAGGTGCGGGTGATGGTCAGGATATCCACGTCACGGGTGATGCTGGGCGGCAGCGGAGAAAATGGGCCTGCCAGTCTGACGATGCGGGTGGCTGCCGCATCTAAGATGCGGTGCCCTGAGGAGCGGCTCACTTCGATATTCTCCACACTGCCGTCAGCCCGGATTGAGACGCTCAGTTGTAATTTTCCGTAAACCTGTTCGCGTCTTGCCTGTTCCGGATAGTTCAGGTTGCCGATACGTTCCACCTTGACGCGCCAGTCTTCGATGTACTGAGCGAAACGATATTCCTGAGTGCGTGCGCCGATAAATTTCCGGCGCGGCAGTTTCTGATAAAAATCGTTATTTTTATTGATCTGCGCCTCCAGACGGGCAATTTCCAGGCTGCGTTGAACCAGATCGTCCGACGTCGAGGTGTCCGGCAGTTTTTGAGGCTGGAGCTGATCAATGCTGTAACTGCTTTTAAGCTGAGTCAGTTTACGCTTTGTGTCAGCTTCCTTTTGCACCGATTTTTTTGCCGCCTGCTCAGGCGTAATCCGGCTGTCATCGCCGATATTCGGCAGCATGCTCTTGGCCTGCCGGTCTTCGATGGTGTTGCCGCCGCCGTCCAGATTGGCCTGTGCGAGTGCATCCGCCTTGACCGGTTTGGACTTGGATTTACTGTTGACCAGCACGACATGCAACGGCTGCATGATATCAGCAGCTTTGATCGGGTCGGGCAATACCAGACTGATTCCGAACAGGGCAAAAGCGTGCAGCGCGATGGAAAAAAACATCGCCAGTGAAATTCCCGTTTTGAGTCGTGCTAGCAAGTTGCTTCCTCACCCTCTGTTTTCGGACTTTTTTCAGCTATCTCAACAATATCAGACGATTCATCAGGCAGATCCCTCAGCAGTTCTTCGTCATCTTCCTCTGCCATGACGGTTGTTTCATCAGTCGCCAGGGTCGCGACATAACGCGTCAGTATAGACAGATCAAGCAGATCGATCCCGGTTACCGCCAGTTGCACGCGGGTTTTTGCAGGCAGCAGTTCAGGTAGCGATGGCGCGCGGAAGACCAGCGGAATGTCGGTCATGCGCACCAGATTTTCCTTGATGACCGTGGCAGTGATGAGAATTTCGCCGGCAGTATCACTGTTTTCTTCGGCTGCACGAGCCTGTTCCTGTTGCAGCCATCGCAGGCACCAGTAACGTTCCATGTCGCGCTGAAATTCGTTATAAGTTGAATAGGTGGTGTCGAAATCGCGCAGGATGGTGTACAGACCCGTGTCATTTTTCGGGTAGGGCGCCTCTTCATTTTTCAGCATCGCGATAATCTGGCGCTGATTCACCATATCCACATAGCGGCGCAGCGGCGAGCTTGACCACATGTATTGCGCAACGCCCAGACCCTGATGGGGGGCGGCGACCGTGCTCATTCTGACCTTGCCGCCCTGCTGGGTGCGATAGATGCCGGGGAAGCCGTGTTCAGCCAGATGTTTGCCCCATTCGCAGTTGACCAGAATCATCAGCTCCGAGACCACCTTGTCAATGGGTGAGCCGCGGCGGCGGGTGGTGATGCTGACCTGATCGTTGAGGATATGGAAGTTGTAATCGAGCTGCATGTTGTTGTCGGATTTTCCGCGTGCAGCTTCCATTTTCTGCACCAGATGCCACAGCAGCGTCAGTTCTTGTGCATAAGGGTAATCGAGCTTTCCTTCGGCCAGTGTGACTTCGTTGAATAACGGTTCGAGCGTGTCATGGCGCAGATTGGCTGCAATATGCACGCGCTCGATTCGGCTCTCATAGTTGAGTATGGCGAGCGTGCCGGCTTCGACTTCGATATACATCGACAGAGCAGGGCAGACGCGATCAGCTGTCAGCGTAAAGGCTTCGACTACGCTGTCAGGCAGCATGGTGATTTTTTGCCCTGGCATATAAACCGTGGACAGGCGTGAGGCGGCGATTTTGTCGCCGTCCGAATCGCGCGGCATGCCAAGGGCCGGGGCTGCAATATGCACCCCGATGCGCCAGTTGCCGTTGTCCAGTTTTTCAACCGAAAACGCATCGTCGATCTCGGTGGTAGTCGCATCGTCTATGCTGAAGGCGTTGGATGCGCCCATCGGCAATTCGTCCCAGGCGGATAATTCGACAGCCGGAAATCCTGTGCCTTTGGGGAAATTTTCGAACAGGAATTTCCCGAAGTGATATTCGTGGGTGGAAGGCAGCGCGCCGCAGCGATGCAGCAGATGTACCGCGTTGAGGTGAGTCGCAGCACAGGCCGCTTCCAGCGCCTTGACCTCGAGGGTGTTTCTGTCGGGATTGTAGAGCAGCTGACTGATGTGATCGGCAAACTCGGCCGGTAATTCAAAACGGATCAGCTGTGCCGTGTAACGCGCCTGCATCTCCAGCGCCAGACGTTTTTTCTCGGCACCGGCCAGTGCCGCTTTCAATACGTCAGGCGGGGCCGCGCGAAACCTGCCTTTGCCTTTTCTGTGAAAATAGATCGGCGCGCCGTGCAGGCGCAGCAGGGTTGCTGCCGCTTCCAGTGAACCCGGTTTATGACCGAAATACTCGGTGGCGATTTGTTCGAAGCCAAATTCGTCAGGCGGGCAGCATTCCCACAGAAATTCGACGTCGATATCCGCTGCCAGTATTTCTGCTTCAGGGATGAAGTCGCTCATTGCAGGCTGGCTAAATTGAAGCATCACGCTGGCCGCTTTAATCTTGCTGCGTTTGCCGGACAGGCTTTCTATCTGCAGCGAGCTGGTGTTGTCGGTCATGATGCTGCCGACCTTGAAACTGCCGTCTTCTTCGTAAAGGATATTCATGGAGGCGTGCGAAAAAAATTGGCACAGATTATAACAGGCTCGTAGCCCTTGCCGTTTTCATCAGGCAACAAAAAAGCCGACTTGCATCGGCTTTTTTGTCAGTTGTAGCCTTATTACTTCTGGCTCAAGGCCCAGCTGACCAGCGTCTTGATGCTTTCATCGCTCACTGAACTGCCGGTCGGCGGCATGGCCATCCCGCCAAATGAGCCTTTACCGCCGCTGCGTACTTTGGCTTCCAGCATAGCTGGCGCTTCTTTGTTGTCTTTGTATTTCGCGGCAATATCTTTAAAGGATGGCCCCATGGATTTGCCGTCTACCTTATGGCAGTTAGAGCAACCGCTTTTCTTGAACAGTGTAGCGCCATCATCTGCAGCAAATGCGGCAGCGGAAAAAGACAGGGCAGCGGTCAACGCGATGAGATAACGAACTTTCATAATGGACTCCTTGTTTAAAAATGATGCGTGCAATTTACGCCGGGTAATCATATCCCATATTGATGCAGATCAAATAGCAAGTTTAATGCGGTCCTTTGCCGGCGGGCAGACGCACCCGTTGCCAGGGCTGCGTGATCCGTCATTTTGCCTCGGCTGAAATTTCAACCTGTTGCGGAGGATATTCGAGTAACGCTTCGCGGCTCTTCGGCACAAAGTCAAATTCGAAAATGACGGCCAACTCCGGCTGCTGCACATTGGCGGCTTCTTCTTTGTAGCCGAAACGCCAGTCGGCTAATTTGTACGCGTCCGGTTTTTGCAAATGGTTTTGCGCTTCTTTCAATGCACGCTCGTAAGGTTTGATGTTGATTTCGTCGCGCGCCATTTTCGACTGACGCCAGGTGCGTGAAGCGGATTGAATTTTTCCGTCCTCGCCTACCTTGACTTCAACACGGCCGCCTTGCCCCAGCACATCCAGCGCCAGCCGGCCATTTTTGATGCGCCGGTTGATCGTCACCACAGAGCCATTTTCACCCTTAGTGATGTCACGTGTCTGGCCGCCTGCCGGCATGCTGGCTGTGAGCAGCGGATATGAACTGATCGCACCGACATCCTCGCCCATCCATCCCAGTTTGCCTGCAAAATCCATCGCACTCTGCCGCTGAACCTCAGTCGGCACGATGTCTCGTGTTGCAACAGGTTTGCCGGTTGCGCGCAGCAGGATCGCGCCACTTGCCGTGTTGCGTTTAACCTGGGCGGCGCCCCCGGTTAACTGTACGTCGCGGATCTGTTCAACTTTGCGTACCAGACTCAGACGCTTCTTGAATTCCACCGGGTCGCCGGGTGGCAGCAATTTCACCCGCATCAGTTTCATCGGAATCATTTCGGGTTTCCAGACGATCATCGGATGCTGTGTCTGAGTGCCGCCTGCATACAGGATGTGCAGATGGGAGGTTCCTGATGTATTGCGGCGGTTGGTGAACGTCTCATCATACAGCGGGGTGTCGGCAATATTGGCACCGCCTCTCGTGATGCAAAGGGGTTTGACTGTGCTGCTACCCAGACCGTTGATGAAGGCTTCAGCCACCGATGCACCGTGATTGTTGAACTGGTCCCAGATCGCATTGACATTGCCTTCATGGCAATAGGCAAGCGTAGATACGCCGCAGGCCATACGCAGATCGTTGCCAAGCGCAGGCCCCCAGCGTTCAAAGACATTGCGCATGGCTGCAGAATCAGCTGAGCCGTCAAAATTTTCAGGGGCCGAGTAATCGCAGTCACCGCCGCTGCAGACCTGCGGGCCGTGCGCAAAGACTTCGCAGGAGCACTGCCAGTAATAGCGCAACTGTCCGCCTCCTGCAATATTGCCGAGCAGGGTGTCGGTCTGATGGCCGTTGGTGCCGAGCGCATTCCAGGTCGTCGGGTTGCCGTGACCCGCATAGAAAAACAGCATCGGCTTGTCGATGCCGTTGGCCGCATCGGTGTCGTCGCCGGCAGCGACCTTAGTCTTGTCGTTGTAGAAGTGTGCGGCGTTGGTTTGCCCGACCTGGATGTGTGTCTTGCTCCAGCCGGCAGGGGCGAAGTTGGCTGCCGTATTGTGGTTGGTCATGTCCTTGCCGAACAAAAACTCATTGGCCGTGTCGATATGCCAGTCGGTATTGCCGTGAGCGGCTTTTGCACTGTTAAGCGGCGGATCGCAGGAAACTTCAAAATCGGCATGGGGAGATTCAATCGCAGTTCCAACGATTTTGATTGCCTGCCAGCCCTTGTAATTTGGCAATATTGAACCGCCCAGCGTCCATGAAGTGGAGACCGATCTGGAACCCGGTGCCAGAAATTTGAGCGTTTTGGTGTTTGTGTCGGTCGCGCCATCGCTGCGGGTAAAAACATAACTGATTGTCCCGGGCGCGTTCACGGTGATGCTGCCGTTAAATATAATCTTTGCCGGACAGTCCCCTGAGAATGCTTTAACGGCGGGGGTCAGTGTGGCTTTGGTGACCGCTGCGCTTGCGTTGTGCCATCCTGAGAGTGCCAGCAGGACAAAGATGCAACGCATCAGGCGCGCCCAACCCCTGTTGATGTGATCTAAACCGTACATAGAGTTCTCCTTGCGGGGGAGTCCGGAATCGTTTCAGCCCCGTCCCCCCGAGCGAGTCTGAAACAGCGATCTGCAGTTGTGAACGGCGAGTATCCTTGCGGTGGATTTGACTGTCAATATGCCGAAATAGCTAGGACATGTATCGCAGGACTCAACATCTGGTTGGTGCGCACTGCAATTGTGCGGTATTGTGATTAACTCGAAATGCAGGTGCAAAAGGCAGAAAAATGGCAAAGCCAAAAACAATATATTCCTGTACAGAATGCGGCGGGCAGACGGCGAAGTGGCAGGGGCAGTGTCCGCATTGTCTGACGTGGAATACGCTGGTCGAATCGGTGGCCGAAACAGTCGCCAAGGGCGGTAACCGCTTTTCCGCGCTGGCGACGGTCGGCCGGGTGCAGATGCTCTCTGAGGTTGCGGCCGAAGAAATGCCGCGTATTCCCACCGGAATCGAGGAGTTTGACCGTGTGCTGGGGGGCGGTCTGGTCTCGGGCGCGGTGGTGCTGATCGGTGGTGATCCGGGAATTGGTAAATCCACGCTGCTGTTGCAGGTGTTAGCGCATCTGTCAGCTAAGAAAAATACGCTTTACGTCAGCGGCGAGGAGTCGGCGCAGCAAATCGCGTTGCGCGCGAAGCGGCTGTCTCTGGATGCGCGCGATTTGCGCCTGTTGCCGGAAATTCAGCTGGAGAAAATTCAGGCGGTCATTGCTGCCGATAAACCTGACGTGGTGGTGATCGATTCAATTCAGACGGTCTATTCTGAACAACTGACCTCAGCGCCAGGTTCAGTCGCGCAGGTCAGGGAATGCGCAGCACAACTCACGCGCATCGCGAAGAGTTCGAACATCACTATCATTCTGGTCGGTCACGTCACCAAGGAAGGGTCGCTGGCAGGTCCCCGTGTGCTGGAGCATATTGTGGATACGGTGTTGTATTTCGAGGGTGACACCCATTCCAGTTTCAGGCTGATCCGGGCGTTTAAAAACCGTTTTGGCGCCGTCAACGAACTGGGGGTGTTTGCGATGACCGAAAAGGGGTTGCGGGAAGTCTCCAATCCGTCGGCGATGTTCCTGTCGCAACATGGTCAGCAGGTAGCAGGTTCCTGTGTGATGGTCACACAGGAAGGAACGCGTCCGCTGCTGGTGGAAATTCAGGCGCTGCTTGACGAGGCGCATAGTCCGAATGTCAAACGCCTGTCACTGGGACTGGAGCAGAACCGGCTGGCGATGTTGCTCGCCGTGTTGCATCGCCATGCGGGAATTGCCTGTTTCGATCAGGACGTGTTTATCAATGCGGTGGGCGGCGTGAAAATCACCGAGCCGGGTGCGGATCTGGCAGTCATACTGGCGATGGTCTCCAGCCTGCGCAATAAGCCGTTGCCTTCAAAGCTGGTGGTGTTCGGCGAGGTGGGGCTGGCGGGTGAAGTGCGTCCCGTGCAGCGGGGGCAGGAACGCCTGAAGGAAGCGGCCAAGCTGGGATTTACTTGTGCGATTATTCCGAAAGCCAATGCCCCCAAGCACCCGATTGCGGGTATTGAAATCATCGCAGTGGAGCGAGTGGAGCAGGCAGTTGAGCGGATGCGCTGAGTATTGAATGACGCTTGATTGTAAACTGAGCCTGTTAATTGTCTTCAATGCCTGAAATTAGCGTGTGACAATCATTGTGCGGATTGACTTCTCGCGTTAGAGTATGAAGCGACAGAACACGGGGTAAAAGGAGATCTGCAATGTTGTTGACCATAGCGCTGGTGGTATTTATTTTGCTGGCCTTCTTTCGTGCCACAGTCGTCAGCTGGCTGTTGGCATTTATGGTGGTCGTGCCCGTGCTGGCCATCGAGGTGAGACTGTCTGAAACCGCGCTGCAGATCGTATATTTGTTGTTGTTTATTGTGGTTGTATTGTTTGGCGTGCCTTATTTGCGCCGCACGATCGTCAGTGGCGCCTTGCTGAATGTGTTCCGCAAAATTTTGCCGCCGATTTCTGCTACCGAGCAGGAGGCGATTGACGCGGGTACGGTTTGGTGGGATGGAGATCTGTTCAGTGGTCATCCTGACTGGGAGAAACTGCTGGCCTGCCCGAAATGCGGATTGAGCGTCCCTGAACAGGCCTTTCTGGACACGCAGGTCGAACAGCTCTGTGCGATGCTCGATGACTGGGATATCACGCATAACCGCGCCGATCTGCCCCCGAAAGTCTGGCAATTTCTTAAAGACGAAGGATTCTTCGGGATAATCATCCCGAAGGAGTATGGCGGACTGGCCTTTTCAGCTCAGGCTCACTCAGCCATTATCGCTAAAATTGCATCCCGCAGCGGTACGGCGGCCGTGAGCGTGATGGTGCCCAACTCACTGGGACCTGCTGAATTGTTGTTGCATTACGGAACGGATGCGCAAAAGAAACAATATCTGCGCCGCCTGGCACGCGGTCAGGAAGTGCCTTGTTTTGCGCTGACCGGTCCCTATGCAGGTTCAGATGCGGGCGCGATTCCCGATTATGGTGTGGTGTGCAAGCGGGACTTTGCAGGGAAAAAAGGCGTGCTGGGCGTCAAAATTAACTGGGATAAACGCTATATTACGTTAGCGCCTGCGGCTACGTTGCTGGGACTGGCCTTTAAATTACGAGATCCTGCCCAGTTATTGAGTGAGCAAGTCGATCGCGGCATTACGCTGGCATTGATTCCAACCGATACGCCTGGTGTGCAGATCGGGCGGCGCCATTTTCCGCTCAATTCAGCTTTCCTGAATGGCCCGACGCAGGGCGTTGATGTGTTTATTCCGCTCGATTATCTGATCGGCGGAGTGGAACATATCGGGCAGGGCTGGCGAATGCTGATGGAATGTCTTGCTGCGGGACGCTCGATTTCGCTGCCGGCCAGCAGTATCGGCGGGATGAAACTGGCTGCCCGCACCAGCGGTGCGTACTGCCGGGTTCGTAAACAATTCAATATGCCGATCGGCAAGTTCGAAGGCGTGGAAGAAGCGCTGGCGCGTATCGGGGCGCATACTTACATGGCTGACTCGGCGCGAGCCTTAACCGCGCTGGCCGTAGATCTGGGAGAAAAGCCGTCTGTCATCTCGGCCATCATCAAATATCATGCAACCGAACGCGGACGCATTGTGATCAACGATGCGATGGATGTGCATGGCGGCAAGGGTATCAGTCTGGGCCCGGATAATTATCTCGGACGGCTCTATCAGCAGACACCGATCGGGATTACCGTGGAAGGCGCGAATATTCTGACGCGCACGCTGATGATCTTCGGTCAGGGGGCGATTCGTTCCCACCCTTACGTGTTGAAGGAAGTCGCTGCCGCACGTGAGACGGATCACGACAAGGCATTGCATTTGTTCGACGATGCATTTTTTGGCCATATCGGGTTTTCGCTCAGTAACACCGCGCGCAGTCTTGTGTTCGGACTAACGGGCGGACGGTTTATTCCTGTGCCTAAAGATGTAGTCTGCCGCCGCTATTATCAGCAGTTGACGCGTTTCTCCTCAGCCTTTGCCCTGAGCGCTGATGTGGCGATGGCGGTGCTGGGCGGATCATTGAAACGCCGTGAGAAAATTTCCGCCCGGCTGGGCGATGTGTTGAGCCAGCTTTATTTGTGCTCAGCAACGTTGAAACGTTTTGCTGATGACGGCCGGCCGGCGAGCGATTTACCGCTCGTGCACTGGGCGATGGAAGATGCGCTGTATAAAATTCAGCTGGCATTTGACGGGTTAATACAGAATTTCCCGAATTTTTTAGTCAGAGGGTTGTTGCGTGTGCTGATTTTCCCGATCGGCAAGAATTTTTCACCGCCTTCAGACAAGCTCGGACATGAGGTTGCCACGCTGCTGATGCAACCGGGTGAAACACGCGATCGTCTGACGGCAGGCATATATGTTCCCGCCGATGAAAACGATGCGGTCGGGGCACTGGAAGCGGCACTAGCCAGTACGCTGGCCTGCGAACCCTTGCAAGCCAGGCTGCATACCGCGTTTCGTGAGGGTAAGCTGACCGAGCGGGAGGAGTTGCAGCGTATCAGAGAAGCACGGGAGTGCGGCCTGATCACTGCGGAGCAGAGTTTGCAGTTAGGGCGCGACTATGCGCTGCGCCGAAAAGTCATCATGGTGGATGATTTTGCACCTGAACAATTGCCTGCAGGCGCGGCTGACCTGAGCCGTGCATATGAAGCGGTGTTGAAACATGTTGCGGATAAGCCCGGTGGCGCGGCTGATGAATAATCTGCGCGATAAGGTCATCTTCATTACCGGCGCCACGCGGGGGATCGGCCGTGAGATTGCGCTGCGCTGCGCTCGCGACGGCGCAAAGGTGGTGATCACAGGTAAGACGGTGGCGCCTCATGCACATCTGCCCGGCACAATTTATACCGTTGCCGAGGAGGTGATACAGGCAGGCGGGTGTGCGCTGGCGATTGGACTCGACGTACGGGATGAAGGGGCGATTGCGGACGCGGTTGCGCAAACCGTGGCGCATTTCGGCGGCATCGATGTGCTGGTCAATAATGCCAGTGCGATCAGCCTCACGCCGACGCTGGAGACCTCTGCAAAAAAACTGGATTTGATGTGGGGCGTGAACATGCGCGCGACATTTTTGATGTCGCAAGCGTGCATTCCTTATCTCAGGCAGGCAAAAACCCCGCATATACTGACGCTCTCCCCGCCGCTTTCCATGGATGCGAAGTGGTTCGCGCCGCATCTGGCCTATACCCTGTCCAAATACGGTATGAGCATGTGCACGCTGGGGCTGGCGGAGGAGTTTCCCTGCATTTCGGTAAACTGTTTATGGCCGCGTACCACGATTGCGACAGCGGCAATTGAATACAACTTTCCTCAAGCCATTTTGCGCGCTTCGCGAAAACCCGCCATTGTGGCAGACGCTGCCTGGCAGATTTTGACGCATGAGGGTGGCAGCGGAAATTTTTATATAGATGAAGAAGTTTTGAGAAAAACGGGTGTAACGGATTTCGGGCCGTATGCGGTGTCGTCCGGTACGCCGCTGTTTGGCGATTTATTTCTGGATTAGAGGGAAAATGATGGCTGTATTGTCTGACGATGTAATTTCACCCGAGCAGGCAGGAACATTGCATGGCTTGTTTCTGGAACGGGTACGCCGTACACCTGACAAAATTGCCTACCGGTATTTCGGGCAGAATGTCTGGCGTGATTTGACCTGGTTGCAGATGGCAGGAGAAATTGCGCGCTGGCAGGCGGCGCTAAGCCGTTTGAACTTGCAGCGCGGTGATCGTGTTGCCATGATGTTGCGCAACTGCCCTGCCTGGATCGCGTTTGATCAGGCGGCGATGTCGCTGGGATTGGTGACCGTGCCGCTGTATACCGTGGACAGGCCTGACAATATCGCTTATATCGTGAATGATTCCGACATCAAGCTGGTGTTGTTTGAAACAGCTGAACAATGGCAGGGGTTGCGCACGGTGCGTGACAAGCTGGGCGGGGTAGTGCGATTTGTCAGCCTGGATAATCTGCGCAATACAGATGAGTCGCGCCTGGTTTCAATGGCAGATTTTTTGCCAAAAACAGCATTTTTACAGCCGGTTCAGGCTGCCCAGGCACAGGATCTGGTCAGTATTATTTACACATCGGGGACGACGGGTAAGCCTAAAGGGGTTATGCTCAGTCATGCCAATATGCTCAGCAATGCACATGCCTGTCTGGATACCTTTACCGTGCATGCTGATGATCTGTTCCTGTCATTTTTGCCACTGTCACATACGTTTGAACGCACCCTGGGGTATTACCTGAACGTAATGACGGGCGCGACGGTCGCTTTTGCACGCTCGATACAATTATTATCGGAAGACTTGCAGACGATACGTCCGACTTTGCTGATTTCAGTGCCGCGCATCTATGAGCGTATCTACAGCGCGATCAGAGCCCGGCTGGAAGAAGGCTCGAGGCTGAACCGCAAGATATTTGATCTTGCGGTGGCAATCGGATGGTCCCGCTTTGAATATGAACAGGGGCGTACCCGCTGGCACACCTCATTTTTGCTCTGGCCGCTCTTGCAAAAGCTGGTTGCAGAAAAAGTACTCAATAAGCTGGGTGGCCGTTTGCGTGTTGCTTTTAGCGGAGGCGCTGCGCTTTCACCGGAAATTTCGCGCGTGTTTGTGGGGCTGGGTTTGCCGATTGTACAGGGCTACGGGCTCACCGAAACCAGTCCGGTGATCACCGGTAACCATCTGGAAAACAACTATCCGGACAGCGTGGGTCAGCCGATACGCGGTGTGCAAATTCGTCTGGGTGCGCAAAGCGAATTACAGGTCAAAGGCCCGAATGTGATGCTGGGTTACTGGAATCATCCCGAGGCGACGCGGGATGCCTTCGACGAGGAGGGGTGGCTGCACACGGGTGATATTGCGCATGTCTCCTACACCGGCCACATCTATATCACGGGGAGGATCAAAGAGATCATTGTGATGTCGAACGGTGAAAAAATCCCGCCCAACGATATGGAACTGGCCATCTTGCATGACCCTCTGTTCGATCAGGTGATGATATTCGGTGAGGCGCATCCCTATCTGGTGGCGATTGCCGTGCTCAACCCTGAGGTGTGGCTGCATTTTGCCAAAGAAGTCGGCATCCGTTCCGATATGCCGGAAGCCTTGACCGACAGCCGCATCGAAGCCAAAGTGCTCAGGCGTATTGCGCGCAATTTGCGCGGCTTTCCAGGCTATGCCAAAGTCAATCGCGTGCTGCTGTTGCGCGAGCCATGGAACATAGAAAATGGTTTGCTCACGCCCACGATGAAGCTTAAGCGCGATGAAGTGACCGCGCGTTTTAATAAACAAATCAGGCAACTATACGATGGACATTAACGTGAATGAACCGGTGATACTGCCCGAACGTCAGCCGACTTTGCGTGTGGTTGCCATGCCCACTGATTGCAGTTATACAGGCGATGTATTCGGAGGCTGGATTATGGCGCAGGTCGATATTGCAGGCAGTATCCCAGCGGTGCATCTCGCACGCGGGCGCGTAGCTACAGTTGCGGTCAATTCATTCCAGTTCAAGCAGCCTCTGTTCATGGGTGATATCGTCAGTTTTTATGCTCGCATCGAAAAAGTCGGGCGTACCTCGATTACGGTCGATGTTGAAGTGTTTGCACAACGAGATCCGGCAGAACCCGTTTGTGTGAGAGTGACCGAAGCGAAATTGACTTATGTAGCTGTTGATGAAAACAGAAAGCCACGCCCGGTTCCGCGTGAGCCAGGATACGGCACAATGTCAGGCGTAGTTGAACTTGTTTAATGATAAGTCTCGGGAGGATGCGGTCATGATGTTCAGAAAAAAGGTCGTCAGCTGGTCTGTGGCGGGTGCATTGCTGGTGATGAGCAGCGGTGCATTCGCCTCCGGTTTTGCTTTGCTCGAGCAAAGCGGCAGTGGTCTCGGTAATGCATTTGCGGGCGTTGCGGCGAGCGCTGAGGATGCTTCGACGATCTTCTACAATCCGGCTGGCATGTCGCGCCTTTCCGGGCGTGAGATCGTTGTAGCCGGGAATTTTATTACCCCGTCGGCGAAATTTGTCGACTCCGCATCAACTATAGCGGCACCCGGTTTCGTGGCGGCTCCTGTCGGTCGTGATGCGGGAGGGACGGCTTTTGTGCCGGCCGCCTACTTTTCCTGGGAAATCGATCCGACGTGGAGTGCAGGTCTGGGTTTGGGCGCGCCGTTCGGGCTCAAGACGGAATATGATCCGAACTGGATGGGGCGTTTTCACGCGATACGTTCAGAAATCAAGACGATCAATTTGAACCCCAGCGTAGCGTATAAGGTGAATGACGGGCTGTCTTTCGGCTTTGGCGTAAACTGGCAGCGTGTCGATGCGGTGTTGACCAAGGCTGTCAACTATGCAGCCTTCGGGGCACCTGCCGGTACGGAAGGCTCAAATAATCTCACTGGCAGCGATAGCGCGTGGGGCTATAACCTGGGAGCGATGTTTAATGTCAATCCGAAAATGACGGTGGGCCTGGCATATCGTTCAGCGATCAGTTACAAAATTTCGGGTGCGGCGACTTATTTTGGACGTCCTGCCGCACTGACGGCAGCAACGCTGGTGAGTGCGGCGGCTGCTGCGCAAATCGGCGACAGCGCATTTACGGCTGACCTTAAAGTGCCTGCCACCATTGCACTGGCATTGAAGTATCAACCTGACGCGCAATGGGATGTGCTGTTCGATGCAACACAGACGCAATGGAGTTCGGTGCAGTCCCTTGATCTTTATCGCAGCAGCGGAATTTCCAGCGGACTCAGTCTGGAGAGTGTTCCGTTTAAATGGCGCGATACCTGGCGCGTTGCAGTGGGGGTGAACCATCATTACAGCGAGCAATGGACGGCTCGCGCGGGATTGGCGTATGACCAGACACCGACTTCCGATGCCTACCGGATTGTCCGGCTTCCAGACAGCGACCGCACCTGGCTGTCCCTGGGCGGGCAGTACAAACCGAGCAAAGGGAATACCTTCGATTTTGGCTATGCGCACCTGTTCATGAATAATGCAGCGCTGAACATGAATGTGCCGGTATTGACTACAGCTCAGGCTGCAGGGCGGGGCGCTCTGGTGGGCAGTTCAGTTAATCAGATTGATATTTTCAGTGTGCAATATACGCACGCTTTTTAAGCCTGCATGATGATAAACGGTAAGACAGTACTTACGCTTCACGAATGGGGGCATCGCGATGAATATTCGTAAAGTAGCCGTATTGGGTGCGGGCGTGATGGGTGCGCAGATTGCCGCACACCTCGTCAACGCCGGCGTTGAAACGCTGCTGTTCGAATTGCCGGCCAAAGAGGGAGACAAGAACGGCAACGTGAACCGGGCGCTGGAGGGTCTAAAGAAGCTCGATCCCGCGCCTGTCTCCAGCCCGGCAAAGCTTGCCTTTATCGAGGCTGCCAACTACGAGCAACACCTGGAAAAACTGCGCGAGTGCGATCTGGTGATCGAGGCGATCGCCGAGCGCATGGATTACAAATCCGACCTGTATCGCCGCGTCGCCCCTTTTGTCGGCGAACACGCCATCTTTGCCAGCAATACCTCAGGGCTTTCGATCAACCAGCTGGCGCAGGCTTTCCCGGAACATTTACGTCATCGTTATTGCGGCGTGCATTTTTTTAATCCGCCGCGCTATATGCATCTGGTCGAACTGATCGCCTGCAACGAGACCGACGCTGCGCTGCTAGACCAGCTGGAAACCTTTCTCGTCTCCACGCTGGGTAAAGGTGTGGTGCGCGCCAAAGACACGCCCAATTTCATCGCCAACCGCATCGGTGTGTTCTCGATGCTCGCCACCAAACACCACGCACAAATGTTTAATCTCGGTTTCGATACCGTGGACGCGTTGACCGGGCGTTATCTCGGACGCCCCAAGAGCGCGACCTTCCGCACGCTGGATATCGTCGGCCTCGATGTGTTCGCCCATGTGGTGAACACCATGCGCGAGAATCTGACTGACGATCCGTGGCACAAGCATTTCGAGCTGCCCGGCTGGTTCGGCTATCTGGTGGATCAGGGCTCGCTCGGGCAGAAAAGTAAGCGGGGTATTTACCAGAAGATCGGTCGTGAGATCCACGTGCTCGATCTCAATACCCGCGAATACAAATTATCCGACGCGAAGGTGGACGAAGGCGTCAAGGATATTCTGCGCGAACGCGACTGGGCTAAAAAGCTCGCCGGTCTGCGCGCCAATCCGCATCCTCAGGCGCAATTTCTGTGGGCGGTATTCCGTGATGTGTTTCATTACTGCGCACTGCAACTGGAATTCATTGCCGACAACGCGCGCGATTTCGATTTCGCGGTGCGCTGGGGGTTCGGCTGGGATAACGGGCCGTTCGAAATATGGCAGGCGGCAGGCTGGCAGCAGGTATCGAACTGGCTGGCAGCCGACATCGCGGCAGGAAAAACGATGGCTGATACGCCGCTGCCTGACTGGGTGACAGACTCATCGCGAACCGGCGTGCACACGCAGGCGGGTTCCTATTCGCCTGTCATCCGGGGGGTAGTAGCCCGTTCACAGTTGCCTGTTTATCGCCGTCAGCTATTTCCTGATGCCTTGCTGGGTGAGGCGCGCGAGTATGGCGAAACGGTGTTCGAAACCGGGGATGTACGCATGTGGCACATGAACGACGGCATCGCCATTGTCAGTTTCAAAAGCAAGATGCACACGGTCAGCAATGAGGTGCTCGATGCGATTTTACAGGCGGTGGATGAAGCCGAGGCGCATTTCTCGGCGCTGATCATCTGGCAGACTGAACCGCCGTTCTCTTACGGTGCGAACTTGCTGCAACTGATGCAGGGCGTACAGGAACCTGTTGCGCACGCATCCATGTTCGATAAATTCAGGCAGATGGCAAATCGCGTCAAATACACGGTTGCGGGAGGAGGCGGCTTGAGTGAGGTGGTGAATGCCGTGACCGGCAATGTGCCTCATATCGAAGCCGTGGTCGCAAAATTTCAGCAGGTGTCGATGCGCCTGAAATACGCACGGGTGCCCACCATCGCCGCCGTGGACGGCATGGCACTTGGCGGCGGTTGCGAATTCTCCATCCATTGCACGCGCATCGTCGCCACGCTGGAAACCTACATCGGGCTGGTCGAAGTTGGTGTCGGCCTGTTACCGGCCGGTGGCGGCTGCAAGGAAATGGCACAGCGGGCGTCAAATGAGGCGCAACGTTTTTCAAACGACAACCGCGTGGAGGTGTTTCCGTTTGTCAGGCGCTATTTTCAACACATAGCGATGGGAGAAGTCGCCAAAAGTGCGGAGCTGGCGCGGGAGATGGGCTATCTGAGAGCGTCCGACCGCATCGTGATGAACCGCTTCGAGCTGCTGCATGTCGCGAAACAGGAGGCGCTGGCGCTCAACGCCACCGCTTACCGTCCGCCGCTGCACCAGCGCCAGATCGTGGTGGCCGGCCGCACCGGCATCGCGACGCTGAAGGCCGCGATGGTCAACATGAAGGAGGGCGGCTTCATCTCCGAACACGACTACGCCATCGGCTGCCGCATCGCCGAGACGATGTGCGGCGGCGACGTGGACGCAGGCTCTGTGGTGGACGAACAATGGCTGCTCGATCTGGAACGCAAGAACTTCATGGAGCTGCTCGCGACCGAAAAGACCCAGGCGCGCATCGAGCATATGCTCAAACACAGCAAACCGTTGCGGAATTAATAAATTGCGTGATGTGGCGATTTGAACGCCTAAATCAGTTTTTAGCCTCTAAGGATAGATATGCCAACTTGCTTTGTAATGCAGCCATTCGATGGTGGTCCTTTCGATAGGCGCTATGAGGATGTATTTGCGCCAGCAATTAAGGATGCAGGATTGGAACCATATCGCGTGGATCAAGATCCGAAGGTAAGCATTCCAATTCAAGATATAGAGGCTGGAATTAGGGATTCACGAATTTGTCTTGCCGAAATCACAGAAGATAATCCAAATGTATGGTTCGAGCTTGGGTATGCAATTGCATGTAGAAAGGAAGTTGTCCTTATTTGTTCCTCCCAAAGAAAAGCAAAGTTCCCTTTTGACATACAACACAGGACGATAATCACATATACAACAGAGTCGCCTAGCGATTTTGTAGAGCTTCAAAAAAAGATTACAGAGAAAATTAAGGCATACCTTAAAAAAGCTGAGGTACTAACGAATGCATCTGAAATATCACGATTAACTACATTTGAAGGGCTAGATCAGCATGAGTTTGTTGCCCTCGCTGCGATTACACAAAACCTTGAACGCTTAGAAGGCCATGTTTCAATTTGGCATATAAAGCGTGATATGGAATCTAGCGGATTTACTGCGGTGGCTGCTACGTTAGCATTGAAGGGCCTTGTTCAGAAGAAATTTGTATTGCAAGAGTTAGCGCAGGATGAGCAAGGCAACGACTACACGGGGTTCTCTCTCACTGAGACCGGCTGGAATTGGGTGTTAGAAAATAAAGGTAAGTTTGTTTTAGAAAAAAACAAGAAAAATTCTAACAAGACTTCATTTGAAAGTTTTGATGATGACATACCGTTTTGAGGCCTGCCTGAGCGATAAGGGGGGGCAGCATCGGAATAGTTTGCGACGCCACAGTAAGAGTGGATGTGCCACGATTTGATTTTATATTTATATAGAACAATAGGGGACGTACCACGGTTTTTGGGGAATATGAGATGAATCGTTCAACAACATTGCAATTGCTCGCAGAGCACAAAAATGAACTAACACGACGCTTCGGTGTGTCGAGTCTGGCTTTGTTCGGCTCGGTGGCGCGCGATGCGGCGCAGCAGGGCAGCGATGTGGATGTATTGGTGTCATTCGATGGGCCGGCCACGTCTGCGCGCTATTTTGGGGTGCAGTTCTATTTGGAAGATTTGCTGGGCTGTCCGGTCGATCTGGTGACAGAGAAGGCATTGCGACCCGAGTTGCGTCCTTTTATCGAGAAGGAGGCTGTGCATGTCTAAAGGTGCTGACCGCGAGTGGCGATTCTATCTGGATGACATGATCGGTTTTGCCGAGAAGGTCAACATCTATACAGATGGGCTGGATCAAGAGCGCTTTGTAGCAAGTGGCCTGAATTACGATGCGACCATACGTAATCTGGAATTGATCGGTGAGGCGGCGACGAACATTCCAGATGAGGTGCGCCAGCAGTATCCACAAATTCCTTGGCGCATGGTGGTTGCCACCCGCAACAAGTTGATTCACGGTTACTTGGGGATTGATAACGATACCTTGTGGAGCATCATTCAAGGCGATGTTCCTGTGTTGTTGAAAGAGTTGCAAAAGCTGAAAGCCGAAAAATGATGAGAGTGATACAAATAGGGGACGCACCACGGTTAATTTGAAACCCGCATAACACCATGACGACACCACTTAACCCACAAGCCGAATTCAACGAGATTACACAGCTGATCTATGCCGCGCGGCAGCGTGCGGTGCTGGCAGTGAATACAACGCTGATCGAGCTGTATTGGCAGGTGGGGCGGTTCATCAGCCGCAAGATCGCGCAGGCGGAATGGGGCGACGGGGTGGTGGTGCAATTGGCCGAGCATCTGGCGCGCACTCAGCCGGGATCACGCGGGTTTACTTCGCGCAACCTGTTTCGGATGCGGCAGTTTTACGAGGCATATCAAGGGGATGCAAAAGTCTCACCACTGGTGACACAATTGCCCTGGTCGCATAACCTCATCATTCTCAGCCAGAGCAAAAGACCGGAGGAGCGGGAGTTTTATCTGCGCTTCGCTATCCGCGAGCAGTGGAGCAAACGCGAGCTTGAGCGCCAGTTCAAAACCGCGCTGTTCGAGCGCACTGTGCTCAGTCCGGTAAAAGTGACACCACTGGTGTCACAAATTCATCCCAATGCTTTGAGCGTGTTCAAGGACAGCTATCTGGTCGAATTTCTCGACCTGCCGCAAGGTCACGCCGAAGCGGATTTGCATCAAGGGTTGTTGCAGCGGCTCAAGGAATTTTTGATCGAGCTGGGGCGAGATTTCTGTTTTGTGGGCAGCGAGTATCCGTTGCAAGTGGGTGGGCGAGACTTTGCGCTTGATCTGCTCTTCTTCCATCGCGGGTTGAATTGTCTGGTCGCCATTGAGTTGAAGGTGGGGCGGTTTGAGCCGGAGTATCTGGGTAAGTTGGGCTTTTATCTCGAAGCACTAGACCGTGATGTGAAGAAGCCGCATGAGCAAGCTGCCATCGGTGTGCTGCTGTGCGCGAGCAAGGAAGATGAGGTGGTGGAATACGCCTTGAACCGTAGTCTTTCTCCGGCGCTGATCGCGGAGTATCAAACGCATCTGCCAGACAAGGCGCTGCTGCAAGCCAAGTTACATGAGTTCTATTTGCAGAATGTGTCGGATGATAATTCAGAGGGCGATGTTAAGTAGGTATGCCAGGCATTCTCAATTCCTGAAATGAGAATATCGAACAATAGTTGATTGGGAGGGGATCATGAGCAAACAAGTTCAGGAAGCCTATATCGTCGCGGCGACGCGCACGCCGGTGGGCAAAGCGCCGCGCGGCATGTATCGCAACACGCGTCCAGACGATCTGCTGGCGCATGTGATCAGGAGCGTGATGGCCGAGGCTCCGTCGCTTGATCCGGCAAGCATTCGTGATGTGATCGCAGGTTGCGCGATGCCGGAAGCGGAGCAGGGCATGAATGTGGCGCGCATCGCACTGCTGCTTGCCGGATTGCCGGATACCGTGCCGGGGATGACCGTGAACCGCTTCTGCTCTTCCGGCTTGCAGGCGATCTCGATAGCCGCGGATCGGATCCGGCTGGGTGAGGCCGATGTGATGATCGCGGCGGGGGTGGAGAGCATGAGCATGGTGCCGATGATGGGCAACAAGATTGCATTCAATCCGGCTATATTCGAGCGCAACGAACATTATGGCATTGCTTACGGCATGGGGCTGACCGCAGAGCGGGTGGCGCAACAGTGGAAAATCTCGCGCGAGGATCAGGATAAATTTGCGCTGCAGAGCCATCTGCGGGCGCTTGCCGGCATCAACAACGGCGAATTCGAGGACGAGATTTCGCCGTACAGGATTACAGAACATCTGCCGGATATGAACAGCCGCGAGATTCTGCTTAACGAGCGGTTGACGTTGACAGACGAAGGACCGCGCATGGATACGTCGCTGGATGCGCTGTCTGCACTTAAGACGGTGTTCGCGCAAACGGGTTCGGTGACGGCGGGCAACAGTTCGCAGATGTCGGACGGCGCGGGCGCGGTGCTGCTATGCTCTGAGGCGGCCTTGCAGCGTTACAATCTTGCGCCCATCGGTAAGTTTTTGGGTTTCTCTGTCGCGGGCGTGCCACCTGAAATCATGGGCATCGGACCTAAGGTGGCCATTCCGCAAGTATTAAAACAGTGCGGGCTGACGTTGAATGATATGGGCTGGATTGAACTCAACGAAGCCTTTGCAGCACAGACGCTGGCGGTGATGCGGGACGTCGGCCTTGATCCTGCCATCGTCAATCCGCTGGGTGGCGCGATTGCGCTGGGTCATCCGCTGGGCGCAACAGGAGCGATACGCACTGCGACGCTGCTGCACGGAATGCGTCGTCGCAAGCAAAAATACGGTATGGTGACGATGTGTATCGGCACCGGCATGGGCGCCGCAGGGATATTTGAATCTTTGTAATGCGTTGTCACCGGACACTTTGAAAAGGAATATCAATGAATAAATGTGCACTGATCGTATTGCTGTTTTGCCTGAGTCCGTTCGCTTATGCCGCTCAAGTGGGTAACGTGACAGTGGACGATACCGCGCATCTGGGTAACAGTAATCTGATTTTGAATGGCGCGGGTGTGCGCAGCAAGTTCATATTCGATTTATATGTGACGGCGCTGTATCTGGTTGAAAAAAAACACACGTTGGCGGCAGTACTGGCCGATCCGGCTGAAAAACGTATTGCCCTGTATCTGATGGACGATATCAACGCTGATAATTTGCTGTATGGATTTCAGCATGCGATTAAAAAAAATCAGACTGAGGAATCAATGCTGGCAATGAAGGAAGAGATGCATGAGTTTGATCGGATGGGGCACCAATTTGGCCGGATGAAAGAGGGGGATGTGATTTTTTTTGATTATCTGCCCGGCACAGGTACGCAGATCACAGTGAACGGCAGCATACGGGGCACCATCGCAGGGGCAGCTTTTAATCATGCGTTATTGCAAATTTGGCTGGGCGATAAGCCCGCTCAGGAAGATCTTAAATTTCTGTTACTGGGTGGCAACAGGTGAACACAGCACAAACGCTCAACACAGATGCCTCTGCTGCCAGATTAAATGACCGCGCATTGCAGCAATCGATGCAAAAACTGGGCACTGTCTGGCATGACCGCGTGCTCGGTCAGTGTCCCCACCTGTTTGCCGGGGTGCCGGTATTCATCAGCCCGTTACAGTTGCAGCAGATGACGGGCGTGATTTCTGCCGTGGAACGCGTGGTGAACCGCAGCCAGTGGCTTCCTGATGCGGGATCGGGAATTGAGGATTCAGCAACGTCATGTGCCAAAGGCGTGTTTTACGGCTACGACTTTCATCTGAACAGTGCAGGCGCCCATCTGATCGAAATCAACACGAATGCAGGCGGGGCTTTTTTGAATGCCTTGCTGCTCGACGCTCAGCGTGAGGTGAATTTGCCGGGCGAGGCGGTGGCGTTGCCTGATCTGGATACCGTGTTTGTCGAGATGTTTCGACGCGAATGGCTGCGCGCTGATGTGCCCTGCATTGCGATCGTCGATGAGCAGCCCGCTTCACAATACCTGTACCCTGAATTTTTACTCGCGCAATCGCTGTTTGAGCGTGCCGGAATAAAAACCCTGATTGTTGATCCTGCAGAACTTCATGCACGCGATGATGGTTTATATGTTGAAAATCAAAAAATCGATCTGGTCTATAACCGCCTGACGGATTTTTCTCTGCAAAGCTATCCTGCGCTGCTGCAAGCCTGGCAGGATGGGCGCGTGGTGGTGACACCGAACCCTGTTCACTATGCCCGTTATGCCGATAAACGCAATCTGGCGCGACTAACCGATGCGGATGAACTGCGCGAAATGGGTGTAAATGAGGCCGATATTGTGACCTTGCAGGCCGGGATTCCGCACACCTTCGTGGTTCGGCCTGAACTGGAAAATACCCTTTGGTCCGATCGTAAACAGCTGTTTTTCAAGCCGTGCAGCGGTTATGGCAGCCGCGGTGCGTATCGCGGTGATAAACTGACTCGCCGTGTGTACGGCGAAATATTGCAGTCGGACTATATTGCCCAGCAATTGGCCGTTCCCGGTGAGCGTTGCGTGGAGGACGGCGTGTCGCTCAAATTTGACGTGCGTTGCTACACTTATGGCGGAGAAATTCAGCTCATGGCAGCGCGCCTGTATCAGGGACAGACGACTAATTTTCGCACTGAGGGTGGCGGTTTCGCGCCGGTCAGGGTGATCGGGTAAAATGCGCATATGCTGATATATTCATTTCTTGCAATCGGTCTGGGTGCGGCATTTGGTGCCTGTATGCGCTGGGGGCTGGGGCTGTGGCTTAACCCTGCGCTGCCTCAATTGCCGCTAGGCACGCTCACAGCCAATCTGTTGGGCGGTTATCTGATTGGACTTGCAATCGCCTTTTTTATGCAGCACCCGGGGATCTCGCCCGAATGGCGTTTGCTGGTGATCACCGGTTTTTTAGGGGGGCTGACAACCTTTTCCACTTTTTCGGCAGAAACCGTCACACTGCTGTTACGCGGTCAGTATATGTGGGGCATGGGGATCATCGCCGCGCACATGGGCGGCTCGCTGCTGATGACGGTGCTGGGCATACAGACTTTCAAATACTTACAGGGAGCGCAATGATGAATCAGCTTTGTTTCTACGTTGGCGAAAAACAGCATCACGGCAGCATGATGTTGTACGAATGGCTGCTCGATGAGGCCAGAGCGCTCGGCATACACGGCGGGTCGGCATTTCGCGCCATCGCCGGGTTCGGACGCCATGGCAGACTGCATGATGAGTTTTTTCTGGAACTGGCAGGGGATCTGGCGGTGAAGGTCGAGTTCATACTGGACGATACGATTACCGAGCAGATGCTGCAGCGCGTGCATGCACAAAACCTGAATATCTTTTATATGCGCAGCAAGATTGAATCCGGATTTATCTAAACCTGAGGGTGTGACATGAAAAAAATTGCAGGCATGCTGGTGTTGTGTTTGTCGGCGCTGTCGGCGCAGGCCGCGGTACAGGGCAGGGAAGTGGGCTATCAGGCAGGCGGTGTGACGTTAAAGGGCTACATCGCCTATGACGACAGTTTCAAGGGGAAACGCCCTGCGGTGCTGGTGGTGCATGAATGGTGGGGGCACAATACCTATGTGCGTCATCGCGCCGATATGCTGGCAAAACTGGGCTATACCGCGCTGGCGGTGGACATGTACGGCGATGGCAAGCAGGCGCGTCATCCGGATGACGCAGGCAAATTTGCGACTGAGATTAACAAAAATATGCCGATGGCTAAAGCCCGATTTGAAGCGGGGATGGCGCTGCTGAAGAAGCAAAAGACGGTGGATGCCAATGAAATTGCCGCATTCGGTTATTGTTTCGGCGGCGGGGTGGTGCTGAATATGGCCCGCCTCGGTGAGGATCTGAAGGGGGTGGCGAGTTTTCACGGCGGGCTTGATACGGACATTACCGCAAAGCCGGGAAGCATTAAGGCGCGCATCGTATCCTTCACCGGGGACGATGATGTCATGATAGGTCCGGACAAGGTGGCCGCCTTTAAGGCAGAAATGGACTCGGCGCAGGCGAATTACCGTGTGGTGACTTATCCCGGCGTGAAGCACAGTTTTACCAACCCTGATGCCGATGAACTTGGCAAAAAGTTTAACCTGCCGCTCGCTTACAACGCCGCTGCGGATCAGGATTCATGGCAACAGGCAACGGTGTTTTTGCACGACGTGTTCGCCAAATAGTTTGTATCAATCGTGACGCTGTCTTCACTGATCGCCCAGTACGGCTATTTCGCGCTGTTTTTTGGTTGTCTGATTGAAGGCGAAACACTGCTGATTCTGGCCGGATTCGCCGCGCATCAGGGCTATTTGCAGCTTCACTGGGTTATGCTCATTGCGATGCTGGGTGGTTTTTCAGGCGATCAGATATGCTTCTGGCTGGGGCGCCGTCATGGTGCATGGGTTTTGCTGCGGTTTCCGCGTCTGGTCCCGGTGTTTGAACGAGCGAAGGTATTGATTGCGCGACATCATGAACTGCTCATTGTCGGAATCAGGTTTATGTACGGGTTGCGCACAGCAGGGCCGATGGCGATGGGGATGAGTGCCGTGCCGCTCTGGCGTTTTATGGTGTTCAATGCGCTGGGTGCGGCGATCTGGGCGGCCGGGATAGGCGGGGCGGGCTACCTGTTCGGTCAGGCGCTGACGCTGATTTTTGATGATCTTAAAAAGGTGGAAGAAACGCTGCTGATCATCCTGTTATTTTCAGGTTTTATCGTCTGGGGCTGGCGGCGCTATAAATTTCGCAATAAATTCAAATGAAGTTCACCGGTCATGCCTGATCCGTACACTCTTTATCCAGAACGACCATAGCGTGCTGAATGCCATGCGTTTTTTAATTCACCTCATCATGTTATGGCTTGTCATGCTGCCGTTAGGAGCGAGCTGTGCAGAACTGTCGCTTGCCGTTGCCGATATTGCGGCTCCTGCATTCAATGTTCGTGGCGTTCATCTGGTTTTACATGAGGACGGCTCGGCGGATTTGCAGGCCGTGTCATTCAAAGTGCAGCAGCGAGAGTTTCACGACATACATCTGCACTGCACTCTATTTACGCTGACGTCGGCGCAAGTTTCCTGCACTAAGGGGGCTCTGGATGCGATGCCTGACGCTGTGGTGGATGTTAGCTATGCGTTTGACACGAAGCGCGTGCAGTTTGCGCTTACCTCCGCCGGCCCTGAGTTGTGGCAGGGGTCGGGTCAGTTGGGGGCACGCGACTGGCAGTTGAATCTCAAGTTGCGCAACGCACAGGTCAAACGGCTTGCATTTATCATGTCACCTGACATGCCAAGGCTCACCCAGGGTGTATTGACCGGCAGCCTGATGCTGGGCGGCAACCCGTCCGGACTTGCGATGGTCAATGCCGATATGCAGTTGAGCGATCTGGCTTTTAGCGATGCCATCGGTTTGCATGCGGCCGAAAAACTGCGCGCGGACATCAAATTATCAGCCAGACGAGCGGGTATTGAGTGGCGCTGGCAGGGCAGTATTGACTGGCAGTCGGGCGAGCTGTTCTGGCAGCCTTTGTATCTGCGTGGAGGTCATCAGCTTGCAGCATCTGGCCGTTATGACGGCAGGCAGTTTGCTATTGATCATGCCATCCTTGATTTGTCGGAAGTAGGGCGTGTGCAGTTATCCGCCGACTGGCAACAGGGCGTCTTGAGCAACGGTTCGTTACAGGGCGACGGGATTGCACTTGAAAAATTGTTCGAAGTGTACGCCAAACCCTTTTTAGCAAAGGGCGCGCTTACTGACGCCTCCCTGTCAGGCATGGCGGATGTGGATGTGACATATCGCAACGGTGATATGCAGGCGCTGAAGCTGAATCTGCGCAATGCCGGCATAGCGGATGCAGGACACCGTTTTTCCTTACTTGGTGTGAATAGCGATATAGCCTGGCAGGCGGATACGTCAAGCACGAACGCAATTTCCTTTGCCGGGGGAGAGTTGCTGGGCGCGAAAATTGGACAGGGGGTGTGGACGGTAAATATGCGGGGGCTGGAATTTGATATCCCGCATGCGGTATTGCCCATACTGGATGGGCAGCTTGATATGCGCGATTTTCATCTGCACCGCGCAGGCAAGCTGAACTGCCTGCAAGCGGACAAGGCCTGCAGTCAGCCTGTATGGCACTGGCACTTCGCAGGCGGACTGACGCCGATTTCGATGGAAAAACTCAGTCAGGCAGCAGGCTGGCCTAAGATGCTGGGTACGCTGGCCGGGCGCATTCCCGATGTCAGTTATGACGGCAATGAAATCCGCGTAAGCGGAGCGCTGCTGTTCAATGTGTTCGACGGTACGGTCGTTGCAACCGGACTCAGACTGGCCGATGCGTTCGGACGCGCCCCCCGTTTTTACGGCAATCTTGCGATGCGTCATCTTGATCTGGATCTGCTCACGCGCACCTTTTCATTCGGCAATATGCTGGGTCGTATTGATGCTGATGTCAGCAAACTGGAACTGCAGAACTGGCAGCCGGTGACGTTCGATGCGCGGGTGTACAGCAGTGACGGACGCTACCCTAAAAAAATCAGTCAGAAGGCCGTACAGAATATTTCATCGCTGGGGGGGGCTGGCGCTGCGGCAGCCATTCAACGCAGTTACCTTGGATTTTTCGAAAATTTTGGCTATGACCGCATCGGCATAAGTTGTGTGCTGCGCAATGATGTTTGTGTCATGGGTGGCATCGAGGCGTCCGGTCACGGGGGATATACGATCATTCAGGGCGGAGGTATACCGGCAATCAGCGTGATGGGCTACAATCGCGATGTATCCTGGGATGTATTAACGTCACGGTTAAAGCGCGTGATGCAGAACAATGTCAAACCGGTCATTGAATAACAGGTTCAGCCCTGACGAATAATTTCAATTCTACGGGCTAGCACGCAGTCGAATTTACAAGGAGTCATGATGAAAACGAACGAAGTGAGTTTCTCCAAAACGAACGAAGCGAGTTTCAGTAAAACGAACGAAGCGAGTTTCAGTAAAACGAACGCAGAGAACCGATTTAAAAGATTCTGGATTGTCTTGCCGCTATTGGCGCTCAGTGCCTGCGTCACCATCAATATTTATTTCCCCGCTGCGGCAGCCGAAAAAGCGGCAGACAAAATCATCGGGGAAGTCTGGCAGCACGTCGATAAACCTGTCCAAAAAGAGGGGAAATAATCATGCTCAAATATCTGTTTGCAATGTTGACGATGGCCCTTGCGCTGAATGCGCATGCGGGTGCTGATCTTGAAGTGAATACACCGGGCGTGAATGCGATCACGAACAGCATGCAGGCGCGCCATGCTCAGCTGGCCGGGTATTACGCCAGTGGCGCAGTGGGACTGTCGATGGATGGCATGATTACGCTGCGTGATGCGGGTTCAGTGCCGCTGGCGGCCAGGCAGTCAGTGAATGCGCTGATTGCAGCTGAAAATCAGGACAGAGATGCGCTATATGCTGAAATCGCCAATGCCAATGCGCATCCGGAATGGAAGTCGGAAATTCGCAGCACCTTTGCGCAGCGCTGGATACAGCGGGCGCAGCGCGGCTGGTGGTATATGACGAATAACGGCTGGATGCAAAAATAAGCTCAGGCGGGAAGCCATGCCTTAAATCGAACGAAGCGAGTTTCTCTAAAACAGAATGTCATCCGAATCGGTTTGCTGGGCACTTGATTCAGACTGATACAGGGAAACCGTTCCGGGCACTGAAAACCTTTCCACCAGCACGCTTAATTCAACCGCTGCTGCTGCCACCTTTTCAATTTCCGAAGAGGTGTTTTTCGAGCTAAATGCGGTTTGGTCGGCGACATGGCGTACATTGAGGATGGTTTCATTTATTTTTGTGGCAATGATCCCCTGATCTTCTACTGAATCGGCAATTCGTACATTCACTTCGCGTATGCTGGCGATCGACTGAATAATATCTTCCAGCGATAAATTGGCTTTATTGATCTGAACAACGCTGTCATCAGCCCGGGTGCTTCCGGTGACCATGACGATGGTTGATTGTTTGACGCCTGCGAGCAATATTTCAATTTTTTTCTGAATAGTATGGGTGGCTTCCTGAGTACGTTGTGCGAGTTTACGGACTTCATCCGCGACAACTGCAAATCCGCGTCCCTGCTCACCGGCACGAGCCGCTTCAATGGCCGCATTCAGTGCCAGCAAATTGGTCTGATTGGCAATTTCGTTGATGATTTGCGTCACCCCTCGAATATCGTCGCTTTCTTTTTGTAATGCCTGAATAACCACGGCCGCACGCTTCACCTCTTCAGCCAGTGCATGAATCGTTGTGATGGCTTCTGACATGACGTCTTTGGCGATAACAGCTTGTCCTGAGATGGTTTCAGCGACCGAGACCGCATGTCTTGAATCAATAACGGACACGCTTAACGAACTTGCAATCTGTGTAACCGACTCACTGGCGTGGGTAGTCTCATCTTTTTGAGATTTGACACCTTCGCTCGTCATATTGGAAACCATGGATACGCGCTGCGCAGTATCAGAGAGGTGGCGCGCCGATGACTTGATATCGCCGATCAGTTTTCCCAGTTCGTTTTTGAGCTGGCAGGCTGATTTTGCTATAGCCGCAAGTTCGTCATCATTGTAAACATCGATCTGGCCGGTGAAATCGCCACTGCTCAGTTTTTTCAAGTCGTCCTGCAATTTCCTCGCCGGACGCAGTGTGAACCTGATCAGCCATCCTATGCCCAGGTACAGAAAAATCTGTACAAGAAACTGCATGCCCCAAAGTATAAAGTTGGCACGGCGTACGAGCAATAATTCTTCATTTAAATCCATCGTGATGCTGGCTGCGCCATTCACCGTGCCGACAGGAACCTCATGACACGATAAGCATCGGGTGCCGCGAAACTCATTCTGGGCAATGAAAGGAATGACGACACGCAAAGCATGTTTGTCGTTGTGCTGGATCAAACTGCTTTGCAATTGTCCGCTTTGCAATGCGCGCTGATCGATTTCATCGACTGGTTGCTCTGATGGCAATCCTTTACCGAACTGATTTTGAACCGGCTTGCCGCGCATCACGCGCAATTCCAATATCCCCTGAGCAGCGCCCATTTTTCCAATATATAAAGTGCGTTGAGCCGGATCGCTGATTGTACCGTTGAGCATCAGCATATTCAGGCCGACCAGCAGCCCGTCAGCAGTCAGTGACGCTTTGTTTTTTGCTTCGCTCAGTATTGTGGTTTCATAGCGATCCAGCGCCATGCGTTGTGCCAATACCATGACCACCAGCAAAATCAACTGGATTGGTAATTGCAATTTGTTTGAGATCGAAAGTTTACGCCACCACATTTTCATTTTTTAAGATAAGTATCCATGAATAAAACGAGTTAAATTATTTCAGCAGCGGGATTAATGCGCCCTGAGTTCCTATTCAATTTTTAGATTGACTACGAGTCAGCATCGCGCACTTGGTCAAGGGGTAACCAGCCCGGCTCAATTCATCCGCTGATTTCGCCAGTTCAGCCGCCGCAGATTTGGCGTCCCTCGCTGACTGAGCGTTGTTATCCACCAGCACGTTGATCTGCTCCAGACTCTGAGCAACACTCAGTCCTGCCGACGTTTGTTCGCCTGAAGCCTGTGCAATGTGGTTGATGCGATTCGCAACATTAACAGCGGCTGCCATGATTTCTTTCAACCCATCTCCATTTTTGCGAATCAGACTGATACCGGCCTCAACTTCGCCTGATGCACCGCGCATAGACAGCACAGCCGCTTCGGACGTGGTATTAATCTCGGTAATGGTCAGCGCGATGTCTTTGGTACTGGTCGCAGTGCGCTCTGCCAGTTTGCGCACTTCATCAGCCACTACCGCGAATCCGCGCCCTTGTTCACCGGCACGGGCCGCCTCAATCGCTGCATTGAGCGCCAGCAAATTAGTCTGGTCTGCGATTTCCTTGATCGTATTGGCGATACTGCCAATTTTCAGGATTGATACACCCAGGTCACTAATCGTTTTGCTCGAAGATTGCACCGTGTCTGCCACTTTGCTGCTGGCATGAATGCTCTGTTCCATGTTGAGATTGTTATCATCGACGATTTTTTGCATGACCTTCGCGTCATCCAGTGAGTGAGCTGCCATGTCGGCCACAACGGCGACTGACTGCCTGAACTGTTCCATGGTTGCGGATATCTGCTGTATCTGGTTTTGCTCACTCACCGTATTTTCGGCTACACCATTGACCCGGCTGTCCATGTCCACGACGCGTTTGTGTATTTTCCCAATTTCGTTGACGACCTCGTCCATCATGGTGCGCAGATAGGACTGCATAGTCTGTATTTCACACAGCAACATTCCCATGTCGTCATGGGTCGAAATGTCCAGCTCACCGTCCAGATGACCTTCCATGATATTTCGGAATTCATTTTTAACCTGAAGGGCCGGTGCGGTAATGAAGCGTCTGGTGCAGTAGCCAATAAAAATATACAAAAAAATCTGTAATCCGATCTGGCCTGCCAGCGTGATCATTTGAATTTTATGGATGCGCTGATAATCTGATTTCAATTCGATCACGACGTCCGACGCGCCGTTCACACTGCCATCCTGCACGGTATGGCACGACAGGCAATCGGTATCATGAAAATTATGGCTGGCCAGATAGGGGGTCACAAGGCGCAATGATGGATACCCCTGTTCATCCATGCTAAAGTTGGCTACGGGCAGTTTGCTGTCGATTGCGCTGCGCTGGATATCATCCTTAATCTGTTCTTCGGGCAATCCTGCACCGAATTGATCGATAACCTGCTGGGTCCTGACAAACTGCACCGACCGGGTGCTGCCCGATGCCATCACTTTTTTCAGGATCAGGTGGCGATTGGCCGGGTCGCTAAACTGACCTGTCACCATCAGCAAATTGGCGCTGTCGATTATTTCGTTGGCGATCTGAGCCCCTTTTTCACGCGCTGCCGATTTTGCTTCATCGCGCATGTTGCCGGATACATAAAGCTGTGCGCTGCCCAGTATCAGCAACAGGGTAAATTGAATTAAAAATTGCAGCTTGCCGGCCAGAGACCAGTTTTTGAATTTGTACTTTTCGTATTTTGAGATGACCTGTGCGCCACTTTGATTCAAATGCCGGTATAGTTTTTCCGCTTCGGTAATCTGGCTGCGCGTCGGTGCTCGGCGAACCGATACGAAACCGGTCGTTTTCCCCCCTTCGACGATCGGCGCAACCGTTGCGCGTACCCAGTAGTAATCCCCGTTTTTGCAGCGATTTTTCACCAGAGCGCGCCAGGGACGATTTTCGCTCAGCGTATCCCATAACCACTTGAATGCCTGCGGCGGCATCTCAGGATGCCGAACGATGTTATGGTTTTTCCCTATCAATTCTTCGCGTGAGTAGCCGGAAATAGCCACGAACGCATCGTTTGCATACGTAATGATGCCGCGAGTGTCGGTTTTTGAGACCAGTGCTACCCCTGCAGGGAAAGGGACTTCCTTTTGTGAAACATAAGCGTGTTTGTTTTGCATCTCAATTTTCCTTGTTGCGCAGCATTCAGCATTAACCCGACGGTTTTCTGTCTGTTAATCAGCTCGCCGTGGTGTAGAAACAGTAACGATTACGCCCCAGCCGTTTGGATTCATACATCGCGATATCTGCTTTGCCGATCAAATCGTTTTCATCGGTGGTGTCGTTCGGATAAACGGCAATGCCGATACTGCCGGATATGTTGAGCACCTTATCGTTGATCACAAAAGGTTGTGCCAGCACAGTACGGATGTTGTCGGCAACCTCTTCAATGCGGATGGTTTCAGCAAGTTCTGGCAGAATAACGGTGAATTCGTCACCGCCCAGACGCGCGATGGTATCGCTGTCCCGTACGCAGGCATTGAGACGTTGCGCCGCTTCGATTAGCAGCTGATCACCGATATGATGGCCGTGGGTGTCGTTGATGTTTTTAAAGTAATCAAGGTCTATGAAGAATAGTGCCAGTGATTGCGAAGCACGACGGCATTTTTTGATTTCCTGTTTGAGTCTGTCATGAAACAGACGGCGGTTTGGCAAATTTGTAATCGTGTCATAATTAGCCTGACGCCACATTAAATCCTCTGTCTGTTTTTTTTCGGTAATGTCCGAGAAAATCGCGACGTGGCGATGCACAGTGCCATCCCTGTTGCTAATCACATTGATGGTCAGCTGTTCAGCAAAAATCTCGCCGTCCTTGTTCCGGTTCCATAATTCACCGTGCCAGTGTTTGTTGTGCTCAAGACTCAACCACATCTCACGGTAGAACGCTTTGGATTGTTTGCCGGAACTGAGCATACCCGGAGTACGACCGATGGCCTCATCCGGCTTATAGCCAGTGATGGTGGTAAAGGCCGGATTCACGCTGAGGATACGGTTGTGTGCGTCGGTGATGACGATTGATGCACTGCTGGCGTTGAATACGGACGCGGCCAGTTGTAATTCTTCCTCCTGACGCTTGCGCGCCGAGATGTCGCGCACAAACACGAAAAACACGCCGCCGTGTATGTCCAGGTAACTGACGTTTGCTTCGATTTCAACCAGATGGCCGTCCTTGTGGCGATGCCGGGTTTCGAAGAAGTCATGGCCGGTATCGACGATTTTCCTGATGTGCGCTGCCGTATCCGCTGGCGACTCGCTCGCCTCCACATCATAGATGTGCATGGACAGCAATTCGTTGCGCGAATAGCCGATCATCTGACAGTAAGCCTCATTTGCGTCCAGAATCCGTGCATCATTGATGCTGGCGATCCAGAAACCATCCGTTGTCGTTTGTACAATGGTCTGATACTCGATTTCCCGTTGCTTGCGCTCGGAGATGTCACGGCAGATATTCAGCGTGTAGGTGCGACCTTGATGTTCAATCAGGCGGATATGCATTTCAACCGGAATAGACCGCCCATCAGATCGAACATGTACGGCTTCGAAAGTCGCTTCAAGATTTTTCCTTAATTGTTCAAGTCGCTCGGGAATTTTTTCTTGATGCGCCGGATCATCGATATCCGCAGGTGACATGTTCAACAGTTGATCGCGGCTGTATCCGGTGTGTGTGCAGGCTGCCTGGTTAACTTCAACGAAATGTCCTTCTATATCCAGCAAGAAAATGGGATCGGCGGCAAGTTCGAATATCTGTCGGAAAATTTCCGGCGTCAAGGGGTGGTTTTTCGGTTCCATTTTTAATACTGATCCTTGTCTTTGCGCATGGCTTCAATGAACATGACGCTTTGATCACGGCCATGTTCTTTGGCATGGTAGAGCGCGATATCTGAATATTTCACACACTCCCAGAATCCGCTACCGTCCCTGGGGAAAACCGAGATGCCGACGGACAGGGTTTTCTTGAGCGATCCTTGCGGCGTCCTGAATACGTTTTCCTTCATGCTCAGGCGAATGCGTTCGGCCAGCAGCATGCAGCCTTCGGGCTCCGTATCGGGCAGCAGGATCAGGAACTCTTCGCCGCCGAAACGGATGGCCAGGTCGGACGTGCGTATGGTTTTTCTGAGTATTTCAGCTAAGCCTTTGATGACCTGATCGCCCACGTCGTGCCCGTGGGTGTCGTTCACCTGTTTGAAGAAATCGACGTCGCACATCAGGACGCCCAGATTGGTTTTGCGGCGCAAAATGCTGGAGGTCAGCGTCTCGATGTAGTCTTCGATGAAGCGGCGGTTATACAGCCCGGTCATCGGGTCGCGCATCGCCGTGTTTTTCAGCGACTGCATCAACTGGCGCGCTTCGATCACCGGGGCTGCCTGATTCAGATAAAGCTGCGCGGTTTGCTCGATGTCCGCGTATTTTTCCACCTCATCAGCGCTCAGTATGATCTGCAGGATGCCGCCGACATGCCCGGATAACATCATCGGGATGCAGATATGCACCATTTCACCCAGCCCCTTGGCGTTGCCGCAAAAGCGGTTGCAGATTTGCGGATCGTTGGTACTTGAAACGCAGCCGGCGACCCGTTTGGCGCGGCATACCTCCGGGTTGATCAGTATTTCAGGATCACACCAAAGTTCGCTTTCCTGATGCAAGCCTTCGACGAAGATGGGCTTCAGACTCTTTCCGTTGCCATCTATCTGATAATATGAGAAATTTTTCAGTTTAAAATGCTGCTTCAACACCAGACGCAGGCGAGCGTAGATTTCATCAAGATCGAGATCGTTCTCCACCGCCTGCTTGAAGCGGGTTGCGCCGACCATTTCATCGACGATGCGCACGGTATGCGACAGCATATCCTTTTTGTCGACATCGCGTCGTCGGTGATCGCCCAGCGACTGAATGCGGCTGGAAATCTTGCCGATGCTCTGCTCCAGCGCTTCCATCAGCGTGTTGGTGTGGGTCGCGATATCGCCGATTTCATCACTGCTGGCGGCGGTAATCCTGCCGCTGAAATCACCTGTTTCCGCATTTTCGACCACGGATTGCAGCTGTTCAGCCGTGGTGACCATGGGCTGGAAAAGTTTCTTGAGGAAGTAGCCCAGACAGAGGCCGAAAACGAGCAGCAGCAATACCAGCGGCGCGATGGCGAGCAATTCGGTGTGTTGCATGTTGTCCAGCGAGAATCCCAGCGTCACCACGCCGTTGATGGTGTTTTCCGGCACGTTATGGCATTGCAGGCAGTTCAGCGATCCGGTGCTGCTGGCGATGTAGGGAATGGTGATCCGGTAGATCGTGTTGCCTTTTTCCTGGGTAAATTGTTCTTCCCATTCGCCTGTCACCAGCACGCGCTTTTCCATATCCAGCTTCGGTTTTTCGCCATCGATGCCGGGGCCGAACTGATGAATCACAGGTTCTCCGCGCATCACCCTGACATCCACCAGACCGGGGATGGTGCGCAGGCGCTTGAACAGAGAATCCCGCTCCGAGATTACGCCGGTGCGCATCTGTTCGGTCAGCGAAATGCGCAGCATTTCGGCGGCCATACGTGCCTGCTCGCGGATGGTATTCTGGCTGAAATAGCTGAACGACTGGACAGTGACGACGGAAAACAGCGCGATCAGTACAACCGAGGTGCTGATCGTAAACCAGAAACGTTTTTTTCTGAGTGTCACGTCCGCTGCCCGCCAAGTTTTGGTGGCTTGGTGGGGCGTCGCGAACCTGATTGGGGGCGGAGGACTGCTAAGTCAATGACTTGAGGAATTAACTGATGCGGCGTGCGAAGAAAATAAATCAGATCAGACATGTACTCAACCCCCGGGTTTTGGTAAATTCAGCAACGGGGTTTGGGTTGCATACAGGTTTCAAATGTATCAATTTTTTTTTAATAAAGCAATCCATTTTGCATCAATACCTGTGCAATTAATGCATTAAATTAATGCGTCTGCGGCATAATGTGATGATTTTTTGATCGAATTGAAAATTGCGGGACGGGAACTGAACTTTGAACTGGATAGAAAGCATATTTGACCGTTTAAATCTCTATCAGGCCAGGAAGATGGGGGTGTTCAGCTATCTGATTGTATTTGCGCTGATGTGCATGGCGCTGCTGGTACGGCTTACTGTCGCACCGCTGGATGCAGGTTTGCAATATCTGACCTTCTTTCCTGCCGTCACCCTGACGGCCATACTTTTTGGATTCTGGCCTGGACTGTTTGCGGTATTCATTGGCATGTGTGTGGCCACTTATATCTTTGTGCCTCCTTACTACACCTTTTCACTCGCCGCACTGCATACCGCCTTATGGTCAAACATGGTTTTTTTGGTTGACGGTTTTTTTGTTTGCTCCGCCGTCGCAGCGATGCATCGCTATCAGGACAAATTAAATCGGGTCATCAAGGATAGCAAACGCATCCGGCTGATAATTGAGTCGACCTCGGATGCATACTGGCTTTGCGATTTAAATGGAAAAATACTGGATGTCAATTACAGCTTTTGCCGGATGAGTGGTTTTCTGCGTCAGGAACTATTGCAGATGCATATACTTGACCTCGCTGAATTGCCTGATGTCGTGGTGGTTCACTTGCGGTGGGTGATCGAGCACGGTTGCGATGTATTTGAAACAAGATATCGCGACAAAAATGGTACGTTGATCGAGCTTGAGATTAGCGCGAGTTTTATCAAAGAGCATGGGGCTTATATCAATTTCTTTGCGCGTGATATTTCTGAGCGAAAACGGATCGAAGCGGAAATGATTCAAACTCATGCTGAGCTTGAGGACTTATATGAAAACGCGCCTTGTGGCTACCATTCTTTAGGCGTTGACGGCACCATCATACAGGTCAATCAGACCGAACTGGACTGGCTGGGTTATACCCGTGAAGAGATGCTGGGAAAAAAATCATAGATTTTCAAACCCCGTTGAGCGCCAAAGAATTTAAAAGTAATTATCCGACCTTCAAACGGGATGGATACATCCAGAATATCGAAGTTGAAATGTTCAGGAAGGACGGTACGATTTTGTCACTTTTGCTGTCGGCAAATACGGTCAATGATGCCGACGGCAACTTTGTCATGAGCCGCACAAGCCTGATCGATATCACGTCGCGTAAGTTAGTGGAAATTGAATTGCGCGATAGCGAAAGCCGTTTCCGGCAATTATTTGAAAAGGCACCGATCGGTATTGCGATCGCCAAACGAGATCAGTTGCTGTTTTCGGTCAATCCCGCATTTTGCAGGCTGTTTGGCTACTCTCAGGATGAATTAAGTCATTTGACGATTGCCGACTTGACGCATCCGGATGACGTCGCATTGACACGGAAAATGGTTGATGGTGTGCTCGGCGGTACACTGCCTGAATATTTTATGGATAAACAATATCTGCGCAAAAATGGTGAGAAATTCTGGGGGCGCGCAGTCGCGACCGAGCTGTCCGTCGGGGGGGGCTGACATGCGTTATATTATGGGTATGGTTGAAGATATTACCGACCGGGTAGCGCGTGAAGCAATCAGGGTGGCAGAAGTTCTGGAGCAACGGGATGTTTTGGTGCGGGAAGTTCACCATCGTATCAAAAACAATCTGCAAGGTGTCGTGGGGTTGCTCAGACAAAGTGCAATTGACTATCCCGATCTGCAAGCGGTCATCGACAAAGTTATCGGAAAAATATACTCGATCGCCATTATTCACGGTTTACAGGCCAGCACACTCACGGAGAAAGTTAACCTGCATGACCTGATAAAAAGCATAATCAATGCAAGCTGCTCAAATATTGTTTATGAGCATCAGGGTAATCAGCCTGCCTTTTTGAGTCTGGAAGAGGCGGTTCCAATTGCGCTGGTGTTAAATGAGTTGCTCACCAATGCGTGCAAGCACCGCGCCGATAATACGCCGGCCAATATCCGGTTTGAGATGAAGGGGGATGATGCTCTGATCACGATTCGTAATCTGTTCGATAGCGATCGGGATACGGTTGCGACCGGCAAAGAGCAAGGTTTGAATCTGGTCAGATCGTTGCTGCCGCGAAAATCTGCGTATATGGCCGTGGTTCATACCAGGGATAGCTATATGGTGGAGCTTAAACTTTCACCACCCGTGACGATGCCTTTATCAAGTTGAGACAAAAATGGACTCTGCAATGAAAATCACTATTTTGCTGGTCGAGGATGATCGGCTGGTTCTGCATACGCTAAGTCGCGGATTGCGCGACGCGGGATATTGTGTTCTGGAAGCAGATTCTGCTGAGCTTGCGATGCAGCTATGTACCGGCAGCACCCCCGATCTGGCGTTGCTGGATATGAGACTGGCGGGTATGTCTGGTCTGGATTTTGCACGCTGGCTGAAATCCACGCTGGCCGTTCCATTCCTGTTTCTCTCGGCATATAACGACTCGTCTGCTGTGGGTGCCGCGGCTGAACTGGGTTCTCTGGGGTATCTGGTCAAACCACTGGATGTGTCGCAAATTTTACCGGCAATTCATACTGCACTGCAGCGCGCTGCAGAAATTAAAAAATTACGGCAGGCCGAACTTGATTTGAATGCGGCATTGAAGACCAGCCGGAGCATCAGTATGGCAATCGGATTATTAATGCAGCGCTACGGTTGTGATGCGGATGCGACGTTCGCCGCGCTGCGCGCCTATTGCCGAACCCATCGGAAACGGATGAGCGATGTGGCTGACCAGTTGATAGAGCACCGAAGTGAGGTTGATTTGACACAGTACCTTAAATAGCCGCTTGGCATCAATCAGGGTGTGACCGTCCAGCCTGTTACATTCGCTACGTTGTTTTTCAAATTGTGTATCGTTTTGATGTCAGTCAGCACGGCATTTTTTGGTGAGTTGAAGCGGTGTCGGGTATCATGCGTACCTTGTTTTACATCCAACCCAGCCACATGACGCCAACTCTGATTTTTGACATCGAAACGGTTCCTGATATCAATGGACTGCGCATCCTGCACGGACTGGACAGTAGCGTCAGCGATACGGAAGTGGCGGAGCTGGCTTTTCAGCAGCGGCGCCAGTTAACCGGGGTTGATTTCATGCCGCACCATTTGCAGCGCGTGGTTGCGATTTCCTGCGTGTTGCGAGAAGGCGATCACTTCAAAGTATGGTCGCTCGGTGAAATCAATTCAGCAGAAGGCGATCTGATTCAACGCTTCTTCGACGGCATAGACAAATACACGCCGCAACTGGTGTCCTGGAACGGCGGCAGTTTCGATCTTCCCGTGTTGCATTACCGCGGGCTGATCAACAGTGTGCAATGTCCGCGCTACTGGGATATGGGCGAGGACGACCGCGAATTCAAATGGAACAACTACATCAGCCGCTATCACATGCGCCATCTCGATTTGATGGATTTGCTGGCCATGTACACCGGGCGGGCCAATGCGCCGCTGGACGATCTGGCTAAACTGATGGGGTTTCCCGGCAAGCTGGGCATGGATGGCGCGCAGGTGTGGGAAGCCTGCCAGCAGGGGCGTCTGTCAGAAATCCGCAACTATTGCGAAACCGATGTGGTGAATACCTATCTGGTGTATCTGCGTTTTCAGATGATGCGCGGGGTCTTGACCCGGGATGCGTACCGCAAAGAATGTGCACTGGTGCGCGGCGAACTTTTGAATCTCAACCTGCCGCACTGGCATGCATTTCTGTCCGCATGGATAGAACCTCAATGCTGAAATATCGCGGCTTCTGGCTGACTACAGGCGGGCTCTTGACTCTGCTGATCGTCTATCTCTCGCTGATGCCGCACCCCCCCAGCCGGTCACCTTTGACAACGCTGATAAAGTCGAGCATGGGTTAGCCTATGCGTTGCTGTCGTTCTGGTTCTGCGAGGTATATATCACCCGACTGTCTCGTGCCGTCGTGATCGCAGGGCTTGTCGGGCTGGGCGTCGGTCTGGAATATGTGCAGGGCTGGACGGGATACCGCACCTTTGACGTGATGGACATGCTCGCCGATGGCGCGGGTGTACTGGCAGGCTGGTTGCTGGTTCGCACGCTGTCGGGGGGACTGTTTGTATATATTGAAAACTGTTTTAGGGCGTGTTGCAAAATCGACCGATGAAATTCTCGCACCCGGCTTAAATCTCGAATTGAAAAACTGGAATTGAAATGACTACACAAGTAACGATTGAATCGCTGGACCAGGAAGGCCGTGGCATCGCGCATGCAGACGGCAAAGTTATTTTTATCGAAGGTGCGTTAACCGGTGAACTCGTCAGTTACGCCTCCTATCGCAAAAAACCCTCGTTTGAGCTGGCGCAAATGACCACGCTGCATCGCGCCGCCTCCATCCGCGTTGAGCCTAAATGTGCACATTACGGTGTCTGTGGCGGATGTTCAATGCAGCACCTGGAGCCCCGCGTTCAGGTCGCGGTGAAGCAGCGCATTCTGGAAGACAGTCTGGCGCGTATCGGCAAGGTTAAACCTGAAACCATGCTGCCTGCGATTTACGGGCAGAGCTGGGGCTATCGTGAGCGCGCGCGTATCTCGGCTCGCTATGTCATCAAAAAGAGCAAGATGCTGGTCGGCTTTCATGAAAAACGCAGCAGTTATGTCGCCGATATGCAAAGCTGCGAAATTCTCGCGCCCAAAATTTCAGATCTGATCATGCCGCTGGCTGCACTGATCGAAGGTTTGTCGATACGCGATCAGGTACCGCAGATTGAAGTGGCGGTAGGCGAACATGTGTATGTGCTGGTGCTGCGAGTGATGGCACCTCCGTCTGTTCAAGATGAGGCCGCATTGCGTGCCTTTGCTGACTTGCATCAGATTCAGTTCTGGTTTCAATCCAAGGGCCCGGAAACCATTGTTCCTTTCTATCCTCTGGATGCACCAGCACTGTCCTACAGTCTGCCGGAGTTCTCCATCACGATGCCCTTTGCGCCGGGTGAATTCACGCAGGTGAACAGCCAGCTCAATCGTGTGATGATCAGCCGCTCGATGCGGCTGCTCGATCCTCAACAGGGCGAACGCATTGCCGATTTTTTCTGTGGGCTGGGAAATTTCACGCTGCCGATCGCCAGAAGCGGCGCACGGGTGCTGGGCATTGAAGGCAGTGATGCGCTGGTCAAACGGGCAGCGCAAAATGCGGCGTATAACAATCTGTCAGAGAATACAGAATTCAGTGCCAGGAATCTGTTTGAGATGGATGAGGCGGCGTTAGCTGCGCTCGGTAAGTTCGATAAGTGGCTGATCGATCCGCCGCGCGACGGTGCGATGGAACTGGTCAGGGCGATTACGCCTGAGATCGCGCCGGCGCTGATTGTATATGTAAGCTGCAATCCGGCTACCCTGGCGCGTGATGCGGCCGAACTGGTGATGCGCGGCTATGTGCTCAAATCCGCGGGTGTGATGAACATGTTTCCGCAGACATCGCACGTGGAATCCATCGCGGTATTTGCAAAAGTACCACTTTCGGCATAATAATACGCAGCGTTCGGACTGGCAGGGCGCTGTTTAAACTTCGGAATGAATTACATGACTGATACTGATCACAGCAATGAGGATATCCAGAAAAGCCTGGAGAGTTTTACCATGCATTTCGATGCGTTCATCTCGGATCAGTTCAGTGAAATGCGGCATTGTTCTTTTTTTGACCCGGTGCCGGATGATGTGCTGGCTAAACTCGTCAATGTAACCCATATGATTACCTTCAAATCGGGCGACAAGATTATCACCGAAGGCGATGTGATGCGCTCCTTTTACGTCATTCTGTTCGGTTCTGTGACCGTCTACGTCAAGAAAAAGAAAGTCGGGACGATCCTTGCCGGTGACTGCATGGGCGAGGGCGCTTTCTTTGCTCAGCAGGCACAGACGCGTCTGGCATCAGTGGTGGCCGACGGTGAAGTGATCCTGCTGGAAATTTCAAAGATCAGTATCGATGCGATTGAAGAGGGCGTGCAGAAATATCTGAATAAAGCGCTGCTGATTGCGCTGTTCAAAAAGCTCCAGTTGGCTAACGGCAAGATCAATCAGCTGACGAGCGATTATGAGCATTTGCTTTACTCGCTGCCCGAAGGCTTCAGTATGATGGATTACGATCTGAAGTAGTCAGCTGCTAAGAGCTGACTGCTGAAACGCCGTTTTTATTTATCGCCAGGGAAGAGCGGATTTTTCATCACCAGTTTCATGCGTTCGCCGAACTCCTGTGCGAAGTTGCGCAGCGCTTTCGCAGCCTCCTTTTCACCTGTGGAACGGTCGAGCGTGTCGGCCATGGATAGCAGGGTCTGATGATAAAACTGTTTCATCTCATCGACCATCATCTCTTTGGTCCAAAGATCGATGCGCAGCGTGTTTTTTTCTTCCGCATCCCACACCGACAGCATGATGGCTTTACTGGTGCTCGCAATACCGCCGTCCGTCGCGTTCCAGTCTATCTTCTGCGGCATATTCTTTTCATCCAGTGTGACGGTGAATTTGATTTCTGATTGTTTCATATGTATTCCGTATCGAGTGGTGATCCCCGCTTAAGGAGATCGGGCTAAAGATCAGTTTTTCAGTTTTGCAAACGCCGATGCCATTGCGCCGGTTGCAGCGGGTCTGGAGTTTACCGTTTTTTGCGGTGTACGGTGAACATCAGGCTGCACAGGCGGCTTTTTATCGGGTTTAGCCGCGGCGTCGGTCAGGCGCATGGTCAGTGCGATGCGTTTTCTTTTTGCATCGACTTCCAGAACCTTTACTTTGACGATCTGTCCGGCCTTGACCACACTGTGCGGATCTTTCACGAAGGTGTTTGATAAGGCTGAGATGTGCACGAGTCCGTCCTGATGCACGCCGATGTCCACGAAAGCGCCGAACGCCGCGACGTTGGTCACGACCCCTTCCAGTATCATATCGGGCAGCAGATCGGAAATCTGCTCCACCCCTTCTTTGAAGGTTGCGGTCGTGAATTCGGGACGCGGATCGCGACCGGGTTTTTCAAGCTCTTTCAGGATGTCGGTGATGGTGGGGATGCCGAACTGTTCGCTGACATAGGCGGCCGGATTGAGCGATTTGAGCAGCGTGCTGTTGCCGATCACACCTTTGACATCCATCCTGATATCGGAGAGGATTTTTTTCACCAGCGGATAAGATTCGGGATGCACGGTCGAGGCATCAAGCGGATTATCTCCGCCCATGATGCGCAGAAATCCGGCTGCCTGTTCGAACGCTTTCTTGCCCAGGCGCGGCACTTTTTGCAATTGTGCGCGGTTGGCAAAGCGGCCGTTGTCGTCGCGGTAAGCGACAATGTTTTGCGCGACGGTACTGTTCAGCCCGGATACGCGGGCGAGCAGCGGGGCGGATGCGGTGTTGACATCCACGCCGACCGCATTCACGCAGTCTTCCACCACGGCGTCCAGCGAGCGCGCCAGCTGACTCTGACTGACATCGTGCTGGTACTGACCGACGCCGATGGATTTGGGATCGATCTTGACCAGCTCGGCCAGCGGATCCTGCAATCGTCTTGCGATGGACACCGCGCCTCGCAAGCTGACATCCATGCCGGGCAATTCGCTGGATGCATATTCGGAAGCTGAGTACACCGAAGCCCCCGCCTCTGATACCACCACGTTGATGAGTTTGAGTTCAGGGCGCAGTTTGATCAGTTCGACGGCCAGCTTGTCTGTTTCGCGTGAGGCTGTGCCGTTGCCGATCGCAATCACTGAAACCTGATGTTTTTCGGCCAGTTTCGCAAGCAGATGCAGCGAGCCGTTCCAGTCATTACGCGGCTGGTGCGGATAGATCACGGCGGTGTCCACGGCTTTCCCTGTCTCGTCGACGATTGCGACTTTGACGCCGGTTCGGATGCCAGGATCAAGCCCCATCGTCGCGCGCGGCCCGGCAGGGGCAGCCAGCAGCAGATCTTTCAGGTTGCGCGCGAACACCTGGATGGCATCTGTATCCGCTTTTGATCGCAATGCGCCCATCAGTTCGGTTTCCAGATGTAAAAAACATTTCACGCGCCAGGTGTAGCGCACGGTTTCGGCAAGCCATGCGTCGGCGGGGCGCTGTTTGTTGGTAATGCCGAAGCGGGCGGCGATGCGTGCCTCGCAGGGGTTGCCGGGCGCGCTCATCGCAGGTTTTTCGGCTTCGGTATCCAGACGCAGCTGCACGGTCAGCAGTTCCTCGCGCCGTCCGCGCAATATGGCCAGTGTGCGGTGAGAGGAGATGGTTTTTATCGACTCTGAATAGTCGAAATAGTCGGCATATTTTGCCGCCGCTTCTTTTTTATCTTCAATGACCAAGGCTTGCACGATGCCGTGATCCAGCAGGTATTCCCGCAAGGATTGCAGCAGTGTCGCATCTTCCGCGAAACGCTCCATCAATATCTGCCGCGCGCCGTCCAGTGCCGCTTTGGTGTCAGCTACACCGGGATTGTCGCCCTGCCCGGTGGTGAAGGGGGCTTTTAAATATTTTCCGGCTTCCTGCTCGGGTTGCAAGGCGGGGTTTGCCAGCAATGCATTGGCCAGTAATTCAAGGCCTGCTTCGCGGGCGATCTGCGCGCGCGTTCTGCGTTTGAGCTTGTAGGGCAGATACAGGTCTTCCAGCAACGTCTTGTCCGGTGCATGGCTGATGGCATCGAGCAAGGCGGGCGTCATCTTGTTCTGCTCGCTAATCGCCGCGATGATGGTTGTGCGCCGCGCTTCGAGTTCTCGCAGATAACTCAGGCGATCTGAGAGGAGACGCAACTGAATGTCATCCAGTCCGCCGGTGGCTTCCTTGCGGTAGCGCGAGATAAACGGCACGGTCGCACCCTCATCGAGCAGCGCGATGGCGGCGCTAATCTGTACGGGTTTTGCGGAAAGTTCAGTGGCAAGGCGGTGTTCTATGGTTGGCAGCATGTTCTGTTTGATATTAGATCGGCCTTGATGGTCGATGTGTATTTTTTACGAGGGCGGATTATGCCAAGTTGAGCGGGATGGTGAAAGACAAGATTTTTTGTGCTTGCCTTTGCAGAAGGGGTTCTATGCTGCATTCGTTCCGGAGTGAGGGCTTGAACATCGTTGAAAATCATATTGCTAGGCTGACGAAACGCTTTTGGCGGGCATTTATAGCATGTTTATTAAAAGGCACGCTCAATAAAAAAGGCGACCATGCGGCCGCCTTTTGGGATGCTGTTGCAGCTAAACGTTAGTCCCGTTCGCCGCTGAATGCCATCAACAGGCTCAACAGGTTGACGAAGATGTTGTAGATATCAAGGTACAGCGACATGGTGGCCATCACGTAGTTGGTCTCGCCGCCGTGGATGATCTGGCTGATGTCATACAGGATGTAGGCCGAGAAGATCATCACGGCAATGGCTGAAATTGCCAGCGACAGCACAGGGATCGCAAAGAAAATATTCGCAAGGGACGCGACCACCAGCATGATGACGCCGATGAACAGGAATTTTCCCATGAAGCTGAAATCTTTTTTGGTCACGGTTGCGATCGTGGCAAGGCTGAAGAAGATCAGCCCTGTGCCACCTGCTGCGATGCCCACTAACTGTGCGCCGTTTTTCAAGTGCAGGGCAGCTTGCAGAATGGGGCCGAGGAATACGCCGGCGACGAATGTGAAAGCCAAAAGCGCGGCGATACCCCAGACGCTGTTACGCAATGCGGTGACCGCGAACAACAGACCCATCATGGCGCCGAACATCAGCAGAGAACCCATTATCGGGTGTAGTGCCATGAACGAGAAATTGACCGACAAACCGATGAATGCACCGATGACGGTTGGGATCATGGTCATGGCCAGCATCATATAGGTGTTGCGCAACACCTTGTTTTGCACTGTAGATGTCGTGCCTGCGATGGTGGCGAACTGGTTCTGGTATTGCATGTTAGGACTCCTGAAAGTTATGCATTATGTTTGCAACAGGCATGAGACTAGCGAAGTATCAATAAAGTTGCAATCATGAAGTGATTATTTATGGCCGGTGCAAACTGATCAGCGCTGTCAGGAGGTGCTGTCGGTATTTTTGCGTTCGTTGCTGCGTCTGTCCATCCAGCAGGCGACCAGCGGGAGCATGAAAATACCGCCTGGCATCAGAATAGGGATCAGGTAAGGGCTCAGGTTGGACAAGGCGCGCAAATCGCGCATCAGCGTGTCGCGTTCCTCACGGGTCCATTTTTGACCGTTGCGGCGTTTCATCAGCAGCGGGATTAATCCGCGCACCTGATTCAGTTCGCTGCGGATGCGCATTCGATGGTTTTGATTCGTCAGGCTGATGCGACCCCGGCATCGCTGCAGCATGCCGATAAATTTTCTGCTGACCGCTTCCATGTATATAATCCGCTTGGGTTTATTATTATTAAACAGTTTGCTTGGTGCTGTTGCCTTCAGAATCGACAGCACGATACGGATCATTCTAGTTTGTCATATGAAACTTTCGTTAGTCTACTCAATCTGGCTGTATTTAACAAATGTGAATATGTACTTAAGAAGTTGCTGGCGTAAAGAGATGTTAAACTGTCTGGCTGGATCTATTTAAAATAGTAATTTGCTGCCGCCAATGCACACCATATCTATAACAAGCTATATCGGGGGAGGATTTTCATGCGGATGGCTGTTCATTATCAGGTTTTTCTGATTTGTATGGTCGTGCTTGCTGCGGTTACGCTGTCCGCTTGCAGTAAATCGCCGACAGCGCCTTTGCGCATTGCCAGCAGTCCCTGGCCTGGGTATGAGCCAATTTATCTTGCGCGGGACGTTGGATATCTGTCTGAAGCAAAAAACAAGATATTTGAGCTGCCTTCGTCTGATATTACGCTCGAATCGTTCCGCAATCACTCGGCTGATATGGCATCGCTGACGCTGGATGAAACGCTGAATCTTCTGGCTAGCGGCGTTCAGTTGCGCATTCTGTTTGTCATGGACAGCTCGAACGGTGCCGATGCGGTGCTGGCGAAACCTGGTGTTAAATCGCTGGCTGACTTAAAGGGACAGCGCATCGTGATCGCGAATATACCGCTTGGGGTATACATGCTCAGTCGCACGCTGAACGCGGCGAATCTGATACGTGCAGATGTGCAGGTTATCCCGAGTGCCGAGAACAGGCATCCTGAGATGTACAGGCAGCATAAAGCCGATGTTTTTATCACGTTTGACCCTTTCAAATCTGAGCTGACAGCCATGGGTGCACATACGATCTTTGACAGCAGTCAGATGCCCAATGAGATTTTTGATCTGATGGTCGTGCATGAGGATGTATTTCAGGCTCGCCGGCAGGATGTGTGCCAGGTCGCGCAGCAATGGTTTCGAACTTTGGACTATATCAAGCAATCGCCTGTTGATGCGAATAGGCGGATTGCCAAACGGCTGGGCATCAGTGTGCATGAATATCAGAAAATGATGGAGGGGATTGCAATTCCTTCACGTGAGGAAAATATGCGTCTGCTCGGTGGTGCGTCACCCGCGATCGTGGCACCGGCCAATAACCTGGTGCAGGTCATGCTGAAAGAAGGGCAGATGAAACACCACGCTGATGTTCATCTGGCGCTCGATACGGATATTGAGGCTTGTCTGGCACGATGAAACACAGACTCTCTTTGCTCATTCCGCTGATACTGGTCATTGTCTCGCTCGCCAGTTCGTATCTGTTTTACTTGCAAATGGATCGTTCAGACCGGGCCGTTATTCATACGCGTGCCATGACGCATGCCACGCTGCAGATGGCAGGGCTGCAAAGCAGCTTGTACAATCGGTTAACAGCCGGGGATGAACAACAGGCGCTTTTGAGTCTATCGCTTGCCGCGACCGATCCCCGTGTGCGTACGCTGATGCTGGTCGATGAACATCATCGGGTGCTGATGGGCAATCACTACAGTTGGAGGGGGGACGCTGCCGCTGCTTTCTCCAGATTTTCCGGCCTCGAGTCAGATCGTGTTCTCAGCAGCAGTATCAGGCGACTTGCCTTTGATGAAGGTGAAAAAACCCTGCTGCGAGGCTATTTTCCGCTGGTTATTGCCTATAAACAAGGGGGGCTGGAGCAGACTCAGGCCGTGCTTTATGTCGAATACGATATCAGTCGTGAAATGCAGGCGGAAAAAAGTGAAATACTGACGCAAGCAACCATTTTCACACTTATCAGTTTTGTTTCATCCAGTTTGATCGGTTTTTTGCTGCACAGGCTGGTGACACGCCGGGTGAATCTGCTCGCTTCGGTATCGGAGCGACTTGCGGCGGGCGATTACAGTGCGCGTTCCGGTTTAGAGGGACAGGATGAACTCTCAGGGCTCGGGCGTTCATTTGATCTGATGGCGCAACGGATGACGGAAAATATCGGACAGCAGGAGCGGCAAAATCAATTTCTGGCAGAAGCGCAAAAGATAGCCCACTTTGGCAGCTGGGAGCGCGATCTGATCACGGACACGATGGTCTGGTCGGAGGAATTGTTCCGTCTGTTTGAAATCGATCCGCTGCAGCAGAGCGCAGCTTATGATTTATTTGTGAAGGTCATTTATCCCGAAGATCGCCAGAAGGTGAGTCAGAACTGTATTCATCCGCAGATCGATAAACAGCCCCATGAAATTATTCATCGGTTACTGATGAGCGACGGGCGCATCAAATGGGTTGAGCAGCATTGCACAAATTACTTCGATGCTGATGGGCGTGCAGTACGTTCAGTCGGCACCATTCAGGATGTCAGCGAGCGGGAGGAAGTCGCGCTGAAATTGCGTATCGCCGCTGTCGCTTTTGAAACGCAGGAGGCGATTCTGGTGACGGACAGTCACGCGAATATCGTCAAGGTGAATCATGCATTTGAGATGATTACCGGCTATTCGGAGGCGGAAGTAATTGGAAAGAATCCGCGGCTGCTAAGTTCCGGGCGGCATGACAAGGCCTTTTATCAAGTCATGTGGGAGGCGATCAACGGTGATGGCCGATGGTCTGGCGAGTTGTGGGACAGACGCAAAGACGGCGAAATCTATCCGAAATGGCTGACCATTACGGCGGTGAAAAATCGTGATGAGATCAGTCATTATGTGGCGATATTCACCGATATTACCGGGCGAAAAAAGGCAGAAGAGGAAATTTACAGCCTGGCATTTTTCGATCCGCTCACGCACCTGCCCAATCGCCGTCTGCTGATGGATAGATTGCACATCGCCTTAGGGCAGAGCGCACGAAACCGGCATTGCGGTGCGTTGATGTTTCTCGATCTGGATCATTTTAAAGTGCTCAATGACACCAAGGGACACGAGTATGGTGACAAAATGCTCATTGAAGTGGCGAATCGACTTGCTTTGTGTATACGGGATACCGACAGTGTTGCCCGTTTCGGTGGCGATGAGTTTGTGGTGTTGCTCGAAGGTTTGAGTGTTAAGCAGGATGAGGCCGTGCTGCAGGCGGCTGCCGTTGCCGAGAAGATCCGTGATGCGCTGTCGCTGATTTACCAGATTGAAGATTATATGCACAACGGTTCGTCCAGTATCGGCGTGGTGTTGTTCAGTGGTGTCGAGGTTGAGGCTGAGGATCTGTTTAAACGCGCCGATCTGGCGATGTATCAGGCCAAAGAAGGCGGACGTAATATGGTTCGTTTTTTTGAACCTGCGATGCAGGCTGTGCTCGAAGCGCGAACCTTGATGGAGCGGGCGTTGCGACACGCGTTGCCCAATGGTGAGCTGGAGCTGTACTATCAGGTGCAGACAAATCAGGCTAGTACCCTGCTGGGTGCGGAGGTCTTGTTGCGCTGGCATAATCCGGTGCTGGGGAATGTGTCGCCGGCACAGTTTATTCCACTTGCGGAGCAGAGTAAGCTGATTTTACCCATCGGAAACTGGGTGCTTGAGAGCGCCTGCGCACGTCTGAAATCATGGGCGCATCATCCCGTTTTAAGTAAGATGCATCTGGCTGTGAATATCAGCCCGGTACAGTTCCATCAGCCGGGCTTCGTGCGTCAGGTGATCGCGATTCTTGCGAGCAGCGGTGCAGATCCAAAGCTGCTGGAGCTTGAATTGACCGAGAACCTGGTGCTCGAAGATGTCGAAGAGGCTATTTTGAAAATGACTGAACTCAAAGCATACGGCGTGCGTTTCTCAATGGATGACTTCGGTACGGGGTACTCTTCACTGCAATACATTAAGCGTCTGCCGATCAGCCAGCTTAAAATAGATCAGTCTTTTGTGCGTGACATACTGACCGATTCCGGGGATGCGATGATGGTGCAAACGATAGTCTCAATGGCGCGAAATTTTGGATACGATGTGATTGCCGAAGGTGTCGAAGAACATGCGCAGTTATCGCCGCTGATCAATTTAGGTTGCGCTAGTTTTCAGGGGTATTTGTTCAGTCGCCCGGTTGCGTTATCTGAATTCGAAAAACTGATAGACGGTTGGGTTACGCCTGACGTATGAGGGTAAAAGGGCTTTTATTCGTTTGATTGGTGCATGCGGGCTGATGGTAGACTTCAATTTTCAATAACCTGGGTAAGTGATATGGCAAATCTTAAGTTGAATACGCGGTTCGGTGAACTGACTATTGATTCTTCACAAATTATCACTTTCCCTCGTGGAATTCCCGGCTTCGATACTTACACGCAGTGGACGCTGTTTCACGAAATCAACGAAGCGGGCGGTCCGGTGAGCGGGGTGGTTGTCCACCTGCAGTCGATTGATGATGAAACCGTGTCATTGCCTTTGACCGAACCTAACCTGTTCGGTTTTAATTATGATCTGGTGCTGACTGACAGTGAAGTGGCTGAACTCAAGCTGGAAGATCCGAGCGATATTCTGGTGTTGACGACGTTGTCGGCTAAAAATATTGTCCCGCAACATGGCGGCGCAATGCTGGCTGCGAATATGTTTGCCAATATTTCAGCGCCCATCCTGATCAATACCAGGTCACGCATCGGTGTGCAAAAAATACTGGTGGGCAGAGAGTCCAAAGTGGATTTTACTCCTTCGCCCTTGCTGTAGATTCAGCAGGTTCGACAGCCGCACTGTCCCGGCAGTGCCGGTTATGCATCAGAGACTGGCGTGAATTCCGGTGGTTGCTCCCCAGGTGGAGTCGCTGGCATTGCTCGCATTGACGCCAAATGTCATGACGGTTGAGCGGCTGAGGCGGTGATCCGCATCTATCGTAAATTTTAGCCCGTTCTGACTGATACGCTGTCCAGGCTGGGCAAAAGACCATAAACCGATCACATTGCCCGTCACGCCGTTTCCCGAATTGCTGATATGGTGTATTGCTTCGATGCCGATGCGTAAATCGGTTGTATCTGAAAGGGCAATTTTTGCCGCATTGCCGATTCGGAAATTGTCCGTGCGCCAGCTGCTGGCGGAAAATTGTGCGGGAAATCCGCCGCCGGTTTCGGTGTAAGCGCCCAGTCTGGTATTGCCTTTCGTATAAGCGATGTAGGGGCTGAAACTCAGGCCGTTTATTTCAGCGATGTTCTTAAAGTCCAGTCTCAGACGCAAGGCGGTCGTGTCTGCTTTCGGTGCTGCCGTTGAACTGTCCTGCGTCGCGCCGTTCATGTAGCTTCGACTCAGCTGGGTGCTGAAACGTCCGAAATAGCCGGTGATGCTGGGTTGCACGCCGTTGTCAAATGCATGCGCAGCTTCGGCGACGAGGGTTTGACCGTCATAGCGCGCACCGGCATTCGATCCGCTCTGTTTGATTGTCTGCAGGCCGACTCCCACGCCCAGCCGGGTGTTGCCGATGTCCTGACAAACGCCGGCTTCCGCAAATTGCATGCTGGTGTTATCAGTCTTCTGATTGGCGGTGTCGGCGACAGCCCAGACGCAGGTGTTGTTCGCCTTGCTGAGAACCAGTCCGTTATCCAGCAGTGAGCGATGATGCGCGCCGAACATGGCCAGATTCGCCAGATCCGGGAAGCTACGAATCAGCGAGGTGTTATAGGCAGGAATGTCGGTCAGTAAACCGCTTGCGATGCCGACCCGTGCCAGCCAGGGCTGATTCGTCATGGTCGGATCGATGCCGTTACCCACCACCACATTGCCGTTGCTGCTCACGCCGGTTGCAGTTTGCAGTGTCCAGCCGGCAGGTACCGTGACACCTGCTGCAGCGAGCCAGTTG